>Ga0209567_10001839_pt1 | contig 10525 bp, 9 predicted proteins | sample COG_12_FD_184756 | JGI IMG/M metagenome (GOLD analysis project Ga0209567, IMG submission 184756) | Pelagic marine sediment microbial communities from the LTER site Helgoland, North Sea, for post-phytoplankton bloom and carbon turnover... | ecosystem: Environmental > Aquatic > Marine > Neritic...
CAGGTCGAGGCGCTGGGGATTCCGGCGATCGACCTGTACGAGACCCTGTCCGGGCATCCGGACCCGCTTTCCCTGTTTCCCTTCCGCGTGGAAAGCCACCTGACGGCAGAGGGATATGACCTGGTAGCGCAAGCGCTCACCGAAGGCATTCGGGCGCACACAGCGGGGGTGACGGAATGAGCCGTCCGACGTTCATCCTCGGTATCTCCGCCTTCTACCACGACAGTGCGGCCTGCGTTCTGAGCGACGGCAAGATCGTCGCGGCTGCCCAGGAGGAGCGTTTCACACGAAAGAAGGGAGACGCTTCCTTTCCTGAGAACGCTGTCCGCTTCTGCCTCGACCGGGCCGGAATCCAGTCCGGGGACCTGACGTTCGTCGCCTTCTACGACAAGCCACTGTTGAAGTTCGAGCGCATTCTCGAGACCTACCTGAGCGTAGCCCCGAAAGGCCTCAGGCAGTTCCTGATGGCGGGTCCGCTGTGGATCAAGGAAAAGTTGTTCATGGACCGCTCGCTCCGGGAGGAGCTGGGCTATGACGGAGACATCCTGTACGCCGAGCATCACGAGTCGCATGCGGCCAGCGCCTTCTATCCTTCTCCTTTCGAAGAAGCGGCGATTCTGACGATGGATGGGGTCGGCGAGTGGGCCACGACCTCGATCGGCGTAGGGGAGGCGAGCAAGATCGAACTGCTGCGCGAGCTCCATTGGCCGGATTCGCTTGGTCTCCTGTACTCCGCGTTCACCTACTACACGGGTTTCAGGGTGAATTCGGGCGAGTACAAGGTGATGGGCCTGGCACCATACGGGGAGCCTCGGTACGTGAAGCAGATCCTGGACGAGCTCATCGATCTGAGAGACGATGGTTCCTTCAGACTCAACCAGAACTACTTCAACTACACTTCCGGCATGACCATGACGAGCAAGGCTTTCGATCGCCTGTTCGGCCGGCCGCCGCGGACACCCGAAACGGAGATCAGTCAGAAGGACATGGACCTGGCCCGGTCGGTCCAAGAGGTGTGCGAAGAAGTCATGCTCAGGATGGCGAGCACGGCGCACCGGGAAACCGGGAAGAAGAACCTGTGCCTGGCGGGAGGGGTGGCCCTCAACTGCGTGGGGAACGGTCGCGTACTGCGTGAAGGTCCGTTCGAGAACATCTGGATCCAGCCGGCGGCCGGAGATGCAGGCGGGGCGCTCGGCGCCGCGCAGCTTGCGTGGCACCGACGGTGCAGGCGTCCGAGGCAGGTTGCTCCTGAAGGGGACGCCATGCAGGGTGCCTACCTGGGTCCCGAGTACTCGATCGATGACATTCGGTCATTCCTCGACGAGGCCGGTGCCGTGTACGAGCAACTGGATCGCAAAGACCTGCTCGAGCGTACGGCCCGCCTTCTCGCCGAAGAAAACGTCGTGGGCTGGTTCAGCGGTCGCATGGAGTTTGGACCGCGTGCACTAGGCGCCCGGAGCGTCCTGGGGGATGCGCGCAGTTCTCGCATGCAGGCACAGATGAACCTGAAGATCAAGTTCCGTGAGAGCTTCAGGCCATTCGCCCCCAGCGTACTCGGGGAGCGGGCTTCCGATTACTTCAATCTCGATTGCGACTCTCCGTACATGCTGCTGGTGGCACCGCTCAAGGAAGAGCACAGGATCCCGATCGCCGAGAGCAAGAAGCATCTGTGGGGGATCGAGAAGTTGAATCTGAAGCGATCGGAGGTCCCCGCGATCACGCACGTTGACTATTCCGCGCGGGTCCAGACGGTGAGCGAGGACTTCAACCCGAACTACTACGACTTGTTGAGGGCGTTCGAGCGACAGACCGGGTGTCCGCTGGTCGTGAACACGTCGTTCAACGTGCGGGGCGAACCGATCGTGTGTTCGCCTGACGATGCCTATACGTGTTTCATGCGGACGGCCATGGACTACCTGGTCTTGTGGCCGTTTCTGCTCGACAAGAAGGCGCAGCCCGATTGGAACGAGGAGGACGATTGGCGGTCGAAACTGGAGCTGGATTGACTCCGCTCGAGGGGCGTAAGTTCGGCCTCTCGGTAGGTGCGGCGTTCACCGTCCTGGCCGCGATCGGCGTGTGGCGAGGCCACCTGGTCGTCCCCGTCGTCCTGGGTGTTCTGGGCCTGGTGCTCGTGCTCGCGGGTCTCACGATTCCCGGGCACCTCGGCCCGGTCCATGACGTGTGGATGCGAGGCGCTCGCGCCATTTCGAAGGTAACGACTCCCGTGTTTCTGAGCATTGTGTATCTGGTCGTGCTGACGCCGACCGGCCTGGTCATGAGGCTTCTCGGGCGGGACCCCCTTCGACACCAGCGGTCGGGGAAGGGGTACTGGATCCTGCGGGAACCGGGAGAGAGCAGTAGTCTGGATCGGCAGTTCTGACGAGATACGGGGAAGATCCATATGGCGAAACACAGTCTCCTGGGCGAGCTCTGGGCTTTCATGCGCGAGCGGAAGAAGTGGTGGCTCCTCCCGATCATCATCATGCTGCTTCTCGTCGGCTCGCTGCTCGTGTTCGCGCAGGGGTCCGCTCTGGCGCCCTTCATTTACACCGTGTTCTAAGACCCCTCCCGGTATTCGCCGGGTCCAAAGTGTTGCACTCGCGCAACACGGGGTCGGTCGGATCTCGCTCGGCTGCCATCTGTTTGCCACGGGGCCATCCACCCGATAAGCTTGCGGCCGCTTGGAATCCGGCCCCATTGCGGTCAAACGGCCATTTGCAGCCGTTTGGCCCGGGTCTTGCGCGTTCAGGCGGGCCGGATTCGTTGGATTGAGGCCATCCGATTGGACACGACTAGACTGGAGGATTCGTGAGTAGTCGATATCGGTTGCTTGTCATAGCAGGGATCGTATCGTTCGCGGCTCTATCGGTGGCGTGCGACGACGGGGTGTCACCGCCGCAGGAGTTTGCGATCGGTGGAATCGTGTCGGGAATCCAGAATGGCAACCTCGTTCTCCGGATCAACGGAAACGACGACATCTTGCTCGCGACGGACGGCGGGTTTCAGTTCCCCAACAGGCTTCCGGCGGGTTCCAGCTACTCCGTCGCTGTCGCGATCACCCCGCCCGGTCAGGTCTGCCAGGTATCCAACGGTAGCGGGACGGTCGGCCAGGCCGACATCGACGACGTGGTCGTCCAGTGTCAGGTGGTCCTGCACACGATCGGCGGGCTGGTCTCCGGCCTCTCCGGCGGACAGCTGGTGCTGCAGAACAACGGGGGTGACGACCTCACCATCTCCTCGAATGGGGCGTTCGTGTTCGGCACCGGTATCGCCTCGGGAACCGGATACTCGGTCGAAGTCGCGGTTCAGCCGGCTGGACAGGAGTGCACGGTCGAGAACGGAGCGGGAGTGGTCGGCGACACCGACGTCACGTCGGTCGCCGTGAACTGTGAAGCCGCAATGTACACGATCGGTGGCACGGTCAGCGGACTTTCGGGTGAGACGGTGACCCTGACCAACAACGGGGGTGACGAGCTGAACCTTGCGGCGGACGGCGTCTTCGGGTTCACCACGCCGCTGCAAGACGGGGCCGCGTACGATGTGAGGGTCGTCGCAGCTCCTGCCGGGCAGGCGTGCAGTGTCACTGACGGTTCGGGCACCGTGAACGGTTCCGACGTCGAGAACGTGCTGGTCACCTGTGGGGACGCCTACTCGTTGGGGGGCACGGTGGTCGGCTTGACCGTCAGCGCGGTGCTCATCCAGAACAACGGTGGTGACGACCTCACACTCTCACAGAACGGCGCCTTCACGTTCCCGACGCTGGTGCCCGACGGCTCCAGCTACGATGTCTCGGTCGCGGAACAGCCCGGAGGCCAGACGTGCGTCGTCGTCGGCGGAGTCGGCACGGTCGCCGGAGCTGACGTGACGGATGTGCAGGTCACGTGCAACGACAAGGCCCTCTCGAACAGGATCGTGTTCCACAGTGACCGGGACGGTGACTTCGAGATATACCGGATGCGGCCGGACGGCTCCAGCGTCGTTCAGCTCACGGACAACGACGTGGACGACCTCTGGCCGGTCGTGTCTCCGGACGGCACCAGGATCGCGTTCTGGACCGGGCGGGACGGGAACCAGGAAATCTACGTCATGGCGGCGGATGGATCGAATCAGACGCGAGTGACCGTTGATGGTCGCGCGGATCGTGAACCGGCATGGTCACCCAACAGCGAGCGTATCGCTTTCCATCGGGTCGTCAGCGGCACGACCGAGATCTACACGATCCGGGCGGACGGGACGGGAGAGACTCGACTTACGAACAACGCCTTTGCCGATGGTGAGCCGGCCTGGTCGCCTGACGGTTCCCGGATCGCTTTCACGACGGATCGGGACGGGGACAACGAGATCTACGTGATGAACGCGCTGGACGGCAGCAATCAGGTGAACCTCACGAACAACGTGGGGCGCGACGGAAAGCCGGACTGGTCGCCGGATGGCACGAAGATCCTGTTCGATCGCAACGACTTCTACGGTGGCGATCTGACATGGCTCGGCGATGCGGAGATCATGTGCATGAACGCGGATGGCTCGGGCGTCGTGCGGCTGACGACGGACTCGATCGGCGCCATAGACACGCAGCCCCGCTGGTCGGGCAACGGCTCCAGGCTCGCGTTCAACTCAGACCGGGTAGCCGTTGGGGTTAACTCGGAAATCTACGTGGGGGACACGAATAACTGCACGGGAATCACGAATCTCACCCGCATCACGACGTCCAGTGCGAAGGACGCGGCGGCCGACTGGTCGCCGCAGTAGTCCGCGGCGCCGGCCACCACCTTTGCCGTAGCAGTGGAGCGCACATGCAGCAGCGTTTGATCCGAGGCCTGGCTATCGTAGCCGTGGCGCTTGGGATTCTCTTTGGAGGCCGAGCGATCGGTCTTCCGGAGCCAGTACTGATCGGCTCAGTCGTGATCCTCGCCCTGTTCACCCGCACGTTCGTCCGTGGCCGCTAGGCGACGAGCGCCGGGGCACGCAGGCACCCTTTCAGACCGCCCCACCCCTCTGTAGTATCTTTCGCCTGATCCGTACTGTCTTAATCTCGGATTGCTGGGAGGGTCCGATGGGTGAGTACTTCGTCTCGAATCGTGACGAATCCGTCCGCATGTTCAGAAGCGATCTATTGGAACGCACGACCTACGTGCGCCCCTGGGTGCCGCACCTCATCTATGTTCCCATCGTGATCGCCCTGCTCTGGATCAGCCCCATTGGCCTGGGCGCCAGCGCGCTCTATTTCGCCATAGGCCTGCTGATCTGGACGTTCATCGAGTATTTGCTTCACCGTTACGCTTTTCACGCGCCTGACGAGATCATGAAGGAGACGCACGAGATTTCGGCGAGCCTGGACCTCGATCAACCCGTGATCCCGGCACTCCCGACGCTTCGGCACGTGATTTACTTCATTTTCCATGGGGTCCATCACGAGTACCCGGGTGACTCGCGGAGACTCGTGATGCCGCCGGTCGCCAGCCTCCCGATGGGGCTGGTGGCCTGGCTCATCTTCTCTGCGATCTTTGGCGGCAACGCGATCCCGGCGTTTGCGGGTTTGCTGGTGGGCTATCTCATGTACGACACGACTCACTTCGTGGTGCACCACAGGTCCCCGCCCACTGCGTTCGGGAAGATGCTCAAGAAGGCGCACATGAGGCATCACTTCCTGGATCCGGACGAGGACTACGGCGTGAGCTCACCGCTGTGGGACGTCGTCTTCAGGACGTACGGCGGCAAGAAATCCACCGCGAGTGCGTAGCTCTTCTGCCCGAACGGAGCCGTCGCCCGCGCGGTATGTCGCCGTGGGGTTGGGCCTGTTCGTGGCGGTCCTGACAACGACCCTTCTCACCGAAGCCGGATACGGGGTTGCGAGCGACGTCGGCAACTACATGGACGCCTCGCTTCTCCAGATCGAGTGGGCACGCGATTTCATTCGATCGCTGTTCGAGGGTCACCCGTTCACCGCTCTCGAACAGGATGTGGTTTCCGAGCACTGGCGCTCGAACCTGGACCGCATACCGCATCCGCCGCTGTCTCGCGAGCTGAGCGGGCTTGGATATCTGCTGTTTCAGGGCGTCCTGGACCCGGTGGCCGCGTACCGGGTTCCTGTGATGACTGCGTACGCGGCGCTCGTCGCCGGCTGTGGTATTCTCGCTGCCTGGGGTTCGCGCTCCTGGGTGGCCGGTGCCGTGGCCGCTGGCGCTGCTCTCACGCTGCCGGCTCTGTTTGCTCACGGGCACCTGGCGAACACGGACCTGTTCGTGACCGCCTTCTGGTTCGGCGCGGCGGCGAGTCTGTACATGTATACCGAGGTGGGCGGGAGAGGCTGGCTGCTCGCGGCGGGCATCTTCCTCGGCTCCGCAGCTGCGACCAAGTTCACCGGCGTACTGCTCCTGCCGGCGCTGCTCCTGTGGCTGGTGATGCGCGGCCACCGGGACCTCAAACCCATGCTCGGCGTTCTCGCCTCAGCCGGTCTCGTCTTCTTCGTCGTGAACCCGGTAATGTGGGTGGATCCGCTTCAGGGAACCTGGGACTACCTCCGGGCGGGGATGTTCCGATCCATCTCCGTTCACATTCCCACCCTCTATTTCGGGGAAGTGTACTCCTTCCGGGGGCCATGGCATTTCCCCTTCGTGTGGACGGCCATCGTGATCCCGATTCCGCTGTTGGTGGCGATGGGTCTGGGGCTGGCCAACAAACGGACGGGTCGGCTTCGAAGCTTGGTCCTGGTCAATCTCGGCGTGATCTACGGTGTCACCTTGTTGCCGGCCACACCCCTTCACGACGGCATCCGTCTCTTTCTGCCGGCCCTTCCGTTCCTCTGCGTTCTGGCGGGCCTTGGTGCCGCGAAGGCGTACTCATACGTGCAGACCCGGGTGCCGGAAGGAACAGGCCATCGGCATCGGCTTTACGCGACGGCCGTCGTGGTCGCCATCCTGGCTCAGCCTGCCGTGCAAACCGTCCGGTACCACCCGCATCAGCTCTCATATTTCAACGGGCTGATCGGCGGGGTGTCGGGAGCGTATGCACGCGGTCTCGAGGTCACGACGCAGAAGGAAGCCCTGAACCGGAAGGTCCTGGCTGACCTGGCCCGAGAGATCCCGCCGGGTACAGTCATCGATCCGGGATTCATGCTCGAGGAGATCTGCGTCTACCAGGCTCTCGGTTGGGCGCCCCGCGCGTGGGTTCCCGAAATGACGCTGGTGCTGGACCAGGACGAGCGGTTGTATGCAGGGTGTCTGGGGCCCGACAGTTTCCTCCGGGTGCAGCTCGAGCGAGAGGCGAGGCAACCGACGTTCCTGTTCGTCTATCAACGCTACACGATGATGCAACGACTGGATCTGTCGCGGATCGACCTGGAAGAGCCGCCCTTCTACGAAGTGTCCCTGCAGGACGTACCACTTCTTTCGATCTACGAGGTCAAGTGAGCCCGAGTCGACCAGTGAATGGAGCGCTCGATGCCTAGATTCGTCGTTGCCGCGGCAGGCGCCCTGGCGCTCGTCGCGCTGGGAGTCACGCTGTCACTGGCGATGTCACGAAGCCAGGCAGCGGCCGAGCCGGGAGAGGGGAGCGTCATCTTCTTCCACCCTGACGGGATGGGGGTGAACACCTGGGGCGCCGTGCGGATGATGACCGTTGGGCCGGACGGCAGGTTGAACTGGGACGAGCTTCCGCACATGGCGGTCTACACGGGCCACATGAAGGATCGACTCACATCCACCTCCCACGGTGGGGCAACGACGCATGCGTACGGGGTCAAGGTGCTGGCCGACAGCTACGGCATGGATGGCAAGGAGCCGCTCACGGCGGCGTCCGGTTTCAAAGGCAGCATACTGCAGGAAGCGCAGGCGGCCGGGCTGGCCGTGGGGATCGTGAACAGTGGAACGATCACGGAGCCGGGCTCCGGCGCCTTCGCCGCCAGCCACCCGGAGCGCTACGAGCATGAGCCCATCGCCCTTCAGATTTTCGAGTCAGGGGCGGAGGTCATCCTGGGCGGGGGAGAGCAGTACTTCCTCCCGGAGGGCGCCGAGGGCCTTTACGGACCAGGAGCCCGATCCGACGGCCGTGACCTGATCGCCGAGGCCAGGGAGCGCGGCTACACGGTGGCGCGGACGCGCGATGAGTTGCTTGCTCTCCCGGACACCTCGACGAAGGTGCTCGGCCTGTTCGCGCATTACCACACGTTCAACGATCAGCCCGAAGAGCGTCTGTTGGAGCAGGGACTGGTGGCCTGGCCGGAAGAACCCCCGACGATCGCCGAGATGACACAGGTGGCGCTGGACGTGCTCTCCCGGAGCGGACGCCGGTTCTTTCTCGCATCGGAGGAAGAAGGCACCGACAACATGGCCAACGCCAACAATGCCATGGGCCAGATCCAGGCGGGGCAGCGGGCGGACGAGACCATCGGCCTGATCCGGGCGTTCATCGCCGAAAATCCGAACACGCTGATGGTCATGACCTCAGACAGTGATGCTGGGGGCATGCAGGTGTTCGGTCAGCCGTTCCCGGCCGATACCGTGCCGGCCCGGGCCTCCAACGGGGCACCGATGGACGGAATCGAGGGCACGAACGGCAGGCTGTTCGTGGCTCAGCCCGACGCCAACGGCGTACGGCACCCGTTTGCCATCATGTGGGCACAGTACCACGACGTGAGCGGCGGAATTCTGATGAAGGCGCAGGGCCTGGGCGCGGACCAGGTCCACGGGACGATGGACAATACCGAGGTCTACCGGGTCATGTATTCGGTACTGTTCAGTCAGCCAGAAAGCGCCGAGGGTCAACCATGACCGTGGAGGCGTCCGTTCTCCTGGCCTTCCTGCTCGTCGGGCATTTTCTCGGCGACTTCACACGGCTCTCGACCCGGAGGATGCAGGAAGCGAAGCGCAGAGGCACTCCGATCGGCCCGATCGCACTGCACGCCCTGGTGCACGCGGTCCTCGCGGGAATCGCGGTGGTGGCGATCGTCCGTCCGGTACCGATGCTGATACTGGCGGCAGTCTCCATCGAGTTCTGGACGCACCTGGGAGTCGACTGGTTCAGGGGGAGAATGAGTGCCCGGCACCCCGCGCTGGGTGATCAGGAACAGAGGATCTTCTGGACGGCACTCGGACTGGACCAGCTGGCGCACGTCCTGGTGCTTCTACTCATCGCGGTTGTGGTTCTGCTGTAGGGCAAGCCCGATCAGGCCCTCGCCTCCGACCCCGGTGGCCGCGTGACCTCCAGGAATCCACACGGACACACTTCCACGCACTTCCCGCATTCCTCGCACTGATCCAGCGTAAGCGTGAAGTACACTCCGGGTCCGACCTCCTCGAGCTTGGTGAAACAGCCAGGCGTGCAGAACATCGAGCACTGCTCGCACCCGAAACAGGATCCGCAGGAATAGCACCGGCTTGCCTCGGCGAGGAACTGCTCTTCCGTGATCGTTCCCGCGACCTCGGCCCCGCCCATCTCGACCCGTTCAGCGCCCGTGAGCTTGGGCGCGTGGACGGCCGGCGTCTCGGCCTTGTAGTCGAGCATGACCTTGTCCGGCCCGATTTCAGGTCGTCCGTCCACCCGCCGGTCCGCCTTCACCTCGGAGGGAGACAGGTCACGCAGGCGGGCGTGAAGCTCCTCTGCCGCCCGGCGTCCCTGCACGATCGCATCGCCCGCGATCCCGAGTCCAAGCGCGTCGCCCCCGGCCAGGATTCCGTCTCCGGAATCTATTAGGAGCCAGTTACCGTCCCGGTCCAGCGCCTCGAAACCTTCAAGGATGGGGGCCTGGGAGACGGCCGCGATCACGGAATCGGTGGGGATCGAATAGTCGGAATGCGGAATGGCGCTAGGGCGACGACGGCCCGACTCATCCGGCTCGCCGAGCTTCATCTGGCAGGCCACCAGCTCTGTTAGCTTTCCGTCTGAGTCTCGCTCGAGCCGGACGGGCGCCGCCAGCAGTACCAGGTGAATCCCTTCCTCGAGCGCGTCATCGATCTCTTCGCCGATCGCGGGCATTTCTTTCCGGGACCGCCGGTACAGGATCGTCACCTCGGCGCCGGTCCGGCGCGCGGTCCGGGCGGCGTCCACGGCAGTGTTGCCGCCGCCGACCACGACCACCCGGCTTCCGAGATCCGTCTCCTCGCCGCAATTCACCCCCGCCAGGTAGTCGGTGCCGGTCCGGACCGACGGACCCTCCTCGCCCGGTATGCCGAGGCCGCGACCCATTTGCGCGCCGATGCCGAGGTACACGGTGGCGTGCCGGCTCCTCAGCTCCTCGAGCGCCACGTCGCGACCCACGACCGTGTTCAGCTGGAGTTCGACGCCCAGGTCAAAAATCCGGTCGATCTCCGCGTCGAGAATGCGCGGCGGAAGGCGGTAGTCCGGGATTCCGTAGCGCAGCATCCCCCCCGCCTGGTCCTTGCTCTCGTACACGGTGACCCGATATCCGCGACGGGCCATCTGATAGGCGAACGACAGGCCCGATGGTCCGGCACCCACAACGCCGATCCACTCATCCTTCGGACCCTCTTCCACCCGGGCCAGCGGCACGTTGGCATCGCCGCCACCA
>Ga0209567_10001840_pt1 | contig 10520 bp, 8 predicted proteins | sample COG_12_FD_184756 | JGI IMG/M metagenome (GOLD analysis project Ga0209567, IMG submission 184756) | Pelagic marine sediment microbial communities from the LTER site Helgoland, North Sea, for post-phytoplankton bloom and carbon turnover... | ecosystem: Environmental > Aquatic > Marine > Neritic...
CTCAATTGGCAGAGCGCCGGACTGTTAATCCGTAGGTTGTGGGTTCGAGTCCCACCCCCGGAGCGGGAGAAACCCCCTGTTCGCAGGGGGTTCCTTGCGTTCCTATCCAGACCGCGCGACGACGCCAAGTGAGCCACGTTGTGCCCAGCTCGTAGCTGGAGCGATGGCCTACAGGCTTCCTACTCTCGCCGAGTATGCGGGCTGGAGGTGCGGGTCGATGCCGATCGCTTGGATCCTCCCGAAGTGTCGGAGCCGGTACGTGAGGTCGTCGCGGGCGACGACCCAGGTGCCGGCGTCAGGGGTGAAGGCTCCCTGCTCGTTGAAGTACATGCGACGGCCGACATGCCGGTAGCCCTGGAAGAGGAGCGGCACGCGGGTGACGAGGTCGATGTGGTTGACGAACCGGAACGTCTTGTCTCCGAGGCGATCGTCGTACGCCCTCTGGAAGTCGCTCTTGCCGGTGCGAGGCTGCCCGTAGGTGTAGACGGCGTCCACGGTGACGTTGGCTTCGGACAGCCTCGCGGCCGCCAGTGCCGCCAGTGCCGCCCCCAGGCTATGCCCGGTGGTCGATACCGGCAGGCCGGCGCTCTGGACGTCGCGCTGGACGTCGTCCCACACCTCTGATAGTGCGCCATGGTGCCCGGAGTGGACGTGTCCACCCAACTCGCCCGGCGTTGGCCCGAACTGTGCGTTCTTGATCCAGTCGATCGGGTCTTCCTCGCTTCCCCGGAAGGCAAGGATCGTGCGAGACCCGTCGCTGCAAGTGAAGCCTTGGGTGGAGCCGCCGCTGTTGAAGAACCGGCCCCAAGTCAGGCCTCTGTTCTCGACTGCCTGCTGCGCATCCGGCTGATCCCGGTAGGCATATCGACTTAGGTCCCAATGGAGCTTGGCGTCGGCGGCATCGAGGTCGGGCATGCGTATCTCCGTTCGATTGGGGGGTCGTGTCTGCGTCGATCAGGTGGTCGCTGTGGCGCCGCAGTCGCCACAGGGCGGAGCGGAGACTGCCGTTGCGCGGTCTTGGCTGGGCTCGAGCCATAGTGTGCCGGCGACCGCCTCGCGCGGCATGGTGGGGCCTTGGAGGGCAAGGAGGGCAAGTACCCGCTGCGCATCGGTCGGCAACGCCACAACGGCATTACTGTCCGCTACCACAAAACTCCCCAACAGCCGCATCGAAACTGCTCGAGACAAGATCGGCACCACCTCCGGTCGTACTGCGGGAACTGCGCGCGCACGGACTACCCGGTTTCCCGGCGTTCGTCTCCCCACAGGTATACACGGCGAATGGCTTCTGTGCGAGAGGTCGCGAAATCTGTTGTCTAGCGAAGCCTCGCCATCACGGGTCAGCGCCGATTGGCCCGAGGTCGGCGGCATGATGAGTCGGCGGCATGATGAAGAGCCACATGGGTCGGATGAGGCGGCCGGGCGGCGAGCATTTCTCGTCCACGGGCCCGTACTGGGAACTCTGCACGGCCTCGACCTGTGGGGAGTAGCGTGGGATGATGTCGACCCCTGGGGTCGGGAGCTGTTGTGAGGCGAGATGGGAGGGAAACGCGATGGCTGACCAACAAATGAGGGTGGAGCAATGGCGGCAGCTTGTGGAGTTCTACTTCCGACCCGAGCATTGGGAGTATGCGCTGCGGATGATCGACTGGGAGTCGGGCGGGGACCCGAAGGCGGAGAATCCGAATAGCTCGGCACGCGGCTTGTTCCAGCATCTGGAGCGGTTGTGGGCGGACCGGATTGCCAGGGTGACCGCCTTCTACGGCGATGTTGGGATCACCGTGGTGGGGGACAGCTTCGACCCGGAGGCGAACATTGCTGCGGCGGCGTGGTTGTTGGACCAGTCGGGTCGGGATCCGGTGTGGGGGGGTTGGGGCCAGTGGACTCCGTCACATACGAAACCTCCCGCCGATTTTGGTGCGCCGCAGTTCGGTGACCCGTCGATCCCGTTCCCTCGGGAGGGCTACGCCTCGAGCGCGGGCCGGGGCAACGGCGAACCTGGCGGGGGAACGGCGAAGAAGGTTCGGCCGCCGACGTTGAAGGTCGGCGACTCGGGCGAGGACGTCAAGACGGTGCAGCGCATACTGCGAAGTCTGGGCATGTTCAAGGGCTCAATCGGCGGGAACTTCAAGACCCTGACCGAGGAGGCCGTGATCGCGTTCCAGCGCACCCACCAGAACAAGAATGGCAAGCCGCTGCGGGCCAGCGGCAAGGTCACCCAGTCAACATGGTGGGCACTGCGTCATCTCGAAGAGTCGATCACTGACCCGATGTTGAAGTTCGGTGACTCTGGGGACGACGTCAAGGTCCTGCAACGGCTCCTCGAGGCAGCGGGTACCTTTACGGGGTCGGTGAGGGGCAACTTCAAGACCCTGACCCAAAGCGCACTCGACGAGTTCCAGGTTGGTCATCAAGGCCCCGACGGTGGCCCGCTCACGTCGGGGGTGGCGGATGCGGCGACCTGGTGGGCGCTTCGCAACCCGGTCATCTCCGTCGCTCGAGAACCGACCCTCAAATACGGTGACAAGGGCGCGTGGGTGAAGGTAGTTCAACAGCTTCTCAAGGACCAAGGGTTCTTCACGGGATCGGTGCGTGGAAACTTCCTCAAACTCACTCGGGAAGCGGTCCGATATTTCCAGCACACCCACCTTGGACCTAACGGCGAGTTCCTGGACTCGGACGGGATTGTGAGCCCCGACACCTGGTGGGCGTTGCGGAACCCGGTGGGCAAGCCGCAGGAATCGAGTCTCCCTCGGGAGATCCCAGCCGGGCTCACGCCGAAGCGACGGGAAGCCCTCATGATCGCGCTTGACGAGCACAAAGCCGGAGTGAAGGAGGACCCGAATGGGTCCAACACCGGCGATGGGGTCACCAAGTACTTGCCGGGAGGCAACGGCGCCTATTGGTGCTGCTACTTCTGGTCCTGGGTCAACCGGAATACCTTTCCCAGATACTCGCTCGGTGCGCGGTACGGCCGGGTCTCGTCCGCGTTCGCCAAAGCCCGAGAGCTCGGCATGGCCAAACAGAAGGGCAGCTACATCCCGATCCCCGGCGACGCCTTCATAATGGCCACCTCGGAAGCCGAAACGGGCCGGTTCGACTTCACAGGGACCGGGCACATCGGTTACGTCCTTCGAGTCGAGGTCACGGGCGGGAAGGCCGTCGCGATCAACACCGTCGAGGGCAACTCCGGCAACCGCGTCAAGCTGGGTAAACGCAGCCTCTCGGATCCCGCGATCGTTGGCTACATCAACAACTACGACGCAGACGAGCAACCCACAGCCTGGCAGCGCGGACTGGTTACCGCCGTCGACGCCGGCGGTACAACCACCCGATAGCTCCGCCGGCGGAGGCCGCGCTCGCGGAACGGAGCGTACGTGCAATCATCACCGGGCTGAGTGCCCACGCCCGGCGACGGGGACAGAATCGTGCGCTTCCTCTCCGCGCCCACCCGTTCCTTTGCCCAATCAGCCCGCCATTGGTCTCAAGGGGCGGTCACATCTACCCGACGGAATCTCACCATCCGTCGCCGGCTGTCTCGACCGTCCCCGCAACGTGCTCGGCCGGTGGTATCTCGCAGAGTCGCCTTCGGGACCTTGCGACGATCAGTCGTCCAGGCGTAGCTTCCCTAGGCGCTCGATCGCTCCTTCGTCCCATTCGCCTTCGAGCTGTCCCGCGCCATCGATGAGATAGGTGAAATTGAAGTCCCCTTCGACCGTGAGCATCGAGCGCTTCATACCGTGTGCCACAAAGCGCTCGCCAGCCACATACCAGGTGACCAGATAGTCGTCGTCGTGGGGGGAGATGATCACTTGCCCCTCATACATGGTGCCGTTGCTGTTGTTGCCGGTCGCCAGGTACTGACCGACCAGGGGATCATCGCTTGGCTCCGGAACTACCTCTACCTTGATCGCCTCGGCCTTCGCCCTCAAACCCTCGACCAGTCGCGGCATGCCTTCTGGTTCGAACAGGTCCACCCATTGGACCCCTTCCATTTCGTCGGGAAGATCACATGGCTCAAGACGAGCCGGGATGAGGTAGACGCTGCCGGGAGGTTGTTCTTTCGCAACAGCAAGGGCCTTCGCGATCTCCTCTTGCAGGTAGCCCTTCTTCGTGATCGAGTCCCTGCTGACACAGATGACGATGGCGTCTGCTTTCTCTACAGCCTTTTCGATTGCCGCTTTCCAGTCGACACCCGGCAGCAGCTTGTCCTTGTCGAACCATGGATTGAAGCCCGCAGCTCGAAGGACTGAAGCGACGTTTATTGCGTGCAGACGATCCTCCGACGCGTATGAGACGAAGACCGATAGCTTGTGCGCGTCTTCCATCGTGGCTGGACTCCTTGCTCGTGACGGTCAAGTCGCCGTAGGTCTACGACCCGCCAAGCTAGCGGACCAACGAGCACGGTGTAGGGGACCAGCGAGGTCGGGCCCAGGGTTCCCACCCAATTGCAGGCTCAACTCCGCATCGCTCAGCTTTTGCCGTTGATTTGGGGTTGGCGCGGCGGGACCGGGACGTGGTTTCGATGTTGACCGATTCGAGGGTGTCGGCCCAACGCTGTGAGACGTGGGTGCGGTCATGTACGCTCGGCTCATGGAAGCCGTTGGCAGGTCGGTGACGACAGCCCAGCCTGAGGTTGATGTGAGCGTCGACCGCGGCGATCCATTTGAACATATTGTGTGCTGCCGGGGTTCGTGGGACGTTGCATTGTGCGGCGCAGATACCACCCATTCGCCGGTTGTCTTCTTCGTTCATACGATCTGTCCGAGGTGTGCCGAGGAAGCCCGGCGTCGCTACGAAGCGCTGGGCATCTCGGACTTCCCGGACGATGTCGTCATCTGCTTCGATACCGGTAAGCCATGTCCGACCGGTGACGAGGCGGAACAGGTGTTGCTACGGGTCCTCACCAGACCGGAAAAGCTCGGACCCTCGTAGTTGCGTTGACGCCGGTCTACAGAATCACTTCACACGACTTGTAGCTCTCGCCGCGAGTGCATCTATCGTCATCCTCGCCACCGTCGAGCGAATCGGTGCCTGCTCCACCGTTCAGCCGATCATCTCCGCCTTCGCCGACCAGGGTGTCGTCGCCGTTCCGGCCGCGGAGCACATCGTCGCCGGCTAGTCCTCTCAGGTAGTTGTCGGCCGCATCTCCGATGATCACATCCGCAAAGCGGCTGCCCTGGACATGGGTGATGTTGGTCAGCTCGTCTCGGCCGTGGCCGGTTGCGACGCCGGTTGACAGATCAACGGTCACGCCTTGGTCCAAGGAGTACCAGTAGCTCACCATGTCTCTGCCGCGCCCACCGTCGACGATGTCGTCGTCTCGGCCGGATTCGATCCCGTCGTCGCCTGGTCCGCCGCGGAGCGTGTCGCCGCCGCTCGAGGCGACCAGGTAGTCGTCACCGCCGCCACCGTCGATCACATCAGTTCCTGGGCCGCCGTAGAGGAGGTCGTCTTGCGGGCCGCCGACGAGCAAGTCGTCACCGCCCAGTCCTCTTGCGTCAAGCGGGGCGGTTCCCGCGCGTATGACGTCGGCGTGATCGGTTCCCCAGACGAAGTGGATACGGTCGACGGAGTCCCGGCCTTGAGCATCGACCACGCCGGAAGCGAGGTCGACCCGGACCCCATGGGCCAATTCGGCGAATGTGAGGACGTTCAGGCCAGAGCCGCCGCGCACCACATCGTCGCCGGGCCCAGGATAGAAGGCGTCGCTGCCCGACTTACCTTCGAGTTCGTCGTTGCCCCAACCTCCGTCCAGGTCGTCAGTTCCGGCGTGCCCGATGATGTGGTCGTTGCCTGCTTGACCCCACAGCTCGTCGTTGCCGGAGCCTCCCCGGAGCACGTCGGGACCCCCACCGCCACGCATCTCGTCGTCTCCGTCGCCGCCCTGCAACACGTTGGGTCCCTCGTCGCCAACTAGCAGGTCCGAGAAAGGGGACCCTCGAGCATTCTCGACGGATCGCAGCCGATCCGATCCCCATCCCACCGCAGTACCGGCGGCAAGGTCCACCTCGACCTCGCCGGGCGCCGGTCCGTAGGCGACCCGGTCCGATCCGCGACCCCCGATCATGACATCATCACCGGCCCCGCCAACGAGGGTGTCGTCTCCGCCATGGCCGCAGAGGGTGTCGTTACCACCCCGACCCACCAGACGGTCGTTGCCGCCGCGGCCCACGATCACATCATCACCGTTGGTGCCACGCAATACGTCGTCACCCATCGTCCCTACGATCGTGGCGCGTTTCCCATCGCACATCGGTTGGGCCGCATCGGCGGCGGCAGTGGGAGTGGGCATCACGATCGCAATTGTGAGCAGTAGGGCGGAACTCAGGACCACGGACCTCGGTGGGTACTCGGCAAGCATCAGATATCCTCTCCTTACCTCTCCGCATACTACGGCCAGGTGAGGACAGGGGGGCGAACGGCACAGGGTCTCATGTCCGGAGCGGAAGAAGCCCCCTGAGAGCAGGGGGCTTGTTGGTGTCCTGTGTGATTGGCGCCGCTACAGGACGACCTCACGGACTCGAAGATCTCGCCTCGGGTGCATTCGTTGTGGTCGGGGCCGCCCCTGAGCGAGTGGCCCCCGCTGAGCCGGGCAATGTCGGCTTGCTCTGCGGCCCCGGAAGTACGACGGCTACCGGGTAACTCGAAGCACCGCGCTGGCGGGGAGTTGGGGAATTTCGATGATGTAGCCGGGGCGGTGCTCGGCTTTTCGCACCGTGGGGTTGCCTTCGATGACCGAACCCGAAGCGAACAGGTCAAAACGCGGCCGATCGATCCCAGCCAGCAGTCGCGCTGGAATGAAGAATCGCACCCGACCATTCGAGCTGGCTTCCTCAGCGACCCGACTGAAGTCCCAGTTCAGGATATGGAGGACAACCTCGGTTTGGTCGCCGACGCCCCGTCTATGTGGCACCACAAGCAGGTTGGTATTGCCGTCCAATACCTCAATGCTCCGCGATACGCCGTTGCGGTGAAGTGCCCGCATGTCGCCCTTTTCCCTCTAAGCCGTACCCCAATTATTACCGGAGCACGACGCCACCGGCAAGAGAATCTGGGGCCCGGGTCTTGGTGCTCGACTCCTCCTAGAACGGTCTGAGGATCTTGGTGGTTTCGCCGTTGCCGTCGCCGTCGGTGTCGACGTTCGCGGAAGGGTCATACCCGCCGGGCCATTCCACATCGATGATCTCCAGCGGGATCTTCGGCTTGGAATCGGCCACCGCGACCTTGACCTTGCATTTGCCGCCCGTATTGGTCGTGCAGGTCCTGATCTTGCCGAGTCCGAACTTCGCGGTGATGATCACACCTGCGACCTTGGATCCGTCGGCGTCACGGACCTTGACCACCGTTCTGGCGATCCACTTGTCTCCTGCGCGGTCGAAGGGGCGGGGCATCAGGTCGTGGATGTGCACCGGTTCGGGGCTCTCGACCGTCGTCGTGGTGTCGTGGGTGGCGCCGTCGTTGTCGGTCACTGTGAGCGTCACGTCGTAGTCGCCGGGCCCGTCGTAGGTGTGTGACACGTTGGCGCCGGTAGCGCTCGTCCCATCTCCGAAGTCCCAGTCGAACGTGACGATGGTGCCATCGTCCGTCGACCCGGTTCCGTCGAAGTCACAGTCGGGCCAGTCGCAGTCCACCGCGAACGACGCCACCGGGGGAGCGTTGGTGACAGTCACCTCGGCCGTGGTCGTTGCCGTCAGGCCCTCGTTGTCGGTCACGGTGAGGGTGGCGGTGTGCGATCCGAGGTCCTCGTAGCTGTGTGACACGGTGGCCCCGCTGTCCGTGGAGCCGTCACCGAAGTCCCAGTCATACGAGACGATCGTGCCGTCGGGGTCGGTCGATCCGGTCCCGTCGAACTCGCAGTCACGGAAGGAGCATTCGCCAACTGCGTCCGCGGTCGGTGCCCGGTTGTCGGGCACGATCAACGCCCGGCTGCGCCAGTCCGATCCGGTAGCGACGAGTGTTGCCGACCCGGTGACGACACCGTCGCCGAATCCGATCCGCATCAAGTTTCCGGTGGCGGCGTCTGCGAAGTAGATCCACCCGTCGGCGAGGAACATGCCGCGCACCCGGACCGGGTTGAGCGAGCCGACCGCACCGGAGGCGGTAAAGGCGGTGGCCCCCACGGAGTGACTCTCTGGGGTGAACCAGCGCCAGTAGAGCGCCGAGTCACCGTTGAGCGTGTAGTAGATGCGTTGGTCGACCGAGTCGAAGAACATCCCAGTCACGTCATACATGTCCGGTATCGCGTTGTTGCCGTATAGCCCAATGCGCGTTGGGGCGCCCCACGTTCCGGCGTCGAGCGATCGCATTAGCATGGACCCGTCGGCCCAACCGGTGTAGACGGTCGAGTCGACCATGAACCCACCGCGGGCCCATCGCCACGCCTCGGTTCCTGTGGTGACCGCGGGGGTATCCGCCCCGGTGGCCGGATCGAGGAAGCGGCGCTTGACATCGTCGTCGCTGGTGATAGCGCCGCCGGCCACTCCGGTCTGGACGATCTCGATGCCGTTGATCAAGGGGTTTTCGACGACGTGCCGTAGGACGACATCGACGGCGCCGTCGCTGACGATGTTGAAGGTGTAGGCGATGGCGGTTTGGTGGCCGTGATCGTCCGTCATGTCGAGCTCGTCGATTGCGTCGGCTCCTTCGATGTCGACATCGAAGACGCGGTCTCCGGGTTCGTCGGTGCACGGGCATTGATTGGCGAAGTAGAGCCGGACCTGGATTGGCGTACCGGCGGCAACCGGGAACCTCCAGGTCATTTCCTCACCGCTGCCGGGGTCCCAACGCTCGCTGGCAAAGACCTGGAGTGGTACCCGATCGAAGTCCTCGGAAGGGACGTTGGGCTCGATGTGGTGAATGGAGGGCCAACCCGAACGGTTGCTTCCGGAGTTGCGATAGGGCGAGGTGCTGTTGAGGTCCGCTTCCCAGTCGGGCCCGTCGTCGGCGCTGGGCAGCGTCGGCCCGCCTGCGTTGACCCGATAGAGCACGGCGGGGTCGGGCGTGCCTGCAGGCGCAATCCTACCGAGCGCGCTCACATGGTTGGGCAGGCTCCCCGTGCGGTAGGTGGTGACATCGGTGCCCGAAGCGCTGGGGAACATCGCCACCTTCCTGCGGGTTTCGCCACCCCACCGGTCGGTGTCGCTGCCGGCCCACAGCCCTGCATCCGTCAGCATCATGTCAAAGACTCCGACGCCACGAGCGCGGCCGGGATCCCACGAGAATGGCATGCCGTTGACCGTGTCAAGGGCCACGATGCCTTCGCGGGGGATGGCTCCCGGTCCGGGACGGTCACCGGCGTATGGGTTGTTGACCCAGCGCATGTGCCCGCCGGCGTAGACGACGCCGGGCCCGATCTCGACCGCGTAGGTGGTGTCGCCACCGGTGTATGTGGCCCATGTCGCCTCGAGGTTGGTGCCGGTTGTGTTGAGCTCCCACCGTGAAATCGTGTCGCACGAAACGCCGGCGTCGATTCCGCCGCGGTAGGCGCCGGTGGTGGAGACGACGGCGAATTTCCCGGTGGCGTCGATGTCGAGGTCACGCATGAAGGTGTTGAACGACGGGCTGCACTCCGACTCGAAATACGGGGTGTACCAGTTGGCGAGGGTCGCCGTTGTTCCCCTGAGGTCGATGAGGGCGATCTGGTCGCGGGTTTGGGCTTCGACGCTGGTGAAGTTGCCGATCGCAAGCAGTTTCCGCCCGTTGGGGGTGACGTCGATCTTGGAGACGAAGGTGGAGCCGCCGCTGTGAACCCCGGCGAAGGCCAGGTTGACGAAGGGAGTCACGTCGCCGGTGGCGGGGTCGAGGCTGGCGAGCGCCGGGCGCGGCTCGCTGCCGACGGTCGTGAAGGATCCAGCAATGATCAACTCATCGCCGACGAGGCGGGCGTCGCGGACCTGGCTGAGGAGGTAGGGGGTGTCGAATCCGGCGACGCGGGCGCCGGTGGCGAGATTGAGTTTTGCCAACTTGCGTTCGACGACGCCGTCGATGGCGTTGAAACTGCCTGCGACGAACACTGAGGTTCCGTCGCCCGCCGGGACGATGGCAGTGACGGCTCCGTCGAGTACCGGATGGAACCCGGGATCGACCGCGCCCGTCGAGGCGTCAAACGCTGCGATTCGGGAGCGATCGTGAACTCCGGCGTTGTCTTCGACCTGGGTGAAGGTGCCGCCGATGATGATCCGATTGCCGACCTGAGCGATGGCTTCGACCTTGCCGTCGAGCACATCCGGCGTCCAATTCACCGGGTTGTCACTCACGACTTCAGCGATCGTCGCCGCCGTCGCATCTGGCGCCGGTAGCGCCGCGACGACAACGGTCACGAGCAGCACAATCCACAGCAAAGAACGATTCATGATTCCCACCCGTCTACCCCTACGCCAAACGTGAGGCCCCCGCCGCCTCCTGTGGTCACCATAACGCGTATTGGGTCAGACTCGGGCAGGTTCGTGGCCAGCAGCGGCAGGGTTTTGAGGCGACTGGACGCACTAGTCACCCGGCGGCGCGGGCCAGGCTGAAGG
>Ga0209567_10001841_pt1 | contig 10516 bp, 11 predicted proteins | sample COG_12_FD_184756 | JGI IMG/M metagenome (GOLD analysis project Ga0209567, IMG submission 184756) | Pelagic marine sediment microbial communities from the LTER site Helgoland, North Sea, for post-phytoplankton bloom and carbon turnover... | ecosystem: Environmental > Aquatic > Marine > Neritic...
TCTCCACGGCGAGATGGACTCGGATGCCTTTCTGGCGGTGATGGCCGGACACGAGCCGGCGACGGGACGGGATCTGGGACGCCGGTTCGGGGACGGGTCGGTGCGAGGGTACGACGCCACCTTCTCGGCACCCAAGTCGGTCTCGGTCCTTTTCGGGCTCGGTGAGCCGGAGGTGCGGCGTCAGGTGGTGGAGGCCCACGAGTGTGCGGTGCGGGCGGTGCTGGGCTGGGTCGAGACCCGTGCCCACACTCGAATGCGCTACCACAGGCACATCATGTGCGTGGATGCTGAGGGGATCGTTGTTGGTGTGTTCCGACAGCACACCAGCCGCAAGCTCGGGGCTCAACTCCACACTCACGCAGTGATCGCCAACCGGGTACCGGCACCGGACGGCCGGTGGCTTGCTCTCGACGCCCGCACCATCAAGCTCGACCAGCGCACCCTGTCGGCTCTCTATCACGCCAACCTGCGATCTGAGCTGACCCGCCGCCTCGGTGTCCGCTGGTACCCACCCGAGCACGGCATCGCCGAGATCGCCGACTTCGACGCCGCCGTGTTGGCCGAGTTCTCCCAACGCAGCAACGACGTGCAACGCCGCCTCGATGAGAAACTCAGCCGGTTCCGTAAGGACCTGGAGCGAGACCCGACCGCCAACGAGAGATGGAAGTTGGAGCGGGAGGCGGTCGTGGACAGCCGGCCCGCCAAACCCCACAACCCCACCCCCGCCGAGCTGCGCCAGGAATGGCACGAGCGGACCCGGGCGCTGGGCCGCGACCCGGAACGGCTCGTCAAGACCGTGGTCGGCCGCCAACACGGTATTGGGGGGTTCGACTCGGGAACGGCCGGGCCTGCTGGTGGAAGAGGCCCTCGGCTCGTTGAGTGAGCGCCAATCAACATGGCGGCCAGCCGAGCCGGTCCGAGAACTGGCCGCAGCCGTACCCACCACCGTCACCGTCGACTCCGTGCAGTTGACCGACTTCCTGCAGCGACTCGCCGACCATGCAGCCGACACCCGCTGTGTGGACATCTCCCGACCCGTCCCGACCGGTGGGTCACTTCGACGCGACGGCAGACCGATCAGCGAAGCCGCTGTGGACCGGACGCTCACCACCCAGGACATTCTCGACGAAGAGGAACAGCTGATCGCATGGGCCGACCGTCGTCAGAAGGGCGTGTCCGTCCGCACTCTGGCGCGGGACACCGGCTACAGCGAGGGGCTCACCCCAGCACAGGAGGAGGTGATGGGTGCGGTCGCCGGTCGTGGAGCTTTGGAGCTGATCGTCGGTCCGGCCGGTACCGGCAAGACCACCACGCTCGCCTCCGTCGCCGCCCACCTCCACACCCAAGGCCGCCCAGCATTCGGAGTGGCGCCCACCGCCGCGGCAGCCGAAGTGCTGGCCACTGAGACCGGCATGACCGTCGACACCCTGGACAAGCTGCTCATCGAGCATCACCAAGCTCGGCCACCCGGCACCGCCTACGACCTACCAACCGGGACCACCGTGATCGTCGACGAAGCCGGCAACGCCCCAACACCCAAACTGGCCGAGCTGACCCGGCTCGCCGACCAGCGGAGTTGGCGGGTCGTTCTGGTCGGGGACCCCCGCCAGTTCTCAGCGGTGGGACGGGGCGGCATGTTCGCCCACCTCGTCGGCATCTATGGCGGCATCGAACTCGACCAGGTCCACCGGTTCCGTCACCACTGGGAACGCCAAGCCAGCCTCCGCCTCCGAGCCGGCGACCCGAACGCGCTCATCTTCACCAATTTCAGCTACTGGGTCCCCGACATCGCGGGCAAGCTCAATACCTATTTCGATCTCGTGGAACCGGATCTCATCAGCACCAGCGAGTTCAACTACGGCCCGGCCCATTACACGGTTCTCGGGACGTTTCGCCAGATCGCGCTCGACGCCGGCATCCCCTATTGGGAGTACCTGAACGCGTACATCGGGCAAGAGTCCGAGTACGAGCGAACCCATACGGTGAGCGACCTCCGCTGGCAGGGCTTCGCCGGCCTCGCCTATGGCTACACCGGACACAGCTGGTTCATCTTCCAGGCTCGCGACGGGGCCCATCGAACCGCCACCGATTGGGGCGGATCGATCGCGTTCGAGAATCATGGAGACTTCGCTGCCGGTCGCACCACGCTGTTCGACGACATCGCCCAGCTGAACCGCGAGATGGCCAACCTGGGCCGCGCGATCACGCAACTGACCTCGACGGACGTGCGCTTCATCCCAGCCGACCACCCCCTCTCCGAGCAACCGCTGGAGACCGAACCGTGGACACCCGGAGCGGGTGGCGACCCGTACATTCGCAACATCTCCGCGTTCCCGGGTCATGGCCCACTCGAGATCCTCGCCGGCTTCTTCGTCGATGACGTCGGCGGGCACTACGCGATGGTCCAGAATGCCCGCCACACACACTCCACCCGACCCGGGAGCCCGAGCCTTCCGAACGCAGAGGACCCGGGTCGAATCGAGATCGAGTTCGACTTCACCGACGCTCCCCGCACCATCGACCGGACGCGTCTGCTGGCGCTCGATCAACGCAACGGAGCCGTGACCGCGATTCCCCTCGAGACGGCCTCTTCCGGGCGTTCCCGGCTGGACATCGTTCTCCCGGCTGGAGAGCCGATCCTGTTCAAGTACGACGACGGTTCCCCCTTCCCACTCGGGCCGCCCGGCTGATTGCCGAACTCGCGAGAAAAGAGCCTCAAGGGCCGCACCTCCCCCACCGATTCCCTCCCAATGATCTCGTCGTACGACGGTACGGTGCGCGTCGTCAGCACCGCCGACAAGCTGCCCGCTCGGATTGCGCTCGATCACGGCGAGCTCACGATCTCGTCGGGTGCGCACGAGATCGGTCGGTGGATGCTCGACGACGTTCGGGTGACCCGGCGCAGGGAGAACGCCTTCCATATCGAGGTGGAGGGCGACGAGCTTGCGCTTTCGGTCAACGACCCGACGGCGTTCGCGGCTGCGATCGGGATCGATGGTAAGGCCGGACGCGGCCGCGGGCGACCAAGCCGACGCCGTTTCCGGCGCACCAAGGACACCGCAACCACCACGGCGCCCGCCCGCCCCGTACGACCGGCCCACCAGGCCGAGCCCAAGCGCGAAGGTCCGAGCGTGTGGAAACGGTTCACGAGTCTCCCGCTCGGGTGGAAGCTCGTCATCGTCATCGCGCCGCTCGCGATCGCCCTCGCCATCATCGACCTCTTCACACTGGCGGCGCTGATGGTGCTCTGCGGGATCGCGGTGCTCGTCTACACCGTCTTCGCCCTGAGCGACGACCCAACGGTGTACGTCCCGCAAGCCGGGGTGCCGGAATGGGTGTTTCCCGTCGCCGGAGTGATGCTGGTCGTCGTCGGCATCGCCCTGATGATGCTGACGTAGCGAACCGTCGGCGCCAGCTCGAGTGTTTCGTTCTGCGACATGGAGCGGAAGTCGGCAGCGGCTCCCAGATCGAATGCCTGCCCGGCATGAGCGATTCGGACATCGTCGCGAGCCTGGCCGTCTCCCTCGACGGCCATATCGCCGGCACCGACGGTTCTGTTGACTTCCTACAGAAACACCCGTTGGAGGACTTCGATTTCGATGCCTTCGTTGCCGATATTGGAGCGCTCATCATGGGAAGCACCACCTACGAACAGTCGCTCCAGTGGGGTTGGATATGGGGCGGACGGCCAACGATGGTTCTCACGACGAGGACCGGCCTGGAGGTTCCAGACGGTGCCAACATCACCTTCGCGGAGATGCCGACGGCGGAAGCGATCCGTTCGTTCGCGGCGGTCACACCGATGCGGCTCTGGGTGTTTGGCGGTGGCAGGGTGGTCACCGATGGGCTCCGAAATGGCGCGATCGACACCCTGGACATCACCGTCATGCCCGAAGCGCTCGGCGCTGGGATCCCACTCCTCACCGATGCCTATCCCGGTCCGATGAAGCTCACGGCTTCGGTGCCGTATGCCAACGGGGCCGTCCGACTCGTGTACCAACCGCAGCGGTAGCGGCAGCGAACTCACCGAGTCGATGCGGGTTGGGCTACCCCCAAGTTCGCCCGAACACCCGCACCGACCCACCTGCGGTATCGGCACGGTGGGCGGCCGGGTTCAGTTATCTGGGGAAGTCCGCTGGGCCCGGTACCCTTGTGACCATGGATCGCCAGGATCGCCCCGATCCGGATCTGCGGCCGCTCGACCACGACACGGACCAGATCGCCGGACGACTCGATCGGCTGACCGCCGAACAAGCCGATGAGGTCATGCGGCGTGCCATCAACCTCCATGACGAGGATGCCGCCGTCCTCGAGTCAGGAAGCTTCGATGTCGACACGCTGCGCGCCGTCGCCGCCGAGCTGGGAATCCCCCGGCAGTACCTCGAACGCGCTCTGGCCGAGCAACGGGCCGGAATGCTGCAGCCGAGACCGTCGGCGGGACCCATCGACCGCATGCTCGGGGTGGCAGATCTCGAGCAATCGGCGATCGTGAACGGCCGTCGCGCCGAGGTCGAGCGGGCAACCACGATCTGGCTCTCCAAACACGAGGGCCTCCGCGTTGTGCGGCGATCCGAAGATGGTGCGACCTGGGAGAAGGACACCCGGCCGCTGACGTCGATCCGCGTCGGATTGGGCCTGACCCAGGGCTCGAAGGCCTTGCGCGACGTTGGAACCGTCGAGCATTCGGTTCGAACGGTCGCGGATGATGAACAGGTCGTCACCATCAAGACCGACCCAGAGAAGCTGCGGGCAGTCGCCGGTGCATTGTTGGTGCTCGTTGCCGTGGTCGCCTTCACCGGCGGCGTGGCGGTTGCGGCCGGAACCGGAAGCGTGGTGGCCGGGTTGGGCACCGCAGCGGTGACGGTTCTGGGTCTCGGCACTGCGGTTCTCGGGGGCATACGGTCCTGGGCCGGTCGGATTCGCCGGGCGGGCGAACGGGCGATCGATGCGGTGCGCCGCCCCGAATCGTCCGGGCTCAACGAGCCGGTGTCGGGTTGGCTGGGGACCGTTCTGCGCGGGCTCGGATTGTCCCCAGGGCATGGCCCCCGGGATCGATAGACGATCCTCACGGCGTCGTGCGGCGTTCTTCGGCCGTACAGCCGAACACGACGTCGATGACCTCTTTCATATCGCTGGTGACCCAGGGAACATCGGCCAGCACTTCGCGGCCGGCGGTCTCGTCGCACTGCACGAGCCGATAGAGGCCCTTCGGCATCGAAGGGGAAAGGTTGATGCGGACGCCCGCCTGCACCGCGCCTGCGGTGCCGCCAAGGACACCGGCTAGGGTTCCGAGGATCAGCCATGCGGTGGGCTTTGTCCGCATCGCCGCATCATACGGGAGTGGGCAGCTTCGACAAGCAATAAAAATAGATTGATTGATCTAAATGTATTTTATCGCACACAGCCAGACGACCCCGATCTACCCCGATGGAAGGAACTCCTTCGCCATGCGCTTTTCCTCGCGAGACAGGGACCTCTGAGGGGCCTCGTCCCGCTTCGATGGAGCCTGAAGCGCGCCCCGGGCCCCGAGGACCGCATCCGCGAAGTACACGATCTGCTGGCCGTACACCGGCGGCTGCCCCGCGACAAAGATCAAGCATTCCCCCGGGCGCAGGCGTCCGCTCGCTGCGTCCTTTTCCGGCAATGCAAGCCGCATGCACTCATCCGCCGTGAGCAACGCCCGACCATGCGCCGTTTTGTGCCGGGCTCGGCCGGCCCCGGTCTTCTCGACCACAGTCGTCCTGCCCGTCATTTTCGAAAGGAGCTCCGCGGTCTGCACGTTGTTGGGCGCGAACGCCACGCGGATATGGCAATTGGCCACAATCGACTCGTCGCGCCCGTAGGCTGAAAAGAGCTGCGCGAGGTCTTGCACAACCAAGTACGCCTTCACGCCATAGCCCGCGCAATGCGCCAATGAGTGTTCGAGGCTCTCCATCTTTCCAAGGGACGCGAACTCGTCGAGCATGAGAAGGACCCTTGGTCTCCTGTCTTTGGGGAGCACCTGGTTTCGCGATGTGAATTGCCGTAGACGCCGCACCAGGGCGGAGTCCTCCGGGGGTGACGCTTCACTTGGCAGGTCCAGAGTCAGGCCGCGCACGATCTGATCCACCATCAATCGGACCAACGGGCGCACACGCGTGAGGTCGCGCGGCGGAATCACCAGGTACACCGTCGTGGGAACGGCGTGGGCGATCAGGTCTTCGACGCGAAAATCGCTGCCGCTCGTCGCCCTTGCAATCACGGGGTCTCGGTAGAGCGTCAGCAACGCCAACGCCGACGAGAGAACGGAGCTCGCCTCCTTGGCGGTTCGTTGCTGCATTTCGCGGGCGGTGGCGGCGACGACCGGATGGGTGTGCGTCGGACCTCTGCTCCCCTTCCAACCCTCTTCGGGACCCGCATGATCAAAACGGAGCCACCGTTCGATGATCTCTTTGAGCTCTCCGGCCTCGCTGCTCGTCAGCTCCCGGGCGACTTCCGAAAGCGTCCCGACACTGTCTCGGCGCCGCTCTCGGTAGCAGACGTGCAAGATGGCTCCGACTAGCAACGACCAGGAAGTCTGCGCCCAGTGGTCTCGCTCCACGCCTTTTCCTTGCGGATCGACGAGCATGGTCGCGATGTTCTGGGCGTCCGCGATCTCATGCGGCGTCTCGAGCCGAATCTCGGCAAGCGGATTATACCGCGCGCTTTCGGGGTCCGTCGGATCGAACCGAATCACGCGCTGCCCGGCGCGGTTCACTCTCCACCCGGCCGTGCGCTCCCAGTTCTCGCCTTTGATGTCGAGGACGAGCGCCGACTCCCTCCAGCTCAGGAGGGTCGGGATCACGAGCCCGATGCCTTTGCCGCTCCGGGTCGGTGCAAAGGCAAGTACATGCTCGGGCCCGTCGTGTCGGAGGTAATGCACGCTTCCTACGTGATCGCGCCATGCCCCGACGAAGACTCCGCCGCGTTTCACGGAGCTAAGCAGGCCAGCTCGGACGAGGTCCCATTTGTTGGCCCAGCGCGCCGACCCGTGTTGCGTCGAAACGCGCCTCGCCCGAACAAAGCCTGCCGCGAGCAACAACGGCGCAGCCACCGAGAAGAGCACCAACGAACGAAACTCGTGGAAGTGGGTGTCCGGCACATACGAGACCCATGAAAGCCACGCCCAGGGCGCGTAGAGGTTCGTTCCGCCAACCACGGCCCACGGACGACCAAGGCCAGGACCCGCCGTCAGGAGACTCGCCGTCCATTGAGTCACCACGATCTGCGTCAGGAACACAAGGGAGAGGACGACCGCGAGCGTCGCGCCTCGCCATGGGTCTTCTCTGCGCCTGAGTCCATAAATGGAACGCGCCACCCTAGACCTCTTCGACTAGCTGCACAGAGCTGGGCCTCACGCCGTGTTTCTCACCGTTCATGGCACTCAGCGCTCTCGCTCGAGCCCCCGGTCACGCGGCTTCACGGATTTCACGCGGCCAAAGTAGTATCTCACCGACACGTCGTCGTCGGCGCTCGGCGCGCGCGCGAAGTCCTTGATGCGATGCGCAACGACCCTTGTCCGACCCACTTGCTGGAGCACATGGTGCGGAGTCAGTCCGAGGATCTTCCCCCGGTACGTGGCATCGTGCGTCTGCGGCACCGTCACGGTGAGGCGATCAGGCCCAGGCCTCCGGACGGCGAGCTCGGCCGTCACGCCGTTCCGCGAGGACACTTGCAGGGCCTGAGCCCGGTCGAGCTCGAGCCACTTCCAACGTCGCCCGCGATCTCGGCTCACCTCGTACCGCCCATCGATGCGCCGGAGCTCTAGGTACTCACCGCGGGGCGTCGGAAGAACCGGCTGATCGAAGCGGTGGATGGTGACGCTCTGTCGAGCATCCTCGAGCACGGCGGCATGCCCATCGCAATAAACGACCTGCCCGGTGTAGAGGCCGTCGACCTCGGCGACTCTGGGGTGTGTGTTTCCGTCGAAGAGCCGCTGAAGCACGCGTTCGGGTACCTCCGACAAGAACCAAAGACGTGCCTCGATGCTCTCTTGGAGCACCTCCAACTCGTTGAGGTCGAGCCGCTCCACCAAATCGTGTAGCTCGCTTTCCTTCATGATGACCTCCGTCCGACGCGGGGCCGGTGAAAAAGATGGGCTGGCGAGTCCTTCGACCCGCCAGCCCATGCCCGGTCATGTCCCCACTTCACGGGCGCAGCTTGGCCCCCAACACCCAACGCTTGCCTAGGACCGATGTGCGCCACGACTTGCTCTCCCTTCTGAGAGGGGGCGGCGCCGGGTGTTGCACAGACTGGGTTGCGCTGCCGTCCTCACCCCCTGTTATCGGTTTTGCCCCCCCAAAAGTTGCGCGAGCCCTCCCTCTGAGCTGCGCTGTTACACGCCAGCGCCATGTAAGCCTTTGAAATTATTTAGGATACGGCTACTCGCGTCTCGCCAAGGTTCGCGAAGCACAGGTCTCCGAAATCGAGCGAGAGACCTGCACTTCACGAACCCGAACAAAGAGAGCGAGGAAGCCATGAGCCACACACAGAAGATCGCCCACCTCAACGACAAGGCCCGCAGGGGGCTGCTTCCCGGATCGACGAAAATGCTTCTGACACGGATGGTAGCCGCTCTCCCCGACCCGACGCTCTTGTACCTACGAAGAGCGGTCGCGGAGTTTGACGCCTTCACCGAGGACAACGACCCCTACGGGGAGCGGGACTTCGGTTCGATCGAGCTCGAGGGCGAGCGGTACTTCTGGAAGATCGACTACTACGATCGGTCGCTACGCTTCGGAGCCGAAGACCCCTCAGACACCACCGAGACCGTGCGGGTCCTGACCCTCATGCATGCAAGTGAGTACTGAGATGACTTGCGCACCCGAGAACAGTGAGTTCGATTGGGTCTGCCCCGAATGCGGGAGCGATGACTGCGAGATGACCGCTTGGGTTCATGTGAACTCGAATGAGATTTGCGACGGTGAGGGCCCCGGCGAGCGGTACTGGTGTCCGCAATGCGGAGACCACCCACGCCACCTGGTGCAGCGAAAGGACCTCGGCCCTTCGCTGCCGTTGCGTTGAGCTCGAGGGAACGTCGAAGCGGCGTGTTCCTCGGGCGCTGGGGCCTCTTGTTGGGTCTGCTTCGCGCAGCCTCGTGCGTGCTCGGCACGAACCCACGTTTCCCTCCTTCTTTCTCCTGGTCCTGTGCCTCGCCGGTTCCGGTGAACGAGGCACACGCCCATCTCAAACGGAGGAACCCCATGATTCTCAAGATCACGCACCAAGCCGCACAACTTCTCGCCATTCAAGATGCCAAGCGCGCGATGAAGGCATGCGACTACGACGGTGTGAGCTTCTCGTGTCGCGACACCTTCGCCGACTACCGCTACGAGGGCCTCGGGGATGTTCTCATCCTCAACTCAGGGGCCAAGCTCGAGGACGACATCGTCGAGACGTACGACGCGGCCTACCGGGACGCTTGGCATCGGGCTTAGCTCGCGGCTCCGCGGGCTTCGGCCCGCGGAACATCTGCGTTCGTTTCACTTTCTTTAAGCTCGGACCACAGACCTACCGTGTGGGGCGCGAAGTGCAGGAAGAGCTCAGAGTCGATGTGCTTGGAGGTGTTTGTGCGGCGCCTGCTTTGAACCGTGAAGCAGCTCTCGGGCGGGCCGAGAGAGCTGCCAATCACGGCACAAAGACAAGGAGAGCCTCGATGCCCAAGCTCAGTACCCGAACCGATGACGTTCACGTGATTCGCGAGGTTCATTTGAACTACAGTCAAGACCAGCCGGTCCGGGCGCCGCTGACCGACAAAGATGCGGCGGCGGCCTTCCTTCGCGGGGTCATAAGCGACACGACCCGAGAGCACGCGGTGGCGATCTATCTCGATGCCAAGAATCGTCCGCTTGGTTGGCGTATCGTCTCCATCGGCACCGACGTGATGGCCCCGGTCAAACCTCTCTTGGTCTTGCAGCCGGCGGTGTTGCTCGGAGCCAATGCGATGATCTTCGCGCACAACCACCCTTCGGGAGATCTGGAACCGAGCCCGGAAGACAAGAAGCTGCCCGAGACGCTTTGCCGGGCCTGTCAGCTTCTTGGCCTCCGGCTTCTCGACAACTTTATTTGGACCGAGCTCGGGAGCACGAGCTACGGGCCGTACGCGCGGTAGCCCGGGGGCGTGCGATGAAGAACCTCGGACAAGGCTCCCTATTCGACGACCCCAGTGAATCGAAGCGTTGGCACCGCGTGCACGCTGCGCCCGCTTCGGGCCGTGGAGGCTGCTCGCTCGACATTGGGCCCGTCCGCTGGCGCGGCGAAGGAGGCGAACAGGAGACCAAGCGCGAGCTGGCGTATCGGTTGGCGGTCTGTTGGAACGTGGCGGAGGGATGGCCAACGGACGCGCTCGAGGCGGGCGTCTTGCGGTTGGTCGCAGACGGGCTCATCGAGCTCTTAGAGGTTCGGTCAGAAGATGTTCCCGAGGAAGTTCGCACGCTTGGCGACCGGCTTTCGCTGCTGCTCGAGGAGCGCGACGCGCACTACGATCTCACCGACGGTC
>Ga0209567_10001842_pt1 | contig 10509 bp, 11 predicted proteins | sample COG_12_FD_184756 | JGI IMG/M metagenome (GOLD analysis project Ga0209567, IMG submission 184756) | Pelagic marine sediment microbial communities from the LTER site Helgoland, North Sea, for post-phytoplankton bloom and carbon turnover... | ecosystem: Environmental > Aquatic > Marine > Neritic...
CAAACAGACATTACCTATCGGGCCACCGCTGACAGCCTGTCACGGTGTGCCGGCACAGGTCGCTGACAGGCCGGTACGTTCCGGGCAGTCAGGGCCGGGCGGGCGGAGCAGGACATGACAGACAAATTGACCATATTCGACACCACCTTGCGCGACGGGGAACAGAGCCCCGGCGCATCCATGACGCGAGACGAGAAGGTGCGTATCGCCAAAGCGCTGGAACGCATGCGCGTCGACGTCATCGAAGCGGGTTTTCCTATTGCCAGCCCGGGCGACTTCGAGGCTGTCAAGGCCGTTGCCAGGGCAGTCACCGACAGTACCGTGTGCGGACTGGCGCGCGCGCTGGACAAGGATATCGACCGGGCCGGCGAGGCGCTCAAGCCGGCGGCCTCCGCGCGTATCCATACCTTCATCGCCACGTCGCCCATTCACATGAAGATGAAGCTGCGCATGCAGCCGGAGCAGGTGATCGAGCAGGCCGTGCGTGCCGTCAGGCATGCCCGGCAGTACACCGACAACGTGGAATTCTCGCCCGAGGATGCCGGCCGTTCGGACATCGATTTTCTCTGCCGCGTCATCGAGGCCGTTATCGACGCCGGCGCCAGCACGGTCAACATCCCGGATACCGTTGGCTACAATCTGCCGCACCAGTTCGGCGAGCTGGTCCGTACCCTGATCGAGCGCGTGCCCAATTCCGACCAGGCGATCTTCTCGGTGCATTGCCACAATGACCTGGGGCTGGCGGTCGGCAATTCCCTGTCCGCTGTCCTGAACGGTGCCCGCCAGGTGGAGTGCACCATCAATGGCCTCGGCGAACGCGCCGGCAACGCCGCGCTCGAGGAGGTCGTGATGTCGGTGCAGACGCGGCAAGACATCTTTCCCTGCAAGACGGATCTCGATGCCACCCAGATCATGACCTGCTCCAGGCTGGTCGCGGGGATTACCGGTTTTGCCGTGCAGCCCAACAAGGCGATCGTCGGCGCCAATGCCTTTGCGCACGAGTCGGGTATCCACCAGGACGGCGTGCTGAAGAGCCGCGAGACCTATGAAATCATGCGTGCCCAGGACGTCGGCTGGAGTGCCAATCGCATCGTGCTCGGCAAGCACTCCGGGCGCAATGCGTTCCGCACGCGCCTGCATGAAATCGGTATTGATTTCGAGGGCGAGGAAGAGCTCAACGACGCGTTTTCGCGCTTCAAGGACCTGGCCGACAAGAAACACGAGATCTTCGACGAGGACCTGCAGGCGCTGGTGACGGAGTCGGGCATCGAGTCGGGGAATGAATGGCTGAAGCTGGTCGCGCTGAAGGTCTGCTCCGAGACCGGGGAAGTTCCGCATGCAACCGTCAACCTGTGGGTAGACGGGGAGGAACAGCAGGCCGACTGCGACGGCAGCGGCCCGGTGGATGCCGCCTTCAAGGCGATCGAGGCACTCATCAACAGCGGGACGGAGCTGCAACTGTACTCGGTGAACAATATCACCAGCGGTACGGATTCGCAGGGCGAGGTGACAGTGCGCCTGCAGAAAGGCGGTCGCATCGTCAACGGCCAGGGCGCGGACACCGATATCGTGATTGCCTCGGCCAAGGCCTATGTCAATGCCATCAACAAGATCATCCAGCGGGACAAGCGGGCGCATCCGCAACTCGGTGATGTCTGAGTCGATGGACAGGCACGGCCGGCTCGGCCAGCTCGGCTTAAAAACACAGTACCTGCAGGCCATGGGTATCCAGCCGTGGGTGCCCAGGGACGACAGCGCCGCCGTCAACGATAATGTGGCGGACGCACCACCGGTCGCCGCACGGGATGCCGCCGCACCGGCCTGGGCGGACCTGGAGGCGCGGGTTGCGAGTTGTACGCTGTGCGGCCTGCACGAGGGGCGTACGCAGACCGTGTTCGGCACCGGCAACCGGCAGGCAGACTGGCTGATTATCGGCGAGGCGCCCGGCGCCGACGAGGACCGGCAGGGCGAGCCGTTTGTCGGCCGTGCCGGCCTGTTGCTGAACGAGATGCTGCTCGCCGCCGGCTACCGGCGCGAGCAAGTCTATATTGCCAATATTCTCAAGTGCCGCCCGCCAAATAACCGCAACCCGCATGCTGACGAGGTGCAATGCTGCCACGGCTACCTGCAGCAGCAGATCGACCTGATCCAGCCGCGTCTCATTCTCGCGGTGGGCGGAATCGCCGCCCATAACCTGCTCGGTACGGATGGGCCGGTCGGCAAGTTGCGCGGCACAGAGCATCACTATGGCGACCGGCAGATACCGCTGGTGGTGACCTACCACCCGGCCTACCTGCTGCGCTCGCCGCTGGAAAAACGCAAGGTCTGGGCGGACCTGCAATTTGCACGCCGGATATTCAACTCCACGGGCCGGGATATCTGATGTCCATCTGTGCTAGATTGGTTAAATGAGCGCAATTCTCAAGGAGACTGCACTCGAGTTCAGGCCCATGCAGCCCGACGACCTGTCGGCGGTACTCGACATCGAGCGCAGCAGCTATCCCTACCCGTGGACCCGCATGATCTTCAGCGATTGCCTGCATGCCGGCTACAGCTGCTGGATCGCCGATCACAACGGCGTGATCGAGGGTTACGGGGTGATCACGGTGGCGGCCGGCGAAACCCACCTGCTGAATATCTGTGTGCGTCCCGAAGCCTGCCGGCAGGGCATCGGCGCCAAAATCCTGCGCCACCTCGTCAGTGTTGCCCGTCGGCACGATGCCGATGTGATTTTCCTGGAAGTCCGCCCGTCCAACCCGGCTGCAATAAAACTTTATCTGAATGAAGGGTTTAACGAGCTCGGCCGGCGCCGTGACTACTACCCGACCGACGACGGCCGGGAAGACGCATTGATCTTCGCGCGCACCCTGTAATACCCCGCGGTATTGGTTAGAATACGCGCCTTTCCGGTTTAGCCCCGTTTATATCCATGAGTGTCTCCCAGCAAGAGGCGGCCAGGCGCCGCACATTCGCCATTATTTCCCACCCGGATGCCGGCAAGACCACGCTGACCGAGAAGCTGTTGCTGTTTGGCGGCGCGATTCAGCTGGCGGGCACCGTCAAGGGCCGCAAGGCGGCGCGGCATGCAACCTCGGACTGGATGGAGCTGGAAAAGCAGCGCGGCATCTCGGTGACCTCGTCGGTCATGCAGTTTCCCTATCGTGATTCGATCGTCAACCTGCTGGACACGCCGGGACACGAGGATTTCTCTGAAGATACCTACCGGACGTTGACGGCGGTCGATTCGGCCATGATGGTGATTGACTGCGCCAAGGGTGTCGAGGTCCGGACCATCAAGTTGATGGAGGTCTGTCGCCTGCGCGACACGCCGATCTGTACCTTCATCAACAAACTCGACCGGGAAGGGCGCGAACCCATCGAGCTGCTGGACGAGATCGAGGAGGTCCTGAAAATCCAGTGTGCTCCCATCACCTGGCCAGTCGGTATGGGCAAACGCCTGAAGGGTATCTATCACCTGCTGCAGGACACCGTGCACCTGTACGAGCCCGGCAGCAGCGAACGGCGCCGCGACGTCAACATCATCACGGGGCTGGACAATCCGCAGCTGGACGAGCTGCTTGGCGACCAGGCGGCCGAGTTGCAGGAGGAGATCGAACTGGTCAAGGGTGCCAGCCACGCGTTCGATATCAATGCCTACCTGGCCGGCAGACAAACACCGGTGTTCTTCGGTTCGGCCATCAACAACTTCGGTGTGGACGAATTGCTGGACCATTTCGTTGCCACGGCGCCGCCGCCCCTGCCCAGGCAGACGAAGACGCGCACGGTCGGGCCGGACGAGGAAAAATTCACCGGCTTCGTCTTCAAGATCCAGGCGAACATGGACCCGGCACACCGGGACCGCATCGCCTTCCTGCGGATTTGCTCCGGCGGTTACCGCAAGGGCATGAAAATGCGCCATGTGCGCATTGGCAAGGATGTACAGATTTCCAATGCCGTAACCTTCCTGGCCTCTGACCGGGGGCACGTGGAGGAAGCCTGGACGGGCGACATCATCGGTCTGCATAACCACGGCACGATTCGCATCGGTGATACCTTCACCCAGGGCGAAGATCTCAAGTTTACCGGCATACCGAGTTTTGCACCCGAGCTGTTCCGGCGGGCAATCCTGAAAGATCCGCTGCGCATGAAGGCCCTGCAGAAAGGGCTGAACCAGCTGTGCGAGGAAGGGGCGACGCAGCTGTTCCGGCCGTTGCGCAATAATGATCTGATCCTGGGGGCCGTCGGGGTGCTGCAATTCGACGTGGTCGCGCACCGCCTGCAGCATGAATATGGCGTGGAGTGCCAGTTCGAACCGGTGACGGTGGCGACCGCCCGCTGGGTCGAATGTCCGGACGAGACAACCGAACAGAAATTTCGCGACAAGGCGCATGACAATCTGGCCATCGACCAGGGCGGGTCACTGGTCTATATTGCACCCACGCGTGTCAATCTAGACCTGGCCATGGAGAAATGGTCAGATGTCCGCTTCCACGCCACGCGCGAGCATTAGCCGGCATCTATACCCTATACGGCGCAGTACGCATCCCTTTGCAGGAATCCTGATCGGACTCGTCAGCGAGGACAATTCCGGTCTCGACCTGTTTCAGCAGGGCGGCCGTGGCGCCATGTGCTGCAAACACCGGTGCCGTCGCAGTAAGCGCGCCACCGACAGCAACGCCCACCTCAACTGGTATCACCAGCAATGCTTCGTCGTTTTACTTTCTGATATTAAGCGACTTACATTGTCGGCCGCGATGATGTCCTTTAATTACTCCGCGAGCTAAGCGCCCGAAAGAGCAACCTATTTGTAGCCGATTTGTCCTGTGTGTCGTCACCATCGTTCGAGCTGCAGGTCTCGTTGCGTAAACGCAGCACACGGAGGCAGGAGTCAGCACCCGTTTTCCCGAGTAATACCTAAATAGCTCAAATCATCAGGTTCGTGGCCGATGCATCTACGTGCCTGTATTTGCGGGACATTCTCACCTGTCTCGGTAATAAATCTTCGTTTATGTGACGTGTTTCACGCTGTTTGTGCGCTCCTCGACACGAACATAAATTCCTCTTCGGCCGTATCTATTAAACAGGATGTCGAAGATTTAGCCGTCATCCGGGTTACTGCTTTCAAAATACCGGAATAATCATATGGTTCGTCTGATTACACATTACAGAATATTGAAGGTGCTGGTTGGCATGCTGGCAGTATCGCAGTTAATCGCATGCGTAGATGAGGGAAACAGCTCTTCGGCCACAAGTGGGCCCATTACTGTGGGCGGTGGAACGACCCAGTCTTCCAATCTTTCCCTGAGTTGGGTGGCACCGGTTACACGCGCTGATGGCAACCCGATTTCGCTGGCCGATATTGATGGCTATAAAGTCTACTTTGGAACAAGTGCCAGGAATTACACAGGTAGTGTTGACGTCACAGATGGAAGCCAGAATTCTCTGACTATAACCGGGCTTTCAAACGGTACCTATCATGTGGCAATGACTACCTATGATAATAGTGGTCTTGAGAGTATATATTCTCCTGAAATTATAAAAACCGCGCAGTAATACTGTGCATAACTTTATGCCTGGCGATGTAATATCGCTGATATTTCACGGTAATACTTCCGGCTGATTTTCGCTCTGGCATCAAGCTGCAAACGATTCAGGCAGCTGTATTCATCCATCTTCAGAAATAACCGGTTGTCCCGGTATTTCCGGCATTACAGGGTTGATCTTGCGGTGGCCGCTATTTTAGGTGGGCTGACCGTCTGCTCCAGGCCGGTTGCTGCCATAAGAAAACCTCGCACCAGCGGAATCAACCATACACGGGTAACAGCAATATTTGGCCGGAAATGGACACACCCGAGTATAAATACACAGGTGTCTGGAGACGATCAATATAAGCCGCTCATTAAAAATAGTACCTAAGTACGATAGTTATACAGACCAAGGGAGAATTACTATTACCATTACCATAAATGAGGTGAAGAACAACTCATATACCTGGTGAATGATTTCGGAGTGCTCAACAGTCGTGGACATGGAAAGACGAAGTGAAGAGGCCCATATCTCTGAGAGTCTGAATGAGGTACTGAACCAATCGCAGTTATTGACCCTGAGTAATATGGAAAGATTTGGCTGGATGCTTGCGTTTATACGCAAACCATTGTTTCAGGACACTGTCCCGGTATTGTTCCACCCTGATACCAAGAAATTAGGAACACTTAACGATGACGGCGCTTTCAATATAAAGCCTGATATCAAGTTTCGTTAGTCGCTGTTTGAGAATCCCAACCCCCTGACCACAATGGCTCTCTCGGGAGCTGTTCCCGGACATCGCGCGTGGAACTGCACGGAATTTCAATTGCATGTCGGCTTTCGACCCGGGAGTCCGCGCTGGGTATGCTCACCTCTCTGCTGGCCCTGAAGACACTGGGTGCAAGCAAGCGCGCTGATGGCAGAAAGAGGCATTGAGCCGGTTCTGTGCACACGCTGGAATGTGCCCGCCTGACATCCCTGGCCCCCCCATGCCGGTCTGAATTCTCTCCCTGTCACGGTGTATTTGCTTGCAGCGGGATTATGCTTCAGGCTGCCCGGGATGATTGGGCGGGCAAGACGCAAGAAATCAGTTTAATGGTTAACAGACGACTCCACTGGCAGCCGTTTCGTTATATGCTGTTGTCCGAGTCTGGCCGTTCCCGTAAATTTGGTAGGTGTTCCCGGTATTTTTTATTATTTCTGTTTATAAATTTATTACTTCAGGTGCCACATGGATACAAAGGTGTTGCTGACTGTCTTTATAGCTGTATTTATAGCAGAGTTGGGAGATAAGACGCAGCTGGCTACTTTATTGTTTGCTGCAGATAAAGATGTGAGCAAATGGACGGTGTTCATCGGAGCTTCATCAGCGCTCATTGTTGCTGCTGGTATTGGAGTGTTGGCCGGTGGATTGATATCTCAATATGTCAGTGAAAGATACCTGCATTACATAGCGGGTATTGGTTTCATTGGTATTGGCATCTGGACTCTTGCCAGAGCATGAGCAGCCAGCGACAGTGTGAACATTCAAGTACGCCCCTGTTTGAACAGGTGCATACGTAGTCGTTCTTCAATTATCACCTGCCTCATGGCCGGCTGCCGGCCGGCCCCGGGACTTGCTGATGCAAGCCGCTGGATTTTCAGCCAGACATTACTCCTGACCCGGATTACTGACCGGTCGAGACTACCTCCCAGCTGCCATCAGGCTGGCGGCAGGCGGTGCCGTAGCCCTGTTCCCTTTTGCCGGCAACGGCGACTTCATGCTGGAACTCGCGGCAATAGCGACCGGCGCTGCTGGTGCCTTCGCGCGTAGGACTGACATACCCGGATGCGCCGCCTTCACTCCAGTAAATGGTTTCACCGACCTGCGCCGTCGTGGCGCGCACCTGCGCGGCTTCGTGTGCGCGCTGTTGCTGCTCATTGAGATTGTCCAGCAATTTTACCGCGATGGCAGTAAAGGCCAGCCACTTGTAGGCATCGTCATCTTGATAGTAATGACCATAGCCGTGATACAAATGACCATAGGGACGCACGACCATGACATCGCGATGACGCCGGATGCGGTTACGCGGAATTTTGTGGCTGTGACCACGATGAATGATAGGTCTCTTCACATGCTTTGCTTTCTTGTGCGTGCGCTGGCCACGCCGCTTGTCATAACGGTGGTCGTGGTGATAATCGCGCTGGTAATCACGCCGGTAATCGCGCGAATCGGCCTGGACCGGAACGGTCAGCGTACTCATGGCAATAACGAGGGCTGTCAAAAAGGCAAGAATCGGTTGTTGCATTCTATTTCTCCTGCTGGCTGTAATAGCTGTTATTTTTTAATAGTGTAGTACGGGTTCCCGTGAAGAAGTAATGCAGGGCGGTGAGGCCATGCAAGTATATGTAAAGCTGTGTAAAGATTTATTGCACTGGCTCATTCTGCAGTGCTGGAAAATGGCAACATCAGTCATAAAGGACAGGGTTTGGCCGGGCCTGGATGTGCAGATAAAAAGTATCAGCCACGCAGAGATCGGACCCGGCTAACCAAATGAAGTTGTATCAATAAACTGTGAATCCCGGGTGCGATTCAGTCCTGGCGGGCCCTATTGATGGTGATCTCGCCTAGAAATCGATCCAGTGGATGATGTGATCTTCCAGGTCCCCAGGTGCGACATCTTGCTCGCGCGACGTATGCCCCAGCACGGAGATGCCCGCTGTGTGCACCGTATGCCGGTCTCCGCAGACCAGGTGATGCCACCATTCCAGCGGCTTGTGTTCCGCAATACGGCGGTAGGCACAGGTGGTCGGTAGCCAGGCGAACTGGTCGGTGTCGGTCGTATCCAGCACCATACAATCGCTGACCAGATCCTTGCGGTTGCCGTAATCGCTGCAGCGACAGGTCGACTCGTCCAGCAGACGGCAGGCGACGTCTGTGTAGAAATATCGGCCGGAATCGACATCCTCGAGCTTGTGCAGGCAGCAGCGGCCGCAGCCGTCACACAGCGATTCCCATTCCTCGTCTGTCATCTGCTCGAGCGTCTTGTCTTCCCAGAAGGCCGGCATGGCGTTACCACATTTCGGTGTTGTACCCGGTTGTGTGTATTATCCATCAAACCGTCAGCGGCTGAGTGGAAAAATGACATCACACCGGGCACGTCAGAAATGGGGCTGGGCGCTGTATGACTGGGCCAACTCGGCGTTTTCGACGACCGTGATGGCCGGCTTCTTTCCGGTGTTCTTCAAGGAATACTGGAATACCGGTCTGGATGTCACCGAAAGTACCTTTCGTCTGGGCGTGGCAAACTCCGTCGCCAGCCTCGTAATCGTACTGGTGGCGCCGGTACTGGGCGCCATCGCGGACAGCATGAACCGCCGCAAGGGCATGCTGTTTGCCTTTGCCTTCGTGGGCATCGTCATGACCGGCGGACTCTACCTGGTGGGCCGGGGCGAGTGGCTGATGGCGACCTTCCTGTATGTCGGCGCCATCATCGGCTTTTCCGGCAGTAACGTGTTTTACGACTCATTGCTGCCGTTCGTTGCCGATGAGCAGGAGCTTGATCGCACCTCGGCGCTGGGCTTTTCGCTCGGCTATCTCGGGGGCGGGATCCTGCTCGCGCTGAATGTGCTCATGACGATCCACCCCGACTGGTTCGGTATAGCCGATGCCACCGCCGCTGTGCGGTTCTCATTCCTGCTGGTCGCCATCTGGTGGCTGGCCTTCTCCATGCCGCTCCTCACCCTCGTTGAGGAGCCGGTCAACGGGGCGACGACCGGCAGGGTCAACGTGATAAGGGAAGGATTCAGCCGGGTCTGGCATACCTTGCATGAAGTCCGGGCACTGAGAAACGTATGGCTTTTCCTGGTGGCGTACTGGTTGTATATCGACGGCGTCGATACGATCGTGCGCATGGCCGTGGACTACGGGCTGTCACTGGGGTTTGACAGGAACAGCCTGATCATGGCCTTGCTGATAACCCAGTTTGTTGGCTTTCCCTCGGCACTGGCGTTTGGATGGATCGGCAGTCGCTACGGTACAAAAACCGGCATCCTGATCGGTCTGGCGGTATATATCCTCGTGACCGTGCGCGCCTCATTGATGGACAGTGCCGCGGAGTTTTATACCCTGGCGTTCATGATCGGACTCGCGCAGGGCGGTGTGCAGGCGCTGAGCCGGTCCATGTATGCACGCATGGTGCCCGCGGGCAGGACGGCCGAGTTTTTTGGTTTCTATAACATGCTGGGCAAATTTGCGGCGGTGCTTGGCCCGGTGCTGATGGGCTGGGTGGGTGTTGTTACCAACAGTTCCAGAACCGGCATCCTGTCGCTGTTGCTGTTGTTCGTATCGGGTGCAGTTGTGTTGTTATTCGTGAAGCAGGGCCAGAACGCCCGGAAGTAAACCGTCAAGTTGCAGCGGGAGTCGATAAACATATTCGCACAAGATATGGGAATGAGTTTAAAATATGGCACAATATATAGGGTTTTAATCAAGGAGATCTGCAGCTACTTGATTTTACGGGAAAAATTAAGATATAGTTCGCCCAAAATAACAACAGAAATAGTATGTTTATTTGTTTTATTTGAAACAACTTTCGACATGGAGGTGACGTCATGCAAAACAATAAGAGCCCAGCCCTGGACCAGTTCTACGATCAGTTAATTATTGAGTTCGATAATATTATGGGAACTATGTGGTGTTATATGAACCCACATCCGCGCCCATGTTTTAACCCTCAACTGTTGCGAGATTTGTACCGTTTTCTAAATGCCATAAAAAAACGAGTGAGCAATGACGTACTACATCTTGGAAAATCAGAGATCGAATATATTGTTTTTGGGTCATATAAACCCGGAATATTTAGCCTTGGTGGCGATCTAAAATTATTTCTTGATTGCATCAATCAGTCAGATAGAGCCAGACTGGCGAAGTATATGAAATTAAGTATAGATGTTATGTACAGCATCTATACAAATATGAATGTACCCCTTACTACCATTTCT
>Ga0209567_10001843_pt1 | contig 10504 bp, 3 predicted proteins | sample COG_12_FD_184756 | JGI IMG/M metagenome (GOLD analysis project Ga0209567, IMG submission 184756) | Pelagic marine sediment microbial communities from the LTER site Helgoland, North Sea, for post-phytoplankton bloom and carbon turnover... | ecosystem: Environmental > Aquatic > Marine > Neritic...
TCACTATTGGAATGCTGAGAACCGCGATCGATTGAGGCGTCGTCGCTATGTTCCCTATCGGAGGCGGTTTCATGTTGGAACCACCCTTGCGTTCTCAAACAGAACCTGACCAGCATCAGCATGAGGGGAACTTCGATCAACACACCAACAACCGTGGCAAGCGCGGCTCCGGACGACAATCCGTACAACATGGCGGACGTCGCAATGGCAACCTCGAAATGATTCGATGCGCCGATCATGGCCGTGGGGGCCGCGTTTTCGTAGGTCAACCCAAACAGCTTCGATAATCCATAGCCCAGGCCGAAAACCAATACGGTCTGGACGAACAATGGGATAGCGATCCACAGTATCGTCAGCGGGTTTTGGACGATTGTCTCTCCCTTGAACGAGAACAGCAGAACCAGTGTAATCAACAACGCGGTGATGGTCACCGGCGTCAGAAAACGCAGGAACGTCTCTTTGAACCATTGTTCTCCCCGGGCGGCAATGATCCACTTCCGTGAGGAGTAGCCTGCCAACAGCGGCAGCGCGACGTACACGCCGATTGAAAGCATTAGCGCTTGCCATGGCACCGGCAATCTGCCGACGCCTAGCAGGAAACCGCCCAGGAAACCAAACAAGAGCAACATCGTCAGTGAGTTGATCGCAACCATGACCAGGGTATGTCCGTCGTTTCCCTTGGAGAGATATCCCCAGACGAGCACCATTGCCGTGCAAGGAGCGATGCCAAGGAGGATACAGCCCGCCAGGTAGCTCCGCCACAGCGGCACTTCGAGCATTTTCACGCCATCGACGAGAACGACCTGGCCCGCGCCATAGCGTTCGCCAACCGCCAGATCCGTACCGAACGGGGCCTTGACGAGATCGACGGCATCCGGGCCGATGAAGACAAGGAACAGCGTCCCCAGAAAGAAGCTCGCGATGGCGTACATCGTGAACGGTTTGACGGCCCAGTTGATGAAAAGCGTCAACGCAACCGGACGCATGGCTTTTCCGGCTTTGACAACCTCATGAAAATCGATCTTCACCATGATGGGATACATCATGAAGAACAGACATAGTGCAATCGGGATGGAAACCACCGGAGCGTCGTTCACATAGATGGCGATGCCGTCGAGGGTCCGGGCGACATCCGGAGCAAACTTCCCGAGCGCGATTCCGGCCACGATACACAGCACGACCCACACCGTCAGGTATCGTTCGAAGAAGCCAATACCCCCGCGCTTCGTGTCTGTTAAACCGTCACGTTCGGTCATACTCGCCACTTTGCCGTTGCGCCTACTTACCGCAGCTGGATTGCTGCGCCGCCGCAGAAATTGGCTTGCTGCATCGGTGGACAGGGACGACAAATCAATCCGGACATGGTTTGGATCTCGGTAGATTGCATTTGGTCAGTTTCTTTGTTGTTCGTGGTATCGGTTGTCCACGTTACATCGCTAACAGGGACTGCCGAGTGTATGGAAAGAGGAGTCCCTCTGTCACCCGTAACGTGGTCCACAATGACTCAATCTTTTTGGTGCGTCACTGGTATAATAGCGGGGAAGCGGCCATATACGCGTTGGATTTCGCTCATGACGCCCCGGATCCGGCGATGTGTGAATGGTACGTACGTCGCGCCGTATCGGCACTGCAGGGGCGATCCGAAGGTGTTTTCCTTGTAAATTGACCGAACTACCTATTGACAAAAATAGCGGTATTTTGCCAATTTAACGGCGCGACTCCGACAGCTTACCCTAAGAAACCCGGGATTTTTCAAATTGATGAGCGGCCTTCTCAACCCGTCAAAAGAACATGATTCGTGTGGTATCGGCTTCGTTGTCGATATCAAGAATCGTAAGTCACACGACATCATCCACCAGGGGCTGGATATTCTGGTCAATCTGGCCCACCGGGGTGCCGTGGGAGCCGATCCACTGGCTGGCGATGGGGCTGGGATTCTGTTGCAAATACCCGATCAGCTGCTGCGGGAGGAGTGCGCGAACCTCGGATTCGAACTGCCGCCCGCCGGTAAGTATGCGGTAGGAATGGTCTTCATGCCGAGAGACGAGGCATCTCACACGGCCTGTCAGGGCGCCCTGGAGGACTACGCGGTCGCCGAAGGCCAGAGGCTGCTTGGATGGCGCGATGTGCCGGTGGACAGCTCATGCCTGGGATACAGCGTCAAACCGGACGAGCCCGTGATTCGACAGATATTTATCGGTCGGGCGGAGTCTTGTCCCGATATTGATGCCTTCGAGCGCAAGCTCTACGTCATTCGCAAGCGGACGCACCGCACCATACGCGCCATGGACATCGAGGGCCACGATAGTTTCTACATCGCCTCGCTGTCCGCCCGAACCGTGTTGTACAAGGGGATGGTGCTGGGAAACAATCTGTCTCGATACTATCTGGACCTGGGCGACACCAGGATGGTTTCCGCTCTTGCGCTGGTGCACCAGCGATTCTCGACTAACACGTTTCCGTCATGGCAGCTTGCCCAGCCATTCAGATACATCTGCCACAACGGCGAGATCAATACGCTGCAGGGGAACATCAACTGGATGCGGGCGCGCCGGGCGAGCATGAAATCGGATCTGCTGGGCACGGATCTGGCCAAACTGTGGCCGCTGCTGGGGGATATCGTTTCCGACTCGGCGACCTTCGACAATGCCTTGGAGTTTCTGGTCGCTGGCGGCTACTCGCTTGCCCACGCAATGATGATGTTGATACCGGAGGCGTGGTTGAACAACCCGCTGATGGATGAGGAAAGGCGGGCATTTTACGAGTATCACGCCGCGCTGATGGAGCCCTGGGACGGCCCGGCCGCCATCGCCTTCACCGACGGCCGGCAGATCGGCGCCACGCTGGATCGTAACGGGTTGAGACCGGCGCGCTATATCATTACCGACGACGATCGGGTGGTCATGTCGTCGGAGACCGGGGTATCCGATGTTCCGGAGGAAAAAATCCTCAAGAAGTGGCGACTGCAGCCCGGCAAGATGCTGCTGATCGACCTGGAGCAGGGTCGGATCATCGACGACGCCGAATTGAAGGTAGAGCTGGCGGGCGCGAAACCGTATCAGAAATGGCTCGACGAAACACAAATCGACGTCGGGCGCCTGCCGGACGAGGTCTACGCCATGCCGCCCGACCCGCAAACGCTGCTCAACCGGCAGCGGGCATTCGGCTACACGCAGGAGGATATCAAGTTTTTTCTCAAGCCGATGGCGGTCAGCGGTATGGACCCGGTCGGCGCCATGGGTCGGGATACGCCGCCGGCGGCGCTTTCCGAACAACCCAAGATGCTGTACGACTATTTCAAGCAGAAATTTGCGCAGGTCACCAACCCGCCCATCGATCCCATCCGTGAAGAATTGGTCATGTCCCTGGTTTCCTATATCGGACCCAGACCCAACCTGCTCGATTTGAATACCGGCGGCAGCCACATGCGCCTCGAGGTGCGGCAACCCATTCTGACCGACATGGATCTGGAGAGGATCCGGCGGGTCGAGGACAATTCCGGTGACGCGTTTCGCACCCGCAGGGTGTCCATCTGCTACCCGGCGGAGGAGGGGGAACGCGGCATGGAGTCGGCTTTGTCGCGGGTGTGCGATGAGGCGGAGCAGGCCGTCCGGGGCCTGTACAATATCGTTATTCTTACCGACCGCGGCATGGATGCCGACCGCATCGCCATACCGGCGCTGCTCGCAACCTCGGCGGTCCACCACCATTTGCTTCGCACCGGATTGCGCACGGAAATGGGGCTGGTGATCGAAACCGGAGAAGCGCGCAAGGTTCACGATTTCTGCTGTCTTGCCGGATACGGCGCCGAAGCCATCAATCCGTACCTCGCTTTCGACACGTTGTCGAAAATGCTGGGAGACCCCGGCACCGACCTGGATCCCGATATCACCGAGGCCGAGCTGCACAAACGATACATCAAGGCGATCAACAAGGGCATCCTGAAGGTGATGTCGAAGATGGGCATTTCGACCTATCAATCCTACTGCGGGGCGCAGATTTTCGACGCCATCGGCCTTTCCAGCCGATTCGTGGAGCGATACTTCACCGGGACCGACAGCGTCATCGAGGGCATCGATCTGTCGCACGTGTCCGAAGAAACGGTGAGGCGTCATCGCTCGGCATACGACAAACCCGAGGGGGCCGGTCGCACGCTGGAAGACGGCGGTGAGATCGCCTTCAGGCGGCGCGGAGAGGTGCATCAATGGACGCCGGATACCATGTCCGCGCTGCACCGCGCGGTCCGAACCGGGGACTACGCTAAATTCAAGCTGTTCAGCGCCCAGATCGACGATCAGACCCGGCACCTCAAGAACCTGCGTGGCCTGTTCGAGTTGGAGTACGCCGAAGAGGCGCTTCCGCTCGATGAGGTGGAGCCCGTGGAAAACATCGTAAAACGATTTGCCACCGGTGCGATGTCTTTCGGCTCGATCTCGTGGGAAGCGCATACCACGCTTGCGATCGCAATGAACCGGCTGGGTGGAAAATCCAACACCGGCGAGGGCGGTGAAGTGGCGGACCGGTTCACGCCGACCGTCGATGGCGATTCCATGCGATCCGCCATCAAGCAGGTGGCGTCCGGCCGCTTCGGCGTTACCGCCGAGTACCTGGTCAATGCCGATGACATCCAGATCAAGATGGCCCAGGGCGCGAAGCCCGGCGAGGGCGGCCAGCTGCCCGGCCACAAGGTCAATGAATGGATTGCCCAGGTAAGGCACTCAACGCCCGGTGTCGGACTGATATCACCGCCGCCCCACCACGATATCTACTCGATCGAGGACCTGGCGCAGTTGATTCATGATCTGAAGAACGTAAATCCCGCGGCCCGGATCAGCGTAAAACTGGTTTCGGAGGTTGGCGTCGGCACGGTTGCCGCCGGGGTGTCCAAGGCGCATGCCGACCACGTGACCATCTCCGGCGACGATGGCGGCACCGGCGCCAGTCCCCTGACATCCATTTACCACGCCGGTTCGGCGTGGGAACTCGGCCTGGCGGAAACGCACCAGACCCTGGTCAACAATAATCTACGGGGCCGGATCGCGGTTCAGGTCGATGGAGGATTTCGCACCGGGCGCGATGTGGTGATTGGTGCATTGCTGGGCGCGGACGAATTCGGATTTGCCACGGCCGCGCTGATGGCCGTGGGTTGCCTGATGATGCGCAAGTGCCACTTGAACACCTGCCCGGTCGGCATCGCGACGCAGGATCCGGAACTGCGAAAACGTTTTACCGGTGAGCCGGAGCATGTCGAGAACTACATGCGTTTCGTGGCGGAGGAAGTTCGCGAGATCATGGCCAGACTTGGTTTTCGTACCATGCAGGAAATGATCGGACAATCCTCGCGGCTCAACACGCGCAAAGCAATCGATCATCACAAGGCCCATGGTCTCGATTTCTCGCGGGTCCTGCACCAACCAAAAGTGCCCAGGGATGTCGCGATATACAACTGCCAGACTCAGGACCACGGACTGGAAGGTGCGCTCGACCGCGAGCTCATCCGCAAGTCCGAGGCATCGATCGATTCGGGGATGCCGGTGGTAATAGATGGTGTGACAGTGCGCAACGTCAACCGAACCTTCGGGGCGATGCTGTCCGGCGAGGTAGCGCGCCGACACGGGCACAAGGGTTTGGCTGACGACACGATCCGGATTCTGGCCAAGGGCACCGGCGGCCAGAGTTTCGGCGCGTTCCTGGCGCGCGGAATCACCATAGACCTGACCGGCGACGCAAACGATTATGCCGGCAAGGGTTTGTCCGGTGGACGTTTGATTATCCGCCCCGCCGAGGAATTGCGCGTTGCGGCCGAGGAGAACATCGTCGTCGGCAACACCGTGCTCTACGGCGCCATCTGCGGCGAGTGCTACTTTCGCGGGGTTGCCGGGGAGCGCTTCGCGGTGCGGAATTCCGGCGCCACGGCGGTGGTCGAGGGGGTCGGTGACCACGGCTGTGAATACATGACCGGCGGTGTCGTCGTGGTGCTCGGCAACACGGGCAGGAATTTCGCCGCCGGGATGAGCGGGGGAGTGGCCTATGTGCTGGATGAAACCGGAGATTTCGAGATTCGCACCAATATGGCGATGGTGGAACTGGAGCCCGTCGCGGACGAGGCCGTCGCGCTGGAGGCGATGGACCACCAGGGCCTGGACCTGGAAACCCACGGCATGGTGGAACTCATGCAGGACATGACCCGGCACGACGCGCTGCGCCTCAGAACCCTGATCGAACGGCATAAGACGTTTACGGGAAGCGTCAGGGCGCGACAGATCCTCGACAACTGGGAAGCGTACCTGCCGCGCTTCGTCAAAGTCATGCCCGTCGAGTATCGCGCCGCTCTGGAACAGATGCAGGCGGCGGCCGAGCCCGAGGCCCCGGTCGCGCTAAGTCTGAATGTCGGTACCTGACCATGGGTAGACCCACGGGATTTCTGGAGATCCGGCGAAACGAGAGGTCATACGAATCGGCCGCCAGCAGAATCAATCACTTCAACGAATTCGTCGTCCCGCTGCCGGATGCTGAACTGCAGCGACAGGGTGCGCGCTGCATGGATTGCGGTATACCGTTCTGTCATAGCGGCTGCCCGTTGAATAACCTGATCCCGGACTGGAACGATCTGACCTACCAGGGCGACTGGGACGATGCCCTGGAGTTGCTGCACGCCACCAATAATTTTCCGGAGTTCACCGGACGGGTCTGCCCCGCGCCGTGCGAAGAGGCATGTACCCTCAACCTGACCGATGCGCCGGTGACGATCAAGACCATCGAATGTGCTCTTGTGGACAAGGGCTGGGAGGATGGTCGCATCGGACCCGTGATACCCAAGCACCGCAGCGGGAAAAGGATCGCCGTCGTCGGCTCGGGGCCGGCCGGACTGGCCTGCGCCCAGCAGCTTGCCCGCGCCGGGCACACGGTTATCGTTCTCGAGAAGAACGCCCGCATCGGCGGCCTGCTTCGCTATGGTATTCCGGATTTCAAATTGAACAAGCAGTTGATCAACAGGCGAATCGCCCAGATGCAGGCGGAAGGCGTGAGGTTTCACAGCAATCGTCATGTCGGAGTCGACTTGTCCGCCGCGTCTTTGGTGCAGAACTACGAGGCCGTGGTGCTCGCCGGAGGCTCGGAGAGGCCGCGGGAACTGTCGGTACCGGGACGGGAACTCGAGGGGGTGTTGTTTGCCATGGATTTTCTGGTTCGGCAAAACAAGCGCATCGGCAACGAATCGATCGAAGACGACCCGCTGTTTCACGCCAAAGACAAGGACGTTGTCGTAATCGGCGGCGGCGACACCGGCTCCGACTGTGTCGGGACGTCCATACGCCATGGTGCGAAATCCATCACTCAGATCGAGCTGCTGGCCAAGCCGCCGGTAAAAGAGGACAAGTCTCTGACCTGGCCGGACTGGCCGATGAAGCTGCGCACATCGACGTCCCACGCGGAAGGGTGCGAACGCGACTGGTCGGTGAGCGCAAAGGAGTTCATGGGCGAACACGGCCGCGTCACCGGCATCAAGCTGGTGCGCCTGGACTGGGATCAGGACGGTGACGGGGCGCGGCGTATGCAGGAAATACCGGGCAGCGAGTTCACCCTGAAAGCGGATCTCGTCCTGCTGGCCATGGGCTTCGTCAATCCGATCTACGAGGGGATGCTGGAGGAACTCGGCGTCGAACTCGATGCAAGACGAAACGTCAGGGCCAATACGGAGGATTACCGAACTTCCATAAGCAACGTGTTCGCGGCTGGCGATATGCGCCGCGGCCAGTCGCTGGTGGTATGGGCCATTCAGGAGGGCCGGGAGTGTGCCCGTGCGGTTGACGAATTCCTCAGTAAAAGTTCGGTGTAGCGAATGACGGCGAAACGTTCAACCGGTCGGCATATGAGCATATTCATCGGTATTCGTTGAGCAAAATACTGTGGTTAAACAACGGGACTATCGGCACCCCCTGTGGGAGGAGCATACCGGTGGCGATCCGGTTATCGTCACAGCCATCCATTCCGGCCATAGCCTGCGCGGCGAACTGCGGGACATCATGGCGCTGGACGAGGGCAGCCGTCTGCGGGAAGAAGATCCATTCACCGACGCCTGGGTATCGATCTCCGATAACTACGTGCTTCCGGAACGTTCCCGCTTCGAATTCGACCTCAATCGTGCCCGCGACGAGGCCGTGTACGTCCGACCGCAGGACGCTTGGGATCTGAAGTTGTGGAAAACCCCGCCGACCGCGGAAATGGTTTTGCGGTCATTGGGGGAATACGATTCGGTGTATGCGGAGCTGAGAAAGGTGTTCGACAAGATGCGGGATCAACACGGCCATTTCGTGGTGTTCGATTTGCATGCCTACAATTACCGCCGTGGAGGTCCCGACGCGCCGCCGCAGTCGCCGGTGGAGAATCCCGAGGTCAACATCGGTACCGGCACCCTGGACCGTGAGTACTGGGGGACGCTGGTCGATCGCTTCATTCGGGATCTGACTCATTTCGACTTCCTCGGCCGGCATCTCGACGTACGTGAAAACGTGAAGTTCGTCGGCAGGCAATTCGCAAAATGGACTCACGATAACTACCCGAAAAGCGCTTGTCTGCTGGCCATCGAATTCAAGAAGTTCTACATGGACGAATGGAGCGGCCTGGGCGACCCCGTCCAGATTCAGGCCATTCGACAGGCGCTGGCCAGTACCCTCCCCGGAATCAAGGAGTCTCTGTCGGCGCTGTGACCGTTACGAACCATGACAACAAACCGGGCACCGCTTGGATCGAAAAGATTCGACGGCGACTTCTTGGTGATGAGAGGGTGCAGGAACGGTTTGGTGTTAGCGGCGAGCTTCATATCGATCGCAGCTTGCCGTTCCTGTGCGTATATCGCCAACCCGGCGATCGGCTGGATGCCGGTACCCGTTCCCTGTTGCACGGCCAGGCGGCCTTTCTGCTGGGTACCAGCGAACTATCGTCGCAGCGCGATTTTTCCGAGCTGGTGGCCGCCGTCGCACAGACGCAAAGTGCCGCATTCGGCAGCTTCCTATTGGTTGAGTTGTGGTCGGGCAAGGTTGGCGGAGAGTCCGGCGAACGCGTCCCCGAGCCCTGGTTCCACGTGCATGCCCCGCAGGACATTTCCAATGAGTTCGTCGCCTGCGTGGAAAATGCGCTGCAGGAAGTATTGCTCAGGGAAAAATCGGCAAAGGTCACTACAGAATTCAACGGTGAGTGCTCGCCACCCGGTCTCCCTCCGCTGATGACGCCGGACCGGATCCGCGATCTGAACTGCGTGGTGATCGGGCTGGAGGTCAGCCCCGTCTATCGTGACCCCGAAACCGGCGTCCCCCTGCCGTTTGCTCTGACGGCGCTGAGTCGCGGCCTGGCCCATGCGTTGAAAATGATCTTCTACCGATTCAGCCACAACCACACGCGCTATTACCCGGACCATTACCACGAACTCGGCCCGCGGGCGATTACCGATGCGGTACTGGAGATCGACCGGGGGCTCGCCGAAATCAGCGAAAACTTTGATCTCCTGCTTCACGTTACGCCGGTCAATGCGAATAATGCCTGGCAAGAGTTTACTCGAGAGAACTTCGGCAGGATGCCGACCTTCCATTATCGCCCGCGCAGCGTCGACCCGGCCCTGCTCAAGCGATCGCTGTATCGCATTCCAATCGAGCGGGCCGAGGATCCGACCCTGACCGACCTGTTTTCCTCGAAACGGGATGAACTCGATCGCCAGCTTACGCTGTTATCCGATCGCGGTACGGCGCGCTTCATCCACGGCAGCATTCAGCTTTTTGGTCAGATCGAAGAACGCTTGTTGAACACCGCGAAAAAGCTGGCCAACAGTACTCTCGAAGGCGCATCCGGAGACGCCGGCGAATTGTTGGGCGCCGGGGAACTCGCCAAACAGGCACGCGACGAGATCGCGCACTATCGCAAATCAGACCCAACCCTCGCGGCAGAGGTCGAAGTTCGAGATGACATCACCGGCATCCTCGTCTCCCATGGCAATTTTCTCATAGGCAGTGATGCGGGTGTTTCAGGACACCGGCTTCGCGCCACGTTGAACCACGAAATCGGTACCCATGCGTTGACCTACCACAACGGTAAACGGCAACCGCTCCGGCAACTCTACGCGGGTCTGGCAGGGTACGAGGAGCTACAGGAAGGTCTGGCAGTATTGGCCGAATACCTGTCCGGAGGATTGACCCTGTCTCGTCTACAGTTGCTGGCCGGCAGGGTCATCGCGGTGCACAGCATCATCCAGGGCGCGGACTTCGTGGAGACTTTCAGATTACTGCGCGACGAGTACAATTTCCGTGCATTTACCGCCTTTACAATGACCATGCGTGTCTGCCGCGGTGGCGGATATACCAAGGACATGGTCTATTTGCGGGGGTTTTTGAACCTCCTCGAATACCTGGCCGAGGATCGGGATTTCCAACTTCTTTTCTACGGCAAGATCGCCATGGATCATCTGCACCTGCTCGAAGAATTGCGCTGGCGCAAGGTTCTGCAACCCATTGCG
>Ga0209567_10001844_pt1 | contig 10503 bp, 11 predicted proteins | sample COG_12_FD_184756 | JGI IMG/M metagenome (GOLD analysis project Ga0209567, IMG submission 184756) | Pelagic marine sediment microbial communities from the LTER site Helgoland, North Sea, for post-phytoplankton bloom and carbon turnover... | ecosystem: Environmental > Aquatic > Marine > Neritic...
CCGCACGGTTTCGATCTTACAATCGCCCTTCAAATAACACATCACCGCAAGCTTCAGGGAATCGATGATACCCAGGGATTCTTGGCCAACATCGAGAAAATGAGACTTTAATTCATCGGCAATCAGGGGACGCTGATTGAGGAAAAAATCACTGCAGGCTTCGGCGGCATTGCCCACTTTGTCTATGCTTTCAACGAGCTTATATACATCTTCCCTTAGAAGCGGTAAATAGGCGCCGCGGTAAAGTTTGTCGCGGATTTCGTAACGAATGATATCCGCCTCTGATTCACTACTGCGCGTTTTACGAGCCCAGATTTTACCCTCACCGATATTGCCTTCGAGATAAAATTTAATTGTTTGCAGACTGGCTTTTATGGTCTCTTCGGTAATATCGAGGTGTTTTAAAATAAGTTCGATAACTTTTTTTTCCTTTTTAAATAAAATCATGCCCTCTCCTTTTACTCATGTGCGCGGAATTTGATCAAAATCCACGCTGAATTAAGTATGCGGTATTCCTACGGATTGAAGCATAGCTGTATTAACCATTTATGGCGTCTGATTTCAGCCCCACAGAGCGCTGAACAATTTGAAAAAAAGAAATGCCGCTGCTGCCGCCAGGACGGGGGTTAGCAACCAGCCCATTAATATGGTGAATACGATTTTCGTGCTAATGGCTTTAGCACCCTTTACAAGCCCAACACCGATAACCGCCCCCACGATAGCAGATGACGTCGATACCGGAATCCCGAGCATTGAGAAAAGATGCATCCCGAGTGCCGCTGAAACCTGGGCGATAAAAGCAGCCGGAATATCCAGGAGGGTAATACCGCTTCCAACAGTATGCGCAACCTTTTTACCGTATGTCGCCGCGCCAACCGCAATGCTCAATCCGCCGATAAACAGTAACAGCTTTGGATGGAAAATCTCCAGATTTGCGATGGGACCCACCGCATTGCCCGCATTGTTGGCCCCCATCGAATAGGCCACATAGCAGGCGGACAGAATCGCAAGACGCCCCATGGTATGCTGCACCAACAAGGAGTGCGATTCAAATTTTCTGAGAATAAAATTGACCAGATGCATCAGGAGAAAAGCGAGCACCATGACCAGGATGGGGCAAAGAATCCAGCTTTCCGCGATGGCAATCAGTTTAGAATAGTTGATTTCTGCCCTCAGCGCAAGACCGATGCCCACAACGCCTCCGACAATCGCCTGAGAGGTGGATGTAGGTATTCTAAAAAAAGTGGCCAGGGTCACAAAAAAACCGGAACAAATCAGGGCGATCACCACCGCCGGATAACCCAGATCGACTTTTACAATTCCTTTGCCGATGGTGTGCATCACGTGCTGCCCCTGTAAAAGGGCTCCCAATAAGGAAAAAACAGATACCAGAATGACGGCATTTCTGAATGAGATGAGCCCGCACCCCACCGATGTACCGACGCAATTGGCCGTATCATTGGCACCAATATTCCAACCGACATATGCACCGGCTCCGAGTATAACTAGCAATATGGGCTCGATAATAGGGTGACCTCCGCCTGGCGTGAGCTGCTGAAATCAGTCGCCGATCTAAAAATTAATGATCACTTTAATTTTATAAAAATTCAAAAATAAGTCAAAATAATAAATCAAGAAGCGCGACAAATAAGAACAATGTCAGGACCAAAAGTTCGATAAAAGAATTTGTAAGGTTCCTTATGGCAGCTAATACTTTTTGCGGCGTGAGAAGCCCTTTCCGATCACGTTGAAAGTACTATCTGTGATAAAGAAGGCATTTGAATCAATCCGAAAGACCGCTTCTTCAAGGCGCTTGAGCTGGTAATTGTTAACGACCGTTAATAGAACCTTTTTTCGGTTTCCGGTATAAGCGCCGCGCCCATATAAGAAGGTAACGCCACGCTGGATTTTATCCAAGATACCCTTGGCAATGGCATCGGACCTGTCTGAAATAATAATTACCAGTTTACGCTGATTAAACATACTCAAAAAATAGTCTGTAACCTGAGCGACGACAAAAGTGAGAATCAACGAATACAAAATAATATCAAGATCTAAAAAATTGAGACTGAGGCTGAATAGCACCAGATTAAAATAAAAGTAATACCGGCCGATGCGGACATTAAACTTTTGATTGAGGATAATGGCAATAATATCACTTCCACCAACCGAGCCAAACGAATGCAGGTAAATACCGGCACCCGCGCCGATCAGTGTGCCACCGGCAAGAGCCGCCAGTAGGCGGTCTTCAATGGGGATAACAAATGGGATTAGATCAATGGCAACCGTTACCACCACCATACCAAACAGGCTGTAGAAGAAAAATCGCCGGCTGAGAATCATCCAGCCGGCAATAAATAATGGGACATTGAGTATGAAGTACCAGCTGCCCGGTGATAGACCACCGAAGATATAATAAATGAGCAGACTGAGACCGGAAAATCCGCCCGGAATAAAACCATTTGGAATGGCAACGGATTTTATACCGATGGACAGGATAACACCACCAAATGCGATCAGGAACAGATTCCAGCCAACCGAATACATCAGCTTTATGTTTAGAGATTTCATATCGAAGCCCCCCTTTAAAAATAAGGCTCATAAGTGTAAGCACTCATTTTATTAAATCAATCAAATCATCCGTTACCGTCGCCACCGCTTGCCGGCAAAAAGAATGCCGTCGTCGCGGGTCTTCGAAATACAGCTATTTTAGGTGCTTTTGCAGGCAGTCATGGAAAAGAGGTAAGCTGTATTTAGCCCCGTATCCCAATGAGGACAACGCCTAAAGCAATCAAAATCGCTCCCATCAGGCGCGTGTTTCGATGGCCTTCTCCCAGCCAGAGGGTTCCGAACAACGCCGAAAAAACAATGCTCAATTCTCGGGCCGCCACCACATAACTGACATTGCTGGTTTGCATGGCGAAAAGAACCAAAAGATATGTGAAGACAACCAGAAAGCCGACAACCATAATCGGCATTTTATTAATTTGCCATTCTTCTCTTAATACGGCTTGTTCTTTAATAAGGACATAGGGCGTCAGCAGTAGGAGAGGAATGATAAAGATAAAAAATATATACACCGGCGGCTGGACAGATTGGATGCCCACTTTATCCACCAGCGAATAGGCCACGATCGTGCAGCCGGTCAACAGCGCCCAGATGGAACCTGGCCGACGAATGGCTGAGAAGGGTTCAAAAACGGTCTTAACGGAAAAAGACCTAAGATGAATGACATAAATACCGGCGACAACCAGACCAATACCGGCGATCCCGGATAGGCTTATCCGTTCACGTAAAAAAACCACTGCCAGAATCGGTACCCAGAAAGGCCCAAACCCTCTGGCCAGCGGATATACCACTGAAAGATCCCCCTGTTTATAGGAACGGCCGACAAAGAAAAAATAAAACGTGTGCAGAAGGCCGGTCGCAACCATGCACGTCCACCCCACCACAGAAATTTGAGTATCAGCAAAAAAATACCAGAACATGGGGAAATAAAAAATGACAGCAAATAGGAGAAACCACCAGATAAAGGCAATTTTATGCCGGCTTTTTTTGGCCAGATAGTTCCAGAAGGCGTGCAAAAAAGCAGCAACCAGAACCAGTGATAGGGCTGTGCCGTTCATCCGCTAGCCACTGCCGCTGGAGGGTTGTGGACAGATCTTGTGATAGTTCGCAATTTCACTGGAGAGATCCATTGCGGCAAGGCGATGGGGAATATCATTGGGGGCAAAAGGCAGGTGTTTAAACATCTGCTTTTCGAGCACCTGGGTTTTCTTCCACAGCAATTGAATGCGGTGTTTGTGCTGCGGCTCAGTTCCGTATCTTTCCTGGATATAACGCATGCGCTCATCCAGAGATACGATCCGGTCGTGAAGCACCCGCTTGTCGGCATAATTGATAATCACGGCTTCTGATAAAACTTGGGGGTCAGAATAATCATCCAGCCGGACGTGCTGCCGTATGAGATTGCCTATCTCCGGGTAACCCAGATCAGCTAATTTTTGTCCGCCGGTCAGCGCATGGTTTTCCGCCGTTTCAAAACTGCGGCTCTTGGTGATATCATGCAGCAAGGCCGCCGCCAGCAGCAGTTGTCCGTCCAGATGATTGGCTCCTGAATTGAGATGGTCCGCCAGATACATTGCTACCCGGCACACCTGAATGGAGTGGGCCAAGATGTGTTCGGGCATCTGCATGTCGCACATCAGCTGAAAGCACTCTTTTTTGGAAAGTATATTCATGTTGCCAGAATCGAGTCCACCATTTCGGCAAATCCGTAACCGCCTTCCTGTTGGGTCACCCAGGCGGGGGTATGCTTAATTTTTTCTTTGAATCGCAAAATATTGGCGACACCCACAGAATGCGGAAAGAACCGGAACATGGGCACATCATTGGGAGAATCTCCGATGAAAATAACGTTTTCTTTTACGGCTTCCAGATCGTCTTTATATACTTCTGCAAACAGCATCCGGGTCATCGTGAGTTTATCATAATCCCCGAACCATCCGTTAACATGGATCGAGCTGATTTTAGCCCGGGCGCCGGCAGCTTCAAAAAGCGCCCCAATACGATCAACATCTGCCATATCTAGCGGTGCCACATCCTCACAATAGTCAATTGCCAGATCAGCCTCCCGATAAGCTTGATCAGCCGAAACCCGGCAACCAGATATTTTTTTGAGAATCTCCAGTTTGAGGTCTGCCAGTTTCTTGCGGTCAGCATTGCGTTGCTCTTCTGACCTGAAATACCGCCGGCTCATTTTGCGCTGGCGGTCATCGTAATAGAAATAAAAGGCGCCATTTTCTCCGACGATGCCATCCACCGGCCACATGCGGGCAATATGGTCACACCAGCCCGCCGGCCGCCCTGTAATGGGAATCATACAAATACCGGCTGCTTGGACCCGTTCCATCGCGGCAAACACAACAGCCGGCAGCCGGCCGTTAAGCGTCAGAGTGTCATCGATATCCGCCAAAACGTATCGAATGCGTTTTTTGATGGCTTTGGGCATTGTTTCGATCGTTTTCATCAGTTTACCCCGGAGGTACGTTTATGATAGAGGCACAGTCAAAAATATGTTCCGATTGACCTCGCTCATCTGTAAAGGGTCATTGCGAGCGGAGCAACATGTCATTGCGAGCGAAGCGAAGCAATCTAATGCAAAGAATCATGATCCGCGGCGGCGGATCTGATTGCTCCGTCGCTGAGCTCTTCGCAATGACAGCCTATCGAAACAGATTTTTGATAACCTCCATAAATTCGAAAAACGCTGCTTACAGACGTCGCACTGAGCTTTGCAACAACCCATAATGCAACCCGCATTGAACTGAATATCTACTATACAACGATAAGGCAAATTTTTCACCTTTTTGTTTCCAATCCATACAAAGTATATTATGATTAAGGTTCTTTTGGGAGAGGAATAATGAAATGAAAGAAGAACTACTCACCGCCATGGAAACCGCTGTTGAAGAAGTCAGACAGTGGCCGCAAAAGCAAGTCCAGGTGTTTCATCATAATGATTCCGACGGCCTCACCGCGGGTGCTATTCTCACACAGGCATTTACACGCGCCGGCTTTAAGGTTCAGCGCTCCTGTCTGGAAAAGCCCTATCCGAAGTTACTGCACAAAGTCTATCAGCAAACGGGCGCTTTAATTGTATTTGCAGATTTTGCCGGCCGCATCGCACCGATGCTGTCGGATTTAAACCAGAGCCGGAACCTCACTTTGATTTTGGATCACCACGTGGCCGAAGCGTCCACCGACCCCATGGTGCACAATCTGGATCCGGATCTTTTCGGGCTTAAGGGTGATCGCGATATTTCCGGTTCCACTACTTGTTATCTTTTTGCAAAAACACTGGACGCATCCAATGGCGATCTGGCGCCGATCGCTACCATCGGTGCGGTGGGCGATGAGTTTTTTGTGGATGGCTGTCTGGCCGGTGAAAATCAGGCGGCGGCCCGTGAAGCGGTTGAACACGGAAAACTGGAAATTCGCAAACAAGATATTGGCGAGCGTTATTATTTAAACACGTCTAATGGGCCGGTTGCCTGTGATGAGCTGGGCGCCTATCTGGACACTCTGGGAGCCGCCGGCTATTATCAAAAGGGACCGGACATGGGCATCAAAGTCTGTTTGGAAGGCGCTTCGCCTGAATCCGACCAGATGCTGGACAAGTTGCAGGCCATCCAGAATAAAGCCTTTGATAAACAAATTTTGAAGATTCAATCTGATGGGTTAACCAAGACAGCCAACATCCAGTGGTTTCACGTCAACAACCGTTTCTCTCCAATGGGCGTTAAAATGATCGGCGTGTTCTGTGATGCTATTAAAAATTCCAAAGATGTTGATCCGCACCGCTACCTGGCCGGATTCCAAATCATCCCCAACGAAATTCCGGGTTTCGGACCCATCGAATTCAATGAAGTCAAGATTTCCATGCGGGTTCCCAAACAGGTAGAGGCGGACATCCGGGCCGATAAAAAAATGGGGCTCAATATTTTATTACCCGAAGCCACCAACAAGCTTGGCGGTTTCTCCGACGCCTGCCATAGCCTGACCGCCGCCACCACCGTGGCCATCGGCAAGGAGGAGCAGTTAATTCAGGAGATGCAGCACATTCTGGATAAACAAGCATAGATTTACTGGGGTGATGGAGCACTTCACACTTTGGATTTTAGAATTTGGATTTTGGATTTAAGGCCCGATTGACCAAATAAACATTCAGCTTTCAATATTTGCATTCCAAAATCTAAATTCCAAAATCTAAAATTAAGGAGAACACCATGGGTATAGGAACAGCGTTTGGCAAGACGATATTGATTGGAGATGCATTCGTGTTGCGGGAAGTTCCCGCAATTGTTTCCTCCATTCCCTTTGAAACCGAGTGTATCGTCGAGCAATTGGACGGGGGACAGGGGTGGACCCTGGAAGACAACCGCACTGAAGTCCCGGGATATAAAGACAAGAAAAAGGAGCAGCAGGTTGATTCCATCAACCGGATTCTGGAAGTCATGAACGTCGATGTTCAAAAAAACCCCATTAAAATCATCTATGGCGGATCGCTGCTGGCCGGTAGCGGTGTCGGTGCCAGTGCCGCCAGCTGTGTTTCACTGGCCCGGGCGCTCAACGATGAATTCAATCTGGATTTTTTAATAGAAGACATTAATCATGTCGGCTGGGAGGGCGAATTCGCCTATCACGGTATTCCCAGCGGTGTTGACAACACCGCTTCGACCTTCGGCGGGTTGATCCTGTATCATATCAAGAATAAAAAAACGAAATGGGAGCATATCAATCTAAAAGAACCCGTTGAAGTGGTGTTGGGCAACAGCGGCGTGACGGCTGATACCTCCAAACTGGATGCACATGTTGAGGCCCAAAAGGAAAAAGAGCCGGAATTATTTAAACAGCGGCTGCAAACGGTTCGTGAACAGGCATTAGAGATGAAAAAGGCCTTGGAAGACTACGACCTGGCCAAAGTGGGCCAGATCATGAGCGCCAACCACGAAATCCTGATTGACATGGATCTTTCCCATGAAACGCTGATTTATCTGTGCAATAAAGCCATAAAACTCGGGGCTTTAGGCGCCAAGGTGACCGGCGGCGGCCGGGGCGGTTACATGAGTGCCCTGACACCGGGCAAAGAACTTCAGGATAAAGTAGCTTCAACCATGGAAAAAGAGGGGTATAAGGTTATCAGGGCCACCATCGGTGGAAGTTGATTGCAATATCTATCACTTAAAAGGAGGGTTTCAAATTTTAAAATTTGAAATGCTTTTTTATCAAGTGCCGTTGGTTATATATTGGTAAGTACAATAAATATCCCAAAACCTAGGCATCGAATTGTGCTGTCATAGTCGTAATCCACAATTCGGCCTTAGTGTGGGTTGCGTACCATGACCGCAACTACTCAGTGATCATCGGTTCATTTTTTCCATAAAAACAAAAGGCACCCCTCTCTAATGGAAGGATGCCCTTTTTTACTCGGAAACGAAAGTTAAATCAAAGTGACATTTGCAGCGGCTGGGCCTTTTTGGCCTTGCTCTATGTCAAAGGAAACCTGGTCGCCTTCATTGAGAGATTTAAAACCGGTTGCATTGATTGCTGAATGATGAACAAACACATCCGGTCCGTCTTCCTGCTCAATGAATCCGAACCCTTTTCGTTCATTAAACCACTTAACAGTTCCATTAGTCATAATAACATTCTCCTTTCTTAAAATTTTCAACGTCGCAAACTGGAGGATGCCACTCTGACAAATGGATTGTTCCCTCAGAAAGAAACCGTCCCGATTATATAGGTCGAGACTTAATTGATTGGGTGGAACATAATTCTTCTTTAGGCCAATAGCAAGCTAATTATCGATCTTTTTAAAGGGAATACTCAGATTAGGTTATTTCAAAACCTCTGATATATGTTGAATGTCGTTAGAAGCTACGGCTCCGCTTTGGTCCTCACCTGCCACGACCTCGTCCTCCTCGGTCACCGCCGTATCCGCCTCTGCCGCCACCCTGTCCTCCTCGGCCACCACCGTATCCGCCTCTGCCGCCACCCTGTCCTCCTCGGCCACCACCTCGACCTCCTCTGCCACCGCCGTATCCTCCTCCACTACCGCGCCTTTCGGTGCGAGGACGAGCCTCATTCACGTTAAGCGCCTTTCCTTTTAGCTCTTTGCCATTTAGGCCATCGATTGCAGACTGCCCTTCAGTTTTAGAGGCTATCTCCACAAATCCAAATCCTTTTGATTGACCACTATACTTGTCTTTTATAATGGTGGCGGATTCAACCTGCCCGAATGGCTTGAAAGCCAGCCGTAAGTCCTCTTCGGTGACCTCATGCGACAAATTTCCTACATAGATATTCATTCTGATCTCCTTTGTAATAAATTATAAATTTTCAGATCGCCTATCGCTGCAAATCAGCAGTGCTTCTGCCCGGGACTATTTCTGATTATGCCCGTCGGCTTGTTGAAAGCCACAGGTCACCGATTCTCTCCTCTCAGCGCATTCCTTGAAGCTCTATCCACAAGTGTAAAAAGCCTCTCAATGTCATCTTTTTGATTCGATACCTGATGTCCACGCACTTTAACCAAATCACAATCCAACTGATCGATCATTCTATAAAACTCCTGATACAGCTCATAATTGTCAAGGCGTATGTTTTTCTTTGAACGATAATCATTTTGCTCAAACCGATCACGTCTTCCCTGTAACCCCATAATGTTCTGAGAATCCGTATACACAATCACCTTACGCCCCAATGCTTGAATATCGCTTAGCGCCCATAATAATGTCTGCAATTCCAGTTTCGTTGAAGACGTATGCTCAAATCGCTTTACTTTCACGCACGTTCTCAACGTATCCAACGAAAGTCCACGTTCAGACACAGCGAGGTAAGCCCCATATCCAATATTTGACTCGGTATTGACACTTCCATCCGTAAGTAGCATCAGTTCATTCATAGAAGTATTTATTTCATAAGTTGGTCAGGTAACACTCTGTGAGAGCTGAAAACGATAGTTCAATCGCCAAAATCGAATATTTTGGAATCTTGTAGTTTACATCTGTAAGTCAATTTTGGCGACTGGATCAAATTAACAAAAAATCGTCTTCCGTATGGTCACCTCGAGCTCGGGAGACGGTTGCCGCAGGCACTCACATGAGGCCAAAAAGTTCTTCGTTAGTAGCGCCCCCTGCCGCGTCTGTCTCCACGTCCTCCTCTGTCTCTACCTCGACGGTCGTCAGCGTGAGGCCGAGCCTCATTGACGGTAATCGTTCTCCCTTTCAAGGCCTTCCCATTTAAAGCTGCGATTGTAAACTGAGCCTCAATTAGAACGGGCATTTCCACGAATCCAAAGCCTTTTGATCGACCACTTTGCTCATCCTTGATAACAGTTGCGGACGCGACGTGCCCGAAGGCCTCAAAAGCCTGGCGCAAATCACCTCCGGTTACATTGAATGACAAGTTGCCAATAAAAATGTTCATTTTAACTTCTCTTGTTAAAACCTATTCTGACTCTGCCGAAATGCTGGCTCCCCAAGGTGCCGATATTTTCTCCAGTGCATCTCTTTTCTTAAATTTATTTGAGGATGAGTGATTGGAAAGATGCATGTCCGCCCGAGAAACCTTTTTATTGCCGCCAACACTCCGTTTTTATAAAATGACCGTTGGATGCTTTTAGCCATCGCATGGTATATTAATGTGTGTTGAAGGTTGGCGGCAACATGTTTAAAATAAGCACTAATTATGAAAGTACCATCGATTTTTCAGGTGTCTTGCTTGTCCCTGCTTTAAGATACAAAGTTAAATGACTTTATGTCTAATAATAAAAACGCAGAGCTATCAATGCTCCTGACATGCATATATTGTGGTAGATTATTCTTTCTGAAAACATGGCATACCTTGCCAGTATGCTAATTTGGATCGGGTAGGAGGAGGGCTCGCGCCCTCCGTCCTCCCTCACCACCGCACATACGGTTCCGTATACGGCGGTTCCTG
>Ga0209567_10001845_pt1 | contig 10503 bp, 9 predicted proteins | sample COG_12_FD_184756 | JGI IMG/M metagenome (GOLD analysis project Ga0209567, IMG submission 184756) | Pelagic marine sediment microbial communities from the LTER site Helgoland, North Sea, for post-phytoplankton bloom and carbon turnover... | ecosystem: Environmental > Aquatic > Marine > Neritic...
TGCCTGTATATCAGAATTCGCATACTTTGTTGCACCTTCATATTGCACTGGCCTTGTGGAGTCATGCACTTTTAACCAAGCGTAGGTGGCCTCAAGGTTTTGACCGTTACCCGCTTCATTTCCTAAGGACCAAATAACAATGGAGGTATAGTTTTTATCACGTTCGAACATGCGAATAGTACGGTCCAGGTGCATGGCTTTCCATTCCGGTCTATAGCCTGGGTGAATTTTTTTGGCCTCTTTGTTTTTATCAAGGCCTTGATTGGTAGTACCCATTCCATGGATTTCTATATTGGCTTCATCTACAATATAAAAGCCATATTTATCTGCCATCCTGTAAAAGAATGGATTCTTGGGATAGTGACTACAACGGATCGCGTTTATATTACTACGTTTCATCACTTCCATGTCTTTTAGTGTAAGTTCTTCACTAATAACGTGTCCCGTTTCTTCATCATGATCGTGTAAGTTTACCCCTTTGATAAGTACAGGTTGCCCATTGACCAAAAATTGGTTGTTTTTGATTTCCACTTTTCGGAAACCTATATTTGAACTTATAGCTTCGGTAACCATTCCTTTTTTGTTCTTGACCACAAATAATAAGGTGTAGAGGTAGGGTTTTTCAGCGTTCCAAGTTTTTATTTGTGGTATCTTCTTTTCAAAGGTTAGTGTATTGTTCCCTTCTGTAAGGTCAATTTTTTTGGTTTCTGCATAGATTTCGGTATCACCATCCAATAACTTTACCTGTATTTGATATCCTTTGGCTTTTTTGTCAGAAGTATTGATTTGTAAATTAAGGTTGAGCTTACCATCGCTATAGTTATTTTCTAAATCAGCAATGGCCCTATAGTCTTTAAGGGTTGTTTTATTCGTAGTATATAGGTAAACATTACGGTCTATACCACTGAGACGCCAAAAATCTTGATCTTCCATATAACTGGCGTCTGACCAGCGCAATACTTGGACAGCGAGAGAATTTTTCCCCTTTTGAAGGTATTGTGTAATATCAAATTCAGCAGGTGTTTTACTACCTTCACTGTAACCGACCTTTTTTCCATTTATCCAAACGTATGTAGCACCACTTACACCCTCAAAGTGTAAATATATATTTTTCCCGATCCAATTTTCCGGAATATCAAAATTACGTTTGTAGCTTCCTACAGGATTTTCATCATGGGGAATAAAAGGAGGGTTTTTGGGGAACGGATAAACTATATTGGTATATATAGGAATACCGTGTCCTTCTAGTTCCCAGTTGGAGGGAACAGAGATTTTGCCCCAGTCGGAAGTATCAAAATCAGAATTGAAAAAACCAATAGGTCTTTCAGAGACACTTTCAACATAGTTGAAATCCCAATTTCCATTTAAAGATTGATAGAAAGGAGAGTTCTCCCAACTTTCATTTTCTAGTGCGTTCTTAACGGTTTCATACCGATAAAAAGAAGCTGTTGGTGCTTCTCGATTAATTTGAAATATTTCAGGATTCTCCCATTCAGCATTTTCCCATTTTGGGACCTGGGCGTTTGAAGCCAGGAAAAGAAAGAGACCTATTAGAGTTACAGAAAACCTAAAACTTTTCTTATTGGATACTAAAATATGCATGAATGTGTTCGTTTAAAAATGGATTCTCCAAGATAAACAAACTTCTAAGAAGAAAACCGTAGTTGTCTATCTTTCAAATACTTTTTCAAAATATTCACATACGACAATCATACTTTCTCTTGGGACTCGCCCATATGCTTCCAGTTCTCTGGTATATTTATCCCAGTGTTTATTTTTCCAGTATGCTATGGAAGAATCGCCTTCCCCTTCAATTTTAGAATAAGATTCCCTAATACTAAAAAATGGTTTAAGACGCACAGCTACCGTTCTCAAAATGCATTTGGCTACTCCTTTCGAATCTGTGAGTACGGTAAAATTGCCAATTTTGGGAAGCGGTTCCTTTCTATATTGAAGCCCTAATAAAGAATGGGAAGTAGCTCTTTTTTTTCCAGATAAGATTAATTTAAGCGTTTCCTTTACTTCTTTTTCATTTTCACCAATTTGTGTTACTTTGGGTTCATGTGAAAAGGCGTACTCCAGATGATTATCTAAATAGTCTCCCCACAAATTTCTAGCTGATGCATTTTTCATACTCTATACACTTTTGGTTTAAGAAAATTCGCCTCCATTAATTTCTTTTGCCGCATGCTGGACTGCCCTGGCGGTAAAAGCCATATAAGTAAGGGATGGATTAACACAGCTGGCAGATGTCATAAATGCTCCGTCTGTTACATAAATATTAGGTACATCATGAACCTGATTATGTTGGTTCACGACAGAAGTCCTCGGATTCCAACCCATCCGGGCTCCACCCATTTCATGAATGCCAAGACCTGGACCTGTAGTTTCGTCAAAGGGCTCTATGTCTTTGAATCCTGCGGCAGTAAACATTTCCGTTAATTGTCTGATAATATCTTCCCTCATTTTATATTCATTTTCTTTAAATTCAACATCAAAGTCTAACTGAGGCAATCCCCATTGGTCTTTTTCCGTTGCACTAAGGATAACTCTATTGTCATGGTAGGGTAGCATTTCGCCAAATCCGGTAGCACCAATTTGCCAGCTTCCTGGTTTTAGTACTGCTTCTTTTAAGGCCTTTCCATAATTGAGTTCTGCTACTGAAGCGGTCCAATCCTTTCTGCTTGCACCACCCTGGTAACCAAAGCCCCTCAGGTAATCTTTCTTTGAGGTCTTAGCATCTATATTTACAAATCTGGGAATATAAAACCCATTAGGGCGTCTGCCTTTATAATATTTGTCAAGATGTCCTTCTACCCTGGCAGAAGCACCCAATTTATAGTGATGATCCATTATATTTCTGCCCAATTGGTCATGCTCATTGCCAATGCCATTAGGAAAACGATCTGATTGGGATTGCAGAAGGATTCCTACGGAGGCCATTGCCGACGCACATAAGAATATCACCTTTGCCTCAAATTCATATTTTTCATGGGTCTCCTTATCAATAACCCGTACCCCTGTAGCTCTTTTGGCATTATCATCATAAATAATTTCATAAACGATAGAATTTGGCCGTAATGTCATGTTTCCTGTTCGCTCGGCTGCGGGTAGAGTAGAAGAATTACTACTGAAATATCCTCCGAAAGGACATCCACGCCAACATCTATTTCTGAACAGACAAGGGGTTCTACCCTCAATATTTCCCTCTTTATCAGTAATATTCGCTACACGCCCTATAGTGAGTAGCCGGCCATCATCGAACTCCTCAGATAATACATCTTTCAGGTCTTCTTCAGGACACATAAGATCCATTGGTGGATGAAACTTACCATCGGGGAGTTGGCTTAAACCCAGCTTTTCTCCACTAACACCTATATATTCTTCTACTTTATCATACCATGGAGCGATATCCTTATAACGTACTGGCCAGTCTACCCCAATATTTTCTTTTAGGTTGGCTTCGAAGTCAAGATCACTCCATCGGTAACTTTGGCGTCCCCATGTTAATGATCGTCCTCCTACATGGTAACCACGAATCCAGTCAAAACGTTTTGTCTCTACATAAGGATGCTCCAAATCATTCACGAAGAAATGCTTTGTGTCTTGATTAGGTGCCCAGTTTACCCTTTGTTGCTTGTGGTATTTTTTCCGGTCTTCTCTTGAAAGTTCATTATTGTTAGGAAGATCCCATATGTCCATATTCATTGTTGGATAATCTTCAATATGCTTTACCATATGTCCTCTTTCAAGAACCAGAGTTTTTAGACCATTTTCACATAATTCCTTGGCAGCCCATCCTCCACTAATTCCGGTACCTACAACTATGGCGTCATATTTCTCCTTCTGATTCATGTTATATTGTTATTTTAATTCTGATGTAATTGCTATATTTAACACTTACCAAGTGAAGAAATAATAGTTGAATTTTTACCCATTAAATATAGGATTTAATTCTTGAAACTTAATAAAATACAAATTTGATTAACCAATAAGGACCGTACCATGAAAACAATTAAAGGACCCGCCGTTTTTTTAGCCCAATTCGTAGATAGTAAAGCCCCGTTTAATTCGCTCGATGGTATGTGCAAATGGGCATCCGACTTAGGCTATAATGGGATTCAAATACCCACATGGGAAAGCTTTTTAATTGATTTGGATAAGGCTGCTGAAAGTCAGACTTATTGCGATGAATTAAAGGGAATTATTAATTCGTATGGCTTAGAGATCACTGAACTATCTACTCACTTACAAGGGCAGTTGGTGGCTGTAAACCCTGCATATGACCTTATGTTTGATAATTTTGCTCCTGATCCTGTAAAAAATAATCCAAAAGCGCGCACTGAATGGGCAATAGATGTTGTTAAAAAGGCGGCTACTGCAAGCAGAAGATTAGGAATAAGTGCACATGCCACATTTTCTGGGGCATTACTATGGCACACATGGCATCCATGGCCTCAGCGGCCACCCGGATTGGTAGAAATGGGCTTTGAAGAACTGGCAAAAAGATGGCTGCCAATATTGAATCATTATGATGAGGAAGGGGTTGATGTATGTTATGAAATTCACCCGGGAGAAGACCTCCACGACGGGGATACTTTTGAACGGTTCCTAAAGGCAACAGGAAATCATAAGCGGGTGAATATACTTTATGACCCAAGCCATTTTGTTTTGCAGCAATTAGATTATATTACTTATATAGACCATTATCATGAATTTATTAAATCTTTTCATGTTAAGGATTCTGAATTTAACCCCACTGGCAAAAAAGGAGCTTTTGGCGGCTATAATGACTGGGGCGACCGTGCTGGACGGTACCGTTCCCTTGGAGACGGACAGATCGATTTCAAAACCATTTTTTCGAAACTAACACAATACGGGTGTGATGTTTGGGCAGTAATGGAATGGGAATGCTGTATAAAAAGCCCGGAACAAGGAGCCCGTGAAGGAGCAATTTTTATACAGGATCATATCATTGAAGCTACCGAAAAAACATTCGATGATTTTGCCGGGGGTGCCATTGATAAAGAAATCCTCAAAAAAATCTTGGGAATTTAAAACAATACGAAAATAAAAATTATACTAAGCACCATGTTATTTGCCAACCTATTAATAGGTTGTAAGGAAAAATAAAAGAACTGTAATTATGAATAGATACTATTTGTTATCTCTTATACTTTTAATTATAAGCTGTAAGCAGGGATCGCAGGATACGCCCGTGTTTCATGAAGATACTTCTGATGAGGTAATAGTTTATAAGGAATACATGGGGGAAGAACCCACAGAACCTGAACAGACGGAATTCTATGAACCTGTTCCTCCCATAGTAAACCCAACGGGAAATAAAGGCGTACCAAGCGATGCTATTGTTCTTTTTGATGGTAGCGATTTTGAAAAATGGGAGATGGTAGAAGATAGTTCCTCCGTAGTTTGGCATCTGAATGATGATAGCAGTATGACAGTAAAAGATTTAACAGGTAATATACAGACCAAACAGAAATTTGGGGATGTTCAGCTACATATTGAATGGAGGTCTCCAATAGAGATTCAAAGAGATGGCCAGAACCGCGGCAATAGTGGGATATTTTTATCGGGCTTGTATGAAGTTCAGGTTTTGGATAATAATGATAATGACACCTACGTAAATGGCCAGGTGGCATCAATATACAAACAGTCTGTGCCCCTGGCCAAAGCTTCGGTGCCTACCGGAAAATGGAATACCTATGATATTATCTATCACGCGCCTGAGTTCAATTCGGAAGGTGGTAAAACTAAATCAGGGACAATAACTGTTATTCATAATGGCGTATTGGTACAGGATCATGTGGAAATTAAAGGAACTACTCCTTATACAGGTTGGCCTAAAAACCCACCTCATGGGAGAGGTCCTTTGATGCTTCAGGATCATAGTGATAATAGCCGTGTAAGCTTCAGAAATATTTGGATTAGAGAATTGTAACGAATTAGGTTGAGTTCTAAAAAATCACCTATAGATTTTAGTACCTTTATCAAAATTAAATAAACTTTATGATCCAATCCATGACAGGGTTTGGGAAGCATGTGGTGCAGCTTCCGTCTAAAAAAATCACCATCGAATTAAAATCCCTTAATAGTAAAAATCTGGATATGAATGCCCGTATGCCCTCAGCCTATCGGGAAAAGGAATTGCAACTTAGAAATACAATTGCTAATGTGTTGGTAAGGGGTAAAGTAGATTTTAGTTTATATATAGAGATTACAGGAGACGAGGCATCTTCTGTTGTAAATGAAGGCGTTATTAGACAATATATAAAGCAACTAAGATCTATCGCAGATGGAGATGATATAAAACTCATGGAAATGGCACTCAGATTGCCTGACTCTCTTAAAACGGATAGGGAAGATATTGACGATTCGGAGTATAAGATCATACAAGATGCCCTTGGGAAAGCTTTGGAAGAAATAATTAATTTTCGTGCAAAAGAAGGACTAGTACTTGAAAAGGATTTTACTGAAAGAATCTCATCAATAAAGAGTCTTTTAAATGAAGTAGTAAAAATGGATCCTGATAGGTTGGGTACTATTCGTGAGCGATTGGAAAAAGCGGTAGCTGATTTGAAGACTGAAGTAGATGCTAACCGTTTTGAACAGGAACTGACTTATTACCTGGAAAAATATGATATTACAGAAGAGAAAGTTCGATTGGACAATCATTTAGACTATTTTATTGAGACAATGAAATCTGCCGATTCCAATGGTAAAAAACTGGGGTTTATTAGCCAGGAAATAGGGAGGGAAATAAATACAATAGGATCGAAGGCTAATTACGCGCCTATGCAACAACTTGTTGTACAAATGAAAGATGAGTTGGAAAAAATTAAGGAACAAATGCTCAATGTACTTTAATGAAGGGAGGTAAACTTATAATTTTTGCGGCTCCCTCCGGGAGTGGTAAAACAACAATAGTAGAACATTTATTGAAGCAGGAAGAACTTAATCTGGCCTTTTCCGTTTCCGCCACTTCAAGGCCAGGAAGAGGTGCAGAAAAACATGGGGTAAACTACTATTTCATGTCTACAAGTGAATTTAAAAGGCACATAAAAAATGATGATTTTCTGGAATGGGAGGAAGTATACAGAGATAATTTTTATGGCACATTAAAAAGTGAAGTAGAGCGTTTATGGGCCGAAGGAAAAAATGTCATATTTGATATTGATGTTGCCGGGGGATTACGAATCAAAAGAAAATATCCTGATAAGACACTGGCCGTATTTGTAAAACCCCCAAGTATTGACGAACTAAAAATCAGGCTTAAAAAGCGCAGTACAGAGAGCGATGATAAAATTAATATGCGAATTGCAAAGGCTTCAGTAGAATTAGCCACAGCGCCTCAGTTTGATAAAGTAATTCAAAACTACGATTTGGATATGGCACTTAATGAGGCACATGAATTAGTTGCAAATTTTATTGGGTTAGAGAGAAATTAGTTCCTGTAGTGGGAATCCTTTGACTTGCTTTAAACATTCTCCTGTGATATACTAAAATGAATAGCATATAGAGGTTGCTCATGAAGAAAATCGGACTTTTTTTCGGGACATTTAACCCAATACATATTGGACATTTAATAATTGCGAACTATCTGGTTGAGTTTTCTGATCTTGATGAAGTATGGTTTGTGATTACGCCACAGAGTCCTTTTAAAGTTAAAAAGACCTTACTGGATAATAACCATCGTTACCAAATGGTGTTTGAAGCCGTAAATGATTATCCTAAACTTAAGGCAAGCAAAATAGAATTTGATTTGCCTCAACCAAATTATACTATAAATACTTTGGTTCATTTAGGAGAGAAGTTTGGTAATGACAAGCAATTTTGCCTGATAATGGGGGAGGATAATTTAAAGGGATTCCATAAGTGGAAAAATTATGACGTGATATTGCAAAATCATGACATCTATGTTTATCCCCGAATTTCTGATGGTTCTTCTGATCACCAATTTAAAGGTCATCCAAGAGTTCTTACAGTAAATGCGCCCATTATGGAAATCTCTTCCACATTTATTCGCAAACAACACAAGATGGGTAAGAATATTAGACCAATGGTACCAGAAGCGGTATGGACTTATTTGGATGAAATGAATTTTTATAGATAGCGCTATAACTTAAAAAGGCCTGATGTTCAAGACACCAGGCCCTTACAACTTAGCAACATCAGGGGTAAACTTTAATTACTAATGCTTCAGGAATTATAGAAATTCTCCTTCTTCACTCATCATCACTTTCATTGTTTTATCCCCATTTTGTAACTTTATCTTAAAGTTTTTTAAGGCACCTTTTCTATCCTCATATCTAATTCGATAAACATCCTGGACAATTTCCCAATTTGGGAATCTATCCTGAAGCGCTTTACTTACAGCAACTGGCAATGGAATGTCTTTGAATTTTTCAATGGTTCTTAGAATTTTACCATCAGGATCATAAACAGCAACTAATTTTCCGTCGGGAATTACAAATGAAACAGTGTAATAATCATAATTGTCCTGATAATAATCCTTGGTAGTTACATCATAAGCAGCTGCCTTGCGTTCCAACATTTTAACAGGCACTGCAGCTACTTTGTTATCTGAGGTATTTAAATACTTGTAATTTACAGCTTCAATTACAACTTCAGATAACTCCTCTAATTTGACCTCTTGTGAATACACGAAGCTAATTAGACCTATAGCCAATAAACTTAAAATAAATCTTTTCATGATATTAGATTTTAGATGTTATTAAATAGCAACTTCATTTTGGTTCTATTGTAATGAAGATATGCTCCCTATTATTCTCGTTAAATGAATTTTATCGGTTAGAATTTATTTTGGTTTTTGAATTGCTAAAGGAAACTACTAAAAATAAAAGGTTCTATCCATATCTGGGACAGAACCTTTTATTTCGGTATTACAGCTACCTTAGGTAACCATAATCAGATTGAGTTAAACTAATTTCTACAGAAACTCACCATCTTCGTTTACCTTAACCTTCATTGTTTTATCCCCATTTTGCAATTTGAGTTTATAAAGCTTTTTGGCACCCTTATTAGCTGAATAGGTAACCCGATAAACATCGCTGATTACATCCCAGTTTGGGAAACGCTCTAACAATGCTTTAGAAACAGCGGTAGGGAGTTTAATGTTATCAAATTTTTCAATGGTCCTTAAAATCTTACCATCAGGATCATAAGCGGCTACTATTTTACCGTCGGGAATATAGAATTCAACAGTATAGTAATCGTAGTCATCCTGGTAATAGTCTTTTGTAGTTACATCATAGGCGGCAACTTTACGTTGAAGCATTTGAACAGGTATTGCAGCCTCTTTATTATCTGCTTGATTTAAATACTTGTAATTTACTGCCATAACTACAACTTCAGATAATTCTTCCACTTTGGTAATTTGTGAATATGCCTGGCCAGTTAGGCCAATAACCAATAAACTTAGAATAAACTTTTTCATGATTCCAGATTTTAGATGTTGATAAATTTTACGCTTTGTAGCATAACTCTGGTTAAAAGTATAAAAGTCAATATTCTTATGAAATGATCTTGGTCAGTTCAATTATTGGGATCAAATAAGGTAACCTGGTAAGAATAATCCATTAGCTCCCCGTTAATCTCAACATCTTTAAGGGTAATTGTATACGATGAGTCCGAAGTCACATTGGTATTGATGTTTTCAGGTATCCAAACAACGGTAGGGTCGCCGTAAGAATTGTTTAATACCTCAATTTGAAGATTTATATTATTGTTATTTGCATCCAGCATTGAAATTGTAGTGGCAGAAAAATCGGACCCTGCTATAGAGAATGACCATCTCGGAAAAACAAGCCTATCCGGGATATAACCCTCCGGTGGCCAGGAGACAAATTCAGGTGTATCTGCCTGTGGGATACCCGCATTTCCCAATACCCATATAGCATTGGATCTGTTTGTATTGCCAATACCTATTTCTTGTAATCGAGGCCATAACAACCATCTTCTATGGCCTACCGGGCCATTATCTGCTCCCTGATCTCTAATATATGAATCAATAGCCTCAGCATTTTTTGTCATAGTCAATAGAGAATTACCAGCACCTTCTTTACCTTCAGTAGTGTAACATTTCCATGATGATGGCGGGTCGTGGTCTAGCTGATTATTAGCATTCATAATTAAAGCCGCCAACTGGGCTTTATCGCTTTTAGAGATGTTCTCCGAAATTATATTATTTAAACCTACCACCTTTCTGTAATAATCCAGACGTTGCCGTATTTTGGCCTTTGTGGGTTCCGGAACGTTTCCTGGATTGCAGGAAGGCTCATCGCCAGTCCATGACATGTCTGATCCGGAAGTCTGAGAAGCCAGGTAATAATTCAAATAAAGATTCTTTGCTTCTAACCGGGCAACATTGTCAATCGGTATTTCTTGTTCGGTTTCTATCAGCTGGTTGTTATCCTGTTCTGTTTCATCCTTGCTGCACGAAGTAATAAGGGTGAGAAAGCATAT
>Ga0209567_10001846_pt1 | contig 10502 bp, 11 predicted proteins | sample COG_12_FD_184756 | JGI IMG/M metagenome (GOLD analysis project Ga0209567, IMG submission 184756) | Pelagic marine sediment microbial communities from the LTER site Helgoland, North Sea, for post-phytoplankton bloom and carbon turnover... | ecosystem: Environmental > Aquatic > Marine > Neritic...
CGAGCATCGCGGCGTCCAGAAACACAGCAAAGCCAACGGCCTGTTCGTGCCAGCCTTGCGCTCTATGCTCTTGCCTTCGGGCCCGAAACTGCGTCCACCTCACCCGAACGAAAACCAACGTGCCGCGCGGCCGCTGCATGTTTGATCCTCCTCCCCTTCGAACCCCCGGACGACATTCTCCGTCCACCGAAGAAGGCAGCCTAGGGGAGGGTAAGCCATTGACTTACCTCTCCTGAGCGCCAATACTTCCGATGTCCATTCGCTTCGAGTGGGACCCGGCAAAGAACGACGCCAACGAACGCAAACACGGACTGCGGTTTGAAGACGCAAAGACGATTTTCATCTGGGAAGCCGATCGACTCGATGAGCCCGATGAGAGGCATTCACTCGACGAGGAGCGTTACGTTTCGATTGCCCCGATCGCGTCCGGCCTCATTACCGTCGTGTGGACCGAACCGCTCGACGATGTCGTGCGCATCATCAGCGTTCGTTGGTCGACAAACCGAGAACGCGCGCGCTACTGGCGGTACGACGCAGGCTTCTACAAATGACTGACGACCTCGACATTCCTGAGCTCACCGAAGCCGACTTCAAGCGCATGATTCGCGCGCCGGTCCGTAGGCGCATACGCGAAGGAAAGATCGAATCGGGTCGAGACATCGTCGCCATCCGCCGCTTCGTCGGCCTCAGTCAAAAGGAGTTTGCCCGCGCCCTCGAAATCAGCGTCCACACGCTTCGTAACTGGGAGCAAGGTCGCCGCAAACCCGAGGGGCCCGCGATCGCCCTCCTCAAGATCGCTGCCCGACACCCGCACATCATTCGTTCAGCCGCGGGGCGCAAGCCACCCTCTGCCACCGCGACGACGCGCTGATCAGCCGTCGGCGATTGTGCCGGCGAGCTCGGCGACGTCTGCCTCGAGGGCGGCGGATGGGAGGGTCGGTGGGAAGGTCGTGGTGAGCAGTGGGTCCACTTCGAATACGATGCCGTTTGCGCGCACCACCAATGAGCTTGGACCGGCGTCGTTGGGATAGAACGCTTCGTCGCCAATCCCCGGGACGTCGGTCGTGCCGCCCCGGTTGTCTTCAAAACCTTGGCGAATGCCGTCCCAGGACGAGTCTGGCCCAAAGAAAAAGACACTCACCGACTGTGCTTCGCCACCTGCGATCTCGAACCTGCAGTTTCGCGCGTCGCCCGGGACCATCATCGCCGCACCCGATAGCAAGCGACGCCGTGGCGATCGCGCACGCGAAGACCAGGACAAGCGGGCCGCTATGGACCTTCATGGCGCGACGGTACCACACGGGCGAGCGAAACCTCTAGCTGCATCTAGCGAGGGCAGCCTGAAGAACCGTTCTCTGTTTACCGACGAACACCCTCCGGGGTAATGTTCTCGCTCGCGGGCCAGCCCCGCGATCTCGCATTCACAGAAGGGACGTATCGGTGCTGAGCTCCGAAGGCCGAAACTGATTCAGATCAAACTGCGGAAGCGATTGCGCCTTTGCGCCCCCCGCGAAGCCAAGGCAACCCAAGCCAAGCCCCGTCACCATGGCCAACAAGATCACGACCCAGTCCCCGCCGGACGTTGTGGGGCTCTCTCTCACTCCAGCCTCTCCGGCCCCCGGAGCGCACGGCCGCCCTCACCAGGACCTCGCCCCCTTGGTACCATTTTCACCCATCGATACCAAAAACAACCGGCCGCGCGGCCTGTTCGCCGAGGTATCATCGTCCTGACGATGCCCAAGACCCAAGCCAGTCGGTCAAATCGTAGTTGCCCGCTGAACCCACTCCAAAAAAGGCGGGCGCTCATCACGCCCGCCTTCCTTCTTGAAGCTCGCGCTCTAAACAACTAGCGCCACTCGTACAACTTCGAGCTCGTGTTCCCTTCCGCGTCCACTTCGTACTCGAAGACGCACGCGATCTTGTTCAGTCGTTCAAACTTCGACGACCCACTGTAGTAGTACACGGCACCACGATAACTGATGGCGCCATTTTCTCCGAAGATGCCCACGCCCTGTCCCTTCCACGTCGCCACGTCGCCATCTTTGCCCATGACGACGCCTTCGCCTTCGCCGTACACCGTTCCGTCCGGACGAAGCTGGCTCTGATAGGACATGATGGTCCTCGTCGCTACACCGAGAAGCTTGCCCTCGGTTTCGGCCGAGACTTCGACTCTCGCCGGATCGGTTGAAAGCACCCGTCGTGCCGTAACCCGGCCCTTCTCTTCTCCAATTTGCTCACCTAGCATCGTGTCGCCTTTCTTCCAGCCACTGCTGGATGCTCGAGGGGGAGATCACCGATGCTCGCGCCGCTGCCCCAGCAGTGTCAACGCCACCAAACGGCGTACACAGATGTTGCGACTCCAGGGGCAGGGTCCCCCTACCAGCTCTCCTTGAATGGCCGCACATCCACCTCGAACGACCAAGCCGACTTGGGCTGGGTCGCGAGGTGATACACCGTCTCGGCGATGTCGCTCGGCCTGAGGTGCGTGCCCTCTTCGCCGGTCTGTTCGTCGGTGCCGATGCCGCCGTCGACGATGACCAAGGCTACGTGAATGCCCTCGGGCCCAAGCTGGCGCGCGAAAGACTGCGCGAGGCTTCGCTGCGCCGCCTTGGCCGATGCAAAGGCGGCGGTGAAAGGCTTGCCACGAAGGGACGCCGTCGCGCCCGTGACGATGATGGCACCGCTTCGTTTGGCTCGCATGGGCCCAACCACCTCGCGTGTGCTCTGCAAAAGCCCGCGCACGTTGATTTGCCAACCCTTCTCGAACTCCTCGTCGGGCACGTCGTCAAACGTCCCGAACTTCCCGGAGCCCGCGTTATAGAGGAGCACCTCGACCTGGCCCAGATCCTCGCGCACCTGGGCGAAGGCGCGTTGGATGGCCGCAGGATCGGTCACGTCACACGCGTAAGCTTTGCCGCCGAGCTCGCTGGCTAAGCCACTCGAATACTCTGTCGATCGAGAAAGCAATGCGACCGCATAGCCTTCGCTGGCAAACCGTTGCGCAAATGCGCGCCCATTCTTGGGTCCTATCCCAATTACCACACAGACTGGTTGTTCCATGTGGGGACTCTAAGGCACCGCGCGCGGATGCACAGTGGCCGACCACCGCACACCCACGCACCACCCTCATGCCGCCGACACCCCCGCCCCCGAAAGCGCGACCGACCGCCCTACGTAATCAGGTGCCTGGGCAGCAAGCGCCAAGAACTGCGCGACCCCCTTACGAGAGATCTTCCACTCACGCACCTGCCCCTCGGGCGATGCGAACGGCATCTCGTCACTCTCATCATCGGTCAGGTGCACCGGCTGGGCGAGCACCCAGTCGACTCCGCTGTCGCGCACTTCGAGCTCTTGGACTTCGGTGTCCGCGATTTGCGGCTTCAGCAAGAGGCTGAAGAACAAGCGTTCCACCCAGCGCAAGCTGCTGCGTGTCTCCCCGACCCCGTAGGTCGACTGTACGACCAGCCGGCGGACGCCGTGCTTACGCATCGCCGCGATCACATTGCGCGTGCCGGCCGATCGCACGTCGAGCGGCGTGCGTGCGGCGCCGAACAGACGAACACGTAGCGGGTTCTCGGTGATGCCGAGGGTGATGATCACCGCGTCGTGCCCCGCCACCGCGCGGTCGATGTCGTCCGGCTTGGTGGCGTCGCCGTTCACCAGGGTCACCTGGTCCGAGGTGTTCTCGAGCGACTCGGCATGCCGGGAGAACGCAGTCACCCGGTGCCCGCGCTTCACGAGCGCGTCGATCGTGGCGCGGCCCGTGCCGCCCGTGGCTCCAACTAGCAGTACTTTTTGTGATTTTTCCATTGAGTGCCTCCTTGTGAAGACCAATCTGAGGCTCCCGTTGACATGAATCCAATGAGTTGTTTCCATGTAGGCATGAGCAACACTCATACTGCCGAGGACCTCCACCGCATCGACCTGAACCTATTGGTCGCCCTGGACGCCCTGACGCGCGACCGAAGCGTCACGAAAGCCGCCGAGCGTGCGGGCGTGACTCAGTCCGCGATGAGCCACACGCTCCGTCGCCTCCGCGAGCTATTCGACGACCCGCTCTTGGTTCGGGGTCGGGGCGGCATGGTGCTCACCCCCCGTGCCGAAGCCCTTGCCGTTCCCCTTCGCAGCGGTTTGGTCAGCCTCGCGCGGACTCTCGCCGAACCCCAACCGTTTGCGTCCGAGCACGCAAGCCGCACGTTCCGCATCGTGTCGCCCGATTTGTTCGACGCGCTGGTTTTGCCCACGCTCCTACAACGCCTCGGTCGACAAGCACCGGGCGTCGATCTTGCGGTCGTCCCCATGCCGAAGCGTCTGACCGACAGCCTCGAAACCGGCGACGTCGACCTCGCCATCTACCCGGTGCTCCTCGACCCCCAGCCCTTCGATCTCGGCTCCCAGGTCGACGCCGAGCTCCAAAGTCGAACACTTTTTCGAGACTCCTTCCGATGCTTCCTCCGAAGGGACCACCCCGCACTCACCGGCCGCCGACTCACCCTCAAAGCGTACACCCACCTCAATCACATCCTCGTGTCGCCAGGGGGCGAGGGCCCCGGAGTCGTCGACCGCATCCTGCACGCACAAGGCCTGCGACGCCGCATCGCCCTTCGCGTCCCCCACTTCGCCACCGCCCTCGAAGTCATCGCCCAAAGCGACCTCGTCCTCACCGCACCCTCCAGCCTCAGCCAATGTTCCACCGCGTCGACCTTGGCGTCCCGCCCCGCCCCCCTCGACATCCCCGAGCACGCCATCACGATGATCTGGCACCCCCGCTTCACCGAAGACCCAGCTCACCGCTGGCTCCGCCAACTCATGGTCGACGCGACCCACGCGGTTCCGTCACTGCCCCCAAAGCGAGGCCGCTAAACCAAAAAGAAGGCGGGCGCCCATAACGCCCGCCTCCTTTCATGAATCTCGCGCACCCTCGGCGGTCTCCTTCCCCCATGCCCACCAAACAAGTAGTACGCTCGCCACCACGATGTACGAAATCACGAATGCTCACCCGGTCACCGTCATCGTGATCATCAGCGCATTCTTGCTCACACCGATCTACGCGATGGCGACGTATGTCTTCAGCGGAGCATCCAAGAAAAAGGGCCTTCGCGTCGGCGTCGGTTTCTTAGTCTTCGGCACACTGATGTTCTGGGTTTGCATCGCTGACATCCCAAGACGCCTAGGCCTTCCGGGAAACCTGATCGTCCCCACCGCGTGGATCCTCCCGAGCCTGATTCTCTTCCTCCGCAGAGATTGGTTCCTCGATCAGTGGCTCTGCCAGAAGTGGCTCATCGGCCTTCAACTCTTCCGAGTCATCGGCGGCGTTTTTCTGATCGAGATGGTGCGCGGAAACATCCCGGGAGTCTTCGCCTACCCGGCCGGCGTGGGCGACCTTGCTGTCGCTCTCGTCGCGGCACTGGTTCTCCTCAAATACTGGAACGCCAAACGCATCCCCGGAGCCGCGGTCTACCTCGTCATCATCCTGGGCGTTGCCGACTTGCTGAGCGCCTTCTTTTTCGGCTTCGGTTCCTCCGAGACACCGGTTCAACTCTTTTTCCCAGAAGTCCCCAACCAGGTGATCGTGTTCCCCACGGGATTGATCCCGCTGTTTCTCGTTCCCTACGCAATCTTCTTTCACACGCTGTCGTGGTTGAGCTATCGCAAATTTGAGAAGGCCTAGGGCAACTAACCCCGCCGGAGCGGGGTCTGATCCGCGGTTAGCCTTGACGCTTCTTCCCTCAGACACAGGTTCCCGACCCGCTTTCAGGAAAGGAACCACCATGAACGCCGTTGCTGCACCAGTGCCCAACATTCCTCGCGAGGAGTGGACGGCGCATCCGCGGTTTCGTACGCAAGCACTTCTGCTGGGGTCAAGCCCACGACCGCACCCTCGATGCCCACCTCGACGTCGAGGAGGAAGCGGTCGTTCCGCTCCTACTCGCGCTCGACCCGGAAGAGTTCGATCGCTACTACCGCAGCCCCCTCTCGATGCTCATTCCCGCCGATCGTCGTTAGCTGCAGGTCTCTTTGGGGTACACGTTCGCGACGACAGCGTGCTAACTAAACTGAACGGAAACGACTGTGTGTAGTCGTACCAAGGGGAGTCCGACCGTGAGCGCAAACGAAAGACTGCACATCGGGGTCATGGGAGCCGGCGCGATCGGCGGCTACGTAGGCGGGCGTCTCGCTGCGAAAGGCGCGACCGAAGTCACCTTGATCGGGCGCAAAGCGTTGGCCGATACGATTGCAGAGCGCGGCTTCACGCTGCGGGAATTCGATCGCGACGAGCACGTCGACGCCGCGATGGTTCGCATAGAAGAAGACGCGCGTGCCCTGTCGTCTTGTGACGTCGTGTTCTGCTGCGTGAAGAGCGGAGCGACCGAAGAGACGGCCAACATCCTCGCAAACATCCTCGAACCCGCAACGGTGGTCGTGAGCTTACAAAACGGGCTGAGAAATCCGCAGGTCCTTCGCGCGGCCTTGCCCAGCAATCCGGTGCTCCCAGCGGTGGTCAGCTTCAATGCCATCCTCCGCGAGGGCGCCGTGTTTCACCGTACGATGAGCGGGCCCCTGATCATCGAGACGCGACCCAATGGCCAGGATCGACCGTGGATCGACGCGCTCAGGGCGTCTGGGATGGAGGTCGAGGAGGTGCGACCGATTGCGCCCGAGCAGTGGACCAAGCTCCTCGTCAACCTCAACAATGCGGTGAGCGCACTATCCGGCGCTCCGACGCGCGACATGATCCTCTCGCGTCGGTATCGACGCGTGATCGCCATGCTGCTCGACGAGGCGCTCGACGTGCTGGACCAAGCCGGTGTCCGCCCTGCCAAGTTCCGTGGCGTTCCCCTTCGGCTCATGTCCTTCATCATGAAGCTCCCGACGCCGCTCGTCAGGGTGGTCATTCGCGCGCAGCTTCGCGTCGACCCGGAATCGCGTGCCTCGATGTGGACGGACCTCGAGCGAGGCCGCCCGACCGAGGTGGACGTCCTGAACGGAGAGATCGTGCGCCTCGCAGATCAGCACGGGATCGCCGCCCCGATCAACCGACGCATCGTCGAGCTCGTCCATGAAGCGGAGCACGCCGGCGCCGGCTCGCCACAAATGAGCGCGGAGACGCTACTCCGTTCGCTCACGAAAACTCAATCTGGATCGAGTGGTTCGCTTACTCAGCCGAGATTGTGACACTGACTTCGCCGAGCCCCTGGCCGCGCACGGTGACCTCATCGCCGACCTCGAGAAAGCGGGACGTGTCTCCGCCGAGCTTGGTCGAGAGCTTGCGAAAACGGCTCAGGCCCAGGAGGTTGCCCAAGCGCACCAACCAGCGAGGCGTGCTCATGGCGACGCCTCCCGGAGTGCCCGTGAGGACGATCATGCCCTTCGATAGCACGGTGTTCGGAAATTCGGCCCGAATGAAACGCAGCATCTCGACCGGTGTGTAGATCAGATCCGCCGTGGACTGGTGTTGACGAACCTCGCCATTGACGAGGCTTTCAATCTCGACACAGGGGATGCCGTTGGGCGTGGCGGTCTCCGGCATCCAGGCTCTGTCCGCAACGGGCATGAAGCCGGGGAAGCTCTTCGAAGCGCCCCAGTACGCAGGACGGTTGGGTCGTCCCTCACCCAGAATGCCGATCGATCGCGCCGAAAGATCGTTGGCGATGAAGAATCCGAGCCGTGGGGCGAAACTCGGGTCATCGAGCCGCGACGGATCGATGTCCTCGAGCAAGACGAACCCCATCTCGACCTCGTAGTCGAGCAACGGAGCCAGATCCGGGAAATCGCTGCGAAGGGTCTCCCCAAGTCCGGGCTCCAGAAAATCGGCGCTTTGGATGAGGACCTCAGGCGATGGGAAAGCCACGTTGGCGTCCGATCGCACGAATCCAACGGGGCTCTTCACGAAGACGGGCGGCACACCCTCCGGATCGAAGGACGACGCGGTCTCTTGGATGTGCGCCGCATACGAGAGACCGACGCCGAAGGCCTGAGTCGGGGCAACGAGGGGCACGTACGCGCCCTGCCCGAGGTCATAACATTGAAAGTCGGCAGGAACCGGCTCAGCGGAGAGCGGTCGAAGAAGGAAATAGCCCAGCGCCGCGGCACACAGCAGGAGCACGGCGACCACGGTCATGATGGTTCGCTTCATCGGAGGTAACACCTTTCACTTCTGTGGAAAACTAGCGCGTTCGGGTACGGCGCCCGCGGACGTCGTCTGCCGGTCGAGTAGTCGCACCTCGGCGCCGGCCCGTCGACGCGTCGACGCGTCGGGATGCGCTGCGGCGGTCTTCGCCAACACCTGCCTCGCGCGCGGCGTGGCGACACGCCCGAGGCCGCGGATCGCCGCCATCCGCACACGTGACTCGTCCGACGCGAGTAGTTTCGCCAGCGGGGCTACTGCCGCATCGTTGCCAGGCGTTCCGAGCGCCACCGCTGCGGCGGAGACGAGCTGGGTGTCGTCGTTCGCCAGCAGCGCACGGAGCTCCGCGGTCACCGGCGCGCTCGGGTGCGCCGCGCTCGCGCGCACAGCGGCGAGACGGTCTGTACCCGTTGTCGTGCGCAAGAGCTTGGCCCAGCGTGGCGGGCCGTCCACCAGGCCCCGGCGTTCGAGCTCGACGAGCAAGCCGATGCGTATGCCGATCGGCGTTGCAGGGCTCCCAAGCAAGGGTTCGAGGGTGGGTAGATCCCCGGCGTCGAGAGGCGAGGCATCTCCGGCCATCACCAGATCGCGCAGAGCGGAGGACGAGAGCATCGGATGGGGGGAGGCGAGGAGCTCCAACGTGATTCGATGCATGGCCCCCGGCCGGGCTTCGGGCGCGAGCGCCGCGAGTTGCGCGTAGGCTCGAACCGCCGCCCCGAAGTCTGCTCGCACCCGCGCATTGAGCGTGAACTGGCTGCCGGCTTCCTGCTCGGAGACCCAGTGGATGCGGCTCGCCACGTCGCTCCCCCGGAGCTCGCGGCTGCGCTCGATACGCTTGAGAAAGACGGCCACCTCCTCTCCGTTTTTGTATTCGGGGGAGCCGTGGCCGTGCTGCACGAACGCCACGCGTTCTTTGGCGTGGCTACCCTTGAGCGCCTCGAGGACCTCGGCGACCACGACGACTTCGCGCGCCGACGAGTCGGCGAGCGGAAGGTCCTTAGAGGGATCGATGATGCGTACGCGCAGCACGAGGTCAGAATCCTGCGTCAGCTGAGAGAGCGTAGGCGTGCCGTAGACGACATGCGCGCGTGCCGGCCCGGCTACAAAGGCAACGAGGGCCGCGATGGCGAGCCGCATCGCAGCCCTTCGGTGGTCGTGGCCCGAAGCTGTGCTCATCCGACCGCTGGCCTCACAGGCCGTCGATTGCCTCGTGGATCGCTTCGGTCACCTTTGGACTCACGTCTCGTCCCACGTTGTTTTCGAACACGGTGTTGCAGTCGATGTTCGGGAAGAGTGGACAGAGCTCCGGAACTCCGCCGAGAATGAAGGGCGCGCAGATGTGACAGCTCGGGTCGAACTTTTCAAACGGAACCTGGTAACCGATCTGATCATTCCCGAGGCCGGCGATGAAGCTATGCTCGGCTCCGGTCGCGTCCACGAGCGCGCTTCGATAAGTGGCGCCGATCTGCGGGTCGAGCTCGGTCGGTACGACTGCAATGGCCCCCTTGCCGATGCGTACGGCGCTGACCTCGGTCTGAATGTTCTCGCCGAGAGCCAGCGGGATGCCGTCGAAGGGCGGAGGGTACGGAAAGCCTACCGAGTCATCGGGCACGCCGTCCGTGAAGAGCGAACGCCGCACGTCGAGGACGCCGATCGCCGTGAAAAAGCGGAAGTACGGGTTGTCGAGCCGGATCGCTACAGGGTCGACTGTGGCGTACGAAATCTCGGGGGCCGGTGCACCGTTCTTTGGGCTGGGGCGTGATTTCTCTCCGTAACGCACGGCGTCGATCGCCTCGATCGCGCGCTCCGCGACCTGGGTGCCATGGACCTCCGCGAAGCGGAAGGTGCGCCGGGGCGCGGGCATACCCGTGTCCGGGTCCTCGACGTCGATATCGAGAGGCCCCTGGAGGACGCCAAGATCCCCCGACATCCAAATTGCGACTCCGCCATACTCGGCTTCGATGCGCTCGCGAAGGTAGTGGGGGAAGTCCGAGGTGATGAGCGTATTGTTCGAGCCAAGGCTCTCCGGGTGACTCCCGAAGTTGACGAGGGTCGCGAGCACGTCGAGCGAGCTGCCCTTGCGCACCGTGAGCTGCATGGTGGCGATCGTCGGGTCGACGATGCGACCCTCGGTGGCTGGGGCGAGTGCCTCGTCGCCCTCGAGCACCTTGCCGTCCGCCACACCGAAGCCATCATCCTCCCGATCGATGCCCAGTGAGAGACCAGCACTATTCGCGGTGGCGTAGTAGATGCGCGCCTTCTCGAGCTTCGCCGAGGCTTCGTCGATGCAGTCCGCCACGGTGGCGTTCACAAAATCGAGGTAGCCGTAGTCGATTCCAGTGGTGGTGTCGTCGGGTCCCCAGAGGCCGAGCGT
>Ga0209567_10001847_pt1 | contig 10496 bp, 11 predicted proteins | sample COG_12_FD_184756 | JGI IMG/M metagenome (GOLD analysis project Ga0209567, IMG submission 184756) | Pelagic marine sediment microbial communities from the LTER site Helgoland, North Sea, for post-phytoplankton bloom and carbon turnover... | ecosystem: Environmental > Aquatic > Marine > Neritic...
TACCGCCCCTGTTTGATTTTTTGAGAAGCGCTTTTGTACTCTCGGGCGGTATCGATATGGGCCTCATTCAAAATCTCTTGGATGGTTTCCAAAATATCTTCTTCATCATCCACTGCCAGTATATGCTTGCCTTTGAGTAAAGATCCCTTTTCAGACATCTACAGCCCCTCCTGGTACTTTAATCATTTAAGAATTACTTTTCATTTAATAGTTCACCTTTACTCCAAGTAACCCATAATGCGCGGCAGCCACAGAATAACATCGGGCAAATACGTGATCAGCGCCAACACGGCCATCTGGATAAGTATAAATGGTATGACGGCTTTAGAGACATAAATAATATCTTTGTTGGATATCGCACCGGTTATGTAAAGACTGACCCCCATGGGAGGGGTGCAATATCCTATAGCCAGGTTGACCGTCATGATCAAGCCGAAATGCATCCAGCTGACACCGAAAGCATCCAGCATCGGCAAGAATACGGGTCCCAATATCATGGTAGCCGAAATGATATCCATGAACATGCCGACAAAAAGAAGTAAAATGTTCATGGCCAAAAGGAACATAAGTGGAGATTGAATCGCAGACAGAACCGCTTCGGTAATTTTTCCCGGAATATCTTCCAAGGAAAGTAAACGGCCAAAACAGGTGGCCCCGGCAACTATAATCAGCAAGGTGGCGGAGGTCACTGCCGAGTTGACCGTAATTTTTTTTACATTCATAAATTTTATGGACCTGTGAATGAACAGCTCAACAATAAATGCATATACACAGGCGACCACCGCCGCTTCATTGGCGGTAAATGCCCCTGAAAATATGCCGCCGAATATGATCACCGGCAGCATCAGGGACCAGAATCCCTCTTTAAGTACGGCCAACACCTCCATGGGTTTGGGAACCGGCATGCGCACAATCTCGGTCTTTTTCCGGAAAAAGAAATAAGAATAGAGGCAGACCCCCAGCATGATGAGAACACCCGGTAAAAAGCCTGTTAAAAAAAGTCCCTCCAAAGAGACATTACTGATCATGCTGTAAAGGATCATGCCGATACTGGGCGGGATGATGACACCCAGATTGGGTGATGTGGTCATCAAGCCCAGGGTATACTTTTCCGGATACCCATTATCAATGAGCGCAGGAATCATAAAGCCCCCCAGCGCCACCACGGTGGCCACGGTGGATCCTGAAATGGCACCAAACAGACCACAGGCCAAAACACCAGCCATCCCCAGGCCACCCGGAAGCCAGCTGACAAGCGCATTTGCCACTTTAATCAGCTTTTCCACAATCGTGCCGGCCGTCATGATATTGCCGCACAAAATAAAGAAGAGGACCACCACAAGGGCAAAGTTGTCCATACTGCGAAAGAGGGTTTGGGCCAGCAGGAGAACCGGAAGATCGGTGAATAAGACGAAGCCCAGTACGGCGGTGAAGAAAAGGCACATGAAAACAGGGATATACGTTGCCATGCATCCCAGCAAAATCAGAACAATAATCAGATGGCTCAGTTCCATATACCGGATCTCCTCGTTGGATTGTTTTGTCCGTAAAAGTTAATTTTCCTGTCTCTGAGCGCGTTGTTCGTTAATATCCTGGTAAATGACCTGAATCGATCGAATCAACATCATCACTCCCATCAACGGCAGGATGGCATAAAGGATTACCAGGGGAATTTCCATAATAATGGTCTTCTGGTGGGTGCGATACTGCAGCAGCATCATCAGTCCGCCGTAATAAATCATCATGCCCGCAAAAATCATGATGACGAAATTACTGAAATGCGTCAGCGGCATCTTGAACCTGGGGAGAAGCTGCACCGAAGCGTCAATCTTAATCATGGAGCGGTTCTTGACGGCGGCACTGCATCCAATAAAGGTCGTATAAATAATGACTTCTCTGACAAGCTCCTCCGACCAGGCCAGGGAATAGTTGAATCCATACCTTAAAACAACATTCACAAAGAGGGCCACTAAGGCCACCATTACGCTGATAAACAGGGTCCATTCCTCAAAAAAGCTCAAGACCTTGTCCAAAAAATTCAGAATTTTCCCAAACATGGTTTTCTGCCTCAATGACCAGAGATTAGTAAAAAGGGCTTCGGTTTGACCGAAGCCCTTTTATTATTGCGTGGTTACAAAATAATCAAGTTATTTTGAATATCCCATGTATTTTTGAACTTCCATCAGGTAATTTTTGGGACGATACTTGTCGCCGGATTGAAGCTTGTTGATCTCAGGCGCAAATTTTTGATGCACCGCGTCGGCCTGATCTGTTAGGATACCCATCTCTTTGCCGGACAGCTGAAAGAATTCGATACCCTTGCCCATGGCGGCCTTGCGCTGCTCCATTTCCTGTGCTTTGGCTGCTATACGTGCCTCGGCACACATGTCGCGCACCGTCTCAACCAGCGTCTTCTGAAGGTCTTTCGGCAGGCTGTTATACCAGGACTGGTTAAAGAGCCAGATAAAAAGACCCTGGGCATAGTTTAGCTCGGTAAAATATTTGGCCACCTCAAATTTCTTGGTAATACTGCAAACGGTGAGCGTATGATCCAGACCGGTGATAACTCCCTGCTTTAAGGCCACCGGCACATCCGGCCAGGGCATCACGACAGGGTTGAATCCCCAGGACTTGTAGGACAGTTTGTTCACCGCAGCCTCGGCAATCCGAAATTTCACCTGTTTCGCATCGGCAATCGTCTTAACCGGCACGGTCGTGGCCCAGCCATAATTACCATAACTTGCAATATCGACGGCCATGATTCCCTGATGATCCATGGACATCAGAAAATGGTCGAAAAGTTTTCCGCTGTTGACGAATTTTTCAAGCTTCTCAAAGGAATCGACCAAAAACGGCAGGTTGACGACACCGAATCGGGGGCCCAGATTGGTGGCCGCCACCGAACTAACCGCCATACCTTGAATCGCGCCCATTTGCAGCTGGTTGAGAACCTCAACTTCGCCCCCCAGCATGGAAAACGGTTTATAATCCAGATACATCTGGCCATTGGTTCGTTTCCACAATTCATCCCGTATGGCAAATCCGGTGTAAACACCCTTTAAAACCGGATGGGAAACATTTGAAACGATGAGCTTATATTTAGCACCTGATGGATCGAAGGCGGGTTTCCATTTTTCCAGGGAGGGCCCTTTGGCGAGGGCCGGGCTGATGAGCAAACCAAAAATAATGAGAAATAGCGTCGCACAGAATGTGAATCTTTTGAAATGCATTGGTACCTCCTTTTTCGGCTGTATGCCTTTAATTTCTAAACTTCATTCATTTGCCAAAGATGATTTGAGATTTGATAGCTATATCACAGCTATCAGGCTTTTTGTCAAGTAAAAATATGGAACCAAACACAGTTGCCACTTCTGTCAAGTGTAGTCAGAATAGGCATCGACAAAAAGTCAGCGCTAAGAATTCAATGAATATAGGGACGAAATCGAATTGGATCTCTGAAAATTTGCGATCAGCAAACAAAGGATACTAACGCCCCAGATATCCCTTTGAAAAACTGCCATTGCAGCTCGACGAAACCTGAATTTTGCATAAAAATCATTTTAACAGATTCATTTTCATGCCAGGTTTAGGGTCCTGTCCAGTACCGCTGCGGATCAAAACGCCGCAGCATATCCAATTCATTTTCGGTTGGTTTTGGTGTTTCCGTCAATTCATCAGCGATCTGCAGCGTCCAGCCCGTGTTTTCCTGAACCGCCTTCAAACTGACGTCCGGATGGACCGAAACAAGTATCATCTCACGGCTTTGGGGATCAAATTGCAAAACCCCCATGGTTGTGATCACCGTTGCCGGCCCGCCGCGCGGCAGACCAACTTGGCGACGCCAACCAGCACCCTCGCCAAATCCGGGTGATGTTATGTAGTCGACCCGGGGTACAAAACGGCGTTTTTGATGATTCATGATAATAATGTGCCGTTGCGCCAGGCTGGCCAAGTCACAGGCGCCACCGCTGCCCGGCAGGCGCGTGGTAACATTCTCCACACCGCCAATGTAGCTGGTATTGAGGTTGCCGAATCGATCTATCTGGGCGCCGCCGATAAAGCTGACATCGACCTTTCCCTGCTGAAGCAATCCCATCATATCGGCCGTATCCGCCAGCCAGCGCGCCCGATAGAGGTTCGGCAAGTCGCCCATGGTCAGAATAGGCTCGGGTGCCAGGGTATCGCGTACGATCCCCAGTTCGTAAATTCCCACCGCCTCAGGAGCATGCGTACTTTTGGCCAGCAAGAATCCCAGTAACGGCAGGCGCATGCCGACAAAAACGACTTCACCGTCTGCAATTTCACGGGCTGCAGCGGTAACCATCAGTTCTGGTAAAGTATGTGACATCTCAAGCGCCTAAATAGTTTACATTTAATATAATTTGAAAATGTATATTTTATATTTGGTGTCAGGTGTCAGTGACAATTAGAAGTGCTGACACCTGAACACTGACACCTGAAACCTGCTAATACCCATAATCCACCGGCTCTGAATAGTCGTGATGATTTAGAGCCAATTGCGCCATACGTTTTTTACCCAACAATTTTGTGTAATCCTGCCAATTTCGAACGCTTTCAACCCAGCGTTTTTGCCATTGGTCAAACGTTTCCAGCGATTTGCTTTCAGTTCGGTAGTCGATGAATCCCTGATGATCCCGGTTATAATAACCGGGCACTGGTGAAGGATGGCCGCCCCAGGGTGCATGTGCCACTGCGTTGACCCGGTAACCCGGTGTAATCACGCGATTGGGATCGCGACTGATGACATCCGGTTCTACAATCTCTTCGGCGGTGATAATGATGTGTCGGCTGGCCAGACAGGCGTCACGAATCAGTCCCAGATTACCCCAGGCATGCGCATTGCCATATATATCTGCCCGCTGAAGATGAACAATGGCAATATCCGGTCTCAAGGCTGCTACGGCAGTCAGTTTATCACCACTAAACGGGCACAGCATGGTTTTCAGGTTGGTATTGGTTTTGAAAAGATCGCTACCCAGGGCCGTGCGGGCGGGCATAAAGGAGACTCCCATGGCGCCGGCCCGCAGCGCCATGGCCAGAGTCAGATTTGAATGGTCTTCCATTTCCAGGGACCCGCTCTCAACTGCCCTGCGAAAATTATAGCAGGAACCTGTAATCACATTACCCACCCAGGCAGCCCGAATTTTGCGGACGCACCCTGCGCCAATGATTTGATCAAACAGGATATCCGATATCGGCCCAATGAGGGTCAGGCGTCGCTTTTTCTGACGGATGAGCTCGTGTCCGGCGGCAAATGGGATGAGGGTTTCCTGGGCAAGACCCAGGGCGATGGAGCTGCCATCCGGCACGAAACGGTCAATGGCTTCCGAAAGGGGCAGCAGTCGAGACACAGGCAACTTGAGCGACCTCCAGCATCAATGTGGATCTTAAGCGCAATGGGTCAACTTTCAGGATTTGATGGATTTTACGAAATCGTCAAAGAATTGGTTCTGTTTTTTCCAATCCGGCCCAAAGCGTTTGTTAAAAAAACCACCGAGCTTGTCAAAAAGCTTCCCCCAGACAGGCTGACCTCCCTTGAGGACGACATCGGCAAGAAATTCGTCCAAGTTGCTCATTTTTTCTTTGGGCAGGAAAGAAACCGCCCCCAGTTTGATGGACTTTTCCAAGGCTTCAGGCGTCAGGGCGTAAGCAGTCAACATCACCGCCGGGAATCCCCGCTTTACAGAGGTTTTCAAAAGATCGAAACCGTTTACACCCATGATATCCAAAATGACGATGTCAAACGTATAACCGAGCAACAATTGGTGTGCCGTATCATAATCATTGGCTTTGCGCACCATACACATGTCCAAAACCTCTTCCACGGTATCGGTAACATCAACCTCGTCATCGACAGTCAATACGATTTTATCTTTTAAGAGAGTTGCAGGATCCATGATGTTGAATTCTCCTTTCAATAGAGCATGACGATAGGCTCAAAATTCGCAAAGATTATTTGCGTATACCACTTTAAAAATTGTCAAGTCAAGATATGCCTCAATTTCTCAAGATCAACCCAATTTGTCATTTTATTTTTCTCTGGTATGATTTATTTTAACTTGCATCGTCGGTCAGCCCGTATTAAAGGTGTCAGGTTTAAGAGGACAGAGAACAGAGGTCAGATGACAGAGGACGGATGGAAACATTGAAGCACAAGATACCCTGGCAGATTTCTGTTTTATGTCCTCCTTTCGTCTTTTTGCTGAAACCTGAACACTGCCTGTCCTCCGTAACTCTTTGAGCGAAGGAGGGACACCTGAAACCTTAAATCGCAACACCTAACGCGTAACCCGGAAAAAAATGACTCCCGCTGAAGAAAAACAGATCAAAGTCTTGAATGAAACCTTAGCCAAGGAAATCCAGATCAAGTGCCTGCGCAACGAGCATAAGCAAAGCCATCCTATCCAACAATTTTGCGATCATCTCAGCCAGCTGGTACCCAAGATTCGTCTAAAGAAGGAAACCGGCGATCCGGATGACATGCCTGGCATACACATTCACGACAGACTATCCTACCAGGCGGTTCCCTCTGGCACCGAAATCGGACCTTTTATCGATGCCCTGCAATTGATCGCCGAAGACAACGCCCAGATAGATGAAGACATTGCACCACAACTAAAAGCCATTGCTCTACCGACGCACCTGGTCCTGTATGTTGCAGCACAATGCAGCTTCTGCCCGCAGGCCGTGCGTCAAATACTGCCTTTGGTGATTGCAAATCGCCATATTCACCTAACCGTTGTTGATGCCATGTCTTTTCCCGAATTGGCCGAAAAAGACAACCTTCAATCCGTACCGACATTGATTTTAGAAGATCAATTCCGCTGGACCGGATCATTTCAGACAAACGAAATTATTGAAGTCATGGTAAAACGCGATCCCAGTGCCCTGGGACCACAATCGCTTGAAATGTTGCTCAAAGAGGGTAAAGCCGGTCAGCTGGCAGAAATGATGCTCGAAAAAGCGCAGATTTTTCCCGCTTTCTATGAACTGCTCATTCATCAGAAATGGCCGGTCCGCCTGGGTGCGATGGTGGTCATGGATGAGTTGATTGAAAAAAATCTGAATCTGGCTCTTCAGACGGTTGAATCATTGTGGCGAGAATTTGACAATGCTGATGACCGCGTCAAAGGTGATTTGTTGTATATTTTCGGAGAAATGGCACAAAAGGACTTTGTCCCCCGACTAGAAGCAATCCTGCGGGGTCAATATGACAGCGAGTTAAAAGAGGCGGCCGAGGAGGCTTTAGACAAAATTAAGGCAACAACGGATGGAGATCAAAATCTCAATCGATAGAACTTAAGTTCTAAAAAAACGCTCACGGGTACATGACCGGCGAACGTTTCTGCAGCAGATTGGGCTGATAAAGCGGTTACTCAGTTTTCTTTTTCGAGTCGTCTTTTGCTTTAACTTCAGTTGCTTTTTCTTTTGCTGTTGTTGCAGGTTTGGTTTCTTTCGCCGTTTTTGGTTTGGTTGCAGATTTTTTCCTGGCTGTTTTGGGGGGCTTGGATGCTTCTTCTTTTGCTTCGGGAACACTTTTCTTTTTGGTTTCAGATTTTCGTTTGGCTTCGGTTTTTGAGTCCTTTTTCCGCGCTGGTTTCTTGGCGTCCTTGGCTTCCGCGGCAGTCTTCTTTGCAGTGGCTGTTTTAGCTTTGGCAGCTTTCTTTTTGGTCTTTTTCTTGTCCTCTGATTCGACAACCACCAGTTCTATCAAAGACATAGGAGCCGCATCGCCGGCACGGCGCTCCAGCTTCACAATCCGTGTGTACCCCCCGGCAGAATGACCAAATTTTTCGTTGGCCTCTGCAAACAATTTATGTACGACCTGTTTTTCCCGAACAATTGCAAGGGCCTGCCGTCTGGCATGCAGATCACCCCGTTTGGCCAAGGTGATCAGGTGATCGGCCCAGCGCCGCAATTCCTTGGCTTTGGTGCCCGTGGTTCGAATACGTTCGTGTTTGAACAACGAGGTGACCATATTTCGAAACATCGCAGTGCGATGACTCGTGGTTCGATTCAGTTTCAGGCTAGCTTTTCGATGTCGCATATGGTCAATTACTCCTCTTCTTCCTTATCATCCTCGGGAGGCTCGAAACCTTCCAGTTTCATGCCAAGTGACAACCCCATTTCTGACAGTACTTCTTTTATCTCATTTAATGACTTACGACCAAAATTTTTCGTCTTGAGCATTTCCGCCTCTGTCTTGCTAACCAGCTGCCAGATTTTATTGATATCTGCATTTTTCAAACAATTGGCACTGCGCACGGATAATTCGAGCTCTTCAACACTACGGTACAGGTTCTCATTAAATTTTGGCCTTTCCTTACTTGTGGCAATCTCCTCGTGGGCCGGTTCCAATTCTTCATCAAAATTAATAAACACGGTCATTTGCTCTTTCAGGATTTTGGCGGCATAAGCGACGGCATCTTCCGGTACAATACTTCCGTCCGTCCAGACTTCCATGGTCAGTTTATCATAATCTGTGCGCTGACCGACTCGGGCATTGCCAACTACAAAATTGACACGTCTGATGGGAGAAAAAACCGCATCGATCGGTATGGTACCGGTAGGTGATTCCTCATCTTTGTTCGCTTCGGCCAAAGAATACCCTTTGCCATACTTTACGGTCATGCTCAAATTGAGCTTCCCTTTTTTGTCCAGGGACGCAATGTGATGTTTCGGATTCAGCACTTCACACTTGCCGTCTTCGCTTATGATATCACCGGCGGTCACTTCACCTTCGCCGGATGCTTCGAGTCTGACAGTTGTGGATTCAGCATCCGAGACCTTAAATCGCACTTCTTTTAGATTTAAGATAATTTCAGATACATCTTCCAGAACGCCGGGAATGGCGCTGAACTCGTGCATGACGCCATCAAATTTTACAGATGTAATCGCACCACCATATAATGATGACAGTACGATCCGTCTTAATGAATTGCCGATGGTGATACCGTACCCCCTTTCAAGGGGTTCACAAACAAATTTGCCGTAAGATGGATTACTGGTAACCTGAACTCTTTCAGGCCTGATCATTTGCTGCCAGTTGACATACATCACTTCGTCGGATGACATTTTCTAATCTCCAAATTGAAAAGGGTTTTAGATGATCCAACCATCGTCGGGTTGCCGACCATCACGATCTTTCTGCTACGCTGCTATTTGGAATAAAGCTCAACAACCAGCTGTTCTTGAATGGGCATGGTAATGTCTTCACGCACCGGAAATCCGATCACGACGCCTTTGTGCTTATCTTTTTCAACCTCCAGCCATTGGGGTATGCCTCTACGGACGACTGCCTCTATTGAGTCTGAAATGGCCGCAACCTTTTTGCTTTTCTCTTTTACCTCAATCAAATTGCCCTTTTTAACCAAAAAAGACGGGATGTTGACCTTCTTCCCGTTAACCCGATAATGATTGTGCAACACGAATTGACGCCCCTGGGTACGGGAATTCGCAAAACCAAGGCGATAGACGACATTATCGAGCCGGCGCTCCAGCAAGACAATCAAATTGGTGCCGGTGACACCTCTTTGGGCCTCGGCTCTTTCAAAAAACAGGTGAAATTGTTTTTCAGAAAGTCCGTAAATCCGTTTGACTTTCTGCTTTTCACGCAGTTGAATGCCATAATCGGAAATTTTCCGGCCACGCCGTTGTCCGTGCTCTCCGGGCGGATATGAGCGTCTGTCAAAGGCGCATTTATCCGAATAGCAACGATCACCTTTCAAATACAATTTAAGGTTTTCACGTCGGCAATGCCGACAAACTGAATCTTTATATCTTGACAAAAGATCCTCCTATTTATTGGTCAAATGGTTAATCCGTTGAATCGTTAAATCGAAATTGATGCTTTATTCTTTCAACACTTTTTGACTATTTAACTTTTTAACTAATAAACTAAACCCTGCGCCGTTTGGGTGGCCGACACCCGTTGTGGGGAATGGGCGTTACGTCTTTAATCATGGTGACGTTAAATCCGGCTGCCTGCAGGGCGCGCAAAGCGGATTCTCTGCCCGGTCCGGGTCCCTTAACATACACTTCTACGGATTTCATACCATGATCCATTGCTTTTTTGGCAGCATCATCAGCAGCCAGCTGGGCAGCAAAGGGCGTGCTTTTACGCGATCCCTTGAATCCCTGAACACCGGCACTGGACCAGGAAACAACATTTCCGCCCGCGTCGGTTATGGTCACAATCGTGTTGTTAAAGGTTGATTGAATATGCACAACACCACTGGCAATATTTTTCTTAACTCTTTTCTTGGTACGAATTTTTTTGGCCATCGATTTCGCCTCATATGCATGCTAAAGATCTATTGCCGATTAACTGAAGAACATTTACCACGAAATCACGAAAAATTAAAAACACGAAAAATAAAATAGCATGGATTTCGTGATTCCTGAATTTCGTGTTTTCGTGGTTAGATTTTCCAATTTTCCATTTCTGGCGATCTGTTTTCAAATGTCCAGGGGGT
>Ga0209567_10001850_pt1 | contig 10483 bp, 7 predicted proteins | sample COG_12_FD_184756 | JGI IMG/M metagenome (GOLD analysis project Ga0209567, IMG submission 184756) | Pelagic marine sediment microbial communities from the LTER site Helgoland, North Sea, for post-phytoplankton bloom and carbon turnover... | ecosystem: Environmental > Aquatic > Marine > Neritic...
TGGAATCCTTCCTCAGGTAGTCGAAGATCGAGGCCGGCGCCCTGTGGCGCGCAGGCAATGATTCGGCTTCTTCCATTGATGAACCGATAGTGCCGAGTCCATCCAGCAGTACCCTGATACCCACTTCCCGGGAGCGTGCCCTGAGGATGTCGGCCAACTTGATAGCGTAGTCATCGTCATCGAAGATATACATCCTGATGTCGATCGACTCCCTGGCGGATTGCATCACATCAATCAGGCGCGGGAAGAACTCCACGCCATCCACCAGATAACTCATGCGCCCGGTCGAGGCCTGTGTGCCGGTGATTTCGTCGAGCCGTCTTTCCCAGGCCGGCAGGTCCATACCGGGAGCCTTGCTGAGCGGCGGAACGTGTTCCGTGCGTTGTGGCAGCAGCACGGTGCGGTGCAGCGTGTCCACCATGTCCTGGCTGGTGCGGGCAAACAGCCTGCCGATGGAGGTCACAGGCCGTTCCACCAGCGAACGCACCTGGCCGATTACCACGTGGGTGGTAATGCGCACAGGCGCAATATCGCTGCTGGTGCCCGGTGCCCGGCTGTCAACGGGGCGACTGGTCAGGAACAACACCCGCCCCGCATCCAGGTCGGCATAGACAAACGGCGTTGCATCGGGCCCTGCGACGCCGGTATTCAGCAGTAGCTGCCGGCCGGTGACAGCCTCCGCGGCAACGTAGTCCGACAGGACCGATAGTAATACCTCCAGTACCTGCTCGAACGAGTAGCTGTACTTGACGTGCACATCGGCCGGCTTGTTCTCGATCAGGGCCCACTGCAGGGTGCCGGTGTCATCGTACCAGGTGAACCACTCCTCCAGCTGCAGAATATCGATGACGGCACCGGTGTGTTGCTGCGCGGGCGTCAGCGTTTTGCGCAACAGGTGAAATACGGTTGCCCAGTGCGTGGCGGGCAATATATGCAGCGCCTGCCGGCCGGCGGCCGGGGATGTTTGCCAGGCCGCTTTCTGCACGGCTTGCAGGGTGACTTCCGTCGCTACGCCTGCTGTCCTTTTCGATGCCGGTAACCCGGCACCTTCCATGGCGGGCAGGGCAGGCTTGTGCCAGGTACCCGCGGTGTATGCCACTTCGCTGCCTGAGCGATAGCGGATATAAAACCGGTTATCCTCCAGGTAGGCCGACTCCGCAATGAATTCCGCCGGTGCCTCGATGACAGGCCCGGTACGCTGTGACAGACCTGTACCTCCGTCGGTGGCTGCCCCTGGTTCCGCGGGTTGCATACTGCAGGCCGAAATCAGCAGACCCAGGGTGCTGATTGTCAGCAACTGCCATGTGGTGACACCAGACTGAGTGCCGGGCCGGGCCAACGGCGTATTGATTAACAGGTTGGTCAAGAGCCGCTATCCCGTGCGAACAGGCCTCAGGGGTTTCCGTCCCAGGCCTTGCCGCTGCCTTCCTGCAGCGTGATGAAGGAGTCGACGCCGATGTCGTGCCAGATCTCGCGGGTCCCTTGCGGCCACACTACGCCAATCGCCTGCACGCCGGCGCCGGCACCCAGCCCGAAATGCACCCGGTCATCGCTGGCACTCAGATAGCTGCCGTCGGTATGCGCCCGGCGCCATAGCGGCGGTTTGCCTGCACGCAACAGCGCCACCCGTGCGCCCAGGCCGGCACGATTGGAGCGCGTGCCCTGCAACCGTACCGTCAACCAGTGGTTGTCTCCGTCGATCGTGTTACGCAACAGGCGGGCCGGTCCGTTGTTGTTCGCCACCACGATATCGATATCGCCGTCATTGTCGAGATCGCCAAAGGCGGCACCGCGACTGACCTCGACCAGCGCCAGTGCCGGCCCCGACTGTCCGGTCATGTCACTGAAGCCGTCGCGGCCGTCATTACGGACAAGCTGGTTACGCTCCTGGTAGGGAAACGGCTGACCGCGCAACGATTCCTCGATCCTGACTGCGCCGTTGGCGACAAACAGGTCGAGGTCGCTGTCGTTGTCGAAGTCGAGCCACTCCGCGCCGAAACCGGTGTACGGCAGACTGATTCGTCCCAGCTTGTGCGCATCGGTTGCATCAAGGAAGTTGCCGGTACCGTCGTTGACATACAGGGTATTGGTCTCGCGGTCGAGGTGGGTCATGAACAGGTCCTCGTCACCATCACCATCGAAATCGCCGGCCGTTACACCCATGCTGGCCTCCGCCTTGCCGTAGGCATTGATGGCAACCCCGGCCATCAGGGCGGTGTTCTCGAAGCGGCCGTCACCCTGGTTGATCCACAGCTGGTTGTCGTCGCCGTCGTTGGCGACATAGATATCCTGCCAGCCATCGCCGTTGTAATCCGCGCAGGTCACGCCCAGTCCGGGGCCGAAGGCCACACCCAGCCCCGCCGCATCGCTGACATCGGTGAAACGCCCGTCGCCGTCGTTGCGAAACAGCCGGTCGCGCACCGGCCGGTAGGACTGCGGGCCGCAATAATCAAGCGTGCCATCCCCGCCGGCGCACTGCTTGTTGCCCGCGACGGTAAAGTGCACGTAGTTGGCGACGAACAGGTCGAGGTCGCCGTCGCGGTCGTAGTCGAGGAAGGCGGCACTGGTGCTCCAGCGCGGGTCATCGACGCCGGCCGCGGAAGTAACGTCGATGAAGCGGCCATCGCCCTGGTTGTGATAGAGGACGTTCGTGCCGAAGGTGGTGACATAGAGATCGGTGTAGCCGTCGTTGTCATAGTCGCCGGTTGCCACACCCTGGGCATAGCCCGCGTGACCCAGCCCGGCCAGGTCCGTCACGTCGATAAAGCGCAGCATTCCATCCGCTTGCAACTCGTTGCGGAACAGGCGGTCGCCGGTCGGCTGGCCGGCCGGCAGCGGGAACAGGGCCTGTGCGGGCGACTGGCCGGGATCGGGCATGCCAGCCTGTGGCAGGTACACATCGAGGTCACCGTCGCGATCATAATCCAGCAGGGCGACGCCCGGACCGAACACCTCGGGCTGGTAGTAGGCGCCGCTGGCACCGTTGAAATGCGTGAACACCAGTCCGCTGGCGGCAGCCACCTCGACAAACGGCTCGCCGGGTTGCGGCGCCTGCACCGACTGCGTCGCTTGGTCTCCTTCACAACCGGCCAGAAAAACCATTACGACAGCCGATAGTGCCCAACCGCGCCGGATCAAAACTGCTTTCATTGAGTTTCCCGCCAATGTGTCATGGTCTGCGTGATTTCGCGCAGCATTCGTTCCTGTCCCTGTGCCGCGGCCTGCGTGCGTGCCTGCTCCAGCAGGGTCATGGCCCGCTCGTGCTCGCCGGCCTCCCGGTATACCTGTGCAATGCGCTGCAGGTACAGCGTCTGGTCACTGTCGCTGCGCTGCGTCACCCTGTCCAGATGGGTTGTTGCCTCGGTGCGCCGGTCTGTGAGCATGAGCAGGCGTCCAAGCAGCAGGCCGGCCCGCCGATTGTTCGGATCGTTTTCGAGTGCCAGGCGGTAGTGCCGTTCGGCCTCGGCCTGTTGCTGTAATTCCTCCGCTGCCTGCCCGAGCAGGGTGTGCGCGGCGCTGTGGTCCGGATGGGCAGCCAGCACCTTCTCGAACGCCGCGGCGGCATCCGCAAAGCGGCCCTGTTCGGCCAGCAGGGTGCCATACTCGAGATTGGCCATGACGGCATTGGGCTCGATGGCCGTGACCGCCCGGTAATGCCGTTCCACACCGTCGGCATCGTTGAGGCGATGGTACAGTCTGATCAACTGGCTGTGGGCCTCGATTGACTGCGGTTCGATCTTAACGGCCTGCTCCAGTGCCAGCAGGGCCTCTCGCGGCTGTCCCCTGGCCTGCAGGCGCTTCGCCCGGCGCACGTGCGCCGTTGCACTGATATCAAGCGCATCCAGCGACTCCAGCAGCGGATCGACATGCGGTGGTGTCTGCTTCGGCTGTCGTCGATAGCGTTCCATGTGGGCCTGCGCCAGTTCAGAGTCGCCCCGGTTCCGAAAGGCCAGCGCCAGTGCGTAGTGCGCCGGCCCGAAATCCCTGTACAGTTCGACTGCACGGCGATTGTTGCCGATGGCACCCTCCGCATCACCCAGGGCGGCCAGTACCTGTGCCAGCCTGTGATGCGCCCAGGCCGAGTCCGGTTCCTGTGCCAGCAGGTCCTCGAACAGTGTCTGTGCCTGTGCCAGCTCGCCGGTCTTGAACAGGACTTCACCGAGCCGCAGCCGTGCCGGCGCATAATCCGGTTGCAGTCTGATGACTGCATGCAGATTAGCGGTCGCCCCGGCATCGTCGCCCGTCTGGGCCTGGGCAATACCCAGCAGGTAGGCCGTTTCATAGTCCCCGGGCTGCAGCACCCGGGCCCGCTGGTAGCAGCCGATGGCCGGGGATTGCAGCTTGTAGGCATGCAATATCATGCCCAGGCGGAGGTTGCGCCGGGCATCCCGGGGGGCTTCCAGCAGCTGTGCCCGGGCCGCCAGGATCTGCTGCCGGACCGGTTCGGCAAATTCCACCACCGTCAGCTCGGGGATGTCCGGCAGGTCGGGGTCCCCCGGCTGAAGGCATCCGGTGATGGCGGCGATTACCAGCAGGCCCTGCAGGGCCCGGATCATGTAGCGTTTTGTCTGTTGCATAACAATGGCGCCGGCTGGTTTTCACCCGCCAGTACGAAGCTTGCGGCTTTACCGGGGTATTTATGGAATACTGATCATATAGATATAGCCGTGGCAGTTTTAAGGCCGCCGTTCAAAGGTTTGAACACTGCGTGACCGGGATGAGAACCGGCGGACTTGCGGTCTGCCAAATTGACACAGATCAACGTATAAAGTATTGAAATCAGGCACTGTTCAGGTTAATACTATATTATAACAATTACGATGATCGCTACCTGATCCCGCCACCTCGATCAGGCGTTCCTGTTTTGTGCGCCAGCAGGACGATGCATTACGCGCCTGGGTATTCCGGATGCAGATGCCAGTAATCCCCGCAGCGTTCAGGAGAAGTCACATTGTTAGAGACTGGCAGCAGTAACAACTACCGCAAGATCGATCCCTCGTCACTGGACATTGTCCGTACCCACCTCGCTACCCGGGTGGTCGGGCAGCATGCGCTGGTCGACAATATGCTGATCTGCCTGGTGAGCGAGGGGCACCTGCTGGTGGAAGGCATGCCCGGTCTGGCCAAGACCACGGCGGTCAAGGCCCTGGCCGAGTCGATCGAGGGCGATTACCACCGCATCCAGTTCACGCCCGACCTGTTGCCGTCCGACCTGATCGGCACGGATATCTACCGCCACGAGAAGGGCAACTTCGAGTTTCGTGCCGGCCCCCTGTTTCACAACATCCTGCTGGCCGACGAGGTCAACCGGGCACCGGCCAAGGTGCAGTCGGCGCTGCTCGAGGCCATGGGTGAGCACCAGGTCACGGTCGGCCTGAAAACCTATACCCTGCCAAAACTGTTTATGGTGCTGGCCACGCAGAATCCGATTGAACAGGAAGGTACCTATAACCTGCCAGAGGCCCAGCTCGATCGCTTCCTGATGCATGTCTGGGTCGGGTATCCGAACCGTGAGGAAGAACTTGCCATCCTGGCGCTCGACAACGACCAGCAGCACACCGCGCCGCAACCGCCGGCCGATCTGTTGTCCCAGAAGGAACTGTTCAGGATCCGTGAGGATGCATCCAATCTGTATCTGGACCCGCGCTTGAATGAATATATCGTGGATGTCGTGCAGGCCAGCCGCAAACCCGAGGCCTATGACGAGAGCCTCAAGCGCTGGTGCCGTTTCGGCGCCTCACCCCGTGCCACCCTGGCGCTGGCGCGTTGCGCCCGGGCCCGGGCCTGGCTGGATGGTGATGATTTTGTTGCCCCGCAGCATATCCAGGCGGTGGCGCCGGATGTCATGCGGCATCGCATCCTGCTGACCTTCGAGGGCGAGGCCGAGGGCGTGACCACGGATGACTACATCAGTCGCCTGCTGGAGGTTGTGGCAGTTCCGTGATGAACGGGATACAACCCGCAGTCAATTACAGCAGTCGATGAGTCTCCACCCGCAGCTTGATGATCTGCTTGAACTGCGCCATCAGGCACACACCCTGGGCGTGGCAGCCCATCACCTGGTCAATTCCACCTTCACCGGTTTATATGCTTCCGTGTTTCGCGGCACCGGGCTGGATTTCGATGAGGTGCGCGAATACCGCGAAGGCGACGATATCCGCAATATGGACTGGCTGGTGACGGCCCGTACCAACGTCCCGCACCTGAAGGTTTTTCGAGAAGAACGCCAGCGTAGCGTGATCCTGTGTGTCGATACCGGGCCGCACATGAGCTTCGGTACCCGCGGCACGTTCAAATCCATCCAGGCCGCGCGTTGTGCAGCCCTGATCGGCTGGGCCGCCAGCAAGCAGCACGACCGGGTCGGGGGCGTGTTGTTCGGCAACCCGGCAACCGGTCTTCGCTACTATCGTGCCACACCCGGCCGTCGCGGGTTGTGGCGGCTGCTGCGCGCCTTGACCGAACCGATCGAACAGGGTGATACGGATGAATCCCAGTTAATGTCGGCACTGCAGCACCTGGACAGCGGGGCGGCGACCGGTTCGTTGATATTCGTTATCGCGCCGCTCAACCAGGTGACCACCGGTCTGGAGCGCATTCTCGGCAGTCTCAGACAACGCCACGATGTCGTGCTGCTGCCGGTGGATGACCCCGCCGACCATGAGCTGCCTGCCATGGGCCCGGTCATTTTTTCCAATGCCGCCGGCGAACTGCTGGAGGTGGATACCGACAATGAGGCCGGTCGGCAGGCATTTCGCGATGACTGGGAGCAACGTCGCGAGGAATTGCAGCAGCTGGCCTACCGCCTGGGGCTCGGCATGATCCCGGTCAGTACGACGGATGAAATACACCGGACAATGATCGAAGGTCTGCGGCATTACGCGGAGAGGCGCTAGAGACGATGCAGGACGCCGGCAATATATTACGTGATATCCATGACCTCGACGCCGTCCCCTGGTTGCCGCTGGCACCGGGCTGGTGGTGGGTCATCGGTATTATCGTGCTGGTGCTGGTGCTTGCCGGGATGCGTTATTTGATTCGCTACAGCGGTCTCATGCCCGGCTGGCGCGGGGATGCGCGCCGTCAGCTGCGGGATCTGAAAAAGGCATTACGCAAGGGCGATCCGCGCGATGTGGCCGGTCGGCTTTCGATCCTGCTGCGCCGTATAGCGATCGCGCGCAGTGGCCGTGACCAGGCCGCCGGACTTGCGGGTGATGCCTGGCTTGCCTGGCTCGAACAGGACGACAGGAACGGCTTCAAATGGTCGAAAGGCGCCGTGGTGCTGCTGCAAGCCCCGTATATGCCACCGGAAATTGCAGTGAAACGCAATGAGGTCATGCGCCTGATAAGCGCCGCCATGCGCTGGGTCGATACCACGCCGGCGGGGGACGCTGCGCCGGGTCTGCAGTGGCTGAACAAGATCCGTGTGCCACAGTGGCTGAAAAAGATCCATGTGCCGCAGTGGCTGAACAAGATCCGGATACCCCGGTGGCTGAAAAAGATTCGTATACCAGGCATAAGCAGGGCGGGCGGGGCGACCCATGTTTAGTTTCGACTGGCCATGGGCTGCCGTTCTGCTGCCACTGCCATTACTGATTCGCTGGCTCTGGCCGCGCCCGCATGGCGCCACCGATGCCTACGCGCACGGCGACAATTCCACCTTGCTGCATCCGGCACTGGGTCGGTTGGCCTCGACGTTTGTTGCGGCACGTTCGCTCACACATGCGGGCAGTCGCCTGCAGCTCGGCGTGCTGGCGTTGTTATGGGTGTTACTGGTTATTGCCCTGATGCAGCCGCAATGGCTGGAGCCCTATACGGAAATCCGTACCGAAGGCTATGACCTGATGCTCGCCGTCGATACCTCGCGTTCCATGGAGGCGCTGGATTTTACCGTCCAGGGCCGGCAGGTTACGCGCATGGCGGTCATCAAGGGTGTACTGGCACGCTTTATCAAGGCGCGGGACGGTGATCGTATCGGTATTGTCGTATTCGGCAGTCAGGCCTTCGTGCTTTCGCCCATGACGCTCGATATGCAGGCCTTGCAAAGTCTGCTGGACGGTGTGGTCTCGCGCATGGCAGGTGATGGCACGGCCATTGGCGATGCCATCGGCCTCGGCGTGAAAAAACTGCGCGAGCGCCCGGAGGGCTCGCGTGTGCTGATACTGGTCACCGATGGTGAAAATACCGAGGGCAGCCTGCCGCCGATGCTGGCTGCAAAACTCGCCGCACACGAGGAGATCCGTATCTATACGATTGGCGTGGGCAGCAAGGGGCTGGTGCCGTTTTACGAGGATGGCCGGCTGAAGCAGGTCGAGATGGAGATCGATGAGGACCTGCTGACCAATGTGGCTGAGGTCACCGGCGGGGCCTACTTTCGAGCAACGGACACCGGGGCGCTCGAGAAGATATACCGGCAGATCGATACGCTGGAGAAAACGCAGGCCGAATCCCGCACGGTCATGATTCCACGGCCACTGTATCGCTGGCCACTTGGCCTGGCCCTGCTGCTGGTCTTCCTGCTGGGCATGTTCCCGGACGGTATTCCTCGCGCATGGCTGACGAGACATGCTGATGGCTGAGTGGCTGAACGCCTTTCATTTCAGCCAGCCGGCATGGTTGTGGGCCTTGCTGCTGTGCATTCCGGTGGCCATATGGCTGCTGTTGACGCGAAATCTTTCCAGGCGTAATGAGCGCCTGCAGCAATACGCAGACAGTCACCTGTTGCCGCACCTGCTGGGCCAGTCCGAAGCTTCTGTCACGAAACAATGGCGGCGTTACGGGCAATGGGGTCTTGTCTGGTTACTCCTGGTGCTGGCCATGGCGGGACCGCGATGGGATTTCACCGATGTGCAGCTGTTCCGTCCCGGCACCAACCTGGTGGTGCTGTTCGACATCTCGCGTTCCATGGACGTGACCGACGTTCCGCCCACACGACTGGCGCGTGCACAGCAGGAACTGGCAGACCTGCTGGAGCAAAACCGGGGTATCCGTATCGGTGTCATCGGTTTTGCCTCGATTGCCCATGTCGTTGCCCCGGTCACCGAAGACATGAACAGCATACGCCGTGTATTGCCGGTACTCAGCAGCGATCTGGTGCAATTACAGGGCAGTCGGCTGACGTTTGCACTTGACCGCGCCGGCGAACTGCTTGCCGGCCAGCCCGTGAACAGTGTCAATTCGCTGTTGATCATCACAGATGGTGATTTCGATGAACCGGACCTGACGCAGAAACTGCAAACTTATTCTGCAGCCGGCGTACGCACGCATGTGCTCGGTATCGGTACCCCCGAGGGAAAAACCGTGCCAGGCAAGAACGAACCGTGGATTCTTGGCAGGGACGGCAAGCCGGTAAGATCAGCCCTGAATGAGCCGCTACTCAAGTCGATGGCAGCTGCCGGTGGCGGCATTTACCAGCGCGCCGATTTCCGCCAGCGGGATACCGAGCGGATACTCGCGGAGGTCAAGGCGCAGGCGCTACCCGATGACGATGCCGATGAACGCACCCGGGTCTGGAATGAACGCTTCTACTGGCTTGCAGGGATCGCCTCGCTGCTATTGCTGCCACTGTTCCGTCGCACCATGCCGGCCCACCTGGTGCGCAAATCATGACGCGCTGTATAGCGACGCGGATCGGACTATTCGTCATCCTGTCAGCCCCGGTTGCGATGGTCGACGCGTCCTTGTTCGGGAATGCGGAGCAGGATGCAGCAAATCAATACAAGGCAGGAGAGTACAACGAGGCTGCTGATGGTTTCACCGATACTTACCGGCGCGGGGTCGCACTCTACCGTGCGGGGCGTTACACCGAGGCCGGCGAGGCCTTTGAAAGTGTCGAGCGTGAGGATGTAAAGCCGGATGCGCTGTATAACCTGGGTAACAGCCGTTACAAGCGCAGTGACTACGAGGGTGCAGTTGATGCCTACCAGGCTGCGCTGGCACTGCGTCCGGATGACGAGGACACGCAACACAATCTCGGACTGGTAAAGAGAATACTGGAGCAGTCCCTGACGGAAGAAGACCTGCAGCAGGAAGAACAGCCGGAGGAAGAAGAACAGCCGGAGGAAGAAGAGCAGCCGGAGGAAGAAGAGCAGCAGGAAGAAGAACAGCAGGAATCGGAAGAATCTTCGGAGGAGGAACAGGAATCGGAAGAATCTTCGGAGGAGGAACAGGAATCGGAAGAATCTTCGGAGGAGGAGCAGGAGTCGGAAGAATCCTCGGGCGAGCAGGAGCAGGAGTCGGAAGAATCCTCGGGTGAGCAGGAACAGGAGTCGGAAGAGTCCTCGGGCGAGCAGGAGCAGGAGTCGGAAGAGTCCTCGGGCGAGCAGGAACAGGAATCGGAAGAGTCCTCGGGCGAGCAGGAGCAGGAGTCGGAAGAGTCCTCGGGCGAGCAGGAGGAGGAATCGGAAGAGTCCTCGGGCGAGCAGGAGCAGGAATCGGAGGAATCCTCGGGCGAGCAGGAGCAGGAGTCGGAAGAATCCTCGGGCGA
>Ga0209567_10001851_pt1 | contig 10483 bp, 9 predicted proteins | sample COG_12_FD_184756 | JGI IMG/M metagenome (GOLD analysis project Ga0209567, IMG submission 184756) | Pelagic marine sediment microbial communities from the LTER site Helgoland, North Sea, for post-phytoplankton bloom and carbon turnover... | ecosystem: Environmental > Aquatic > Marine > Neritic...
TCCCTGGCCGAGCAGATCGACGGCGACACCGCCTGCCTGATCGTTCAGCAGCCGAGCTTCCTGGGGCCGCTGGAGGACCTGGCCGCGGCTGCGGAAGCGGCCCACGCCCACGGCGCACTGCTGGTCGTAGCCGTGACCGAGGCGCTCTCCTTGGCGCTGCTGCGGCCGCCCGGCGAGCTGGGGGCGGACCTGGTGTGCGGCGAGGCCCAGAGCTTCGGCCTGCCCATGGGCTTCGGCGGTCCGCACCTGGGCTTCCTGGCCAGCCGCCAGAAGCAGGTGCGCCAGATGCCGGGACGCCTGGCGGGCGAGACCGTGGACAGCGAGGGCCGCCGCGGGTTCGTGTTGACCCTGTCCACCCGCGAGCAGCACATCCGCCGCGAGCGGGCGACCTCCAACATCTGCACCAACCAGGGCCTGTGCCTCTTGATGGCCACGGTCTACCTGGCGCTGCACGGCCGCGGCGGACTGCGCCGGCTGGCCGAGACGAACCTGGCGAAGGCCGAGTACGCGCGCAGCCGCGTGCGTGAGACGCCCGGCGTCACGCTCCCCATCGAGGCCCCGGGCTTCAACGAGTTCGTCGTGGGCCTGTCGGGCCCCGCCGACGCGGCCCTGAGCCGGGCGCTGGAAGCGAGCATCGTCGGCGGGCTGGACCTCTCGCCCTACGCGCCGGAGCTGGGGCCGGCCGTGCTCGTCTGCACCACCGAGCGCACGAGTCGAGCGGACATCGACCGGCTGGTGGCTGCACTCGCAGGGGCTGCACGATGAGCCCGCCGGACCGCGACGCCATCGAAGGCCTGGGCCACACGACCCGCGGGCTGGCCTGGGAAGAGCCGCTGCTCTTCGAGCGCAGCCGCCCCGGCCGCCTCGGCGTGGACATGGATCCGCTGGATGTACCCGAGGTGGACGCGCAAGCTCTTTTGGGCGCGGAGGCGGTGCGCGAGACGATCCCGGAGCTTCCGGAGCTCTCCGAGATGGACGTGGTGCGCCACTTCACACGTCTCTCCACCCAGAACTACGCCGTCGAGCTGGGCCTCTATCCCCTGGGCTCGTGCACCATGAAATATAATCCCAAAACCAACGAAATACAATCCGCCCGGTCGGGGCTTGCGCAGGCACACCCACTGCTTCCGCCGCATTTGTCACAGGGGGCGCTTCAGCTGATATATGAGCTTGAACAATATTTGACCGAAATCACCGGCATGGATGCCACATCCTTGCAGCCAGCCGCCGGCGCGCAGGGCGAGCTCACCGGCATGCTATTGTTTTATGCCTATCATAAAAGCAAAGGCGCACCGCGCTCCAAAATCATTGTCCCGGATACGGCCCACGGCACCAACCCGGCCAGTGCGGCGCTGTGCGGATATCGCTCCGTTCCAGTCAAGTCAAATGAGAGAGGCGTGCTTTCGCCCCAGGCGGTTGAAAATATCATGGATACGGACACCGCTGGCATCATGGTCACCAACCCCAATACCCTGGGTCTTTTCGAAGAAAACATTAAAGCGGTTTCCGATATCGTTCACGCCAAAGGCGGCCTGGTTTACGGCGATGGCGCCAACATGAATGCCATTATGGGAATCGTCAACATGGGCGAGCTCGGCATTGACGTGTTACACCTCAATTTGCACAAAACTTTCTCCACTCCGCATGGCGGTGGTGGACCCGGTTCGGGGCCGGTATGTGTTGGCAAGCATCTGGAACCGTTTTTACCGGTGCCACGGGTGATCAAGCAAAAAGAGCGCTATGTCCTGTCGGAAGATTTCCCCGAGAGCCTGGGAAAAATTCATGCTTTTTACGGTAATGTGGGTGTGATGATTCGCGCTTACAGTTACATTCTCAGTATGGGGCCTGAGGATCTGAAAAAGGCCAGCCAGCTTGCTGTTTTAAATGCTGCTTATATCAAAGATCAGTTAAAAGGAACCTTTCATCTGCCCTACGATCGGCCGTGTATGCATGAGTGTGTCTTTTCGGATAAATTCCAGGAGCCATACAAGGTGACCACCCTGGACATGGTCAAGCGATTGATGGATTACGGGTTTCATCCCCCGACAATTTATTTCCCGCTGGTGGTCCCCGGCGCCATCATGATCGAACCGACCGAAACCGAATCCAAAGAGGATATCGATCTGTTCATTGAATCCATGAAAACCATAGCCAGGGAAGCAAAAGAAAATCCGGAATTGCTGCATGCGGCTCCCCGAAAAACCAAACGCAAAAGACTCGATGAAACCCTGGCGGCACGAAAACCGTGTCTGACGGGATAGGTTGGTTGTCCGTAGTCAGTGGTCGGTTGCGGGTAGATAGCTGATCATTACATGTAAAAATGACAACAATCAAAAATATAAAAAATACGGCCTGTAACAGTCACCTACTGTCAACCCATGACGGTGCAACAACGGACAACGGACGACAAACAACGGGCGCAAAGGCGTGGTTGAGTTTTGATTTTGAGCGCCTGGATTACCATAAAGCGTGGGAGCTGCAAGAAAAAATCATCATGGCCCGCCGGGCAGGCATTCTGCAAAACGACCTCGTTTTGTTCTTAGAGCATCCGCCGGTTTTTACTTTGGGCCGCAGGGGGGGTCGGGAATGCATGCTGGTGTCGGATGCGTTTCTTAAGAAAGCCGCTATTCCGATCATCCAGGTGGAACGCGGCGGCAATATCACGTATCATGGGCCGGGGCAGCTGGTGGTATATCCGATTGTGGATTTACAGGCGGCCAGGATAAAGGTCGTTGATTTTGTCAGTGGCCTGGAAGACGTTATGCTGCAAACCATTGATAGATGGGGCATCACCGCCGAGCGCAATGATGCCAACCGGGGCATCTGGGTCGGCCCAAAGAAAATGGGCAGTATCGGAATTGCGGTTCGCAGGGGCATCAGCTTTCACGGCCTGGCATTAAACGTCCAAACGGATTTAACGCCTTTTAGCTGGATTCAGCCCTGCGGCCTGCAGGGGGTGAGTATGACCAGCATGCAGCTTGAAAGCACGCAAACTTTATCGATGCAACAGGTGCGCTCAGTCATAAAAAGACAGTTTGAAGTGGTATTTGGTATTCAAATGGTTCCGCGAACCCAGATTGAATTGGAAACATTATTGAAACACCCAGCTTTAAAAGCCAGTATTTAGTGTTTTGTGTTTCGTGTTTGGTGTTTGATCTTATCATCAGCTAACCGCACCTAACACCAAATACAAAACACTAAACACCAAAAACAAACATAACAATGACAAACCAACCGCAACAGAAGCCACCATGGCTAAAAAAACGATTACCCACCGGTTCGACCTATGAAAATGTGAAAAACCTGATTGGCAAGGACCGGTTGCACACCGTATGTCAGGAAGCCCGCTGCCCGAATATCTGGGAGTGCTTCTCCCAGCGGACAGCAACGTTTCTAATTTTGGGATCGCGCTGTACGCGTGACTGCCGGTTCTGCTCAGTTGCTCAGGGACCTGCTGGTCTGCCCGATCCAGCCGAACCGGGCAGAGTGGCTGCCGCCGCCCAGCAGATGGGTCTTAAATATGTGGTAATCACCTCGGTGACACGCGACGACTTGCCGGATGGCGGAGCCGCCTCTTTTGCACAAACCATCGGTGAAATCCGGCAGCAGATTCCCGCAGCGATGATCGAAGTTCTGGTACCGGACTTTCAGGGTGACGCTGATGCGCTGCGAACCGTCCTCAAAGCCCGGCCGGATGTGCTCAACCATAACATTGAAACCGTGCCCCGTCTGTATCCGCTTGTCCGACCACAAGCCGGTTACAAGCGTTCTCTGCAGTTGCTTGAACGGGTGTACCGGTTTGACAAGCAAATACCGACCAAATCGGGCTTAATGCTGGGGCTGGGGGAAACTTCAACCGAAATCCGCTCAACATTAGACGATCTGGTTGATGTCGGCTGCCGCATTTTAACCATCGGTCAGTATCTGCAGCCCTCAAAAGCACATTTGCCGGTCAAGCGGTTTGTTGCCCCCGAAGAATTTGAGCAATGGCGGCAGATTGCCATGGAGATGGGCTTTGCGAAGGTTGCCAGCGGCCCATTTGTTCGCAGCTCATACCACGCCAAGGAGCTTTATCAGGCGGTTGGACCCATCGTCTTAAAACGCAATTCCGCTGAACAATAGGCGCAATCTACCGACCTGCAAGAAGAAGCGGATTCATTTCGATAACGAGGTGCACATTTGGATACAGCGCCGCTTTGGGCCGAAATCGATTTAAACGCCATTGCCCACAATGTCCGGGAGTTACGCCAAATCACACGGCCAGAAGCCCGTTTGATGGCGGTTGTCAAGGCCAACGGCTATGGCCATGGCGCCGTTGAAGTCAGCCGGTGCGCCCTGCAAAATGGTGCTTCGATCCTCGGAGTGGCCCGCATCGAAGAGGGGATTCTAATTCGCAAGGCCGGCATCAGCGTACCGATTCTGGTTTTCGGCTATACCCTCCCCCAGCAAGCCGGTGATCTGTTGCACTATGATCTGACCCAGAGCGTTCATACAATCGCATCTGCACAACAATTGTCACAGATAGCGGCATCTTTAGCGGATACCATAAAGATCCATTTGAAGGTTGACACCGGCATGGGCCGGCTGGGTCTGTCGCCCCAAAATTTCCAGTCCGATCGTCCGGAAAAGATCGATATGGATACGGTTGCCGAAACGCTGTCCATAGCCGGCCTGGAGGGACTTGAGCTGGATGGTATCTTTACGCATTTTGCATCCGCCGATAGCGCCGACAAGGCCTATGCCGAGTACCAGCTCGATCTTTTCTTAAACTACCTCAGACGCCTGCAAAATGCCGGTTTGAATCCAGCGCTGAAACATGCCGCTAACAGCGGTGCGCTGATTGATATGCCCCGCTCCCATCTTGACCTGGTGCGACCCGGCATAGCGATCTATGGGCTTTATCCATCAGATGAAGTTGATCTGCAACGGATTTCACTCAAACCCGCCATGGCGTTGAAGTCACAGATTATTCAGCTTAAAAAAGTTCCTGCTGGATTCAACATCAGCTACGGATCGACCTATACAACTCGACATCCCACAACGATTGCGACCGTCCCCATCGGCTATGCCGACGGGTTAAATCGTCGGCTATCCTCGCACGGCCAGATGCTGGTTGGCGGACAGCGCGTGCCCATCGTGGGACGGGTTTGCATGGATCTAACGATGCTGGACGTCGGAAACGTTAAAAACGTTCAAATGGGTGACGAGGTTGTCGTCTTTGGGCAACAGGGCAATGAAACCCTGAGTGTCGATGAAATGGCGGCAATGCTGGATACCATCAATTATGAAATCGTTACCGGCATATCCGCCCGCGTCCCGAGAATCTATTTAAAGTACCGAAAGATTTAAAAGTTAGGTTTGACCATTTAGTAAGTCACAAAACTTTTTATAATCACGAAAAAACGAAATTAAAAAAACACGAAAAATTATTATTTTTTTCGCGCTTTCGATGTTTCGTGCTTTCGTGATAAATTTTTATTTATGGGATCCGGTGTAACGCGGAAGGTCCGCTTCGCTCGAACCCACTTTTTCAAATTAGGGTATTATAGAATCAACTTTTGGGGAAAATGCCTTGCCGTACTTTACGACCCCCGACAACTGTAAGCTCTATTACGCCATCGCAAACTTCAAAGCCGACCGGCCGGTGATGGTTCTTTTAAACGGAACCGGCCAGACAACAATTTACTGGGAGCTGCATGCAGCGGCATTCGCCAAACAATATCGGGTGCTGCGCTATGATGCCCGGGCCCAGGGAAGAAGCGATATTGGAAGGCGTTCACTTTCAGCTGAGATTCATATTGACGACTTACAACACTTGCTCGCACAATTGAAAGTGGCAAAAGCCCATCTGGTCGGCATCAGTCATGGCGCTTATATCGCCTTAAAGTTGGCAGCCACCGTGCCACAACAGGTCAGCCAGCTGGTGCTGTGTAGCATCGGCCACGATTCACATGCTTACGTTAGGCAAATTACCCACGCCTGGCTGCAAATTTTAAAGCACTCAGACCTTGAAACCACGGCATGGGCGATGATGCCACTGGTCTTTGGCAGGCAATTTTTATGGCAAAACCGGGAAATCGCCAGCAAAATCATTGCCGCCATCGCAGCCCGCAATGATAAAGCGGCACTGATGGCGCATTTAAAAGCCATATCCGCTTACCCGTCGCCAGAAACATATGTTCGATCAATTCAATGCCCTACCCTGGTTATCTCCGGCTCCGATGACGCGATTGTCAGCCCCCTGGATGCCCGGCAATTGGCAGAAGATTGCCACGGACGCCACGAAATGCTTCCGCAAACCGGTCACAGTATCCCCGCTGAAGCCCCGGCCCTGTTCCAGCAGCTCATATTCGATTTCTTCAATCAGCCGCAACCCGCCGTATCGGGCGCATAGACATCCAGCATGTCATTCAGGTTGCAACATGCAGTTAGTTGTGTCTATAGTACGATTTTCCTTTTTTAAGTCTGAATTTCACGACCCCCTTCAAGGTAAGCCGAAATGCGAGAAATCATCCTGATCAATGTAACCGGCAAGGATAAACCCGGGTTGACAGCCAGTTTGACCGGCATTCTGGCCAGATACAAAGTCGTCATTCTGGATATCGGCCAGGCCGTCATCCACGATTATTTATCACTGGGAATTCTGGTTGAAATCCCGGCCGCGTATAAATCTTCATCCATCCTCAAAGATCTCTTGTTTGAAGCACATAAATTGGGCATTCAAATTCGGTTTGCCCCGATTGAGGAGGCGCTATACAAAAACTGGGTCGCGCAGCAAGGAAAAGAGCGCCGCATTGTCACCCTGCTGGGCCGGCAAATAACCGCCAAACAGCTTTCCAAAGTAGCGGCTGTCATTGCCCATAATAAATTAAACATCGATGTTATCAATCGCCTATCCGGTCGCATGTCGGTAAACAACAGCGGTGCCGCGCAAACAGCCTGTGTGCAGATTACAGTTTCCGGCAAGATTAATGACCCTGGTGTGTTAAGGGGGCAGCTACTTAAAATTCACGCCGATACCGGCATCGATATCTCCTTTTATGTCGATGATATTTACCGCCATGCCCGCCGACTGGTGGTCTTCGATATGGATTCAACCTTGATCCAGGGCGAAGCCATTGATGAGCTTGCCGATGTGGCCGGCATCGGCGACCAGGTGGCGCAAATTACCCAAGCCGGCATGCAGGGTAAAATTGATTTTAAACAGAGCCTGACACAGCGGGTCACGCTTTTAAAGGGACTTGAGGAAAAGGTGCTTTCATTTGTCGCCCAGAATCTGGTGTTGACGGAAGGTGCTGACCGTGTGGTGCGCAAACTGAAACAGCTGGGATACAAAATTGGCATCATCTCCGGTGGTTTCGAATATTTTGGCAAATTTTTGCAAAAAAAACTTGGCCTGGATTATGTGTTCACCAATAGCCTTGAAATCGTGGATGGAAAGCTTACCGGAAAAATAAAAGGGGATATTATCGACGGCCAGAAAAAGGCCGAAATACTAAGAACCATTGCCCAGGTTGAGAACATCAGTCTCCAGCAAACAATTGCAGTGGGCGATGGCGCCAATGATTTACCGATGATCAGTATCGCCGGCCTGGGTGTAGCATTTAACGCCAAATCCATTGTAAAGCAAAACGCACAGCGCAGCATTTCCAGTGTGGGATTGGATGGTTTGCTGTATCTGATCGGGCTGAGCGAAAGAGAGATTCGGCAGTGATAAAGCCGCCTGCGGTTCTGATAAAGCCGAAAAAGGAAGTCAACGCCCGAAGCGCATAACAAAGCGATGGCCCGATCCCAAATGCGCCGGCTGTTTTGCGCCTGGTTTTCATCCTGCGAAAAAGGTCATTTTTTCAATCGGGCTGCAAAAACGCGATCAGGTTGTCGTTGAAAATTTGGACCTGCTCAATATTGGAAAGATGGGCGGCTTGCGGAATGACGACCATCTGTGAATTTTTAATTTTTGCATGCATGGCTTGCGAAGCCGCCACTGGTGTGCCGGGATCATCGGCACCAACCATAATCAACGTCTTGGTTTCAACCGCGTCGAGCCGATCCAGGTAGTTCAGGCGCCGAATCGCCTCGCTGCAGCCGACATATCCGGCTACCGGGGTGGCCAAAATCTGTTGCCGAATTCGATCCACCTCAGGTCCGCCGTGTGCCAGATATTGAGGGATAAACCACCGCTCCAGCGTCGATTCGGCCACCGCCTGCATGCCCCCGTTGATGGCTGCATCGATGCGCTCCTGCCAGACCGGCTGGGCCTCGGCGGGAATAATGGCCGCGGTATCGGCCAGGACCATCAAACTGAGCCGGCCGGGATGACCTAAAGCGACGCCCTGCCCGATCATACCTCCCATTGACAGGCCCACCCAGTGCACCCGGTCGAGTTTCAATGCGTCCAGCATACCAATGGCATCTGCTACCAGATGTTCCAGCGTATAAGGCCCCGGCGGCGCCTCAGTTTGGCCGTGCCCACGCGTATCATACCGTAAAACCTGGAAATGGGTCTCGAGCAATTCAAGCTGCGGCCACCACATCACCTGACTGCACGCCAGAGAGTGACCCAGCACGACCACAGGCGCCTGCTTTTTGCCCGACAATTCATAATGGATGTTGATACCATTGGCTTCAACTATCATTCTCACATCTCCTTTTCAGCCTCGAAAAATACGTTTAGCGGGGAGAATAATCGGATAGGACATCCGCCCGAAAGCGTGAACGGCAGTGGTCGTCAGCAGTCCCATAAAAATGACCCCCCAGCCGTAATGCAGTTTGCCGTCTTCCATGTCTTTCTGCCTTTGATCGTCATTGACGCGCATCCAGCACATATTCTATTTTTGGCCCATGGCGCCTTTACGTCCCAGGCCCACCATCGCGACCCTGCCCGCCTCGCCTTGCTCGCATGGCGGGCGGGTTTGCGTGAGATATTTTCAAGTTTTGCCCGTCACCTTTTGGGCAATACGCAAAATCGCCGCCAGACTGCGCTCTACATCGGCGTCTGTTGTGGCCCATGACGAAACGCTGATGCGCATGGCTGTATGGCCCTGCCATTCAGTGCCGCCGCACCAGCAGGTGCCGTCTGCGTGCACACCTTCGATCACCCGCCGGGTAGTCTCAGGATCGCCGAAATCCACCAAAACTTGATTGATATCAACGTCGTTTAAAACCCGGTAACCGGCTTTATTGAACCCCTCGGCAAAACGGCGAGCATAACGACAATTTCGTTCGATCAGATCGGACAGACCCGAGCGCCCCAGCGAACGCAATGCAGCCCATATCTCAATTCCACGAGCACGACGGGACATTTCGGGCACATAGTGATAGGGCTCCCGCTTCTCACTGGTCAGAAGGTAGGCGGCCGTGCTTGACATGGCGCCACTCAGATGAGCAGGATCGCGACAAAAAGCAATACCACTGTCATAGGGTACATTCAGCCATTTATGAGCGTCGGTGGCCCATGAATCGGCGCCATCATAACCGGCGGTCAAATGAGCATGTCGGGGTGATGCTGCGGCCCACAAACCAAAGGCACCGTCCACATGCACCCAGGCACCGGCTTTTTGGGCAGCCGCACAGATCTCAACCGCCGGATCAAATGCCCCGGTGTTCACATTTCCGGCTTGAATGCAAATAATAGAGGCATCTGTCAGGCCCGATAATGCGTCTGCGCATAAACGGCCTTGCACATCAACCGGCACCCGAATGACGCGCTCTCTTCCAAAACCCAGCAAGCCAAGTGCTTTTAACACGCTAACATGGACCTCATCGCCCACCATAACCGATACCGGCGGTGCCCCAAATAGGCCCTTGGCTTCCACATCCCAACCCTGCTTTTGTAGTAAAGCGTGGCGCGCCGCAGCCAGGGCAGTAAAATTCGCCATGGTGGCTCCGCTGACAAATCCCGCCCCAATCCCTGGCGGCAGAGACAGTACATCTCGCAACCAATCAAGGGCAACTTGTTCTAAAATCGCCGCAACGGGCGACATCACCTGAAGACCGGCATTCTGGTCCCATGCGCCGGCCAGCCAGTTGGCCGCGAGAGAGGCCGGCAAACTGCCACCGGTGACAAATCCAAAATAGCGGCCACCGGTTGTCAAAACCGTGGCCGGTGATCCGATGTCATCCAGCAGTTGAATCACATCTTCATCTTTAGAGGGCGCCTCCGGCAAGGGCTCAACCAGGTTGGAAAGTGACGCGATGGCGGCAGAAGAAGGAAAAACCCTGCCCTCTGGCAGCCGGCCTAAATAGCGGATAGACCGCTCGGCCGTCAACTTGAGTAAATTTTCCATAATCCGTACCTTCATTAAAGTGGCGTAACTGGTATGTAGTGCATTCGTTGCTGTGAGGCCAAAGAAAACAGATATTATCTGGTTTCCTGCTAAATCGGATAGTTAGCCGGATGCATTCACGCTCACATCCTTATCCGTCAACGGCAACTCTGGCGTTAAGCTCCTCTGATCTTATCTTTTTTTTGACAATTTACCGT
>Ga0209567_10001852_pt1 | contig 10481 bp, 7 predicted proteins | sample COG_12_FD_184756 | JGI IMG/M metagenome (GOLD analysis project Ga0209567, IMG submission 184756) | Pelagic marine sediment microbial communities from the LTER site Helgoland, North Sea, for post-phytoplankton bloom and carbon turnover... | ecosystem: Environmental > Aquatic > Marine > Neritic...
TCGTGCTTCAGGATGCCGGCCAGGAAGATCATCCGCTGTTCGACGTCTGTGACGCCGAACCGTTCGACCGCGGGTCCCTTGTCGGTGCCGAACAGGTCTGACATCCCGCCATAGTCATCGGCGTTCGCGTAATCGAGGAAGCCTCTGACCGCCATCTCTGACGTCGAGGCTTCATGCGGCGACGAGCCGGGCTGGCTCGAGGTCCTGGCCGAGCAACCCGCCGATGCAGCGCTAAGGAGCGCGATCACACCCAATCCACTCAGCCACCGGCGCTTCATCTGCAAACCCATCAAAGAGGCCTCTCCAGGTCGACGCTGATCCACACTCCTACTGCGCAATGTGACCTCCCGCGGGGCGACGTCAAGACATCCCCCTCGGGGCAGCGCCCGAGTCAAGCTCCGGCAGTGTCCAGTCGACGAAACTCGAGGGCATCCCCCGGCCCGGAATCCACCTCGATGACGTCACCGTCATGGAACCGCCCCCCCAGGAATGCCATCGCCAGGGGATCTGACACCAGGCGCTGAATCGCCCGCTTGATCGGACGTGCACCGAAGGCAGGATCATACCCGGCCTCGACGATGACGCTGCGGGCAGCAGCCGTCACTTCCAGCTCGACGTGCCGCTCTGCCGCTAGCGCCGCGAGGCGCTCGAGTTGCATTCCCACCACCATTTCCAGTTCTTCACGTCCCAGCGGACGGAAGATGAGGATTTCGTCGATTCGGTTGAGAAACTCGGGGCGGAACCCCTGGTACAACGCTTCCCTCACTTTGGTCTCGACCGTCGTCCAATCGTCGCCCTGATGTTCGAGGATGTACGGGCTGCCCAGATTGCTGGTCATGATGAGCACCGCGTTCCTGAAGTCCACGGTGCGTCCCTGCCCATCCGTGAGTCGCCCGTCGTCCAGGATCTGCAGCAGTACGTTGAACACCTCCGGGTGCGCCTTCTCGATTTCGTCGAACAGTACGACGCTGTAGGGTCGCCGGCGGACCGCCTCGGTCAACTGGCCACCCTCCTCGTAGCCCACATATCCGGGTGGGGCCCCAATCAGGCGGGACACGGCGTGCCGCTCCATGTACTCCGACATGTCCAGCCGCACCATCGCGTCCTCATCGTCGAACAGGAATTCGGCGAGCGCGCGCGCGGTCTCCGTCTTGCCGACCCCGGTAGGGCCAAGGAAGATGAAGCTCCCCACCGGGCGATCGGGATCCTGTAGACCGGCCCGGCTTCTGCGCACGGCATTCGAGACTGCCGTGATGGCCTCGTTTTGATTGACCACCCTTTCATGCAGGTGATCCTCCAGGTGCGTCAGACGATCCTGCTCCGCTTCCAACATCCTGGTCACGGGAATGCCGGTCCACGAGGCCACGACCTCCGCGATATCCTCCGGACCCACTTCCTCCTTCAGTAGACTGCCCTCCGCCTGCATGCGAGTGAGTTCGGCCTCCGCCTCCGTCAGCTCACCTCGAAGGCGGGGGATCTCGCCATAGGAAATCTCCGCGGCCCTCTGGAGGTCTCCCGTTCTCGTCGCCTGCTCGGCTCCGACGGAAGCTTCCTCCTGTTGCCTCTTGAGATCTCTGACTCGCTCGATGGCCTCCTTCTCGAGACCCCACCGCGCTTTCAACCCAGCCAGCTGTTCCCTTATCTCCGCCAGTTCGGTCTCGAGAGCGGCCAGACGCTCGACGCTGCGGGCATCCTCCTCATCCCTGAGAGCCTCCCGCTCGATTTCCAGCTGCGTGGCCCGTCTATCGAGAACGTCGATCTCCTCCGGCATAGAGTCGATCTCGATCCGGAGGCGCGATGCGGCTTCGTCCATCAGGTCGATGGCCTTGTCCGGCAGGAATCGGTCGCCGATGTAGCGGTCCGACAGGCGAGCCGCCGCGACGATAGCCGGATCGGTGATGCGAACCCCATGATGGACTTCGTATTTTTCCTTCAGGCCCCTCAGGATTCCGATCGTCTCAACCAGCGCGGGCTCGCCCACGAACACCGGCTGAAACCGCCGTTCGAGGGCGGGGTCCTTCTCGATGTGCTTACGGTACTCGTCGAGTGTCGTGGCCCCCACCATTCGGAGTTCACCACGGGCCAGTGCCGGCTTCAACATATTTCCTGCATCGACCGCTCCTTCCGCGGCGCCGGCGCCGACGATCGTGTGGAGTTCGTCGAGGAACACGATGTACTCACCCCTGGCCTCAGTAATCTCCTTCAGAGCAGACTTGAGGCGCTCCTCGAACTCGCCGCGATACTTGGCCCCAGCCAGCATGGCGGCCACATCGAGTTGGATGAGGCGCTTGTCCCGCAGACTCTCCGGCACATCCCCGGCGATGATCCGTTGCGCCAGTCCCTCAGCGATCGCAGTCTTCCCCACCCCCGGCTCACCGATCAGCACGGGGTTGTTCTTCGTTCGGCGGGAAAGGACTTGCATCACGCGCCGAATCTCCGAGTCTCGACCGATTACCGGGTCCAACTCCCCTGCCCGGGCGCGCTCGGTGAGATCCACGCCGAAACGCTCCAGAGCCCTGTACTTTCCCTCCGCTTCCTGGTCAGTGACCCGGTGCGGCCCACGAACTGCAGCCAGGGCCTCCCTCAAGGCTTCCTGGCTCGCCCCCTCGCTCGCGAGCACCTCCCTCGTGCTGCTGGCCTGTTTGCCCGCGAGCGCGACAAGGAGGTGCTCCGTGGACACGTACAGGTCGTCCATCCGGCGCGCTTCGGCGTCCGCTTCGTCCAGGACCCGCCCGAGCTCCCGGCTGGCGGACGGTGACGCTTCCGTTTGCCGAGGAAGACGCCCCAATCGCTCCGCAATAGTGGATCGTACACCCGCCGGATTCGCACCGACCTTCCGCAACACCGGTGGGACGATTCCCTCCTCCTCGTCGAGCAGGCTCGCCAGGAGGTGCAGGTCCTCGACCGTCGGGTTTCCCTCCGACCGGGCAAGTTCGGCTGCCTCCTGCAGCGCACGACCGGCCCTGACCGTCAATCTGTCCGCCGGAATCATCTATGTACTCCTTCTCAGCCTTACGAATCGTCCCATATCCGCCCCACCGTGCACCACGGCGCGTCTCTGCCTATTCGGCAGTGGTCACCGGAGACGAGGCCCATAGATAAGGGCGTTGGTGAACAGCACGAAGTTCGCAGGCCACATTAGGCGAAATAGTGGATCGTCAGCGAACATAACGACTTGCCCATCGCCGACGTGAGCGACAGACAGCCAGCTGGAAGCGGCGATTTCGTCGAGTTTGTCCTCGCTCACGACGCCGCTGACGGCGTTAATGGACTCTCCGAACGCGGCGACCGTCTGATGTTTGGCCGAAGGCTCGAAGCCGAGGTCGTTCAGGTGGAGCGTGAAGGCAGCCGCCCTCTCGTTCCCCAAGCCGGCACCCCACGCCAGGGGGTGATCTCGATCGAGCGTGAGGGGCAGGATGATCCCGGTTATCGCATCGTCCCAGGCGTCGGAGCGACGCTCCTGGGTCGTCCGTAGGCCGATACGCCGTCGTTCCTGATCGGGAAGCTCTTCGGTGGCCTCGGAACGGAGCTCGATCTCCGCCAGAGAGCCCGCGGCCCAACGAGTAGAGGACCCCAGTGCCACCAGTGTCCCACCCTGCTCCACCCAGTCTCGAAGCCCCTCATCCAGGTTTTGGGCGGCTCGTCGCGGGCTGCCTGAAGGAACGACGACGACATCGTAAGGCGCAAGATCGGAGCGATCCGTGGAAGCCGCATCCAGGGCGTCAAAGGGAATCCCGGCCATGGCCTCGAGTAGGAACCACACGGATCCGGCGCTCGATGGCGAGAATCCTGCTCCCATCAAGACGCCGATGTGCGGCATCTGCAGAGTGATCGAGGAGCCAGTGCCGAGGTCGTGGCCGCGCGACGTCGTGCCGCTGCCAACCGGGTGAACCAGGGCGGCAAGGCCCGCCGAGGAGAGACCGGCCGGCGCTCCCTCGTCCCCCGGAAGGAATACGGTGCCGGCCGGCCACGAGACGCCGTCCTGGTCGAAGTCTCCCCGCAGGGCGAACCCTCGTCCACCTCCCTCAATATATCGAAGCAGTGGACCTGCAGCCCGGAAAGAGGGGAGAACGAGCCAGCCGTAGCTCGCCCGGGGCGGTTCAGAATCTGCGGCCTCCCGGAACACCGGGACCGCTTCAAAAAGCTCGTCGTCCAGGGCACCCGCGGAGTGAGCTTCCACTCCGTACGCATAGGGGAGCGACCACGCGGTGATGTCGTACGTTGCCGTGACAGCCTCCTCCAGGGGGGTCTCCGGCTGCAGGAGAGTGACGGCCAGACGGCCTCGCGGCTGCCGGGCCGCAACCCGATAAGTCCCGACCGGAAAATCCGACCGCTCCGCGAACCCCGGATGCGGACTCGCCGACGATGTCACGGGACGGGTGGCGCGCTCCACCCGGATGCCCTGGGCCAACAACGAGGAAACCAGGTCACGTATGGCCGCTGGATCGGGCCCCGGGACGAGAAGGACATCCGACTGGTCGCCGGGCTGACCACGGTGGAAGCCAGCAAACTCGGTCAGCAGGTCGGTTTTTCGGGCAGCCGCCGCTCTCAGGGTCGCGAGGCCGGCAACCCGGTGGTGCGTCGCTCGATCCTCCAGCGTCAACAGCGTTCCGTCCGGGCGGCGCACGACGAGGCCGGCGCCTCGGCTGCCCGCCTGCTCGTAGGTCATGCCGATCGCGCCCACGAGACTCGGCCAGCTGTCCCCGAATCCCGGATAGAACATGTCGAACGTCTCGCTCGTGTAGTACATCCACCGTCGGCGATCGAATTCGGCCGCGTTGGCCCGCCCGAAGTACTCGGCCCAACGCAATGTGTAGTCTGGATAGATCGGGTTCAGGGGCTCGGCTGCCGGAAAGAAGAAGTAGCTGCTCGAGTAGCCCATTTCATGAAAGTCGACGTGAACCTGAGGATTCCATTGCCGCCACGCTTCGAGACGAGCCCGGGTCTCACCCTGCGTCGCCCACGTCCAGTCCCGGTTCAAATCGAACAGGTAGTGGTTGTAGCGGCCTCCGGGCCATGGCGGGTTGTGTTCCCGGGCGGCCGCTTCCGGATTGGGCCGCTCACCTCGCACTCCCCTGTACCACTGGACATAGCGATCCCGTCCGTCCGGGTTCGCCATCGGATCAATGACGACCACGATGGAATCCAGGACACCAGCCGCCTCCTCGGCTTCCACTGCCAGGTCGTAGGCGGTCCACAGAGCAGCCTCCGTCGAGGCGCTCTCATCGCCGTGCACCCCGTACGTGAACCAGGTGATCGCCGGGTTCGCGCGCGCGATCGCCGATGCTTCCCCGGCGTCGAGGTCAGGGTCCGTGAGCCTCGCGTTCGCCTGCAGAATGGTCTCGAGCCGCGCAGAGTTTGCCTCGGAAGCGATCACCAGGAGGTTGAGGGTCCGGCCCTCGGGAGTGAGCCCATACTGGACGAGACGGACTCGACTCGACGCTGAGGCCAGCGACTCCGCGTAGCGCACGACGGCGGCAGCGTCCGTGAACCGCTCTCCCAGGTCAAAACCCAGAGTCTCCGCGGGCGACGGAACCGACTGACCGCGGACTCCGGTCGCGGTCGTGATCAGGAGTATCAGTGTCAGCAAGTAGCCAGACCGCATCGGGTAGATCCTCGTTGCGGGCCTAAACCGGCTCGCAGAAGGGGTTCGCCAAGAGGGCGCGGGCGACGCGCCGTACGCACGCGGAAGCTAGCGACGCGTTCGACCTGTATCAATCGCGCTCGAGAGCCATAGGGTCGGAACTGGCCTCGATGCGAATCAGATGGAAGATTGGAGACATGAAGATTCGAAATGCAGCCGCCGGACGCGTCTCGGCCCTCTTCGTGATCGCGGCCCTGGTGGCGTGTGGCGCACCCGTTGGGGACGAGGAGATCGCCGATCGCCTGCGTGACGATGTATACGTGCAGGTCATGACCGAGCTTCTACTCCTGGACGCCCTTCTTCCGGACGACCGCATGCTTCCGGAGCGGGAGGCGGGCCTGGCGGATTCGCTCCGGGCCGAGATTCTGGCCGCGCACATGGTAACCGCGGAGGAGATCCTCGATTTCGCGGATGCCATCGGGAGTGAGGCCGGTCGCATGGAGGATCTCTGGGAACGGATCACACATGTCTATGACTCCACCCGTGTCGCCGATCTCCGGAGAGAGACGGAGGCCCGGTCCGAGCCCGAGGGGAAGCTGGGTGACGAGGCGCGAGCGGAGGCCGCCGATCGCCAGGATTCGACGCGCGCCGAGGAGGCGCCCCCGAGGATCCGAGATAGACTCCTGGAGCGACGCCTGCGATCCCGCCCTGAAGCCCGCGATACGACGCTTCGGCCGCGCTGATTCCCAAGCTCACGGTCTTGGTTGACGTACGATACCGTGGTAGCTTGCCGCACAGGCCTCCGACTTGATTTACCGGGGACAAAGAGACCCCTCGTCGCGCCGCGCGCTCGACGATCGCCCGAAAGGCAGCGCTTCTGTTGGCCCGGGAGTCCGACCTCATAACAGTTGAAGGACGGCCGGGGCGAGATCGTCCTCCCGTCGCCTGGGTTCGCGCGATCGGTCGATCGGCTCTAGCGGTGATCCGCCACATAGGACGCGCCGGCGTGCTCTGGGGCGCGACGATGCTGGCGCTCCTTCACCCGCGGGACCATGTGCGAGAGACGTTCCGGCAGGCCAAGGCGATAGGCGTCGACAGCCTTCCCCTGGTCCTCCTGGTTGCCACCCTGAGCGGGTCCATTCTGGCCCAGCAGAGCGGATACCAGTTCACCGAGCTTCCACGGTGGATCGTGGGCAATGCCGTCGCAGCTGGAATGCTCACGGAGCTGGCGCCGCTGCTTTCGGCGATCATCATGGCGGGACGTGTGGGAGCCGGAATCGGCGCGGAACTGGGCACCATGAAGGTCACCGATCAGATTGATGCGCTCCGTACCCTGGGGCGAGACCCGGTCGGGGAGCTGATCATGCCGCGGGTCGTGGCCGGCGCCGTCATGATGATCCCGATCGTGATCCTCGCGAATATCGCGGGGATCTGGAGCGGCTGGGTCACGGGCATGGCGATGCTCGACATGACGACCCACGAGTACGTGTACGGAGTGAAGAGCTACTATCATTCCGCCGCACTCATCTTCTCGCTTCTGAAGGGAGTGTTCTTCGGCATTACGATCACTTTCATTGGCTGCTACGTCGGGCTGCAGGCCGAGGGCGGAGCGGCTGGGGTCGGGCGAACAGCCCGCAACACGGTGGTCGCGATCATCGTGGCTCTCATGGTCCTCGACGTGGTTCTCGCACCACTCTACAAGGCCGTCTGATGATCGAAATCCGGGGGCTGCGGAAGAATCTCAACGACAAGTGGGTCCTGGACGGCCTGGACCTGGATATTCACGAGGGGATGAGCCTCGTGATCATGGGGCCGTCCGGCACCGGGAAGAGCGTCCTTCTCAAGCACATCGTGGGTCTATTTGATCCGGACGAGGGCGAGGTGCTCGTGGAGGGAATGTCGGTCCCGAAGGCCAACGCCAAGCAGATCCGGGAGATTCGGTCCCGAATCAGCTACGTCTTTCAGAACGCCGCTCTCTTCGACTCGCTGACCGCCGGGCAGAACGTCCAGCTCGGGCTGTCTCCCGAAGAGTGTCGCGAGCACGACGCTCACCGTGACCCGCGCGTGATCGAGGCGATCGAGCATGTGAACCTGGGTCTCGATGTCCTGAGGCTCCTCCCCTCGGAACTTTCCGGCGGCATGCAGAAACGGGTAGCCATCGCGCGCGCGATCGTCGGACGCCAGAAGTACATCCTGTACGACGAGCCCACTACGGGCCTGGATCCGGTAAACGCCAACGTGATCAACCGTCTGATCGCCAGGCTGCAAGGCGAAATCGGCGCGACCAGCGTGATCGTGACCCACGATGTCGAATCCGCCTTCTACCTGGGTGATCAGATCGTCCTCCTGTCCGATGGCAGGGTCCAGGCCCGGGGAACTCCGACGGAGCTTCGCGAATCGCCGAACCCGATCGTTCAGGATTTCCTCCACCCGAAACTCACATAGGTGCCGTTCATGCGTGACCCGGGCTTGAGAGACCAATACAGGACGGAGCTGCAGGTCGGGATTCTTCTCGTCGTCAGCTTCTTTGCGCTGATCCTGGGGATCGCGTGGATCAGCGGACGCCAGACCGGCGGAGACCGGTTGGTCGTATACGCCCTCGCGCCCGAGGCGGCGGCCGTCACCCAGGGCACCCCGGTCACCCTTCTCGGGGTCGAGGTCGGGTCCGTGCGGAATATCTCGTTGCGCCAGGATCACGTCGGCATGGAGATCGTCGTGTCCTTCGAGGGACAGCTGCCGAGAGACACCCGCGGTGAGATCAAGACATCGGGGTTCCTTGGAGCCAACGTGCTCGCCCTGATTCCCGGCGTATCCACTGAGATCCTGGCATCCGGCGACACGATCACAGCAGTTCCGGCCCCCGGACTCAATGACCTGGCGGGCACCCTGGGCGACCAGGCGGGACGTGTACTCGAGCAGACGCGGGCGCTTCTGTCGGACAGTCTGATAACGGACGTTCACTCGGCCGCGGGTTCGATGGCGGCTGGCATGGAGGACGTTCAGATGCTGCTCGACCGCCAGGCATCGACGCTGGCGGAACTCATAGAGGCTCTGAACACGGCCGCCCAGGAGCTGGCCGAGTCCGCCTCGAGTCCCGAGCTGGATCGCACGCTGGCCAATATCGACACGCTCACGGCACGGCTCGCCGCCGCCGGCGATGATCTGGACTCGAGCAGTCAGTCACTGGCCTCCATCCTCCGCAAGGTGGACGAGGGAGACGGCACCCTCGGGAAGATGGTCAACGACGGAGAACTGTACGACCGTCTTATTGCGGCGACGGAGAACATCCAGGTGGCATCGGAGGAGATCGCGCTACTGACGCGGGATATCAGGGAACAGCCCGAGAAATACCTGGACAACCTGAAGTTCTCGGTGTTCTGAGCTGGGTCAGGGCGAAGAAGCGAGCATCTTCAGCACGATTGCAATCACGACGGATAGAACCCCTATGGCCAGAACGGAGATCATGGCACGTCGACTGACAAGTGGCCAGCGGCGCTGCTCTCGCTGCGAGGCTATCTCGTAGGTTCCCGTGCGTTGGACTCCATCCCGGCTGACCTCGAACGTCCAGGCCAGTATTAGAGCTACGGGAAGGCCCGCCAGCAGGGCCAGAGGAAGCCATTGGACCCACACGGCGAGCTGCCCGTAGATGTCGCTCAGGCTCGCGAGAAATCCAACGGTTCCGATGCTTGCCGCTACGTACACGACAAACACGTTGTACACCTTCCGCCTCTTCAACTCCTGCCAGAAGGATAGGCGTCCACCCGCCGCCGGCGCCCCGACCGTCGTCGTCTGGTTCGCTCCCGTGACCGCCGGAACCGAGCCCGGAGTGCTTACGCTGGTGTAGGCGCCCGACCCCATTCCCGACGCGACTTGCACGGCGTCCCCATACTGGCTGGCTGTAGAAAAACGGTCGGCGGGAAGGCGCGCGAGGGCTTTGAGCACCGCCGCGTTCAGGGGTTCCGGAACTGTCTCGCGCAGAAGAGTCAGGGATGTCGGCGACTCCGATTGCCGGCGCGCCATCGTGATCTGCGGCGACCGGCCCGCGAGCGGCGCCTCCCCGGCCAGCATCTCGTACGTCAGACATGCCAGGGAGTAGATATCGCTTCTCCCGTCGAGTACGGCCTCTCCCCGCGCCTGTTCCGGACTCATGTATGCGGGGGTACCGACGGCCATTCCCGTCTCGGTCAGGCGCTCTCCTCCCCCCAGGGTGATCGCACGTGCAATTCCGAAGTCGGTGATCAGGGCATGGCGCCGGGTGAGCAGGATGTTCTCGGGCTTGATGTCGCGGTGCAGGACATCATGCGCGTGGGCAAAATCGAGAGCATCCGCGACCTCCGCCGTGATCCTGACGGCCTCTTCGATCGACAGATAGCGCTCCCTCTTCAATCGATCCCGGAGGTTCTCCCCTTCGACGCACGGGGTTACGTGGTACAACAGCCCTTCCGCGTCTCCTGAATCGTACAGCGGCAGAATGTGTGGATGGACCAGACCGGCCGCGATCTCTATTTCGCGCAGAAAACGCTGCGCACCCACCGAAGCCGCCAGCTCGGGAAGCAGCACCTTCACGGCTACGGTACGGTCGTGCCTGACGTCCCTCGCCTGGAAGACCATGGACATGCCTCCACGGCCCAGTTCGTCCAGGATCTCGTACCGTCCGATTGTTTTACCTACGATCTCCACTGCCCTCTCCCTGCCAGCAAACCAACTACAATAACCAGACAACGACCGCCAGCACTATGATCGCCAGCAAAAACCATATCTTGTTATCGTGAGAACTCCTCATACTGCTATTACTGCGCACCGCTTCGCCGATATTCTGGGTGGTCTCCATATCCACCGCCACCTCAGGCCTGGGCTGCGAGGTTTTCCCGGGCGCGCCTACCAATACTGCTGTTAT
>Ga0209567_10001854_pt1 | contig 10480 bp, 10 predicted proteins | sample COG_12_FD_184756 | JGI IMG/M metagenome (GOLD analysis project Ga0209567, IMG submission 184756) | Pelagic marine sediment microbial communities from the LTER site Helgoland, North Sea, for post-phytoplankton bloom and carbon turnover... | ecosystem: Environmental > Aquatic > Marine > Neritic...
CGCGATACCTGTCATCATCATCATCAAACCAGCGGCCCGGATTCATCATGTTGCCCATATCGAATGCCTGTGCGACATTCATCGTTCCCAGAACTGCCATGCCGAGGGTGACTACAGACACTGCCGTAATCATTATTTTTCGATTAGCCATTCGGCTACCTCCAGATTGCCTTTTATAATTCTAAAATCGAAACCGCCGTGCGCCGGTGCTCCTTTCGATGCGGCGCCTGATACCTGTCACGAGTCAATCGAACCAGCCTGTCCTGCTCCCAGTTCGTCAATCAGTCAGGATACTTTTTTTCATTGAAACTGAAAACATTACAATAATTTATACAACCATATTGTCTGATTTACAACCTTGTAGCATGATGATACTAAACAAGCACTTGTTGTATGGCGTAATCCAGACAAATATCGTCTATAGTCAATAGTCGTAAGTGACTGAAAAGTATTGAATGGATACCATGGCCGAAATTTCCGGAAAGGCCAGGATCCTGGTGCCACGTGCCGGGTGTTCTCAATAACAAAGCCGGATGGGGGTTTTAGATGAAAAAGCTGATTATTTTTCTGGCTCTGGCCTGGCCGCTTGTCTGTCTGGCAGATGCCTATCAATCCACACTGCTGGTGCAAACGGGCAAATTGCGTGAAAGCGATCTCATCATCCGCACGATCACGGATCTCGAGAGCAACAAGATCTGCCTGGCCTTTTATATCCGGACCACGGGAACGAGTCCTGTGCTGAGCTGTTATGACGCGGCCGCCGGCTATGCATCCAATATCAATCAGGTAGGGAACTTCAAGGAAGGCAAGCTGGTCGTGCGCAAGATGAAGGACACCGTCAATGACGTTGCCTGCCTGGTCGCCTACGTGAGTGTTCCGGGGACTTCACCCTCCATCAACTGTTACAGGAGCAGAAAGGCAGCCAAGGACACCCTGGTGCGCAGCGGGCACCTGCGTGAGGGAGATCTCGACATTTACAGGATCGTGGATGCGGACAGTACCAAGACCTGTCTCATCAGCTACGTCAGTATCGGCGGCACCTCACCCTCGCTGATCTGCTACGACAGCCGTCCCGGTGCCAAGGGTGCACTGGTGCAGAACAGTTATTTACGGGAAGGTGATCTCATTGTGCGCAAGGTCGTCGATGAATCCAACGCGAAGGAATGTCTGATTACCTACGTCAGTACCGAGGGCACCTCTCCGTTTATCCACTGCTCTGACAAGGCACACGGTAAACCACCGGCAGTCAGCAGCACAAAGAGGTCTGTTCCGGCGACTACGCGCTGAAGGACCGGGTCTGGCCTGGGCGGCCAGTATGCGACGCATGCTGAACGCCCTGCCCCGTTTTCCCTGAACATTGCCGGATCTGCGTCAGGTCTACCCGGCAGATCCATGCTGACAGCGCTCACCATATCCTGCAGTACGCCGGTAAGCTCAAGCCGTCCGGCGGCAGCTGCCTGGGCGACACCCCATGTTGCGCGGGCAAACCCGCCCTGCCCGCAGGTGCACAAGGCCGGCCGAAGCCGGCACCCAACCTGGCAGACCTGCCATTACAGCCTTCTCATAGTTTAGAATTGCCCTGTTCCCAAACCCGGACAGGACCTGACCTATGGCTAGCAAACACCAGGTGAGCTTCACCTACCTCTCCCAGGAAGACCTGCTGGATGCAGGCTGTTTTGATATTCGTATGGCCATGGAGACCGCCGAGAAGGCGATGCTGGCCTTCGAGGAGGGTCACGTACTGTTTCCGGAAAAGATCGTGCAGATCTTCAATCAGGCCAGCCAGGAGCGCATCAATTGTCTGCCGGCAACCCTGCTGGACGAAAGGGTCTGCGGGGTGAAATGGGTCTCGGTCTTTCCCGACAATCCGAAGCGTCACGACACGCAGAACCTGACGGCGATCATGATACTCTCGGAGATCGAACAGGGTTTTCCCATCGCCGTGATGGAGGGCACACTGGCTTCGAACATGCGGGTTGCGGCCATGGGCGGGATCGCGGCCCGGCACCTGGCGCGCCGGGATGCGGAAACCATCGGCTTCATTGGCGCGGGCGAACAGGCCAAGATGCATCTCATCGCCATGAAAGCGGTGCGTCCGGGCCTGCAACAGTGTCGGGTGGCATCCAGCACCCTGGCGGAAGAGGAACAGTTCATCGCCGAGCTCTCGCCGCTGTTGCCGGACATGGCGTTCACCGCCACGGCCACCAACGCCCGCGAAGCCATGGAAAACGCCGACATCCTGGTCACCGCCACCAGTACCCAGGCACCCCTGCTCAAGGCGGACTGGGTCAAGCCCGGCGCATTTTACAGTCACATCGGCGGCTGGGAGGACGAATATGCTGTGGCACAACAGGCGGACAAAATCGTCTGCGACGATTGGGAAACCGTAACGCATCGCACCCAGACCCTGAGCCGGATGTACAACGAGGGGCTGATTACCGCACAAGATATCCATGCTGACCTGCATGAACTGGTATCGGGACACAAACCGGGTCGGGAATCGGATTCGGAGCGCATCTATTTCAACGCCGTGGGCCTGGCGTATATCGATGTCGCCATCGGTCTGGCCATGTACCGGCGCGCCACCTCGGCGCATGCCGGGCGACAGCTGGATTTACAGCAGAGCATGATCTTCGAGCATGCCGACATCATTCACCAGGCGCGCCTCTAGGTAACACCGCCAACCATGTTCAGGCGTTTGCAAACACATCAGGGCAAGGTCGTGACCGTTTTCGTCGAGGGTAATGACGTCAGGGTGCCGGCCGGCGACAGCGTGGCTGCCGTGATGCTGGCCATGGACCTGCTGCCAACCCGCACCACCGCGGTATCCGGTGCGCCACGAGCGCCGCTGTGCATGATGGGCGTATGCTTCGAATGCCTGATAGAGATCGATGGCGTTGCCAATCAACTGGCCTGCCAGGTCCAGGTGTCTGAAGGTATGCGTATCCGCCGCCAGCACGCTGTCGGCGATCCCGCCTCATGAGCGCGCCTCGCGAGCTCGTCATTATCGGTGCCGGGCCCGCCGGCATGGCGGCCGCCAGCACCGCGGCAGGGTTGGGTGTGGATACCCTGGTGCTGGATCAGCAGCCGGCGCCCGGCGGGCAGATTTTTCGAGGCATTGGGCAGGCCGGACCGGCGCATCTTGAACTGCTGGGTAGCGACTACCAGGCGGGTGCTGAACAGGTGGCGTCGTTTGTACACAGCGGCGCCGACTATCAGCCTGACACCGCTGTCTGGTCACTCGGAGCGGATGGTGAGCTGGGAATACTGCACCGTGGCAAGGCGAGCCTGATCAGTGCCCGGCGTGTGCTGATCGCAGGTGGCGCCATGGAACGCCCCCTCCCGTTCCCCGGCTGGACGCTGCCCGGGGTAATGAATGCTGGCGGCGCCCAGATCCTGATGAAATCCTCAAGACTGGTGCCGCTGGATGGCGTGGTCATCGCCGGCACCGGGCCGCTGCTCATCCTGCTCGCCTGGCAATACATGCGGGCCGGGGTTGCGGTGCAGGCGGTACTGGAGCTGGCACCGCGCAAGAACCTGTGGCGAGCGGGGCTGCGGCTACCGGCCGCGCTGCGCGCCGGACACTATCTGACCCGCGGCCTCAGGTATCTGCTCGCACTGCGGCGCGCCGGCATCCGGGTGACCTACGGTGTCTCTGACCTGCAGGCGGTCGGCAACGACCGGCTCGAGGCCATGACGTTTCACACCGGCGGCCGTGAGCAAACGCTCGAGACCGGCAATCTGCTGGTGCACTTCGGCCTGGTGCCGGGTATCCAGCTGACGGAAGCGGCCGGTTGCCACCACCAGTGGGATGACGGGCAGCAGTGCTGGCGCCCGCAAGCCGATGCCTGGGGCAACAGCAGCGTGGATGGCATTGCCGTTATCGGTGACGGTGCCACCATCGGCGGGGCGGTCGCCGCGGTACACGCCGGGCGTCTGGCCGGCCTGGAGGCGGCACGAGCCATGGGGCACATCGACGCAGCCGGGCGTGACCGGCTGGCCGTGGACGATCGGCAATGGTTGCAGGATGACCTCAGGATCCGCCCGTTTCTCGAAAGCTTGCACCGGCTCCCGGATACCCTGTTGTCAGGTATTGCCGATAACACGCTGGTCTGTCGCTGCGAGGAGATCACCGCCGGCGAGGTGCGTGCCGCGGTGCGCGCCGGGCACCGGGATCCGAACCAGGTCAAGTTCATTACCCGCTGCGGTATGGGTCCCTGTCAGGGCCGACAGTGCGGACAGGCAGTTGCCAACATCGTGGCAGCAGCCTGCGATCGACCGGTTAGTGAGGTCGTACCTTTTCGGGTACGTCCACCGCTGCGGCCCATCAGTATGGGGGAATTGTCCATGCTGGAAACCGGTAACAATACAGCATGAACGCTGATGTGGTGATCATTGGCGGTGGTCTGATGGGTTCATCCGCTGCGCTGCACCTGGCGATGCGCGGACAACGCGTGATCGTAATGGAAAAAGACAGCCCTGGACGGCATGCATCGGGGGTCAATGCCGGCGGGCTGCGCCAGCTCAACCGCCATCCGGCAGAGATCCCGCTGGCGGTGGCGGCGGCCCGGCTGTGGCGTGATATTCAGTCACTGGTCGACAGCGATTGCGATGTCAAGCTGAGCGGGCAGGTGCGCGTGGCGGAAAACGAGGCCGACATGCGCCTGCTGGAGGAGCGCGCCGCGCGGGTGCGCGCCCTGGGTTATGAACACGAAATCATCATCGATCGCGAACAGCTCTACCGGCTGGTCCCTCACCTGGCACCGCATTGCGTGGGCGCCCTGTATACCCGAGATGATGGGTTCGCCCGGCCGTTTCATGCACTCACCGCATTTCGCCATAAGGCCGAGTCGCTGGGCGTGCAGTACCGGACCGGCAGCCGCGTCCATGAAATCGCTCGTCAGGGCGCAGACTGGCAGGTGGTTACAGACAGGGGATGCTGCAGCGCGCCGGTACTGGTCAACTGCTCAGGCGCCTGGTCGCAAGCGTTGTGTAGCATGCTGGGCGAACCGGTCACCATCAACACCGGTGCGCCGATGATGATGGTAACCGACCGTCTGCCCCATTTCCTGGATCCCGTTGTCGGTGCAGCCTCACGGAAACTTTCCTTCAAGCAGATGCAAAACGGCACCGTCCTGATCGGCGGTTCGCATCTGGCCAACCATGATATGAAAACCGAGACCACGGCTATCGACTTCATCAAACTCAGCGAGAGTGCCCGCTCGGTGGTCGAATTATTCCCGCACATGCGGGATGCACATATCGTGCGCACCTGGGCGGGCCTGGAAGCCTTCACGCCGGACCACCTGCCGGTCATCGGTCCCGGCAGTTGTGCCGCCGGCGTCTTCCATGCATTCGGCTTTTCCGCCCATGGCTTCCAGCTTTCCCCCGTCGTCGGCCTCATCCTGTCCGAACTGATCCTCGACGGGAAGAGCAAACTGCCAATTGGACCGTTCAGCATCAAACGTTTCCTCGACGAAACGGCGACTGGATGCGCATAAACGCAGATTGCGAGGACCTGTACTATTTTAGCTGGATTCTTTAGAAACAGGCAGGTTATATTTCTTATACACGGACATCATCCAACGTTCCTTGCCGGACTGTTCGCAAGCCAATCACAAGAGGATCAATATGTCATGGACAATGGGGTAATGATTATCATTATCGTGGTTCTGGGAGCTGTGTGCGGCTGGACATATATTTTGTGGAAGAACACACAGAGAATGAACGACACGATCAACCAGACGGCACGACAACACGATCTTGTCAGGCACGATGAGCGCGCACGTATGCTTTGCCGTGCTATACGCATCCTGAATCCGAATGTTTCGCCAGGCATTGACTATGTCATCAGGCACGACTCCCCGGAGCAGGAACCGTATATCGCCGAATGGACGAGCAATGTATCGCGGCCTACCGAGGAAGAAATCAAGTCTGCCCTGCTGGAAGTGTCAGATGTCAATCATGAGGATAAATATGCCTCAATGAGGCAGGCGGAGTACCCGAGTATAGAGGAACAACTGTATGCTGCGTACCTGGCACGCCAGGGGGACAACACCAAACAACTCGAAGTGGACGAGAAAATCCGCCGTGTTAAGGAGGAGTATCCAAAGGCGGATGACAAGTGTATCTAGATCGGCATCAGGGCCGGCCTCTGTTATTTGGCGGAGAGGGTGGCCGCTCTCGCACATCCATGTGCTTCGCGGCACCTGCACATCCCTGTGCATTGGGATTTTTCACCAAGGTTCGAATCCAATGTTTTGCACAAAACAATTACAGATTGGGGCCCAATAAGCCCCCTTTTGCATTCGTATGGCGGAGAGGGTGGGATTACTCGCGCTGCGCGCTCGCCCCTTCGGGGTCGCCGTCGCTACGCGACGACGCTGTCTCGCCCTGCTAAGCAGTGCTCGGCTCGAACCAACTTGTTTCTAATCAGATTCTCACCCACCACACCCCGAAAAGCCAAAAAGCCCCTGCTGGGGCTTTTTGGCTTTTGGCGGAGAGGGTGGGATTCGAACCCACGGAACCTCGCGGTTCAACGGTTTTCAAGACCGCCGCTTTCGACCACTCAGCCACCTCTCCAAATTCTGTTTAATCGCGCCTGCAAGGCGCTCCTGCAGGTTCTGATCAATACCGCAGGAGCGCCTTGCAGGCACGAATCCCCTGTTGCAGGAAGTCGGGCAGGTCGCAAGCATAGCGGATACAGGTAGTTGGATTCCAGCTAAATGCCGTAAAAACTTCATGTTTTTCAAGTTGCTGTTTATCTCCGGAGTCATTATCCTTAGTGAACCGGTCGGAATTGCCGATGTCTATACCTGGACACAAACTTCCAGGGAAACTGAGAGGATCCTGAAACCATGAGTATGATTGAAAAAACCGTTGTATCTTCCGGGCAGTCAGTTCTCGCGACCAACAAGGTTCTGCGCAATACCTATGCCCTGCTCTCGCTGACGCTGATCTTCAGCGCAGTGTGTGCCGGCATTGCCGTTATGCTGAACATGCCGCCACTGGGCATGCTCATCACCTTTGCGGGCTACTTCGGTTTACTGTTCCTGACCACCCGCTTCGCCAACAGCGGCCTCGGCCTGCTATGCGTGTTCGCGCTGACCGGCTTCATGGGCCTGACCCTGGGCCCCATCATCAGCATGTATCTGTCCATCCCCAACGGCAGCCAGATCGTCATGACCGCCATGGGCGGCACCGGCGTGATCTTCCTTGGCCTGTCCGGCTATGTGCTGACCACGCGCAAGGACTTCAGCTTCATCGGCGGGTTCCTGATGGTCGGCATCCTGGTGGCGTTCCTTGCCGGCCTGGGCGCAGTGTTCTTCAACATGCCGGGGCTGTCGCTGGCCGTTTCGGCCATGTTCGTGCTGCTGATGTCCGGCCTGATCCTGTACCAGACCAGTGCAATCATCCACGGTGGCGAGACCAACTACATCCTCGCCACGGTCACCCTGTTTGTCTCGATCTACAATCTGTTCCTGAGCCTGCTGCAGTTGCTCGGAGCCTTCGGTGGCGACGACTAAGACACGCCGCTTATAAGCATAGCTGGCCCCGCAAATGCGGGGCCTGTTTTTTTCTACCTGCCAGGATGCAGGTACATCTCACGAGGCATGCTTGCCGGGAGCGACGGGGAAAACTCACATGCACGATTCCTTTGACGCACGCAATGAACTCGAGCAGAAACTGCTCGCGGCCCAGGAAGGCCAGCTGGCCAGCGAGGCCCTCATGGACTACCTGATGGACACCCAGATATTCATGCCGGTCAAGGACTCGATTGGCATCGAGGGCTTCACCAGCAGCAACAAGGCCGTGCCCCTGACGCTGAAGACCGAGGACGATATCGAGGTGCTCATCCTGTTCACCAGCCCGGAGCGTGCCAAGGACTTCGTGCAGGACTTTCCGGGTTACGAGGGCGGCCTGCTGGCGGAATTCAACTGGGTGCTGGAACGCACCGGCAGCGGCATCGGCATCTCGATCAATCCGAACTGGCCGGTCGGCATGGACCTCGAACCCGACATGGTCCAGCAACTGAAGAACAACTGAGCGATTTGAAACCACGCGCCAGGCTGCACCAAGACCCGCTGTTCCTGGCTGCCATCCTGGCCGCCCCACTGGTCTGGCTGCTGCTGTATTTTATCCTGCGCCCCGAGCTCGACTGGTCGTGGCCCCTGTACCATCCCGCGCGTTTCCTGTGGCCGGTGCTGTTCTTTCCGCTGGTCGAAGAGATCCTGTTTCGCGGTCTGCTGCAGGAATTCGTGCGTGAGTATTTCAGTAAAGACATGCTGGGACCGATCAGTGTTGCCAACCTGGTAACCAGCCTGGTCTTTACCGGCCTGCATTTCTTTTATCAGCCCGCGCTATGGGCCGCGCTGGTGTTCATTCCGTCACTGGTATTCGGCTTTTTTAAGGACCGTACCGGCCGGCTGACGGCGCCGATTATCTTGCACATGTTTTACAACTTCGGTTTTCTGTGGGTGTTCTCGGCACCGTAACAGAATTGACTGTAGGAGCGGACGTTGTCCGCGAAACAACATCCCCATTTTATTCGCGCATACCTGCGCTCCTACAAGATTTTTTTCAGGATCCCGATGAAGCGTTCATAGCGTGAACGCAAGGCTGCGTTTTCACGCGCTGTAAACGTCACCCCCGCCCCGCTGGGCGGCCAGTCCGCCGGGCCGCCGGCCGCCTGCCAGGCAACTCCGCGCGCGGTGGCCTCGACCTGCACGGGCCGATGCACCTCGAGTCCGCTCAGGTCGGCCAGCTTGCGGCACAGGCCGTCCAGGTTGGAGAGTCCGCCACTGATACGAATGCGGCGGATAGCCGGGTTGTAGCGGCACAGGCGTTCGATGTTGGCCTGCAGCAGGAACACGATGCTCTCGATGACGGCCACCAGCGCACCCGCGGTGTCCACGTCCCTGTGAAGGAAGTACGCCGGCGGTCCGGATTGCCACCAGGGCGCGCCGAGCCCGCCGACGGTGTTGATGAACAGCGTCGGGTTGTCGATGGCATCCAGCCAGCCGGGCAGCAAGGCCTTCAGGTCACCGGCAGCGTACTGCTCCGCCACCTGTCTGACGGCTGCCGCCGCGCCGTTCACCGTCCCCTCGATGTAATAACAACCAGTGTCGGGTTCACTGTGCGAGATGCCGGCCAGCAGGCCATCGGGACGGTTGCGCGGATCGTCCACCGGCATCAGCACGAAGGCCCCGGTGCCGATGTTGACAATCAGGGTGTCGGGCGGTGGTTGCCCCTGTGCATACAGCGCAGCCGTCTGGTCACCGTTGACGGCCCGCAGCGGAATCGGGTGATGCGCCAGTTGCCCGTAGTCGTCCACGATCGGTCGGCAGACCGGCAGGATCTCCCGCGGGATATCAAACAGCGACAGCATGCGCGAGTCCCAGTCCCGTGTCTGCAGGTTCCACAACAGGGTCCGCGAGGCGTTGGCATGGTCGACGACTGCCGGGCGGTCCGCCAGTAAATGGTAGACGAGATAACTCGCCAGGGGTCCGGCCAGCAGGGTGCCGGCCGCGCGCGCGTCCCGGACCGCTGGTGACTCGCGCAGCAGCCATTGCAGTTTGCCGCCGCCGTAGTGTGGCGACAGGTGCAGGCCGGTGATGGCCTCGACGTCCGCTTCGTGTTCCTCAAGCCGGTCGATGGACGCTGCCGTGCGCCGGTCCTGCCAGCTGATAACCGGGCTCAGCGGCCTGCCGGTGTCGCGGTCCCAGGCCACGACACTCGATCGCTGGGTGGCAAGCCCGGCCGCGTGGATGCGTTTGATGTCTACGGCCGGATCCGCCAGCACGGCGTCGATCACACCGTGCATGCTGTCGAGGATTTCTTCGGCTGACTGCTCGATCTCCGTGTGGCTGCGCGCGTCAAGGGAAACCGGGCGCCGCGCCGAGGCAAGCAATTGTCCACGGGCGTCGAACACGATGGCACGCGTCGAATGAGTGCCCTGGTCGATAACGAGGATATGCTCCGCCGTCATCAGTCAACCGGTACCAGCGCGAGTTCCGCGGTGCGCGCAACGGCCCGGCGTTCGGGCAACACCGGCCGGAGTGTGTGCATGACTTTCTCGGCGGTGGCGCGGTAAACGGTCAGTTTGCCGCCATAGATGGACAGGCTACGGGGATTGTGCGCGTTGTCGACCACCAGGTGGGTCTCGCGCGAGCGGCTGAAGGCCGCACCGCCCTCGGCCGGCAGCACGCGCAGACCGGCGAACCGCTCCACCACCTGGGTAGAGCGTTGCGGGAAATAATGCTGCTGCACGTCCAGCAGGTAGGCCTCCTCTTCCGCGCTTACCTGCACGTCACGCGGATCGCCCCGGTAACTGCTCTCGGTCGTGCCCAGCAGGGCATGTTCACCCCAGGGCAGCAGGAAGACGGCACGGCGGTCGCGTGGCGCCTCGAAGTAGTAACAACCTGCCTGGACCGGCTCCTGCATGACGAGGTGCGCGCCCTGTACCAGGTCGGCCGCAACC
>Ga0209567_10001855_pt1 | contig 10479 bp, 5 predicted proteins | sample COG_12_FD_184756 | JGI IMG/M metagenome (GOLD analysis project Ga0209567, IMG submission 184756) | Pelagic marine sediment microbial communities from the LTER site Helgoland, North Sea, for post-phytoplankton bloom and carbon turnover... | ecosystem: Environmental > Aquatic > Marine > Neritic...
CGAACGACGGCCCGAACACGCTGTAGCCGAGCAGGCTCCCGTTGCCCAGAAGCTCGCGCATGGCGCCCATCATGAGCATGGCAATCATGAAGCCGGTGCCTGTTCCCACCGCATCGAGCAAGGCCCGACCCACCGGCCGCTTGGAGGCGAAGGCTTCCTGCCGGCCGAGAATCATGCAGTTCACGACGATGAGCGCGATGAACGCGCCGAGCGCCTTGTGGATGTCGGGAACGACCGCGGCGAGCGTCAGGTCGGCGATCGTCACGAAGGTCGCGATGATCAGGATGTAGGCGGCGATCCGAACCTCGCTCGGGATGAGCCGCTTGAGTGTGGACACGAGCAGGCTCGATCCGACGAGAACGAAGAACGTCGCCAGGCCCATGGCCAGGCTGTTCGCCACCGTGTTCGTCACCGCCAACGCCGGGCAAAGCCCGAGCATCTGTACGAGGACCGGATTCTCCCTCCACACCCCGCGCAGCAGGTCATACCCGGGCGTCGTCGTGGGCACCGGTAGCGGCGTGCCTTCCGGCTGCGCCATGCCCTTCGGGTCCGTCATGCGCCTTCCTCCGCTGCAACCACATCGGATCCGGCTGAATTCTGCATGTACGCCTGGATCATGGGACCCACCGTCTCCATGCGCCGATTGATGATCTCGATCACCGTACGCGAGGAGATCGTCGCGCCGGTGATCATGTCCACCTCGGTTTCCTTGCCCTCCCCCCGCCCCGCCTTTACCCCATCGATCGGCGGTACGACGCCGCGGAAAGCCCGAACGAAGCTGCTGTCCTTCTCGATCTTATCACCCAGTCCCGGAGTCTCCTTGCTCTCCAGCACCTTCATGCCCAAAAGCCGGTCGGCTTCAGCGTCGTAGCCGAAGATCAACCCGATAATGTCCTGGTAGCCGGGCTGCTCGCCGGGGATCGCGAAGCCCATCGATCGCCCATCCGCGTCGTAGCCGAGATAGATCTGGTCGAACGACGCACTGTCGGCACCGGCTGGAAGCTCGGCCGACAACGAACCGTCGATCACGAAGAGCGTGGCGTAACTCTGCGGCGCGCCCAGCACTTCCTCTACGGCAGCCCGAAGCGCGGCCGCGCGGTGCGCCTTGATTCTGGGCTCGGCCCACCCGAACACCAGCACGATCGCGAGGCCCGCCATCGCGCCCGCAATCCCCAACGTCGATATGAGACGCCACGATCGGATCTCCGGACCCGTGGGCTCCAGCGAATCCAGGGTCGCGGATTCGGGGGTCACCGGCTCCGGAGCGCGGGACTCGGGGGCAATCGGAAGCTCGCGCTTCTCGCTCACGCCTCCGCCTCCTGTGTCTTCGGGACCCGGCTGCGACCGTACGGACGCGGCTGCGTCGCGCGGTTGATGAACGGCACGAGCGCGTTCATGAGCAGGATGGCGTACATCACCCCTTCCGGCAGACCGCCCCAGGTGCGAATGACGACCACCAGCAGGCCGATGCCGATCCCGAAGATCCAGGCGCCGCTGTTGGTCACCGGCGAGGTGACCATGTCGGTGGCCATGTACAAGGCGCCCAGCATGAGTCCGCCGGAGAAGAGGGCGAACATCGGACTCGCGAAGCGCGCGGAGTCGATCGCGTACAGCAGCCCCGAGAACAGCGCGACGGTGAGCAGGATGCTGGCCGGGATTCGCCAGTTGAGGTAGTTCCGGAGCGCCAGGTAGCCACCGCAGACGAGAATCACGATCCCGGCCGTCTCGCCCAGCGATCCGCTCACATCCCCGATCATGAGCTTCGAGACCTCGGTCGTGGTGTCCTCGAACTTGAACAGGCCGAGCGGCGTGGCGCCGGTGACGGCATCCACCTTCGGGGACATGAACGGCAGGGCCAGGTTGTCGCCTCGGAGCGCACTCCACCGCTCGGGGACCGTCGACCACGTGGTCATCACGGCGGGAAACGCCGCCTGCAGGAAGGCACGTCCGAGGAGGGCCGGATTGAACACGTTCTGCCCCAGTCCTCCGAAGACCAGCTTGCCGAAGCCGATCCCGAACGCACCCCCCACGAACGCGATCCACAGGGGAACGCCGGGTGGCAGCACGAGGCCGAGCAGGATGCCGGTGATGACGCACGAACCGTCGGCCAGACTGCCCCGCGGGGCGAAGGCCCACTCGGTCAAAACGGCGCCGAGCGTCGCGGCGATTAGAACGAGAAGAGCGCTCGGCCCGAAATAGAAGACCGCGACGGCGATGATCGGGATCAGGCTCGCGGTCACGGACCACATGATCCGCGGCGTGCTGTCCGGCGCCTTGAGGTGGGGAGAGGCTTGCAGCCGGAGCTGGACGTCGTCCCCGAGCGCCGGGCCCATCAGGCGGCCTGCTGCTTTCTCCGTTTCGCGCCGGCCTTGGCGAGCGCGAACATCTGCGACAGCGGAATGTTCGAAGGGCACACGTACGAGCAACACCCGCACAGCATGCAGTCGGCCAGGTGCGCCTCCTCCATCTCCTCATAGCGGCCGGCCTGAGCCAATTGACCGAGCAGCGAAGGATTCAGGAACACGGGGCACGAGTCCAGGCAGTGACCGCAGCGGATGCACGGATGGACCTGGCGCGCCCGTGACTCGCGGTGAGTGAGAACGACCACGCCGGTGGTACCCTTGATGATCGGGGCATCCAGATCGGGCTGCGACGCGCCCATCATCGGCCCGCCGAACACGATCTCGGCCGCATCATCGGTGAGGCCGTCGCAGAAATCGAGAACATCGCGGAGCTTGGTGCCGACCGGGACGAGCAGGTTGGACGGGCGGCGCACGCCCGGACCGGTCACCGTCACCACACGCTCGATCAGCGGCAGGCCGGTCTCGAATACCTCGGCGATGCAGGCCAGCGAGCCGACGTTCTGGACCACCGCGCCCACGTGCATGGGCAGCTTGCCCGATGGGACCTCGCGCCCGGTGAGCGCGCGGATCAGCATCTTCTCGTACCCCTGCGGGTACTTCACCGTCAGTCCCTGCACGCTGACGTCCAGATCGTCGGGGAGCGTTTCCTCGAGGATCGCGATCGCGTCCGGCTTGTTGTTCTCGACTCCGATGATCGCCCGATCCACGCCGAGCGTGTGCATCATCACGCGGATCCCGAACTGCACGCGCTCCGGGTACTCGACCATCGTCCGGTGGTCGGTTGTGAGGTACGGCTCGCACTCGGCGCCGTTGACGATGAGGGTGTCGACCGAGACGTCGTCCGGCGGCAGGAGCTTCACGTGCGTCGGGAACGCGGCGCCACCCAGCCCGACGACACCGGCCCGCTGTACGGCATCCACGACCTGCTTCGGAGTCAGTCCCTCCCAGCGCGGGATGATCCGGGGACGGGGGATTTGCGGCGAGTAGCTCTCGAGCGACACCCGCACCGCCTCGGCCATGCTGCCGTCGGGGTGCGGCCACCAGCCGATCGACTGGACGGTGCCGGCGCCCGAGGCGTGGATCGGGACCGAGAAGAAGCCGTCAGCTTCGGCGAGCTTGTCGCCGCGCTCGACCCGGTCGCCCGGCTCGACCAGCAGACGGGCCGGCTTTCCGGCGTGCTGACGCAGCGGAAGAACGACCTCGTCCGGAAACGGCATGCGCCGGATCGCCAGTCCAGCGGTCAGCTCCTTCTTCTCGGCCGGGTGGACCCCGTGCCGGAAGCTCAGTCGAGCAAGCATGCTCTAGCGACCTGCTGCACTCAGTTGAAGGGCTCGGCTCGCTTGAGCCACTTGTCGAGATTCTTCTCCTTCGGGTTGAGCGGCGTGCCCGGGTGGATGATCCGGGCGGTGCACTTCTCCGCCCCCATCACCAGCTCGCGGAACGTGCCGGCCTTCGGGTCCGCGATGTACGCCTGCTTGTTCTCGTCGTAGGCGAACAACTTCTTGTTGATGTTGATGCACTCATCGCACGACGTGCAGAGCGCCGTGTCGATATACGGCTCGAGGACGATGCCTTCATCTTCCTCTTCCTCCTCGGCGAGCGCCGGTGCCGCCTCCGCGGGCGCGGCCGTCGCGGCCGGTGCCACGGCGGGTGCTTCGGCGGTGGCCACCGCGACCGGAGACGCCGCGAGGGCTCCGGGGTCGAAGCGAATCGGCTCCAGGCCGGGGTCCGCCTGGGCGCGGGCCAGGATGTCCGCCACGGTCGAATCCCCGTTCGCCGTGAGCAGGCCTTCGGCCAGGCGGCGCGCGATCAGCGGCGGGTAGGTGGCTCGCAGGTCGGCCAGCTTCGCCTCGTATTCGACCCGAAGCGTGTCCGCCCGGCGCTCGAACTCGGCCTCCAGCTCCTCCTCCACCAGCTCGTGACCGGCGGGCGACACCTGCAGGCCGGCGATCTCCTTGAGCTGCGACCAGAAGAGCAGCCGGTCCTCGGCCAGCTCGACCATCTCGTGCGAGACGAGCTTCCGCTGCAGCCGCTTCTCGCCATCGATCACGGTGATGAACGGCGTCATTCCTTCGCGGTCCTCCCCGGATGCGAGGACGTATTCCTGGAAGGGCATCAGCTCGTCCTCGTCCACGTCGCCCTTCAGGGGCCGGAAGTTCTTCTTGAAGCGTCCCTCGGTGGCCGCCCAGTCGGCGATCGTGATGGGCGCCTCCATCTTCTGCGCCTCCCCCGCCTCGTCCACGTACTCGATCTCATACGTGGGCCAGATCATCTCGGGCGACGGGTTGCCCTCCAGGTCGAGGCAGTCCGAGAAGCTCGTGCCCTGGTCGGGGTCGTAGACCAGGAACGGAAAGGCGCGGCTCTCGAGGGCGAGCTTGGCCGCGTGCACCGACCAGTCGTCGGCCAGGCCGTGCTCGACCGGACACGGCGTGTAGATGTTGACGACCGCCGGCCGGCGCGTCTGCAGCGCCTTGAGAACGCCCCCGATCAGATGGGATGGGAGAGCCTGCGATGTCTGGAGCACGAAGGCGCCCCGGTGCGCCATGGCCAGAAGCGAGATCTCCTTGCGGGTCTCCTCCTTGCCGTGATGCGCTTTGCCCCATGCGGCCATGTCGGAGACCTGTCCGGTGAAGCCGCTCGTGCACGCTTGCCCGCCCGTATTCGAGTAGACCTGCGTGTCGAGGATGATCACCCGGATCGGCTTCCCGGAGGCCAGCAAGCGCGAGAGGTTCTGGAAGCCGATGTCGAACATGGCGCCGTCGCCGCCGACCGAGAGGATCGGCGGACAGAGACCGAACTCCTCATCGTTGAAGTCCCGCCAGTCGAACCGACTGAAGAACGGCTCGTGCTCCTCGGGATCGTAGCTCCCGTCGAGCAGAAGCTCGGCCCGCCGCACCCCGATGAAGTTGTCCGCCATCTTCCGCATGTTGCCTTCGAAGACGCCGATCGCGAGTGACGGCGCATCCTGGAAGAGGTGGTTGGCCCAGGGATACGGGTACGGATTGTAGGGGAAGGTGCTCCCCCACACGGACGAGCAGCCGGTCGCGTTGGTGATCGCCAGGTTGGAGCGGCCCTGGCCGCTCGGTCCCTGGGCATAGCGCCAGCGCAAATCCTCGAGCGCCTCGATCGTGTCGGTATAGTGTTTCAGCCGCTCCTTCTTCTCGTCATCGAGCGGCACATCCACGCTCTCTCCGGCGGCCACGGCCGCCAGATCCAGGTCCGCGTCGGCCGCCAGCAACTCGCGAGCCTGCGCGTCGAGCTCGTGAATCAGCTTGTCCAGCTTGTCCATGAACTCCGTGACGCGGGGCTGCATGAGAGCCTCGATCGTCGAGACCACCAGGTGCACGGCGGTCTTCTCCCCGCATCCCATGCAGGCGCCGTCGCCGCCCACCATCGAGCGGTAGATGCCCTTCTTGAGCAGCAGGGTCGGGAGAACGCCGATGCCCTCCTCGATGTCCGGTACGTTCAGGAAAGAGCTCGGCGTATCCGGCAGACGCTCCCAGAGCTTCCAGTTGCGCCGCAGCTTGTCCACCGTCTCCTCGTCCTGACGCACGGTGACCAGCGCGTCCTCCGGACACACGTCCACGCAGATGTTGCAGCCCTTGCAGGCATCCGGACTCACCGTAATCGACAGAAGCCCGCCGCTTCCCTTCTTGGTGCGCTCGGGCACGTCGAAGAACGGAACGGTCTTGGCGAGCGGGAAGTCCGCCAGCACCGAGTACACGGCTGCGAACTCGTCATCCAGCGCCCGCCGCCGCTCGGCGTCCCAGTTCAACTTCTCGACCAGGTTCTTGTAGGCGGCCGAGATCACGTTGCCGAACGTGGTGAACGGGACGCCGGTGAGGATCTTCCGCGACTCCTTCGCCAGGTTCTTGGACACCTGCCGCATGCGGTCGAGAGGCCGTCCGTTGGCGGCGCTCGCGATCGCCGTGTCGATGATGCTCTCGACGCTGTTCACGACACCCGGGATGGCCGCGTCGGGACACTGCACCCAGCACTGGCTGCAGCCGGTGCAGAGCTCGGGGATGAAGTCGGGCACCTCGAACCGGATGTCCGTCATGTCCCGGATCGTGCTCGTCCCCGCAGGTACGGCGCTGATGGCCGCGAACGGATCGGCGATCACGTCCTGCCCGGTGCGGCACACGCCGCACACCTGTTCCCAGAAGCGCCCGGGATTCCCGAGGCCCGGCCGCGCGTTGGCCACATCGAGCACAGTGGGAATGCGGCCGGCCAACGGCTCGCCCACTTCATCGAGAGCGTCGCCATCGGCGGTGGCGGTCGTGACCTCCCGCATCTCGTCGAACCCGCGACGGATCACGCGGAGGTTGTCCTCCACCACGCCCTCGCCGAGGTAGCCGAACTTCTTCTGCATTTGAGCCCGGATGCCCTCGAACAGAATCTCCTCGCTCAGCCCTTCGCGCTCCATGATCGGGGAAGCCCGGAAGAAGGCGCCCATAAAGGCCGCACCCTGCATCCGGTAGCGAAGCTCCGGATCGTGTGCCTCGTCGGTCGCGATCTGAAAGGCATCGACCGCAAACACGCGAATCCCGTGCTCCTCGATGAACTGGCGGGCATCCGCGGGGAACGAATCCCACAGGTCCTCGTCGGCCAGATCGGTCTGAATGACGAACGCGCCTCCGTCCGTGAGACCGTCGAACGGGTCCGAGTTGCGGAACACGTTGGGATCCGGCGACAGAACCACATCCACGTGCTTGAGCTCGGAGTTGAGCCGCACCGGCTCGCGGCTCAGCGTGGCGTAGAAAGTGGTCGGCTGTCCCTTCTTCTCGGAACCGTATTTGGGGTTGGCTTTCACTTCCATGCCCAGGAGCTCGAAAGCGGTCATCGCCAGGTTCTTGCCGGTGGTGATCGCTCCCCAGCCGCCGACTGAATGCATGCGGATGGAGATCGAGTCCTTGGGTAGCAGGTTGGGCTTCTCGGTCGGCTCCAGGGCCAACTCCGGGAGCTCCGGATACGCGTCCTGGAGCTCCTCCTGCCAGATCTGGAGCTTGGGCAGGTGGGTATCCCGGCGGATGAAGTCGATGCCCAGGTAGAAGCGCCGCCGGCCCTTACCGCCCTCCACCATGTTATCGACGGCGGCGATGATGTCCGCCGGCTGGAGGTCTCGGCTGCCGAAGCCGAAACCGCCGGAGAAGAAGTTCGGCGTCTCGTCCGACGTGACGGCGGCCAGGCCGGGGAACGGTCGGCCGTTCCGGGAGCGTGCGTTCTCCATCGCCTGCGACATGGCGGCGCGGATCTCTCGGAGGAGCGGCGGATCGACCGCGAGAGGCTGATCCACGCGTTCCAGTACCGTCACCGCCTTCTTCCCGCGCAGCATTCCAGTGACCAGATCGGCCGGGAAGGGTCGGAACATGACCAGATCGAGCACCCCGATCTTGAGCCCGCGGCTCTCACGCAGATAGTCGGCGACGGCCTCCGCGTTCCACACGACCGAGCCCTGTCCGGCGATCACATACTCGGCGTCTTCGAGCCGGTATCCCATCGCCCGGGCGTACATCCGGCCGGTCAGCTCGCCGTACTCCCGCATGGCGTCGTCGGTGATCTCGGCGAGGTGGTCGAAATAGAAGGGGCGCTGGGCCGCCACGCCCTGGGCGTAGCTGTCCTGGTTCTGGACGACCCCGAGCATGGCCGGGTAGTCCAGATCGAACATTTCGGGGATGCGCCGGCGGGTCGGACCGAACGTGAGCCGCTGGGCGGGCGTGGGGCAGTCGATGATGTCGCGTGGGTCGCCCACGAACTCCTTGATCAGCTCGGGCTCCGGGAGTCTGCACGACTCGATCACGTGACTGGTGAGAAAGCCGTCCTGGGCGACGGCGCCCGGGTTGAGCGACATCTCGGCGATCCGGTGCGCGAGGACCGTGAGGTCGCCGGCGTATTGCACGTTCTTGGCGAAGAGCTGGAAGAAGCCCGTGTCGTCGATCGCGTGGTAGTCGTCGTGGCCGGCGTGCACGTTGAGCGCGTGCTTGGTCATGGCCCGCGCCGCGATGTTGAGCACGTACGTGAGCCGCTTGCCGGTCGCCGCGTACAGCGACTCGTGCATGTACGCGATTCCCTGGCCACTCGAGAAGTTGGTGGCGCGCAGGCCCGTCATGCTCATGCCCGCCGTGACCGCGGCGGCCGCGTGCTCTCCCTCGGGCTCGAAGAAGATCAGTTGCCGGCCGTTGACGTTCTGCTTTCCGGCTGCCATGGCAGCGGCCCACCCCTCGCCCATCTGGGTCGAGGGCGTGATCGGATACGCGCCGGCTCCTTCACTGGCAGCGGTCTCCACGTGGACCGTCGCACCGGTACCATCCGTCGCCACCGGGATCCCCGGGTAGCGCGGGGCTTCGGCGTTCGATTCTCGCGGCTTTCTCAGCTTGATCATGCGATTTCACTCCCGGCCATCTCGGGCCGTTGTCCCCCGACTCCGTTGTATTCCGAACCCTCCGGTCCCCACCCGAACTGCGCTCCCTCTACCCATGCAATCGCGCTGGTCGGACAGCGGGCGCAGGCCGCCGGGTCCGCCAGCTCGTTCTTCGCGTAGTCGATTACGGGCAGCCCGTTCACCATCTCGATCAGACCGGGCGCCGCGTCGACCGCGCAACGGCCGCACGCATCGCAGGCGACCGAGCACAGGTCCGTGGCCGCGTCTCCATCGAGCAGACTCTTGCACTGCACGATGAGCATCTGGTCCATCGGCATGAGCTCGAACAGGTCGAGCGGGCACGCCTCCACGCAATCGTTGCACGCGGTGCACCTGTCCGGATCGACCAGCGGCAGCTCGTACTCGCTCATCCGGATCGCGTCGAAAGTACACGATACGGCACAGTCCGCGAGGCCGATGCAGCCCCAGGTGCATCCTTTGCCGCCGCCTCCGACCGCCACGGCGGCGGCGCAGCTCTCGATCCCGTCGTACTCGGCCTTGTGCACGGCCACGTTGGAGCCGCCGGCACACAGAAGCCGCGCGACGCGTCGGTTGGCTTCGCCCGCGTCCACGCCCAACATGGCGGCGACCACTTCCACCTCCATGCGGCTTATCACCGTGCACTCCGCCGGTACTACGTCACCGCCGACCGCCGCCTCGGCGAATGCCCGGCATCCGGCGAAGCCGCAGGCTCCACAGTTGGCGCCCGGCAACAGGTCGGTTACCGAGTCGATGCGGGGATCTTCCCATACCCAGAACCGACGGTGCGCCACGGCGATGAGCGTGCCGAACGTGAGTCCGACCCCGCCGAGTATCGCCACCGACGTCAGGATCGCTACCGGGGTCATGAGAGCCTCGTCAGCCGCCCGACCCGTCGACCGCTGAATCGAGGTCGGTGAGGTCAGCCTGGCGCAGCAACCAGGCGGCAAGAACGTCCACCGGTTGGGTCGCGGCGGCGGGTGCGGGAGAGGGACCCGTTCCGTCGGTCGTGGACGTCGGCGAAGCGGCTACGGCGACTGGCTCCGCCTCGCCGGCCGCCATCGTCCGCAGCAACCGCAGCTCCTCGGCCTGCAGAAACGCGGAGACTTGTCCCAGGGCGCGCGAGGGCTCCGTCTCCGGCAGGTGGCTGACCACGACCCGGGTCCCGCCTTCCGCGGGCTCGTGCACGAAGCGGCCGGCCTCGGCCGGAACCAGAGCCGCGATCGCCGGGCCCGCAGCCTGGCCCACCAGCTCGAGCCCTTCCGGTTCGTCGGTCTGCAGCACCAGCACTCCCGGCGTCACCAGGCGGGCCAGCGGGGCGGGGGGCGAGTCGCCCTGGACCAGAAGAATGATTTTGACCCCACCGTCCAGGAAGCCGGCCAGCCCACCCACGATCAGGTCGCCACCATCGACCTCCGCCACCAGCGGGGGCGCCTTGTCGCGCTCGGTGCGGGACCAGCGGCGAAACGGGAACGCGTCCAGCATCATGTCGTGTTGTTCGGACACGTAACGGCCGGTGCGCGCCAGCTCGACGACTCGCGCCGCGCCGAACGCCCGTCCCGCCTCGGCCAGGGCCGCGTCCACCGCCGCGTACAGATCCTCACCCGGATCCACTCGAACCACGAACAGATCGTCACCGCGGCCGCTCAGCGACTCCAGCGTCTCGAGCGCCAGGCTGGCGGGCTCCAGCCACTCGCTCTGCTCGGGCTCGGAGTC
>Ga0209567_10001856_pt1 | contig 10478 bp, 13 predicted proteins | sample COG_12_FD_184756 | JGI IMG/M metagenome (GOLD analysis project Ga0209567, IMG submission 184756) | Pelagic marine sediment microbial communities from the LTER site Helgoland, North Sea, for post-phytoplankton bloom and carbon turnover... | ecosystem: Environmental > Aquatic > Marine > Neritic...
CTGGTATGAATGGTCCTGGAAATACTGCATAAAACCACAATAATGATACAAATACAAGCACAGCTTTGTTCTTTTTTAGAAGTTTTTTCCATCCTAATCGACGTTTTTTAATATAGCATTCCTTACATCTTGTTCTATCATCTACCATACATGACGTGCAGCAGCTTTTTTCACAAAAATAACATATTCTGTCTCCAAATGACGAATCGCAGAAATCACATTTATACACTACCCTGGATGAATTTCTCTTAATTTATCTTTTTTTTATAAGAATCATACTAATTCCAATGAAGTTGTTAATACATTTATTTGAATTATGATTTTCTAAAATAATTTTCAGCTAAAGTATATTTTTCCAGAAGGCATTAATTCAAATCAAAGATTAAGGGATTATGGATGAAGGTCAAATCATTATACCCGTACTGATAGTTACTGCAGTCGGAATTTTTGTGGGAACTAGAGTCTGGATGATGTTTAGAAAATAAAGAAGGAACACCATTGATAGATGTAGGAGCCCCCTAATATTGAAGTAAATTCTAAATTAACATCAAAAATATTCAGGTTGTTCTATAAAAAATATTTTTTCAACATAATTTTTCATGAAAGAAGGTATCAAAATTGAAGGATCATTTTTTATTTCAAAAGAACTCTTGTCTTTTTTTCAATAATTATTTTTGTTTTGAAAATATTCTCAAAAAGAGTTTTTGTACCTTCTATTGATATGTGGTTCATCCCACAAACTACATCAAATCCAATATCCTGCAGAATCCCATTTATTTTCTTGACACATCATGCTCTGACGACTCATGTTGAGAGTTATTGTTTTGTTGTAAAGAATGGTGTTATAAAAAAAGAAATCAGTCAAGCTTGGCCTTGGCCTTCTTGATTGTGATCATCTCTTCTTTGAGATGTTTCTTTAGAATGCGTTCATGTTCCTTCTTGTGCACATAATATGCTTTATTGAGTGCAGTCTTTGTCTTTGCTCTCTTTATTGCTGTGTTGAACTTTTTGTGAATCGCATTCACATCAGCTGTATATGTTGCCATAAGTGAACGTCAGTATGTGTATTATTTAACAGATTAAGGTACACTGAAGATAATCCATTTATCTCCCACCCATCTCACCAAAAATTTCCCACAATGCTGACATCTCATTGTAGGACAGACATCTATCATTGTCGATTATATGTTACATTTTTTACAGTTCTATGTTGGCATTTATCAGTAATGGACAAATCTCATATATACAATTGACTGTACCAATTTCAAAAAATATGCAGATGGAGAATATATGGGGCAAAAAAGTGTTGACCTAGATCGAACCAACTTTCAATAAATATTTTCAAATTATGACATAATGCAATTAGAATTCTATGATAGGAATCTGTCATTATTGTAATCAGGACAAGGCAAATGTGTCATACATGGATATCCTACTAAAAAACAGAGAGAAAACAGTACTGCTGTGTTCTGAATGCAGGGAGTTGAACCTCTCATGATGGGATTATTTTAAATCAGATAATATCCTAGAAAAACAATGAAACCTCAATCGTGTCGAAACTGTGGTAAGGAATTGCAACAAAGTCAAAGAATTTACCCGAGTTGCGGCAAAGATAGTGGGGTATGATGATACAAACAAAAATAAATGAATTTATGGATCTTCAAATTTGTTTATGTCAATAACTAACATATGATATCCATCTACATCATCAATGTCTGTTTTTTCAGCTAGTCTTCCTTTGTCTTTACAACTAGAGTGAGTGTGTGATTTATCTTTTGGAAGGAATTTGATCTCTTCTTCTCCACGTTAAACTTCTATGAATTAAATTATACTCATCAGCTATGTGTAATTCTTTTTTTGTAAGAGCTGGAATGCCTACATGGTGTATGGGTATCATCCCATGGCTGATAAGAATTTCACGATATTGCTGGAAATATCTGCCTAATTCTTCTTTCAAAAATAAAGCATGATCTTCAAACTGTTTTGATTCTGAAATTTTACGTTCATTTCTTAACCTTTGAGATTTATTTTCTACTTCATTGATATTTTTTTGTCTTCTTTTGAATCCCGTTACAATGAAGTTTTCAAACGCCATCAAAATACACCTAAAGTGCAGTATGATGAGTAGGTATGAAACTATTTTGCTTATTTTCAGATATAATCTCAAATTTAGAATTTGATCATTGATTTTATTTTGATTGATATTATTTTTCTGTGACTGCTTTTTGTGATTTTTGTTTTACACAAATGCTAGAGAGTAATTTGACAGTTGACCTATCAGAGTGTGATGCAAAATACAATGCGTTAGAATATACCACTGTAACATTATGTCAAACCAATACAAAAACGTGTACTGTAAATTCCTAACATTTGTTTGTTTTTTCTACAAAACTTAAACAATTAGAAAAATAAAAAGACTTTAAAATTTAATTGTGATATGTTGAATTTGAAAATCATTCTTCATTATTGTAAAATTAAAAACAACGAGAAATACGTGGAAAACCAACGGAACTAGAACCATTCCATAACATGAATTGTTTTCCTAACCTATCATTCTACGACGCAGAACAATGGCCTTCTCGTTATAATGTGTACGTCAAAATAATATTTAAGAATGATCTCGATCTGAAAGTAGTTTAAAAGATTTTGTAAAATGTAATCTAGGATACATTAATGAAAATATAATCTTATCATGAGTGACGAATATTTTGAAATCTAATTGAATGATCTTAAAGTAGGTATGTCGTTATGCTTTAGAAAAGCATATGCTTTTACAAATAACGCAAAAGATCTTAGTTTGGAAGATGCTAAGAAAGCAGTCAAACATATCACTGAAGTGATAACGGGATTTCTATGTAGTGCCGAACAAGTTTTTCCTAAACAGGTATGGTGATTTGGCGAAAGATGTTTCTGATTTAAATCAAATTAGTTCAAAACCTCAACAGGCTCAAATTCACTGGAACTTCCAAAGTTAAGGGACTAGGGTAATCCTCGAAGGTTGAGGATATTTTGTATTATTTCGATGGCTTTTTTTGAATTATTAGAGGAATCTTCTTGGATTTGAAGTGTTTTTGTTTTGTAATATGTGATTGGAAGTTTAGAGTCCGCAGAAACTACATCAAAAGTTTCAATAACAGATCTATTATCACTTATACAAGGAATCGTTTTGAATGATTTTTTCAAGCCTCTTTTGATTTTTCCATAATCTTTTATATTCACATTATTGAAACTAGTCAATTTATTTTTCAATTTCTAGTAAAATATTCTCATCATGTCATGTAACTTTTGCTATAAATCAATGAGATTTTTCTGGATATTTTTCTGAAATGTGTTAAGAAATTCATCAAACATCCCTGATTTATAAAATAAAATATTTTGAATCCAAATAACTAGACCGGAGGGTTATCTTCAAGATGTGGTTGATGATTTTTTATCTCAACATGGCAAAAATATTGTATCGGTGGTTCTGTGGTGGAAAATGTTTTGTTGGTTCATTATGTAGAATAACACCACTATCAATTTTAAAATAAGAAAAACTTGGTCTGTTGTGTCGTTATGATATAGTAAAATTACAATGACTACATGAGATATGCTCTGATGTTGAATAAGACGAACCAGAATTTTTACAAACCATGAAATCGGTCATACTATCTGTTGAGCTTATTGTGTTTGTTATATTCTATTTCGCTGCAATATCTCTCACGAATTATCTTTCATATGTCTATAATTGTAATGACATCTCTTATTACAAAACCAATCAAGTCCGCCTAAATATTCTACACGATCAGATTTGCCACAAAATGTACATTTTATAAAATGCTTCATGCTTTTTTCTTTCTTCATACTGTTTATTTCCCCTACTGTGTTTCTCTCATATTCCATCATTTCCCTCTAGAGATATGTAAGGAGATTAAATCAAGTTGACAAAATAAGAGTATTGACTACCAGATAATCAAGAGATGATTTCAAATTAAGGCCAAAGTGGAAATACTAGAACAATTGTAAAGATGTGTGCAGGTCAACTATACTGTGAAACATGCCACAAACTAAAGTTCCCAAGATTTGCTAAGCAAAAAAATGCGAGTGCAAAAACGTCGTTTGATAAAACAGATAAAATCTCAAAAAATAATCTAAGATGTTGCTATGTTGGAATTTTCTTTAATTGTTCTATCCCTTTTGCATACCGCACAATACTCTTCTTTTGAATATCGATTAATGGGAGTTAAACAATCATGGCAGTACTTCACAAGTATTGTATAATATGTATAGTATAATAGGCAACCGAGTGATGTTGTTATATTAGTTCATCTTTAATTGCTCATTATCACTATGTTTTTTCTTACCGTGTGATTCACAAATCCGAAAGATTCTATGATTATCTTCCATAATCTCTTCTCTTTTTTGCATTAATCTGTAACAATCATGGCATACATCTGTCATCATATTTTGTGATATTTTATCATGTATGTGGTAGCCTGACACATTTTCTGTGTCTTGAGAATGTATTTTCAGGTTAACATTTAGCCTGTTAGTACAATCATAACAAATAATCCATGACTTATAGTGCTTCAAGCGGTGTAGATTATGGTGGACTATCTAGGAGACAACAACAAGAAGAAGAAGCAGGTTCATAGTCTTCTTAATGAACAGAATGTCACCAAAGATAACGAATTCAAGATATCGTTATCAGTGGAAGATATTGACAAAATCGATGAAGAAATTAAAAATATTGAAAGTAATTCCAAAAAAAACTTTTGATGAGTCAGATATGATTGAAATTGAGAAAAGTGGATTAACTGAAGAACAAAAAAATCCCAATGTCGTTGACGGTGTAATTCTATTCAACATATGTGTGATATGTCATAATAAATTCAAACCCGTAAACAGCATGACTAATGAAACGTTATGCGATTTGTGTCTGAGAGAGAAATAAAATCCGATTGAGAAGATATAATTAGACGTGAGGATTTTTGACGCAAATCCAATCAACTTATAATAAGATGACATATGCACTTGTGGGTTAGAGCCTATTCTTCTTTACATTCTTTGCAACAAAATACTTGTAAAAAAATCAAACTTGTTTCCATAGCTTTTATATTTTATATTTACAGCGTCCTCTGATTATACCTGTAGTCTTCATTTCTTAGTCAGGGTGATTTACCAATACAGTGACTACATGGGGAAAATCCTTCCTTTTTTGCACAATCAAGTGTGTCTGGGATAAAGTAGGACTGGTTTTTCTTTTTTACATGATAGATTTTGCATTCGTATTTTTTCATGGCCAGATGATGCACGGTCATGCCTGATTTATCCCCCATATACCCCGGCATGGTGCTACTTGCTAATCTCCAAGAGAATGTTCTCGTCTTGCCATCTGATGTTCTCCAAATCATCAAAGTTATCCCTGATATTTTGCTCAAATGTTTCAGATGATTTTTTAAACTCATCTTTGTCGTAAAGGGCAAATGTAGAGTAGTGATTATTTTTTGCTTTCTTTACGAGACTGGATAAATCTGATGTCCTATCATGTCCAAATACACGGGTATTGACAATTTTCATATCTGCCTTTTTTACAGCATATTGCAATTCATCAAATTCAAACAGACGATCCTCAGTTTCTGCAAACAATGGAAAGTATTGCCCCCAGATATTTCTGGAATTCTGATCTCGTAATCTTGTGTAGATGAATGCATTGCCGTCATCTTTGAGGCATCCACACACCTCAGCTAAAAACCTCTGTATGTCAAAATGATGTATGGCATTAAACGTCACAACGCAATCCATCGAATCGTTTTCTAAAGGCAGCTTGCTGGCACTGCCTGGTATGGCACAAAAATTCAAAATGTCGTTGCCAATCAAATAACTCTTCAGATGTTTGAGCATGTTTTCATTGTAATCGATGCAGTGAAGATAGGAATCATCTTGCAAGCATTTTAAAAGTTCCAAAGAGTATCTTCCATCGCCGCAACCTATATCGGCTATACGGATTCCTGGTTTTTCTGATAGTCGATTTTTTATGTGCTGTATGTGGTCAAAATCAGTCGTTCTAAAATCTTTGTACTTTGAAGCAATTTTTGAAAAATGACTATTTGTATTCTTTTCAGCAAATATTGCCTCATTCTTCATGGTCATAAGGAAAATCCCCCTGTAAGTGCAATTATTGAAACCGCGCTGGAAAGATGAAACGAGTAATACGTCCTCTTGTATCTTGGCCTCATCTATGCAATCACCGTTTTTTTAATTCCAGCAGTCTTGCACAGGCCTATCAAACAGTCATGACAGAGATATTCACCGGATATATTCTTGCAACCGCAATCACATGTACACGTATAATCATTCATTAATTGAGCCCAGAGCGACTTGAAGCCGTACGGCTCTAAATTGAACTAAATTCCAAAAAATCATTCTAACTTAGATAGACCTATCTGTCCTATAACGGTATGTTTTGGGTTTCTTGTCAGGTCCACTTCTTTGTTGCAAGGTTTACTTATTGGTGTACTTTTTGGAATTGTTAAAGAAAACTTTTCAAAAAGAGAGAAAATACAATCACAGATACTCTATGTATTTCAGAAAAATTAGATAGATTTTGTTGAAATTGATCTTCCTGAAGGACTATCTCCTCCATAAGACTCCCACATGTATCCTGCACTTACTCTACGTGCAGAAAAGATTTTTTTTCCATCTGTTCTAACGTTTATCATTCCATGTAGTCTACGTTTGAAAGTTTACTCGCAGTTCAGAATCTTTAAGATCTGAGAGTTGATTGTGACTTGTTGTGATGTATTTTTTACCATCAAGACTTTCAAGTTTTCCAAGTTTTTCATTATGATTGGAATTCTTTTTGTATAACCCTAAACCATTATGAATAATTTTTTTGATTTTGATTTTTGGTGATTTAATTATTGGAATCAGGCCTTTGAGATGATCCTCATCACCATGACTCAATACTAAAAGGTCGATGATTACAGGTTTGTTAGGTTTTATTTTCTTCAAATCATATTTCCAAGACAAAAATCGAAACGCATGGTCATTTTCCCCTCCATCAATCAAAATTGTTTTGCGTTTAGGAGTAACAATGAATGTAGAATCCCCTTAGCCAACATCAATGAAGTAAATCTCAAGTGAGGGCTTTTTCACTAAACTTTCTTCACTTACCCAACCATCCACCTTGGAATATCTTGTAGATACTTTGATTCGCTTGTTTTTTGTATCTCCTTGGGGGTTTCCTTTTGTGTTGATCACATCACCATGAATGAAAATATAATGTCTAGCATTGCCTGTTTTATTTTTGTAAAGAAATACGGTTTTACTTGAGATGTATCTAGTTGCCATAAGTTAATTTTTTCATAATTTAGTGGAAAATAAGCATTTGAAAATCACCTTTAATCATTGTAAAATTAAAAACAACGAGAAATACGTGGAAAACCCACGGAACTGGAACCATTCCATAACATGAATTGTTTTCCTAACCTATTATTCTACGACGCAGAACAATGGCTTCTCGTTATAATGTCTACGTTAAAATAATATTTAAGAATGATCTCGATCTGAACTAATTCAAAAAATGGTATCTGTTAATTTTTGAATTTAAAATAGTTCTTAGACTGATTAACTATGGAAATGTCTCTAGAGCAAAGATGTGAAACATGCGGCAGGCCAAAACTGTTGTATGCAAAAACAAACTTGGTGGTTTGTCCATATTGTGATCCTAGATGTAAACAATGTAGTCATCTAAAAAAAGATCACATCTATGTTGGAAATAACACTTGTCAATGGTGTGAAAAGTGCTCTCTAATGTGGAAATGGAATACTGAATCGTGGTATCTAAAACTATAAGCACTAATTTGTTTCGTAAAAAATTGATAAGGACTATCATAATTTCATATGGTTGCCTGTTGGAAACTATTTAAACGTCATAATTTACATTGTTATTTCTGTGGAATCATTGATCAGGGAATCTATTCATGATGATATCTCATCAATTCTTAATCTTTTGTATGATTCAGACAGGCCAAGACCTTTGAATGATGATGAGGTGAAGATATTCAAAACTAAAATTAGTGATTACTTTTTAGATTCTCAAAAGAATATTATCGTAGCACAACAAGATAAGAAAATTGTGGGAGTCGCTAGTATAATTTATCTACAACGCCTAAACCGTGTCAAAACGGAAATGTATATTCCAGAATTAATTGTAACTGAAAAACTTAGGTGTTCCAGTATTGGCAAAAAATTGATGCAATATTACATGGAACTTGCAAAAAAGAAAAATTGTTACAGAATAAGACTAGAATCAGGTAACTCCAGAAAAGAATCCCATAAATTCTATAAAAGTATAGGGTTTGAACAATCAGCACAATTTTTCTCAAAGTATATGTGATAACTCACAGGAAAACATGGTTCCTACATGATGAAGATTCTCAAAGGATAACGATGGTTCTTTCATATGGTCAAAAATTCAAAAATATAAAATAACTTTCTAGTTGGAATAAAGTGAATGTGGTATCTTAATGGATGGTGATGCATGGAATGGCATGTCCTCTGAATATGATGATAATGTTGAAGGAAATTTTGATCCTGTTATATCAGGTTATCTTTCAGAAGAAATTAAGATCACAAGTAACCTATGTGAGAAAATTATCCAGCCCGATGTAAGATACACAATAATTGATATGGGCTCCGGTACTGGTCGGGTTTTGTTTGCGCTACGTTCAATTCTGGGTACTTCGCTATCATATTTCGGTCTTGATGTATCTCAATCAATGATACAATTATCAAAAAATAAACAATCTGACATGAAGGATCATGATATTTCATTTCTAAACTATGATGCAACAAATCCTGCAATTGATGAAATCTTTGATGATGATTCTATAAAGATTACCATGTGTATGTACAATACAGTTGGGGTAATAGATGTCACTAAAAGACAGCAATTCTTTGATAACATGATAAGGTTGGCAGGAAAAAATGGATTGGTGCTGATTTCTGCATTTAATGGGGACAATTTTTCTTTTGCTGCTCCAAAGATGTATGTTCCAATGAAAAAAATGATCAAACAAATTGATGATGATTCATTTGATGAGGAAAAATTGGCATTTAAGAATAAACTTGGATATTACAGTCAATGGTTTACAAAAAATCAATTGTTAGACTTACTGCGTTCAAATGTAACGCCTATTCCTATCGATGTGTCTTTGAATAAGCACGTACATACATTTGGGCATATTTTTTCAAATCGTAGTGTTTTGTAGTTTTTTAATTTTTACTTACCTGACAAATATTGCCCTTTTTCTAGCACGAACATATTTTCATTCTAAAAAATACTGAAATGTTTAAGAATATCTTGCAAATGGGCATTCAAAAATCATTATTAGATTAGTATGTCTCAAATTTTTGTTATTTTATTTTAAAATAACGAGATACATGGAAAACACGCAAAATCAAGGACGTATTCCTAACATGATGTGTTTTCCAGACCTATTATTCTACGACGCAGAACAACGGTTTCTCGTTAGTACAACTACGTCTAAATCATATTTAACAATGATCCAAATTTCTATCTGATTACAATGAAAAATTATATCTTTATGATCCTATCAGAGTATGTTTTTAATACATTCTTTTTTTGGTTTCACACTATTCAGAAAAATACTTCCTGATTTATATTTACAACATGTGATAATTTTTAATTTTGACTAGTCTAACATAAAAATATTGATCGGTTGATCTTGTTAATTTAGAACATTCTGAGTCTGATTTTTTCCAAAAATTTGTATTTTAATAACTATCAATTTTTATTAAATGCAATTCTACTCAAAACATTATGGCACAATGTTGTATTTGTAAACTTGTTCCAGGAACACTGAAAATTGCTGATGGTAATCCTACCTACAAAGGGAAACCAATTTGTAAAGAGTGTGCAGGGTATCGTAAATTACTCAAAGAAACTAAGTAGGTTCTTCTGATTTTGTTTTGTTTTTAGCGGCCCACTCTTCATATATTTTGATTAATTCATCAACGTCTTTTCCTTCCTCAGAATAGGTGACTATCACTCCAAATGTCCCTTTTTTATCGTGTCCTCTAGCAAAATATCCCCAAAAAGAATCAGGCAATTTTGCAAAACTGCTTGAATCATGTGATACTCCAATTAGATTATTTCCGATTACTTCGACTACTTTTTTTGCATCGCCTTGTTCAATCATGATTGACTAACCACTTGATACAATAGAAATTTAAAATATTGTCCGTCAATTCACACCTTTTCTTCTGGTCATTTTTTCCCCTGTCAATACTGTGCTATTCTTAAAGTTCTCCAGTTTAGCATTCCTTTCGTCTTTTTCTGATTTTGCTAATTCACGAATAATGATGTCTTGAGAATCTACAAAGTTTTCACATTTTTCACATAGCCACAATGTGATCTTTTCTGTTGTTTGAAATATGGGTAATCTCCTATCGTTGCATTGTTTACAGAATAA
>Ga0209567_10001857_pt1 | contig 10471 bp, 11 predicted proteins | sample COG_12_FD_184756 | JGI IMG/M metagenome (GOLD analysis project Ga0209567, IMG submission 184756) | Pelagic marine sediment microbial communities from the LTER site Helgoland, North Sea, for post-phytoplankton bloom and carbon turnover... | ecosystem: Environmental > Aquatic > Marine > Neritic...
GTTCCGGGCCAAAGGCCAGTTTTCCAGTGGCATCGTTGAAGGCTTCAACAACAAAGCAAAACTGACTACCAGAAAAGCGTACGGATTCAGAAGCTATCATGCTGCTGAAATCGCTTTGTATCATACGCTTGGCGCGTTACCGGTTCCCAAAACTACCCACGAATTTTTCTGACGAGGCATTAATAAGGAGATTGCGCAATGTCGTCGCACGCGTGTCGACCTTAAAGTTTGCTGGGTTGACGTTGTATTGTCGGCACAAACTCGACCAGTCGTCCGCTTTGTTATCGCGGATTAGCAGCAACACGTTAGCGCCGTTGTATTTCCACATCGGATCTACCTCCAAGTGTTACAATTTGCCGCATAACAAATTCTTTGGTTCGTACAGCCACCTAAAGTTGATTTTCATGCCGGTAAAGTGAAAGTACCCCACTGTACGCTTCATCGTGAATTCCGAGATTTCTGACTGCGGACTTTTTCAACAGTATTAGTATTTTGCTGCCAATTGCACCCCAGCACAAAATCTGCGGATGCACGAAAATACTACGGCAGGTGTGCAACCGATAACGGCCATTGGTTTTTCTGAGCAATGGTATTGTTGCAGCGCATCACAGATGCCCGAGTATTGCCCAATATCGTCCTTCAGTCCTCTCTCAGTGATACTTAATACGGCTGGTAGGTATCTGTAAGCGAGAGCGGGACATGCACCCGCGGACTACGAATAAATTGCCCAAACATACGATGTTTCCCGGTTTGGTTTCGAGCCCGCAGGTGCTGTGCTCCGCAAAAAAGTCATCGCATTCAAGCCGAGGTTTTTGCGGAGGACACCGCTAGCGAACCAGATCGACCGTCACGCTGAACTGGTCTTGCTCACGGAAGACGGGGGTCAGTGGATCTTTCGTGCCGAGCCTGGCCGTCCGCTCCTCCAACCAGTCGTGGACGACCTTCAGTGCCTCGCGTTGATTCGCCTTCGCCGAGCTCTTCTCGGCCTGCTCGTCGGTGATCGCCGCGAAGGCGCGTTCCGGGAACGTGAAATGGACGTTGAAATTTGACGTGACACCCGCCTTCTCTCGCCCGGCGACGAGCATCTCGAGTGTGGCGATCTCGGGATTGTGGTGTTCACCGTTGGCCGAGATCACGTAGTCGTCGGCGATGATCTTCTCGAAGGTCTGCTGCTTCACGTTGCGGTCCGAACCGTGGTGAGGCAGCTTGAAGAGGTCGACGTGAACGACGCCGTCGTCGAGGTATCCCTGCGCCTGGAGACCGTCGATGAGATGATCACCGCGGCCGTCGCCGGTCAGGAGCATCCGCTTCCGCTTACGGTTGACCGTCCGTTCGACCATCACCATGATCGACGACAGGTTGTGCTTTGAGCTGTCGCTGAACGCCGACGTCTTCGACTTCTTCTTCTTCAGAATCTTCGTCAGGTCGGTCTGCCATTTGCTGCGTAACGCGTCGATTCGCGCCTGGTCCGGGCCGAGCACGGTAATCTGGATTCCGCCGGCGAGCTTAACGCTGTTGGGGCCACCGCGAGCGTCCCTCCGTACCAAGTCGCCACCGAATTGCTGGTTGATCGGGATCTGCCCTAGGCCCGCGGCGAACTGGCGCAGCTCGCGGCACTCACCGGTGCTGGCGATCCAGGCTACCAGCTCGTCGTCGAGCTTGGCCGCCTCGGGCAGGCACGACATCATCCACGCCCCCCGGTCATTGCCGGCGACTTCGACCAGATCATTCTCGAGAGCGGCCGGCCGGCTCTCGGGGATGTCGAAGGTGACATCGTCGAACCCGTTGATCCACATCGCCGAGATGTCGACCGGTGGTGCGTCGAGCGACCGGTCGACGCCCTGGCCGCCATCATCCGCGTCCTGTGCGAGGTGCGCCTCCATGTGCCGCTTGAGGTCGAGGAGCCCCAGCACATGGTCCTGATCGGCGTGGCTGAGCATCACCAGGTCCAGCGGCAGCCGACCGTCAACCGTGAGATGGGACGCGAACTCGATCCGGAGCTGGTCCAGACGTGGTCGGAGGAATCGTTCGTAGACGCGGCGATGGCCGCCGTCGATGAGGATCCACTTCGGTTTCGCATCGGTGCCGTGGTGGAGGATGAGCGCGTCACCCTTCCCGGCATAGACCGCCTCGAGCTTGAATCGAGATGCCATCGTGTCCTCCCGTTCAGAACCTCTGCATCGCTCGCATCACGTCGACGAGCCCGGCGCCCTGGTACGCTCGATCCCGTCCGAGGTCGGTCGCTGTGTCGACTAGGATCGACTTGACCCGCACCGGGTCGCCGATCAGTTCCCGGTGTCGACTCATTAGCATCGCGGCGGCCCCACTGACATGGGGGGCGGCCTGGCTCGTGCCGTCCCGACGCTCGACGCGATCACCGGGCACCGTAGAATAGACCTTTTCGCCGGGTGCCACTAGATCGGGCTTCATCCGTCCGTCACCGGTCGGCCCACGGCTGGAGAAGTACGACACGCCGTACGTGTGGGGCTGCTGTCGATGGGTCGACCCCACCGTGATCACGGCGTCCGCATTCCCGGGGTCGGCGATACTCACTGCTCGATACCCCTCCGAAAGGCGGCCCTGGGGTGTTGTGAAGTTGGCCCGGCCGTAGTTGCCGGCGGCAGCAACGACGACCACGCCGTTGTTGACCAGCCGCGTCGATTCCTCGCAGACCGGGCTGCGCCCGCAGGCGAAGTTGCGCACGTCGTGGAAGACCGACAGGCTGAGATTGGCGCCGTGGATCTCGATGTTCTCGTACTGCATGTTGAGGTGCCGTACGAACTGCAGCGCCGAGATCACCGAGAACTCGTCACCGACTGGGCCGTCGAAGACACGGAGATCGTAGAGTTCGATGTCGGGACACATCCCAACAACCAGCTTGGACGGTCGAGTGCTCCCCGTCGCAGGACCGATCGGGTCGTCCTCCTCCAGACCGGGGTCCCAGTTGGCGGCGATGATGCCGGCGACGTGTGTCCCGTGTGAGCTCGCGGGAGATCGGTAGTGCTCGTCGTGTGGGATGTCGAGGCCGTGCCCCGGCCTCCCGTCCTTCTTCTCCTTCTCGTCAGCCTTCCTCCTTAGCTCTTTCTCGATCGCGGTCCAGTCGAGCAACCGTCCTCGGAACAGGCTTCGCCGTTGCACCTGGCTCAGGTGGTCGCGGATGTGGGAGAAGTCGTACGTCTTCTTGATCCGTGTATTGTTCGTGCCGTCGCGGCTGAAGGGCTCCTCGTGAGGCAGTCCAGTGCGCCCGTCTCGCTTCCGGAACGCGATGTGCGTCGCGTCGATTCCCGAGTCGACCACGGCCCACCGGATGCCGCGGCCGGTGACCTCGAACGTTCGCTGGGCGACGTCGGCCTTGGTGGTCGGGACCGAGTAATGCGTCGAACGATCGATCGGGCGATTGAGGTTGACCGAGAACACCCACGGGTTGCCCGACTCGTACCCGGCGGAATCTGGGATGCTGCGGACCCAACTGATGAACTGATCGGCGATCCCCCTCGCATCGGACGCGTCGTTGACCGTCTTGCCGACGTTCGAGGTCTCGATGACGTAGAAGAGGTGTGCCGCCCAGATCATGTCGCTACGGATCAGCCAGTGGCTCCCCTGGCGGCTGTCCGGCACCGTCTTCCCGTGCGGCGCGTCGCGTTGACTGATCAGTCGCTCGAGTCCGCCAATCAGTTGTCTCTGCGCGATCAGCCTCGTCTCGTCCGAATCGAAGAGTTGTTTGGGCGTGCGGTTTGGGAGTGCCACGAGACGCTCGTGCCACCACCAGCTCAACGGGAGCACGTGCCGTACCAACTCCAAGAACTCGAGCTTCATGGCCACCACGCTTTGGTTGAACGCGATCGAGTAGCGATCGCGCACATCGTCCTTGGCCGGCTCGTCCTCCGGCTCGTCGACGGGGAGGCCGAGGGACGTGGCGAGCCGGTCGCAGAGCTCGAACGTTTGGCGGGACCAGTCTGGCGTCAGCAGCAGGTCGACGCGTTCGTTGTTCCCGCAGCCGTACCGGCTGTAGACGTCAAAGAGCACCGGCGAGTCCTGGGTGAACCGGGTCGAGTCGAACATCTCGTAGACGAGACGCTGAAAGCATTCCTCGTCCCGATCGGTCATGTCGATCATTCTTCTTCACCTCCGACGACGACGGTGCGCGGCGGTTCAGCCACAGCCCGTGTCAACTGGCGACGGATTCACGTCTGTTCGGGTCAGGCGTGGCGGTGTCCGATGGCGGTGGATAGGAAGGATAACCGCTATGCTGTTGATCGACAAGAGTATAGAAAAACAAACGTCCTCTATCCGGTTGTGCTACGCAAATATTCCCCGACCGCACCCTTACGCTGGATTGAGGATGTAGTTTAGTCACACATAGATGGAGCAGTGTATGCTAAGGAAGCTCTGATCTATTCAAGTTGACAACGTTACACTGACAAATCGATTCGGCGCGGTTTAGCGTCGCGTTCTTGATACAGGGCGAGCTGTTTTCGCAGGAATAGATTCTCGGCCGCGAGCACCTCATTAGGACGGAATCTCAGGTAAACGTACCGGGATAGATCAAGTAATAGTCCAGAGATTATTACCAAAGCCCGTTTGAGGGAAATCGCTGCGTACCGTATGTCGAACCTCATGCTGGCGATTATCCATGATGATCAAGGTTTGATGAAGTCGTCAAATATGGAGCGGATAGGGTTTTTGCGGAGGACAAGAACGACATAGAAAAAAGGTTACCTCCGGAGGTATTAAACGTGCTGCTACGCTACTTTCTTACAGATGTGCAGAAATCAGCACGTAGGATTCGGGAGCAACAAATTTCCGTCATCGTACAATCGACTCCAACGCATTGATTTCATTGGGAGTTCGCAAAATGATATTGGATCGCTCAAGATACAAAGCAGCAACCGTTTCATATTCGCTCATAGATAAGTCCAAATACGAACTCGCGCTTGTTCTACTTCCTTCGCATCCTGGTCACTCCAGCCCCGCCACACGGTAATGCTTTTATTCGTAAGATTCGACCACCACGCACCGCGCGATATATTATTTTTGCGCCGCGAGGCGCGTACCCGATTGCCGCCACCGTATTGGCGCTGATGGATGCCGAGCCCGTTTCCGCGAAATTGTAGATCAACGATATATTTGTCTGGATTTCCGCCTAAGTTATGATCAATCGAGATCGATGCATCCAACCCAACGAGCACGCCCGTAAAATCGATCGTCGTCCATTCGCTGACGAAGGCAGGTTGCGGATACGATGCACCGCCGTTGGGTCCTTTATCGCCGCGAATGGCGCCGGTTACAAAAAGGTCACCTTCGACGAATATTGCTGGACCTCTCGCCTCATTGCGTGCGCGAATGGCTGCATGACCCGTATTCGAGCTGCGGGTGACGGCGATCAGGCCGTCATTCCCTTCGCTTACTTCCGCGACACCGATACCGCGTTCGCTGTGGCCGAATACACCGCTTTTCCCAACCGTTCCTGACCATCCAACAACGCCGTTGTCCGCATCGCTACGCCCTACGACCCCGATGCCCTCGGCGCTATGACCCATAACACCGCCAACGTTTCGAGCCGCGGTCCAACCCACGATTCCAGATTTCCGATCACTTCGGCCCGTTACACCCACGCCCACGGCGCTATGACCAAAGACACCACTTTTATCCGGAGCTCCGGTCTTGCCGACCACACCATTATCAGTATCGCTCTCACCGCGCAAGCCGGGCGATTGACCTTGAGTAACGGACACTATCAATATCAACGTTGACCAGGCCAGCGCCGGCGCTAGCCATTTCCGACAATAACTCCAGCCTTTCCGATTCATCGACATTCTCCATTAGATTTAGTGTTTAACAATCGTAAATGGTGCGTCCAGCGGTATCGGTAACGAGATGCAAAAGAAATATCGCGTCCAATACGGAGGCAATATGTTCCCGACGATAATTCACCTCGCGCTATAACAAGTTGCACACAACCAAATATGCGTCGCACAAACGGCATCGATGTACATGCCGAATCGGCCCACTGATGATCAACTGTTCGCAATTGTTCCACCCGACTGTATGTGTAAACGACTGCGCAATCTGTCTTTATGTGATGTGATTTAAGCATAAGCATCGAATTGGTCACTGACCCAGATCAATCAGAGATGATAAAAATAAAGATCACACTACGAGCTACCGCGATTGGCGGTCAGCTGCAAGCGCTTTGTTAGGCTCGAAATTGCAAATTACCTCTCTTTTCCTAATTTCAATTTTGCAGAAGTTGAGCCTTCACTTCAGTCTTTAGGTCTGCATACTAGAACGACGTTAATATAGATATTTACACTTACCCACCACGGTCAGATGAATCCAAAGACTGCCAAACGCTCCCTTGCTGATCAACATATACGGTCTTCTTCTCGTAACTGACTTCCCAAAGTGGATAGAGCGGCGAGCGCGATCCTTTGCAAGATTTCCAGACCAACTCTGCCGCAGTCTCCGCTGGAAACCCCGCTCTCTCCACGGCTGTTTTGGCATTTATCAGCAGATGCGGCCTCTCGCCTGGTGCCTGGGCGTGGATCATTATTTCTCCAGTCGTGATATCAACTGCTGCCACTCCTATGGTGGCCCGGGGTTCACCGAAAATAACCAGATAATAAGCCTCACCGGCGCGGTCGGCTCGATGCGTTCGCAATGCTTGTGCGTGGATCAAAGGATCCAGCCCCAACTGAGAACGCGCCTTGGCGATTGCTTCTTCTTCCGTGATTGGAGACATATCCTCTTATTACCCTATTCTCAATAAACTATGTCCTCGCCTCAGACGCCAGGAATATGAGTGTGCAACTGGGTGAAAATCTGCCCGTCGATACGAACGTAAATCCTCTGATCGCCGACTGTGATCATATGAAAAGGCCAAAATGGAGAAAGAGACTCCAAACAAGGTTGCCACACCAGCGCCGGATAAAGACAAAACGCTTCTTTGCGTACTATCATGTGTCCCAGTGGCCCTTCCAGTTTCAAACGGCGTCCTACGGTCATTTCGAGAACCACCTTTCTATCCAACGCCGTGAGGATGCTGGAACCGCCTTCTGGAAGGGCGATAGTCTGGCGGTAGTCACCGAAGCGAGCATCAACGGCCACGGCTGCAGTTACAGTACCTCTGCGCCGCTCTAAAGGCACTATGTAGTAGTACGAGTCCATCTTGTCGAGACGTTGCACTAACACAGGATGTCCGGGTGCCGTGTCCCTGAAAGCCTTTCTCCATCCTTTTCTCTGTGGCAGCTTATACATGTCCAGACCGGCCATGGCATACCTAACAGCTGTCTTGGGTGTCAATAACTTGTCACCGCGTAACCGTTTAGCGGGTGGCCGTGTCTGGCCCGGCAGTTTTGCTGGCGGATCCGGATCGCACACCGCAACGTTTTTTCCATTCCACAGACTGCCATATGCATTTCCTGTCATGTACGTTGACTGCCAGGTGGCGTAAGCGATGTGTTCATTGGTCGTTCCGCGGTTGCCCCCTGTGCCACAATTATCGGTCCCGCTGTGTGGCGGAGGTGCGGGATGTGGTGGCGGAGGTGGGGGCAGATAAAAGCTGGGCACGGGAGGCCAGGGATTATTTGTCTCAAAAGCAGTGATCGTATAGGAAGTGTCGCCTGAGCCGGTCGGAGCAGCGCTAGCCTCATAGCCACGCACAACGATCCAGTGATCGCCCCCAAAAACTAGGGCAATCGGGGCCACCTGATAGTGATTGATTGTCCAGACAAGCTTTCGAGAAATGGCATCCTCTGTGCTCAAAGCATAGAGCACAAAGTATCCACCGAAACCTGCCGGACGCCGATCGTTCATGACCCACCGCAGACCGTCGGGGGGCGTGTACCAAGCCGACAGCTCGCTCGTATTGTTCCTTGCGTCAGTATAAAGATCGTCTTGATTCAGCAGGCCGGTACCTATTGAATCAAGAACCATTTGTGCGCATGCCGCACCGCAGTAAACATCGGTGTCCTGTTGATGATAAGGAACTGCCAGATTCTCGTGAATTGCCATTGTTCTCTCCTTTATTCATTTGACTGACAGTTTTCATTGCCAGCACTCATATAACTTGAGAATCCACCCAACAAGTAGAGAACCACGTTTTTAAGTTGTACGTACTGACGCATGTCAATATTGACACAGAAAACATAATTGCCCGTATGAGGGCGGAATTAACCGCTAGGGATTTATCGGAGACTCCAGTATTGGAGAGTATGGAGTTATGAAGCAGACGAAGAGAGGAGTCCATCCCATTGCACTTGGCCGGGTCCCGCCTGATGCAGTGGAGCAATCTACCCATGCATTCTCATTCAACGTCTGCTTTCCTGAATTCTATACTTCAATTGCGGAACGCACGAATGGCAGGAAGTGGCCGGGTCCCGCCCTCACGCAGTGCAGCGAAATCTACCCGCCCAAGGTCTGTTTGCTCGGTCCGCTATGGCGCGGACAGCCGCCAGTCGAGCTCAGGCAATATCAGTACTGGCCTGATAGACTGGACCTGACACATTTTTGCCGGTCGCAACCAGAGCACGCTACGCCGCAAATTGCCTGTTGCGGTCGTTCATTTAGAAGATAAAACAATTTGGTGCGCCGCACCATCACCGTCTCAGTACAACTCGATATAGCGGCCTTTCGCACAAGTTCCGCAAGGCAGACTCTAGCATCGTTATGCCGTCTATTGGTAAATCGAAACGGTGGAGTTGCTACAGTTTGAATAATGGCTGTGTCAGCACTTCTTCCGCATGATAAACGGACAGTATTTTAATAATATATTGATAAGTAGATGAAATAATCAAAACATTAGCAAAGTCTGAATACTACTTTACTTAGGCTGACCAACGAACCAGTCTAATACTTGTTATATATGTTTGAGACTGAAAACTACGACGTGAGCCACTATGAATGCTTCGAAAAGAGTAGACAAGAGCGTTTTCATAAGTTATCGACGCACCAACCGGGTGCACGCGTTGGCTATCTCTCAATATTTGACTCAACACGGCTTCGACGTTTTCCTAGATTTTGAGGGCATCGGTAGCGGCGACTTCGAGCAGGTCATACTCGAGAACATACGTGCTCGCGCGCACTTCCTCGTCGTACTCACCCCGTCGGCGCTTAATCGATGCGACGACCCAAAAGATTGGTTACGGTGGGAAATCGAGGCCGCTATAGATAATCGACGTAACATTGTTCCCATAATGTTCAAGGGCTTTGACTTTAGTAACCCAAAGATCGCCCGACTACTCACCGGCAAGTTAGATTTGCTAAAGAAATACAACGCAATAGTGGTTCCGGCAGAATACTTTGAGGAGGCCATGGACCGCCTACGAGAGACTTACTTAAATGTAACACTGGATGCCGTGCTTCACCCCGCATCGAGTACAGCCCTGCAGTTTGCCAAAGAACAAAAAGCTACCGCGTCGAAAGCTCCTGTAGTACAGGAGAACGAATTAGCCGCGGAGGCATGGCGTGAAGGAATTCTGAGTTGGGTCGTTTTGAAGTGGGTGGTGCTTCCCGGGCCGCAAGGGAAAGCCTCTTTATTTATTCGAAGCATGATTTTCGCTTTTTTGGTGGTAGGAAGTGTGGGTGTTCTGGCGGTGGGTTTGATTACCGGTATTTTCTATCTCCTTGTCGCGATCTTCGGTTAGCCCAAGGTATGCGATTCAGCGGGCGAAAGACCCCATTGTTACTTTCAGCATACGGTCAGGCATGCTCCGTTGAGCTGGCCGGGTCTTCGCAATGTAAACGACGAACTAGCCCATGCAGCGAGCTTGGTCGGTAAGCTTCGCCCGCCTACGCGCCGGCGATTTGTGTCGTTTTTCTGCGTCTAGGCGAAAGGCAGCTTTCAGAAATTCAATTAATTGGAAGTAGCCGGGCTTTCTGTCTGACGCACTACAGCAATCTAGCCCTTTTTTCTCGATCTTGGCAATGACTGCAACGAGTATGGAGCCGCCGGTCGTAGCTTAGGCGGCGAATGACTCTTCCTGGCCGAACGCCAGTTCAAGAAAATACCGTGAGTGGCGGCTATGGGCTGGCCGATCAAGCGTCATTCTCCGGACCGGCGGCTTCATGCCGGTAAGCGGCCGGACTATCGCCTGAATATTTAGGGGATTGTAGGCCCGCTGTATACTCTTTGCCGACCTTCGGCTTGCAGAAATAGATGAGTGCTAATTGCCCGTTACTGTCATTGACGCTATTTTCTCGAGCTGACGCTTTCGACCGCAAGCAGCCTATCGGGAAACTGAATCTGAAGGTCAGATCCACAAATGTTTGTAGCGATCCGACGAAATGGTACTAGGATGGATCAGGGGGACCTGAATCGGGCGTCTCGGGTAAGCCCGCTTTACGTATGGCGTCAAGCCAATGCTCAAGATCCCACGGCGGAATTACCCTAACCCCCATCTCCAATAAAAACAAAAAGATAGCTCGAGTAGTGGACAATCTCTGCCATTCAAGGTAGGGTATCAGTCGTTCA
>Ga0209567_10001858_pt1 | contig 10470 bp, 7 predicted proteins | sample COG_12_FD_184756 | JGI IMG/M metagenome (GOLD analysis project Ga0209567, IMG submission 184756) | Pelagic marine sediment microbial communities from the LTER site Helgoland, North Sea, for post-phytoplankton bloom and carbon turnover... | ecosystem: Environmental > Aquatic > Marine > Neritic...
GTGCCACCAGTTGAAGTCGAACCAGCCGTCCAAGAACGGGGCGACGCGGGTTCGGTTGGGCGTGACGAAACGCATGCCCGCCGAGAAGAAGATGTTGGTTAGCGTTTCTCTTGGGGTGTTTGGGGGAGCGCCCGGGACGTAGTTGAGATTGAGGCCGTTTCCGCGGAAGCCGAGCGCGAACATCGGCACCCACCACTTGTAGTCCCAACCGAAACGCGCATCGACGGTGCCACCGGGGCGGACGATGTTGCGGTCGACGCCGTTCCACAACATGACGCCGACGTCCATGCCGAATTCGATGTGGGGGTAACCGTCGTGCGAGGCGTCCTCGTATTGGGCGTCGGCCATACCGGCGACAAACGTCGTGCCTGTCGCCAGCGCGATGGCGAGGGCCGCGGTCCGCGCCCTCACGGACTTCCCCCTAGCTTCTCGAGCTCGGCAGCGTATTGCTCTGCCGCTTTCATGCGCCCCATCTGCTGGTTGTAGCCGGCCAGTAGTCGCAGAATGTCGCGGTTAGCAGGGTAGCGCTGAAGCGCGCGCTCGAGTGTTTTGAGCGCGGCGGCTTTCTGCCCGCTGTCGAACTGGGCCACCGCATACACATAACCGAACCGGATGACTTCCGGGCGAATCACGTGGGCGCGGCGCAGGTGCGCCATCGCCTCTGAAGAGCGCCCGAGCCGTATGAGCGTGAGGCCGAGTGCGAACTCGACGGAGCCGCGATCTGCGGCGGCCTTCAGCCCTTCACGAAGTACCGTTTCCGCCTCTTCGTCTCGCTGCTGGCTTCGGTAGAGGTCCGCGAGATTCACGTAGGCGGCGGTGAACGTGGGATCGATATCGAGAGTTTCGCGTAGATTGCCCTCGGCATGCTCGACGTCGCCGGCAAGCAGCGCCACATGCGCCAGGTCGACGAGGCCTTCGCCTCGGTCGGCGTTGAACGCCCTGGCTTCGATGTACTCCGCCGTCGCCGCCTTCAGCGCGGCACGGTCCGACTCGCTCCACGCACCCGCGTGAGTCCCGAGCAGTGCGGCAACGGCTTCGATTCGAACCGTGCGCACCGGGTCACGAAGCAGCTCCCGAGCAACTTCTGGACGTTGCTCGGTTGGAAGATCTCGGGAGGCGACAGCAACGGTGCGGCGTACGATGGGGCTCGGGTCGCGTGCAGCGCGCATCAGTAGGGCGGGCAGCGCGGGTGAGGCCAGATTACGGAGCTCGAGGAGCGCGGTCGCGCGTATGATGGCAGGAGCGGTACCCGTTGCGACGAGCTCGATTAGCCCAGGCTCGCCTTCAGGTTGCTGCATCCTCGCGGCGTGAAGCACCTCGGCGAACGCATCATCGGCCCGTTTCTCGAAGTGCTCGTCGATCTGACGCTCGGCCCAGTCGGCGCTCTTCTTCGAGTGACACCCGATGCAGGCGTCCGGGGCGCCGATCTTGGTAGCCAACGCGGGACGCGGCAGCCCAAAGCGATGGTCTGCACGCTCGTCAATGACCATGTACGTGCGCTGCGGCATGTGGCAGTCGGTACAGAGGCTGCCGGGCGATTCGGGCTCGTGGAAGTGATGCTTCGGTCCGTCGAAGGTCTCGGCTTTGTGGCAGCGGGTGCAGAGCGCATTGCCCTCCGCGCGGAGCTCAGCGGTGTGTCCGTCGTGACAGTCGCTGCAGACCACGCCCGCAGCGTGCATCCTGCTCTGCAGGAACGATCCGTAGACGTAGACCTCGTCTTTGATCTGACCGTCGTCAAAATAGAGAAGCTCGTCGAGAGCGGCCAGGCGATAGCGGTCGTGATAGCCCAGGCCCTCCCCGCCGAGGTCGGCGCGCCGGGAGTGACAGGGCGCGCAGGTCGAGGTTTCATCGCTTGGCTGCGAGGTGGCGAGCACGGCGATGTCTCCCCCTTCGACGAACGACCACTTTCGTTTCTCAGGGGGCGGAAGCCGCCGGTCGAATCCGGTGTTGGCGGGGCGGCGTTTGGCCTTCGCCTCGCTGAGCTCCGCGTGCCGCGAACCCGGCCCATGGCACGCCTCACAACCGACGTTGATCTCGAAGTACTCGGTCGAGTAGCGCTTCGACTCGCGATCGTAGTTCTTCTTCACCGCGGTCGAGTGACAGTCGGCGCAGGAGTAGTTCCAGTTGTAGCTCGGCCCGGTCCAGTGCAGCGGATCCCCCGGCTCGATGTACTCGTCGGGTTGCAGGTGGAACCAACGCTGGCCGCCCTGCTCTTTGGCGCGCGTGTCCCAGGCGAAGAGAAACGACTGCAAGCGCCCAGGCTCCACCTCGACCAAGTACTGCTGCATCGGCTCGACGCCGAACGTGTAGATCACGGGAAAGCGCGCGCGCTTCCCATCCGCACCCAGGGCTTCGACCGCAAACGCGTCCCCATCACGGAGGAACCTCACGGTCTCCTTGTAGTACTTCATGGCGACGTCATTGAAGTCACCCAGCACGGTCTCGGGCGTCGCCTTCTGCATCGCAAGGTCGTGATGCGACCCAAGCCAGCCTTGGTGCTCGGCCTCGTGACAAGAGGCGCACGCCGGAGTCCCCACATACTCCGCGGGCCCGTGCACCACCGGCGTCGCCGGAACCGAATCAGGCTCCACGACGACGTCCTCGGCCTTCTTACTGCACGCCGATCCCACCAAGGCGAGCGCCACCACCAAGCTCCAAGCCAACCCGCTCCGCATAACCCGCCGGGTCTAGCGCGTATCGGAAAAAGGGGACAGTCCCCTTTTTCAAAGGGTTAACCCTTCCAAAAAGGGGTCTGTCCCCTTTTCCGCGGATAGTATCGGGGGATGGAGGTCAACCGGAGCAGCGCGGTGCGGGTGGTGCGGTTTCTGGTGGGGCTCTTCTTTCGTCGGGTTGAGGTGAGCGGGGTTGAGCACGTACCTGCGACCGGCGGGGGCATCCTGATCGCTTGGCATCCGAATGGGCTGGTGGATCCGGCGCTGATCATCAGCTGCTTTCCACGTCGGGTGGTGTTCGGGGCTCGTCATGGCTTGTTCAAGTGGCCGGTGGTCGGGCGGCTCATGCAGGCGCTCGGGACGGTTCCGATCTTCCGCGCTTCGGATCTGAAGGATGCCGACGACGACACCCGGCGGGCAGCGAATCAGAAGAGCCTCGACGCGATGGCCCAGGCGGTATGCGATGGCGGGTTCGCGGCCTTGTTTCCAGAGGGAGTCAGTCACGACGACCCGTTTCTTCAGGAGCTCAAGAGCGGCGCCGCCCGGCTCTACTACCGCGCGAAGCAACTATGCGATGAGAACGGCGCACCACCGGTGATCGTTCCGGTCGGCCTTCACTACGACAACAAGACCGCCTTCCGATCCGATGCGCTCGTCGAGTTCCACGCTCCACTGGAGCTGCCGTCGGAGCTTTTCGCGCCGATCGCTGAAGGCGACGACGAGGCGCTCCGCGCTCGGAGCACCGAGCTGATGCATGTCCTCGAGCCGGTTCTCCAGGAGGTCACTCACGCAACCGAGAGCTGGGAGCTCAACCAACTCATGAACCGGGTCCGGTCGCTCATGCGAGCGGAGCGTGCGAAGCGAGCCGGCGTGAGCCTCAAAGCGCCGGACATGGTTGAGCGTACCCTAGGGATGGCGCGGGTCTGGAAGGCCTACTTCGTGCGCTTGCAGACCGAGCCCGATCGCGTGCAGGCCTTGCTCGACCGCGTATCGGCGTACGACCAGGCGCTCGTGGAGGTGAAGCTCGAGGACGACGATCTCGACAAGCCGCCACCGATTGAGTCCAGATGGCTGCCCATCCTCTTGGCGGCTCAGGCCGCGGTGGTGTTCCTCGTGTTTCCTCCCATTCTCCTCCTCGGGTCATTGATCAACGCCGGGCCCTACTTCCTGACCAACTTGATCTCTCGCCTCGCATCGAAGCAGTACAAGGACACGGCCACGGCGAAGCTGCTCTCCGGCCTGGTTCTGTTCCCTCTTGCCTGGTTGATCGCCGCCCTGCTCGTGGGCCTGGGTCAGATCGAGCTACACGAATCGTTCGAAGGAATCCCTCGGGCGCCATGGCCTGCGGGCATCACGACGTTCCTGATCGGCGCGTTCGGCGGCGCGCTGGCGTTGGTCTACGTGGAGCTCGTGAGGCGCACCTGGACGTCGATCAAGATCCGCGCGAAACGCCAGTGGGGATCGACGATCATCCGCCAACTCTCGACCGAACGAGCGGTCCTCTACGAGGCGATCGAGGAGATTCGAGAGGGCCTGGACTTGCCAGGGGACGTGCTTGCGGACGGTAGCGTCGGAACTCGCGACTTCGCCCTCGAGCATGACGACATGCCCTAGCCCCCCTGCCCTTTCCAGGGGATGTCCTCCACCCCCGCCATGTGATTGGCGTAGCGCGCGAGGACGAAGAGCAGGTCGCTCAATCGATTGACGTAACGGAAAAGCTCGCCGCGCAGGTTCTCCTGTGCACCAAGCTCGACGAGCGAGCGTTCGGCGCGGCGGCACACACAGCGCGCGAGGTGGAATCGGGCGGCGCTTTCGCTTCCGCCCGGAAGAACGAACGAGGTGAGCGCCGGCGGACCTTCTTCGTACTTGTCGATTGCACGTTCGAGGGCTTCGACTTGGGGCTCCGCGATGAGTGGCATCGCGCTCTTCTGTTTCCGGTCCTCGGTCGAGCCGAGCTCCGCGCCGGCTTCGAATAAGTCGTTCTGAATTTGATTGAGGAGCGCGTCGAGATCGGAGTCCGAAACCGCGACCCGCGCCCAACCCACGGCGCTATTCAGCTCGTCGACCTCGCCGTATGCCTCGACGCGAAGCGAGGCTTTGGACACCCGGGCGCCACCAAAGAGACCGGTTTCGCCGGCGTCGCCTGTCTTGGTGTAGATCTTCATGCGTCGGTCCCTTCACTCGAAAATCGGTCGCCGACCGCGACCCCACGCCCGCTTGCAAACGAACGTGCGTCGACCCGCTTCCGGCCGCTCTCCTGAAGCTCCTGAATCTCGATGGTGCCCTCGGTGCAGGCCACGAGGATGGCCTCCGGATCGAGCGCGATCACCTCACCAGGGGCCGCGCCTTCGGGATCGAGCGTCGACGCGACCGTGCGGTGCACTTTGATGCGTCGCTCTCCGAGAACCGTATGTGCGCCAGGCCAAGGATTCATGCCGCGGATTTGATTATGCACCTCTCGAGCCGATTTGTTCCAGTCGATGCGCCCGTGCTCCTTCTTGAGGAGAGGCGCCATCGTCACTGCGGCCTCATCTTGCGGCTGGGGCCTGAGGTCGCCGGCGACGCAATGGGCGAGCTGTTCCCGTAAGAGCTCCGCACCCATCTTCGAAAGCCGCTCGCTCAGCGTCGCAGCGTCGTCGTCCAGCGCAATGGGCGTCGAGACCGTCGCGAGGACCGCACCCGAGTCCATGCCCTCATCGACCTGCATCAGCGTGACCCCCGTCTCCTCGTCTCCGTGGACGATCGACCATTGAATCGGCGCCGCGCCACGCCAGCGTGGAAGCAAGGACGCGTGGACATTGACGCAACCGGTTCGCGGCGCATCGAGCACCCCACGTGGGAGAATCCGGCCGTACGCCACCACGACCGCCACGTCCGCGTCGAGGGCTCGAAGCTTTTCGGCGAACTCGGCGGTCCGGACCTTCCTGGGCTGCCAGACTTCGAGTCCGAGCTCGAGCGCGCGCTTCTTCACCGCCGGCGGCCGCACCGCAAGCCCACGCCCCGCTGGACGATCCGGCTGGGAGATCACGACGGCGATATCGCTAATGTCGTGCAGCGCTTCGAGGCAAGGCACCGCGAAGTCCGGGCTGCCGAAAAAAATCGTCCGCACAGGCTGTCACTGCGCGGCGTCGGCCGCGGCTCGTTTGCTCATCGCGCGGTGCAGCATCCGACGGCGCAACACGCTGAGGTGGTCGATCATCAACTCGCCATTGAGGTGATCATTCTCGTGCTGAATCGCGATCCCCAAGAGGCCTTCGGCCTCGAGCTCGAACGGATTGCCATCCTGGTCGAGCGCTTTGACGGTGACCCGCTCGGCGCGGTCGATGTCTTCGCGAACACCGGGAAAGGAAAGGCAGCCTTCGTTAAAGGTCGTCTCGCCCTCGGTGGCGATGATCTCTGGATTGATGAAGACGCGAAGGTCGCTTGGCTCATCCTCATCGGAAGCGACGTCGACGATGAACAGGCGCTTCGAGATCCCGAGCTGTGGAGCGGCCAATCCGACGCCGGGGGCCGCGTACATCGTCTCCGCCATGTCCTCGATCAATTGATGCAACTCGGCACCGAACTCCTCGACCTCTTTGCCGGGCTCGCGGAGGCGTTTGTCTGGGTAAAAGAGAATGGGGCGAATCAACGTGGAACCTCCGAGCGCCTAACCGCTCAACACCTTGGAAAGCTTTGCTTTTTCTAGCGCTAGGCACCCCTGGCCGCAAGATCCAGTGGGTTTGACAGAGCCACCCCGCTAGAACATGTTCTATTTTTGCGAACCGACCCGTAGCAAAGGAGCGCCGCAATGGCGGAGTGGGACCGTACAGTCGATTTACTCGTGATGGGGAGCGGCGCCGCCGGGATGGGAGCGGCCGTACGCGGGCACGACCTCGGATTGGACGTGCTACTCGTCGAAAAGAGCGAGCTCTACGGAGGCAACTCGGCGATGTCCGGCGGCGTGTGCTGGGTAGCGAACAACCCCGGCATGGCGGGCGAAGGCATCGCCGATTCCGACGAAGAGGGCTTCAAATACCTGAAGCACATCACGAAGGGCGAAGTGCCCGACGATCGCCTGTGGCTGTACATCCGCGAGAGCAAGCGGGTGCTCTCGTACCTGCACGACAAGACCCACGTCCGGTACGTCCCGCTCGCAAAGTACACCGACTACTACCCCGAAGCGCCGGGTGGGCGCGACGGCGGACGGTCGATGGACCCGCTGCCGTTCGACGGTTCGAAGCTGCGTGAGGACTTGATCCGGCTACGACGGCCTCACCCGCAGTCACAGATTCTCGGAAAGTTCGGCATCACGGCGAAGGAAGCGCAGGCGGCGATCGGCGTCGGCTTCACGACGATGGTGTTCATGGCGTGGCAGATGTTCTTGTACTTCCTGCGCCACTTCAAGCGGAAGCGCTGGGGACGCGACACCAAGCTCTGTGCAGGCAACTCGCTGATGGGCCGGCTCCTGCTTTCGCTCAAGGATCGCAACATCCCGGCGTGGCTCAACACGAGCGTCGAAGAACTGGTGTTCGAAGATGGTAAGGCCGTGGGCGCGGTGCTCAACAAGGAAGGCGAAATCCTTCGCGTGAAAGCCCGTCGCGGCCTGGTGCTCGCAGCGGGCGGTTTTTCGCGGAACCTCGAGATGCGTCAGAAGTATCAGCGGCATCCCATCACGACTGAGTGGACGGCGGGAACCCCGTCGAACACGGGGGATGCCATTCGAATGGGAGCCGAGGCCGGCGGGGCGCTTGGTCTCATGGACGAAGCCTGGTGGACACCGGTGTCTTTGGTGCCGAGGTCGCCGTTTTCCTGGGTGTTGGTCGTCGAAAAGAGCCTGCCGCATGGCTTGTTCCTCAACCAGGACGGGAAGCGATTCACCAACGAGGCGGCGCCGTACATCGATGTCGTCAATGGCATGTACGACGACGTGGAGAAGACCGGCGCGGCTGACCCCCGCTGGTTCCACATCTTCGACGCGACATATCGCCAGTCCTCGATTGCTGGGCCGGTGGCGCCCGCGAAGGTCATGCCGGACCAGAAGCTCCCGCGCCGCTATCGCGACGGGAACTTCCTCTACAAGGCGGAGAGCCTCGACGAGCTCTGCGAGCAACTCAAGATTCCCGCGGCGACCGCGAAGGCTGCGATCACACGGTTCAACGAATACGCCGTCAAAGGTGAAGACCCGGACTTCAACCGTGGCTGGAGCGCGCAGGATCGCTACTACGGCGACCCGAACGTGAAGCCCAACTGCTCACTCGGTCCGATTGAAACCGGTCCGTTTTATGCAGTGCAGATCTATCCCGGGGACCTCGGGACCAAGGGCGGCCTCGTCACCGATGAGCACAGCCGTGTGCTCAGGGAAGACGGCCGGTTGATCCCGGGCCTCTACGCCGCGGGCAACTCGGCGGAATCCGTCATGGGGCGCACCTACCCTGGCGCCGGCGGCACGATCGGCCCGGCGCTAGCCTTCGGCTTCCTCGCAGCCGAAGACGCCGCTCGAGAACCGAGCAGCCAGAACGAGCAGGCAGCCGCAGAATGAGCCGGCGTGATTGGCGCCTCTTCGGGCGCCTCCACACCAGGCTCTACAAACGCTTGGGCGGCCGCTTCGTAGGCGGCGTCGGCCTAGGCCGCAAAGTCCTACTCCTCACGACTACCGGCCGAAAAACTGGCAAGCAGCGGACGACCCCCCTCGTCTACATGCCCCACGGCAACGAGGTCATCATCTACCCTTCGAACGGTGGCAAAGAATCCCCGCCGGCCTGGTGGCTCAACCTCCAAACAAACCCCGCGGCAACGATCCAAATCGGCCACACCAGCCGCCGAATCCAAGCCCGCCCCGTCACCCCCGAAGAGCACGCCCAAATCTGGCCCAAGGCCAAAGCCTACAACCCCCACTGGCGTAACTACGCCAAAACCATCTCCCGCCCCCTGGTGATCCTAGAGGGGGTCGATGTCTAGGGTGGCGTGGCTGGGGGGGAGGCCCTGGTCTATTCGGGCGGCTAGGTGGGCGGTTACGTTGCGGAGGAGTTTTCGGTCCGGGGATTTGAGCATGAGGCGGTAGTGGTAACGGCCTCTTAGGCGGACTAGGGGGGCCGGGGCTGGGCCTAGGACTTGGACGGCGCCGTCTTTGACGGCCTGGTGTTGGCGGGCGGTATCGGCGAGAACTTGGGTGGCGGCGCGAGCATCGGCTTCGGCGCCTGCATGGACTCGAACTGTGACGAGGCGGGTGAAGGGGGGATAGCCGACTTCTTCGCGGGCTCGGATTTCTTCTGCGTAGAAGCTCTCGTAGTCGTGTTGGGCCGCGAGGCGCACCGCCGGGTGATCGGGTTGGTAGGTTTGCAGGACGACTTTGCCGGGGGTGTCGGCGCGGCCAGCGCGGCCAGCAACTTGCGCGAGAAGCTGAAAGGTTCGTTCGGATGCGCGGAAATCCGGGAAGGCGAGGCTTTGATCCGCGAGTGCGACACCGACGAGCGTCACCGTGGCAATGTCGTGGCCTTTGGTGACCATTTGCGTGCCGACCAGCACGTCCACCTCGCCGGTTCGCAGTCGGTCGAGCACCGCCTCCACGCCATCCCCGGATGCGGTGTCCCGGTCGAGCCGAGCGACGCGCGCCTTGGGGAAACTCTCTTCGACGGACTTCTCGAGCTGTTCGGTGCCGACTCCGATGCGTTTGTGCTCCATGCTTCCACAGGATGCGCAGGCCATGGCAGCCGCTCGATGGAAATCGCAGTAGTGGCATCGCAGCGCGCCCTGCCCTCGGTGCTCGGTGAGCGCGACGCTGCAGGCGGGACACTCGGCCACCGTGCCGCATGCCGCGCAGCGCACGCTTGGAGAGAAGCCGCGACGATTGAGGAAGAGGATCGCTTGGTGACCGGTTTCCAAGCATTGGCCAATCGCGGAGTGAAGGGGCCCGGAAAGAAGCGGGTGGCCGGTCGGCCCTTTTCGGTGGCGGCGAAGATCGACAATCTCGACCTCGGGCATGGTGGCGCCAGTCGCGCGCGTGGGGAGCGAAAGCAAGCGGATTCGGCCCTGATTGGCTCGATGATACGTCTCGACCGAGGGCGTGGCGCTCCCGAGGATGCACACCGCACCCGCGTACTGCGCCCGGAGCAAGGCCATGTCGCGGGCGTGATAGCGAAAGCCCTCGTCCTGCTTGAACGAAGGGTCGTGCTCCTCGTCGACGACGATCAACCCGAGATCGGCGACCGGTGCGAACAACGCCGAGCGCGCGCCGATCGCCACCTGCACCCGCCCCCGGCGGAGCGCCTGCCAGGCATCTTCGCGTTGTCGTGCGGTGAGGCCGCTATGAAGCACTGCGATGTCGTCGCCGAAACGCGCGCGGAAACGTCCGACGAGCTGTGGCGTGAGCGCGATTTCCGGGACCAGGAGCACGGCACCGCGGCCCAGTTTGCGAGCTTCGTCGATGGCGCGGAGGTACACCTCGGTCTTTCCGGAACCGGTGACGCCGTGCAGAAGGAACGCCTCACCCGTCCGCGAGAGGATTGCTTCATTGACGGTGTCGATCGCGAATTGCTGAGCTGCGGTCGGGGCGTGCGGCTCGTCGCGGGTCACTGGAGAACGAAAGAACGGATCGCGGCTCGCTTCAACCTCTTCGAATTCGACGAGACCCTTTTCTACGAGCGATCGAACGACAGCGCGAGGGTCGCTCAGCTCACCGCGAAGCTCCTCGAGTAGAACGAACTCGCGGTCCGCGAGTCGGTCCATCAGCTTCTTCTGCCGCGCGCCCAGGCGAATGCCCTCGGCATCCTTGCTGGTGGAGGTCACCTTCCAGGTCGTGTGGTGCGCCACACGCTGA
>Ga0209567_10001859_pt1 | contig 10463 bp, 7 predicted proteins | sample COG_12_FD_184756 | JGI IMG/M metagenome (GOLD analysis project Ga0209567, IMG submission 184756) | Pelagic marine sediment microbial communities from the LTER site Helgoland, North Sea, for post-phytoplankton bloom and carbon turnover... | ecosystem: Environmental > Aquatic > Marine > Neritic...
CGGCCTCCTGACCGGGCGTCTGGCGGTCACCGGAGCGCCGGCGGGCGCGGACTGGCTTTTACAGGTGCTGGAGGGCACTGATGAGTCGAATGCGCTTCGCCAGGAAGCCGTGAAGATGCTCGACGCCCTGTACCAAGGGACGTTCTGGCAGCTTTCGGAGAGGCTCTCGGAGTTTATGCCGCTCCTGCCCGACGATGATGTGGACGCCGATCACAGGACGTTGGCGCTGGCGCACTGGTGTGAAGGTTTCCTGCATGGCCTGGTTTCTTCCGAACACGACGACACCCTGAAGAAGCGGCTGGCCGCGGAACCGCTGGAGGACATCATCCGCGACATGCTGCAGATCACCCGGGCTGGCGTGGATGACGAAAGCGATGAGGAGGCCAACGAAGCGGCGTATGCTGAAATCGTGGAATACGTCCGGGTCGCTGCCCAGCTGGCCTATGAGGAACTGTCGGACATCCGGCACACAGAAGACTAGACACCATTTCCAGTGAACAACAAAGAATTCGAACGCCGGCGTAAGCAGCTGATGCGCATGGTAGGCGTGGGTGGGATCGCCATCCTGCCGGCGGCTCCGGTACGCATGCGCAGCCGAGACGTCGAGCACCGCTATCGCCAGGACAGCGATTTCTACTACCTGACCGGTTTTGCGGAGCCGGATGCCGTTGCCGTACTCGTGCCGGGCAGGGAGCAGGGCGAGTACCTGCTGTTTTGCCGCGATCGGGATCCCGACAAAGAACTCTGGGATGGCGGCCGCGCCGGACAGGACGGGGCCGTCTCCAACTACGGTGCCGCCGACGCGTTTCCGATCGACGATATCGACGAAATCATCCCCGGGCTCATCGAGGGCTGCGCGCGTGTGTATTACACGATGGGCATGTACTCCGACTTCGACACGCGCATCGCGGACTGGGTCAACTCGTTGCGATCGGGGACCTCACGTGGCGTGCACACGCCGCAGGAATTCGTTGCGCTCGACCACCTGTTGCATGACATGCGCCTGTACAAGAGCCGCAGCGAGATCTCGGCAATGCGCAAGTCAGCCAAGGTCGCAGTCGCGGCACACAAGCGAGCGATGCGCATGGTGCGGCCCGGCCTCCGCGAGTACGAAGTCGAGGCCGAGTTCCGGCACGAATTCCGGCGCAACGGCGCCTGGACCTCGTATAACCCGATCGTCGCAGGAGGCAGGAACGCCTGCACGTTGCATTACGTCGACAACGGCGAAGTTCTCGAGGATGGCGACCTGCTACTGATCGATGCGGGCTGCGAGCTCGACTACTACGCGTCGGATGTGACGCGGACGTTCCCGGTCAACGGACGTTTCTCCGCGGCCCAGAAGGACCTGTATGACGTGGTGCTGGCAGCCCAGAAGGCCGCTATCCGGCAGGTGCGGGCGGGCAATCACTGGAATGCACCGCATGTCGCCGCGGTCAGGACGCTGACACGCGGTCTGCTCAAGCTTGGCCTCCTCAAGGGCCGGCAGGCCGACCTCGTCAGGAAAGATGCCTACCGGCGCTTTTACATGCACCGTACCGGCCACTGGCTTGGCATGGATGTCCACGACGTCGGCGATTACAAGGTCGGGGGTGAATGGCGGGTGCTGGAGCCGGGCATGGTGCTGACCGTCGAGCCCGGTCTGTATATCCCGGCCGGCAGTCGCGGTGTGGCGAAAAAGTGGTGGAACATCGGTATCCGCATCGAGGACGACGTGCTCGTGACCCGGGATGCCCCGGAAGTACTGACCGAGGCCGCACCGAAGACGGTGGCCGAAATCGAGGCATTGATGGCGGCAGCCTGACCCTGCCATGTCCTGTCCGGTCTCATGAAGCAATACGATGTCATCATCAACGGCGGCGGCATGGTCGGGGCCGCCCTGGCGTGTGCCCTGTCCGGCCAGGGTATGCGTATTGCCGTGGTCGAGGCGACACGCCGCGAGGTCAGGGAAGATGCGGGTTATGACGAGCGTGCCATCGCACTGGCATGGGGTACCCGGCGCATCTTCGACGGGCTGGGGCTCTGGGACGAACTGGCCGAAGCGGCCACCGCCATCCACAGCATCCATGTTTCGGACCGGGGCCGACCGGGCATGGTGCGCATGGATCGAGAATCCGAGGGTCTGCCGGCCATCGGTTACGTGGTCCCGGCGCGTGCCATCGGTACGGTGCTGGATGCGGCCGTTGCCCGCGCCGACGATGTCGATGTCTACTGTCCGGCTGCACTGACCGGGGTGGTGCATTCCGGCACATCGGTGAGCGTACAGGTCTGCCAGGGCGACGATAAAACCGGCTTGCAGGCACCGCTGCTGGTGGCGGCCGACGGTGCGGACTCAACCCTGCGCGAGCAGGCCGGCATCGGTTGTCGCGAGACGGACTACCGGCAGACAGCGATTGTGACCAATTTGACACCCCAGTTGCCGCATAACCATATTGCCTATGAACGCTTTACCCCGGAGGGACCGGTTGCGCTGTTGCCCATGAGCGAGCAGCGCTGCGCTGTGGTTTGTACGGTTGCAACGGACCAGGCGGATGCCGTGATGGCGCTGGACGATGACATGTTTCTTGCGCAGCTGCAGGAACGTTTCGGTCAGCGGCTCGGTCGGCTGGAGCGGGTTGGCAGGCGCCAGGCCTGGCCATTGCGACTGGTGAGCGCGACGGCCTCCGTTGCCGACCGGCTGGCCCTCGTGGGCAATGCCGTGCATACACTGCATCCGGTTGCAGGACAGGGTTTCAACCTCGGTGCGCGCGATATCGCCGTGCTTGCCGAGGTGCTGGTCGATGCCAGGCGCAGGGGCGAGGACATCGGCGCGGCAGCGGTGCTGTCGCGCTACGGCGAATGGCGGCAGAGCGACCACAGGAATGTCACGCTGTTTACCGATGGTCTTGCACGCCTGTTCACCTTGCCGCTGCCCGCACTGGGCGCGGTGCGCAGTGCGGGCATGCTGGCACTCGACCTGCTGCCGCCGGCCAAGCGTCTGCTGACACGGCTGACCATGGGCCGCTCGGGTCGCACCCCGCGCCTGGCGCGGGGATTGCCGTTGTAAGCAGTGGGATTTGAATATGTCAAATGCCGTGCACTGCAGGAGCGCCTTTGCTTACATGGATGTAGGCACATCGCGTAGTGCAGGGATGGCCGTTCCCGTACATCCATGTACTCCACGGCACTTGAACATCCTGTCCATCGCGCGTGAGCGATACAGGCGCGATAAAATTCCCGGGTCATTCCCGCGGAGGCGGGAATCCAGCGGCAAAAAATGTTCTGTACTACAAATTAACCACTAGACAAAAACACACTAAACATTTCTACAAGCAGGCGGTAAACAGAGGGACTGGATTCCCGCCTGCGCGGGAATGACCGGAATTTGAGGTGACGTAGCAGTTTATGCACCAGCATGACATCATCATCATCGGCGGCGGTATCGTTGGCGGCACACTGGCCTGCGCCCTCGGCCGTTCCGGTATGCGGGTTGCGCTGGTCGAGGCGCGGGAGCCCGATATCAGGATCGGCACCGATCCGCGGGTCTACGCCATTACGCGCGCCTCGGAGCAGATTTTCCGCTCACTGGAAGTATGGGATGCGATTGCCGCGCAACCGGTGTGTGCATTCACCGACATGGAAGTATGGGATGCCGGTAGCGACGGCGTCCTGCACTTCGACTGCGCGGAGCTCGCCGAACCCTGGCTCGGCCACATCATCGAACCGGGTATCATGCTGGCTGCATTACAGGACCGGCTGCGGACGCTGGACGGCGTCGATCTGTACTGCCCGTCCCTGTTTGCGGAGATCGATTGCGGTGCTGACCGGGTGGTCGTTACGCTGGAAGACGGTCGCAGCCTGTCCGCACCGTTGCTTGCCGCGGCCGACGGTGCGCGTTCGCCGGTGCGCGAACGACTCGGCATCGAGGTCCGTCGTCATGATTATCACCAGACCAGCCTGGCGGCACGCGTGCACACCGCCCTGCCGCATATGAACACCGCCTGGCAGCGCTTTCTGCCGGGCGGGCCGCTGGCCTTCCTGCCGCTTGCGGACGGCTGGAGCTCCATCGTCTGGACCCTGCCGGAAGACGATGTCGAGCGTATTCAGTCGCTCGACCAGGATGCCTTCCACGCGGCACTTGCAACCGCATTCGACCACCGGCTGGACGATATCGTCGATTCAGGGCCGCGCAAGACCTGGCCGCTGGTACGCCAGCATGCCGTGCACTACGTACAGGAGCGTGTGGCACTGCTGGGCGATGCGGCACATGCCATCCACCCGCTTGCCGGCCAGGGCGTCAACCTCGGGCTGCTCGATGCCGCGGTGCTTGCCGGGGTGGTGCTGGAAGCACGCGCAGGAAACAGGGACACGGGAAGCCTGCACACCTTGCGCCGTTACGAGCGCTGGCGCCGCAGCGACAACCAGCTCATGATGACGGCCATGGACGGTATCAACCGTCTGTTCAGCAATGCAAATCTGCCCGCCGGCCGGTTGCGCGGTGCCGGTCTGTCGCTGGTGGGTCTTACCGCGCCGGTCAGGCATGCCCTGATGCGCCATGCCATGGGGCTTGCCGGCGACCTGCCGGCGCTCGCACGACCGCAATAAAAATCCAGCGCCGGCGGGTGCTTACAAATATTCGGCTGGCCAGGGTGAGTGTACACGCGTGCTTTACCGGCCACGGAAGCACACGGGAAAACACTGAAATATCAGGAATAATCGCAGTAGCACTCCCCCGCTTTCGCGGGGACGGGCCTGCCGGCGCGGAGCGGATTTAAAATGGTCACGGATTCCACGCGGGTGCGCGGAAATATATCCATTAAGTTATTTATTTTTCAATGTTTTTTCGTGTGTTTCCGTAGCCGGTTTTGCTGCAGTAAAGGGCGGCGAGCCCGATATCGACACCCGTGTCGGGCATCCCTCCTTATATATGGAACTCCGTCGCGGGCGCAGGTATATTTGCGCCTCAACGTAACTCTGTCGCGGGAGAGAGTTCCAGCCGCTACCGGCTGCAACCGCCGAAGGCGCAACACGCCCGGAAACGCTCAGGCAAACGGACCGCAGCAGAAGTTGACTCTGGAGAGCGGCCGCAGTGCGGCCCACCGAAGGGGATCTGTACCCGCTGGGAGGGTGCAGCAACTCTCTCAGGTTACCGGACAGAGGGGCGACGGTTGGCCACTGGCTGCCGTCGCCCTTTTTTATTGCACCTGTATCAAGGGTCGGTACCCTTTCGCGGGTATGCCCCGGACAATACAACGGACACAGACACAAAGGGTACTGACCCCTTTTCACGGAACTGACGCACTATGGGACAAAAGACTCCGCTCTATGATGAACACGTGGCCGATGGCGGCAAGCTGGTGGATTTTGCCGGCTGGGACATGCCGATCAATTACGGCTCACAGATCGAGGAACACAACAACGTGCGCAATGATGCAGGCATGTTCGATGTCTCGCATATGACGGTGGTCGACCTGACCGGTGACCGTACCCGGGAATTCCTGCGCTACCTGCTGGCAAACAATGTCGACCGCCTGAAGGACAGCGGCAAGGCTCTGTACAGCTGCATGCTGAATGAAGACGGCGGCGTGATCGACGACCTGATCGTCTACTTCATCCGTGATGACTTCTTCCGCATGGTCGTCAATGCCGGCACCCGTGACAAGGATCTGGCCTGGCTGCAGCAGCAGTCGGCTGCTTTCGACGTGGCCGTGACCGAGCGCACGGGACTGGCGATGGTTGCCGTGCAGGGACCCAATGCACGTAACAAAACCCTGCCGTTGCTGAGCGACGCGGCGCGTGCCTTTGCCGGCGACCTGAAACCCTTCTTCGGCGACTTCGACGGCGACTGGTTCATTGCCCGTACCGGCTATACAGGCGAGGACGGTTTCGAAATCATCCTGCCTGAGGACGAGGCGCCGGCGTTCTGGAGCAAGCTGCGCGCGGCCGGTGTCCGGCCGACCGGGCTGGGCGCGCGCGACACGCTGCGCCTCGAGGCCGGCATGAACCTGTACGGTTCGGATATGGATGAAACGGTCAGCCCGCTGGAATCGGCGCTTGGCTGGACCGTTGCGTGGGAACCGGCCGACCGCGACTTTATCGGGCGCAAGGCCATCGAGGCGCAACGCAAGGCCGGCACGCAACAGAAGCTGGTCGGACTGCTGCTGGAAGACCGCGGCGTGCTGCGCAATCACCAGAAGGTGGTTGCCGGTGACGGCGAGGGCGAGATTACCAGCGGCAGTTTTTCACCCACGTTGCAGCGCGCCATCGCCTTTGCACGGGTACCGAAAGAGACCGGCGAGACCTGCCAGGTGGATATCCGCGGCAAGCTGCTGAATGCCCGCGTGGTCAAGCCGCCGTTTGTCAGGAACGGCGAAGCGCAGATCGATTTGTAATTCGGCAGCCACAAATTTTCTAACCAGGATAATCAATAGCGAGGAAATCATGAGTAATATTCCCGTTGAACTGAAATATGCCAGGACCCACGAGTGGGCGCGGATGAACGATGACGGGTCCGTAACGGTGGGTATCTCAGACAGTGCGCAGGACCAGCTCGGAGACATGGTGTTTGTCGAGGTGCCGGAGGTGGGCCAGACTGTGGACGCCGGCGAAGCCTGTGCGGTCGTTGAATCGGTCAAGGCGGCCTCGGATGTGTATTCGCCGGTCGCGGGCGAAATTGTGGAAGTGAACGACGGCCTCGCCGACAGCCCGGAAACGGTCAACCAGGATGCCTACGGCGGCGGCTGGCTGTTTCGCATGAAGCCCGGCAGTGCCGGCGACCTGGATGCCATGATGAACAGCGAGGCCTACGCGGGTTTTCTGGAAGCAGAGGACCACTAGTCCATCGAACAACAGCACGCACTGATTAACTACAGACTGACGGTACGACACGACCATGCCCTTTATTCCGCATACAGAGACCGACCTGCGCGAAATGCTCGATGCAGTCGGTGTCAGTGATATCGAAGACCTGTTTGACGAGATCCCCGACAGCCTGCGTATCGACAAACTGTCCGGTGTGCCGGACGGACTGAACGAGCAGGAGGTTACCCGGCTGATGATCGAGCGCGCCGAGCAGGATGGACGGCCGTTGTGCTTCATGGGCGCAGGTGCCTACGACCATCATGTCCCGGCCGCTGTCTGGGAAATCACGACGCGTGGTGAATTCTACAGTGCCTACACACCGTACCAGGCCGAGGCCAGCCAGGGCACCTTGCAGCTGATCTACGAGTACCAGACCATGATGGCCGGCCTGACCGGTCTCGATGTGTCGAATGCGTCCATGTACGACGGCGCCTCGGGCCTGGCCGAGGCCGTGCTGATGGCGATTCGCGGCAACCGCAAGTCGAAATCGGGCCGCGTACTGGTGCCGACCACGGTCCATCCCTACTACCGCAAGACCACGCGCAGTATTGTGCACAACCAGGGTATCGAACTGATCGAACTGCCGTACTGCACCGAGGGCGGTAATACGATCCCGGAGTCGCTGTCAAAATACGAGGGTCAGGACATTGCGGCAGTCGTTATCCAGCAGCCGAACTTCTTCGGAATTCTGGAAGAGGTCGATCAGCTGACAGACTGGGCACACAACAACGGCGCCCTGGTCATCGGCATCGCCAATCCCGTTGCCATGGCGCTGTTGAAGCCGCCGGGCGAGTGGGGCGAGCAGGGTGCCGACATCGCCTGCGGCGAGGGGCAGCCACTGGGCGTCCCCATGATGGCCGGCGGCCCGTACTTCGGTTACATGTGCTGCAAACAGGCGCTGGTGCGGCAGATGCCCGGCCGCATCGTCGGCCGTACCGTCGATCGTGACGGGCGGGAAGGCTTTACCCTGACCCTGCAGGCACGCGAACAGCATATCCGGCGCTCCAAGGCGACCTCGAATATCTGCACCAACCAGGGATTGCTGGTCACGGCGGCCACCATTCACATGTCGCTGCTGGGCGCCGAAGGACTCAGGCGCGTGGCCACCGCCTGTCATGCCAACACGCAGAAACTGGTTGCGGCACTGACGGCGAACGGGTGTGTGGAACCGGTATTCAATCGTCCGTATTTCCACGAGACGCCGCTGCGCTTCTCGTTGCCGCTGGAAGGTGTCATGCGCTCGCTGCATGCACACAATATCCTGCCGGGTTACAACCTGTCCGCTGATTATCCGGAGCTGGCCGACACCTTGCTGGTCTGTGCGACGGAAACGCGTACCGATGCGGATATTGCACTGTATGCCGATCATCTGAACCGCGTGATCGATGCGCAAACGGCGGCGGGGTGTCCGGTAGAACCGAAAATGGCGTAAAAATTACAGTCATTCCCGCGCGGCGGGACAAATACGTCTGGAACGTCAAGGACGAACTGATATATGCCCGTAGGGCAGGATACAGGGATGTATACTGCAATCCAGCGGTAAACCGGGGCTGCTTCCGGATCACACGACTCCTGTGCAACAGGCGGGGCGTGAATACAGAGGCAGGGTTTGCCTCGATCAATAACGAAGTATAGATAGGGGAAAAAAATGGCTAAGGTGACCCTGGACGGACATGCCTGTAATACCACCGGCGAACTGCCGGCTGTCGGCAGTGCAGCACCGGAAATCCAACTGGTCGACGGCAAGCTGAAAGATGTGCGGCTCGCCGACTACAGCGGCAAGCAGGTGCTGATGAATATCGTGCCGAGCCTGGATACGCCGACCTGTGCGATCTCCACCAAGAAGTTCAACGAGCATGCAGCGGGCCGGGACAATGTCGTCGTGCTGGTGATATCCGCCGACCTGCCGTTTGCCCAGGGGCGTTTCTGCGGTGCGGAACAGATCGAGGACGTCGTACCATTGTCGATGATGCGCAGCCGCGCATTCGCCAAGGACTATGGCGTGCTCATCACCGATGGCCCGCTGGCCGGGATCACGGCGCGCGCCGTGGTTGTGCTGGATGCGGACCACAAGGTCGCCTATACCGAGCTGGTGCCCGAGATTGCCGATGAACCGAATTACGAAGCCGCGCTGGCAGCTTTATAAATGGTTGTAGGAGCGGATCGGACGCACGAAACAATTATTGTCATCCCCGCCCCCGCCTCCGCGGGGACAGGCTCCAGCGGGGATCCAGCCATAAACAATTGCACTCTGTTCCGGGCTGGATTCCCGCCTTCGCGGGAATGACAATGGAGAGTTCGCGGATGCGATCCGCTCCTACAATAAATATTCTGGATGTAATAAACCTATGCTGATATTCGAACATTCCCGTCCCGGACGCCGTGCACTGGCGCAGGCGCCGCATCATTCTGAAGAAGTAACGGATATTCCTGCCGCGATGTTGCGCGACAGCGAGCCGCAGTTGCCGGCCACGTCCGAGATGCAGGTCGTGCGCCACTACACGCGCCTGTCGCAGAAGAACTTCTCCATCGACACGCAGTTCTACCCGCTGGGCTCCTGCACCATGAAATACAATCCACGTGCCTGTAACCGGCTGGCCATGCTGCCTGGTTTCCTGGCGCGCCATCCGCTGGCCCCGCCATCCATGGGCCAGGGTTTTCTCGGCTGCATGTTCGAATTGCAGGAGATGCTCAAGGACGTGACCGGCATGCCGGCGGTGTCGCTGACACCCGCGGCCGGTGCGCAGGGCGAGTTTACCGGCGTGGCCATGATCCGCGCCTACCATGATGCCAACGGCGATACCGAACGCGATGAAATCCTGGTCCCGGATGCCGCCCATGGCACCAATCCCGCGACCGCCGTGATGTGCGGCTACAAGGTGCGCGAGATCCCGACGGACCGCGAGGGCGATGTCGACATGGAGGCGCTGAAACAGGCCGTCGGCCCGCAGACGGCCGGTATCATGCTGACCAACCCGTCCACGCTGGGTGTGTTCGAGCGTAAGATCGAGGAAATTGCCGCCCTGATCCACAAAGCCGGCGGGCTGCTGTACTACGATGGCGCCAATCTCAATGCCATCCTCGGCAAGGTGCGTCCGGGCGACATGGGTTTCGACGTCATTCACATGAACCTGCACAAGACCTTTTCCACGCCGCACGGCGGCGGCGGGCCGGGCGCCGGCCCGGTGGGTGTCAGCAAGCGGCTGGAGCCGTTCCTGCCGCTGCCGATCGTCGGATTCGACGGGGACGAGTACTACTGGATTACCGAGGATGTGCGGCCGCAGAGCATCGGCCGCCTGTCGGCCTTCATGGGCAATGCAGGTGTGCTGATGCGCGCCTATATCTATGCGCGCATGCTCGGCAGCGAGGGCATGCACCGGGTTGCCGATTATGCCACGCTCAATGCCAACTACCTCATGACCAGGCTGGCCGGGGCAGGCTTCGATGTCGCCTATACGGGGCGGCGGGCAACGCATGAGTTTATCGTCACGCTCAAGCGCCAGCACAAGGAGCTGGGTGTTACGGCAATGGATTTTGCCAAGCGCCTGCTGGATTACGGCTACCATGCGCCGACCACCTATTTCCCGCTGCTGGTGCCGGAATGTCTGCTGATCGAGCCGACCGAG
>Ga0209567_10001861_pt1 | contig 10459 bp, 8 predicted proteins | sample COG_12_FD_184756 | JGI IMG/M metagenome (GOLD analysis project Ga0209567, IMG submission 184756) | Pelagic marine sediment microbial communities from the LTER site Helgoland, North Sea, for post-phytoplankton bloom and carbon turnover... | ecosystem: Environmental > Aquatic > Marine > Neritic...
TGCACGGAAATTTCTTTTCTTATTTCTACGGTCTCTATAAGCGTATACCATTGCTTTTTCCACCGCATTTTTGGCTACTGTCCAGACGTTTTTACGTCTTCCAAAGTAACCTTTGGCTTGCTTCATCACCTTTTTTCTTCTGGCTCTGGAAGCGACTGAATTTACTGATCTTGGCATTTTTTACATTTTTTTTTGTAGTAGGCGGTTCATAGAATTATTCTATAAACACTTTTATAAGCCCAACTCCATGGTTAATACTGATTACCTAAAGGACAATTTATTTTAAACCTAATTGTCCCTTAATATTTGCAACATCAGAGTCGTGAACCAATGTCGCATGCGTTAGCTTAAGCTTTCGCTTTTTAGATTTCTTTGTCAAAATGTGACTCTTAAAAGCGTGCTTTCTTTTAATTTTACCAGACCCCGTAAGCTTAAACCGCTTTTTGGCACTGGATTTTGTTTTCATCTTAGGCATTTTCTTCCTATTTGTTTATTAATCTCGCTTCTCTTCTTACTTATTTTTTTGTCTTCGGGGCTATGAACATTGTCATTCGCTTTCCTTCGAGCTTTGGCATTTGCTCAACCTTGCCAAATTCTTCTAATTCCTGAGCTAGCTTCAACAAGAGAATTTCACCCTTGTCCTTATAAACTATAGATCTTCCTTTAAAAAAAACATAGGCCTTTAATTTAGCGCCGTCCTTAAGAAACTTTTCGGCATGTTTCTTCTTAAAATCATAATCGTGATCATCCGTATTTGGCCCAAACCTAATTTCTTTTACGATTACTTTGGTGGCTTTCGCCTTCATTACCTTTTCTCGCTTTTTCTGCTCGTAAAGGAATTTCTTGTAATCTATTATCTTGCATACCGGTGGATCCGCTTTTGGAGAAATTTCCACCAAATCAAGACCTTCTTCTTCTGCAAGAGACATTGCCTTAGCAATGGGATATACCCCCACTTCAACATTATCACCTACCAAGCGAACACTTGGTGATGTAATTTTTTCATTTATATTATGAGGATTCTTGTTTTCCCTCCTAGGTTGGGGCCTAAATCTTCTTCGTATTGCTATGGCTGATAAATTTAATTAAACATTATTATTCCTAAAACGATTTTAAGGTACTACTTATTTCCTTTTCGACCAAGTTAGTAAATTCCTTTAAACTAAGCATTCCTAAGTCTTCACCTCCGTGTTTACGGACCGAAATTGTGTTTTGTTCCTCTTCATTTTCACCTACGATAAGCATAAATGGTATTTTATTCATTTCTGCCTCACGTATTTTCTTTCCTACGGTCTCGTTCCTTACATCAAGGAGCGCGCGAATTTCGTCATTTTCCAATGAATTTAAAACTTTTTCGGCATATTTTTCATGTTTCTCACTTACCGGTAATATTATTGCTTGATCTGGTGTAAGCCATAATGGAAAATTACCCCCGGTATGTTCGAGTAACAAGGCTATAAATCGTTCCATGCTACCAAAAGGCGCCCTGTGTATCATAACTGGTCTGTGTTCCTCATTATCACTGCCTTTATAAGTAAGTTCAAAGCGCTCTGGAAGACTGTAATCTACCTGAATTGTGCCCAATTGCCAATTTCTGCCAAGGGCATCTTTGACCATGAAATCTAATTTAGGGCCGTAAAATGCAGCCTCACCTTTTTCAATAACAAAATTCAAACTTTTTTCTTCGGCGGCATTTATGATCGCTTTTTCCGCTTTTTCCCAGTTTTCAATAGCACCAATATATTTTTCAGGCTTTTCCGGGTCTCTTAAGGAAACCTGAGCAGTAAAATTTTCAAGACCTAAAGAACTCAAAACATAAAGCGAAAGGTCAATCACATTAATAAATTCCTGATGTAGCTGATCTGGTGTGCAAAATATATGCGCATCATCTTGTGTAAATCCCCTTACTCGTGTAAGTCCGTGAAGTTCGCCACTTTGTTCATAGCGATAAACCGTACCAAATTCGGCAAAACGTTTCGGAAGTTCCCTATAACTCAACGGTTTAGAATTAAATATTTCACAATGGTGGGGGCAATTCATTGGTTTTAATAAAAACTCCTCATCTTCCTTTGGGGTATGGATAGGTTGAAAACTGTCTTCTCCGTATTTATCATAATGTCCTGAAGTGACATACAATTCTTTTTGCCCAATATGTGGAGTAATTACCATTTCATAACCAGCCTTTTTTTGAGCTTTCTTTAGGAAATTTTCAAGACGTTCCCTTAAAGCAGCACCCTTTGGAAGCCATAGAGGTAAACCTTGTCCCACTTTTTTAGAAAAAGTAAATAATTCCAATTCTTTGCCTAGCTTTCTATGATCTCTTTTCTTTGCTTCTTCAAGTAATTCCAGATATTCCGTTAGTTCTTTTTGCTTTGGAAAAGAAATGCCGTAAACACGAGTGAGTTGAGTATTATTCTCATCACCCCTCCAGTAGGCTCCTGCAACATTCATAATTTTAATCGCCTTTACGATGCCCGTATTTGGGATATGACCGCCCCTGCATAAATCGGTAAAGGTATCATGATCACAAAAAGTAATACTGCCATCCTCAAGATTTTCAATTAGCTCTACTTTATATTCATTGCTCTGGTCTTTATAAAATTGTAACGCATCCTTCTTGGAAACTGAACGCATTTTAAAATCGTGTTTCCCGCGGGCTATTTCCAAAGCTTTTTGTTCAATAGCAACAAAATCCTTTTCAGAAATTGATCGATCTCCGAAATCAACATCATAATAAAATCCATTTTCAATAGCGGGGCCAATTGTAAGTTTGATTCCCGGGAATAATTCCTCTAAGGCCTGAGCAATTATATGTGAAGAAGAATGCCAAAATGCTTTTTTTCCTTCTGGATTATTCCAGGTATATAGAACAAGTTCACCGTCTTCATTCAACGATGTCCCACTTTCTACAACAAAGTCATTAAACTTTGCCGAGATTACGTTTCTGGCCAGACCTTCGCTGATGCTTTTCGCAACACCCATGGGAGTTGTGCCTTTTTCGTACTCTTTAACTGATCCGTCTGGAAGGGTTATTTTAATCATATGTTGGTATGAGTATATAAGTTTGCAAAGATAGCATCTTAGGAATATGAAGACAAAATATCACTTAATGATTTTCTTGAGATTTAAACTGCTGAAATTCTATTGATACACTATTTATCAGAGCTAAAAATGCCGGCCATAATTACCTTAATACTATAAAAACCCATTGCAATAGCGCAAATTGCCAGTATGAAACCAACAATAAGTACCGGGAGATAAAATGAATGTTCGCTATTTTTGAACGCCTGAAATAATACAATAGGTGCACTAAACATAAGTACAAGGGTATAGGCCAGGTATTTTATTCCTTTAATAATTAATTCTTTGTTCGTTTTCATATTTTGCCTATACCATGATGTTCTGGTTAAAAATAAGAATATTGCGCTATATTTATACAAATGGGGTTGAATAAATAGACACGTACGTTTCATGAAGAAACCAAAATTACGATTAGAATTTCCATTGGAATTAATTGAATCTTGATTAAATAAAACATATGAATTTTCTATTAGTTCCCGATAAATTTAAGGGATCTCTTAGCGCGAATCTGGTGATAGAGGCAATTGAGAGGGGAGTGTCTACTATTTTTCCCAAAGCGGAGATACACAGCGTTACTGCTTCCGATGGTGGAGATGGTTTTCTTGAATCAGTAAACCATTATATGCAATTAGAAACTATTAAGGTTAATACCTCAGACCCTTTAGGAAGAAAACTAAATGCCGAATATTTATTTAACAAACAGACAGGGGATGCATATATAGAACTAGCTAAAGCCTCCGGACTGGAATTATTGAAAAATGAGGAACGAGACCCTATGCAAACCTCTACAAAGGGTACAGGAATTCAAATAAAAGAAGCAGTGTTAAAAGGGGCCAAAAAAATATATATCGGCCTGGGGGGTAGTGCAACAAACGACGCGGGTTTGGGAATTGCAGCGGCGCTGGGTTTTTCATTCCTGGATGAATTTGGGAACTTACTACAACCAATAGGAGGAAATTTATCTAAGATTTTCTCTATAGAGCCTTCTGTATCCTTGAAAGACTATGAAAATATAGAGATTTATGCCGTTAACGATGTAGACAATCCATTATTTGGATCGACGGGGGCAGCGTGCGTTTATTCGGCTCAAAAAGGGGGGAATAAGGAAGATATTGAATTATTGGATAAAGGGCTGAAACACCTGCATACGGTTGTTAAAAAACAAATGGGTAAGGACTATGCTGATTTACCCGGATCCGGAGCTGCCGGCGGTACGGCGTACGGTTTAAAGACATTTTTGAATGCAGAGTTCATTAGTGGTACAGAATTTATAGTTGAGTTGGCTCAGATCCATCAGCTTTTGCATTCCAATACCATCGATTTTATTATAACCGGAGAAGGGAAAATAGATGAACAAACCCTTAGGGGGAAATTAATAAATGGAATATTGCAATTGGGTAAAATGTACAATATTCCGGTCATTGTCCTTTGCGGAGTATCAGAGATAAGCAAAGAACACTTACTTGAGATGGGTGTTCTTGAAGTAATAGAAATTCGGGATGCTTCCAGGCCACTTTCTTATAGTATGGAAAACGCATCTGTTTTAATTGAACTAGCCATAGTAAAGTTTCTTAGGAATCACTTAAAAAGATAATGAGCACTAATGGAGGTATAGTTCTTTACCTTAATATAATTCAAGAATATTTTCCTTATTGGATAATCAGGGTATCCTTATATACCTGAACTATGGCAAAGTAACCTAATGGAAATACATCGGGTTGATCAACATTATCAAATAAGTCAATATTGTCTATATCGGTAGCATCAATAACATTACCTCGAACAGTAGCCACCGGGGTGGCAAAAACACCGGCATCATTGGTGGTTTGTTCAATCAGGAGATCCATATAGTTGAAAAAAGTCTGATCAGCCCCCATTAGTCCAATCTCTATTTCCGTATTAGGTTCAAATATTTGGTCATAGAAGTACGAAAAACTAAATTGTTGTCCTTTGTAAAATTTATCTTCTGTAACCAGATATTCGCTAAAACTAAAGTCGAAAAGATAAAAATTATCCCTGTCAGGATCATCTGTAAAGGTTATTATAATTTCTGTTTCATCATCATTAAAGAGTGTTTCATCTCCTTGAATTACAGAATCTATAGGAACTGCCGGCACATATTCTGTTGTCGCGAGATAAAGCCTGCCCTCATGCCTAATTAACAGTGTAAACACATAGTTTTTATCCAAAATGCTCGTTGGAATTCTTTGATCAGAATCAAAATTGGGATCCGGAGTGTAAATACCTGATCCGGGTTCTAACTCGGCTAAATTCGAAAATTGGGTGTCAATAACCTTAACACCATCATATTCCTCATAAATAATAATTACACTTTCTGCCGAGGTGGGCGTATTATCATTAAAAAAATTACTGCTTAAAGATAATTTAACCTCAACAGGAATATATGGTTCATCTATATCTACTCTTATCAAGGCGTCTACTATCAGTCTTGGTTCCTCAGAGGGAACTTCCACGTCTATAACTTCTTCACAGGCAAAGTTTAGTACTAAAACTGCTAGGAGGTAGATGATTTTTTTCATAGTACAGATTAAAATTTAAAATTATAGGTTACTGAGGGTACAATCCCGAAAATAGAAGTACGCACAGCTTCATTGACACCGGTATCCTGATTTTCCCTAAAATTAATAGATGCCGCGTTCATCCGGTTATATACATTGTAAATACTGAAAACCCATTCTGACTTCCAGTTTCTCCCTTCATTTTTCTTTGGAGTCAGCGTAGCAGATATATCAAGTCTGTTGTAGTCAGGCAAACGTTCCTGGTTACGTAATCCGTAATAGGGAATAACAATTCCCTGAAACTCAAACTGCCCTATAGGGTAATTGGTAGGCTGTCCGGTTTGATAAATAAAATTGCTATTGAAAGTCCATTTCTTGTTGAGTGTGTATCTTCCGTACACCGAAATATCATGTGTTTTATCATATGGAGTGTTATACCATTGTCCCATATTAATGCCCGTTTCCATACTAGATCTGCCATTGTATTCAACAGGAGCTCTTCCCGGAGTCCTTTGTTCTGACCGCGATAAGGTATATGCAAGCCAACCCTGAAACTTTCCCTGGTTTTTTCTAAACAACAATTCAAGGCCATATGCCCGTGCTGTACCGTTTAAAATTACCTGCTCAATAGCATTATTGGCAATCAAATTCGCCCCGTCTATATAATCTATTCTATTCTGTATGTCTTTATAGAAGACTTCTGTCTCAAAGGAATAATCACCGTTTTTTATGTTTCTGAAATACCCAAGTGCATATTGATCTAAAAGCTGCGGCTTAACAAAAGGGCCACTAGGCGTCCATACATCCAATGGAGTAGGTGAGCTGGTATTCGATAATAAGTGAAGGTATTGAGCTAATCTTGTATAACTGGCTTTTAACGAATTATCCTGGTTTAAGGTATATGCCAATGAAACCCGCGGTTCCAAATTTGCGAATGAAGCTAAAGTTTCCCCTCTACCGGGATTTATCGTTCCAATGGGTTCAGCTTCCTCATAGATAAGCAGGAAAGGGTTAAAAATTACCGGGTTATTATTTTCATAGACGTTTAATTCATCTTGTCCCAATCGGATAAAATAACTGAATCTTAGGCCATAATTTAATCTTAAGTCCTGCATCACATTATGTTCTATATCCACATAGGCCGCAAATTCATTGGCATATTTTTCAATAAGTTGTTCTTCCACAATTCCAGATTCCGGGCTGCTTGGAACTATTTTTCCCGGATTAAATTTATAGTAGATATTATTTAATCCATAGTTAATTTGTAATTTTTCGCTGAGATAATGTTTAAGATCATATTTGACATTAAAATTCTTAATACCAGAATTCCACTTAAATCCAACAAAATCGAGCTCCAAACCATAGTAATAATCTGAATAAATTAGAGAGAGGTTGGAAAATAATTTATTGGAGAATAGGTGATTCCAGCGAAAGTTAACTACGCTGTTGCCATAGGTGTTTTCAAAACTATCTGAAATGCTAAATACATCGCGTCCAAAGTAACCTGAAAGATAAATGTTGTTCCTTTCATTTATTTTATAATTTAGTTTAGCATTAAGATCATAGAAATACGCTCTATTAGGTACATCAAATAGCGGAAGAAATAAATGTGCATAAGAAGCTCTACCACCAATTAAAAAGGCGGCCTTGTCTTTTACAATTGGCCCTTCGGCAAGCAGTCTGCTTGCAACTGCTCCTATTCCTCCGGTCATATGAAATTTATTGCTATTCCCTTCTTTTTGAAATATTTCAAGTACGGAAGAAACACGTCCTCCATATCTGGACGGGATACCACCTTTAAATAGTTTTACGTCCTTTATGGCATCCGGATTAAATACGGAGAAAAAGCCAAATAAATGGGAAGAATTAAAAATAGTGGCTTCGTCGAGCAGAATGAGGTTCTGATCTACTGCGCCGCCACGCACATTAAAACCTGAAGACGCCTCACCCGCACTGGTAACCCCTGGTAAAAGAAGCAGAGATTTTATTACATCTGCCTCACCCAAAATCACGGGAATTTTTTTAATTGTTTGTATAGAAAGCGTATTCACACTCATTTGTGGTTTGCGAATATTAATTTTTTCCACATCTTCAGTTACGACAACTTCGTCTAATTGTTCAACCTCTTCAAACATTTCTATATTTAGTCTGAGGTCCTGTATAAGTGATATGGTTTGTACTATATCCTGATACCCTAAATAACTCAGTCTGATTTGATAATCTCCTTCAGGTAGGGTTAGGGAGTAAAAACCGTAATCATTGGTGGAAACTCCGGTATTTATTTCCGGAATCAACAAAGTAACTCCAATTAAAGTTTCATTGCTTGAGGCTTCTGTAATTGTTCCACTTACAGTAAACCTTTGCTGTGAAAAGAGAGAAATTGAAATTAGAAAAAAGCTTGCCAATAAGAATAGTCGCAAGGGTTGGTACATTAAAGCAATTTTACGCTAAAATATGATTAAAGATTAAAATCTATGTTAACAGTATTTTAAAATAAAGAAACCCCAGTGATCTTAAATGGGTTTTCAAATTTTACTATTTAAGTATAATTACACTTGTTCTAATAAAGAATTTAAAGTTTTACTTGGCCTCATGACACTGCTTATAAGTATTGGATCCGGTCTATAATAACCACCAATATCCTGAGGAGTTCCCTGGGCATCAATCAATTCTTCCACAATTTTTTGACAATTTTCTTCAAGTGAGTTACCAAGTTTTGTAAAAATATTTTTAAGTTCACTATCTTCTTCTTGATTAGCAAGTGCCTTGGCCCAGTACAGGCCTAAATAAAAATGACTTCCTCTGGTATCCAATTCACCAACTTTTCTTGAAGGCGATTTATTATTATCTAAAAATTCTTCAGTTGCTTTATCTAGCGCTTTGGCAAGGACCAATGCTTTGGTGTTATTATTTTTATTCCCATAAAAGTCGAGAGATACACTAAGTGCTAAAAATTCACCTAATGAATCCCATCTCAGATGACCTTCTTCAAGGAATTGCTCTACATGTTTTGGTGCAGAACCTCCGGCGCCGGTTTCAAACAATCCACCACCATTCATTAAGGGCACAATAGAAAGCATTTTTGCGCTGGTTCCAACTTCGAGAATAGGAAACAGATCAGTCAAATAGTCTCTAAGTACATTCCCCGATACCGAGATGGTATCCTTGCCCGCTATAATCCGATTTAGTGTAAAATTTGTAGCTTCTACGGGTGACAATACTCTGATATCCAAGCCTGAAGTATCATTTTCAGGAAGATATTTATTTACTTTTTTAATCAGTTCGGCATCATGAGCACGCTCCTTATCCAGCCAGAATACAGCAGGAGTATTGGAAGTTCTTGCCCTGGATACAGCAAGTTTTACCCAATCCTGAATTGGTGCATCTTTTACCTGACACATTCTCCATATATCACCTGTTTCTACTTTGTGTTTTAAAAGTTCTTCTCCGGTGAAATTATCAATAACACTTACAAAGCCATTCTTGTTGATTTCAAAGGTTTTATCATGCGAGCCATATTCTTCTGCCTTCTGAGCCATAAGTCCAACATTAGGTACAGTTCCCATGGAGCGGGGATCAAAAGCTCCGTTTTTTTTGCAAAAATCTATGGTGGCTTTATAAACACCGGCATAACTACTGTCAGGGATTATAGCTTTAGTATCCTGGAGCTTTCCTTCCGAATTCCACATTTGACCCGAAGTACGGATCATAGCAGGCATGGATGCATCTATTATAATGTCGCTTGGTACATGGAGGTTAGTAATTCCTTTTTCGGAATTTACCATAGCAAGATCAGGACCATCTTGCAGGGCTTTCATCAGTTCTTCCTCAATTTCCGTTCTTTTATTCTCGGGAAGAGTTTTTAATTTTTCGAATAACATTTCGAGACCATCATTAGAACTGATGCCAATTTCCTCAAAAAGCTCTGCATACTTGTTAAATACTTCAGCAAAATAAACCTCCATAACATGCCCAAAGATAATAGGGTCTGAGACTTTCATCATAGTTGCCTTCAGATGAACTGACAATAGGACTCCTTTTTTCTTGGCGTCTGCAAATTGCACTTTTAAGAATTCAAGAAGTGCCGCTTTGCTCAGGACGGTTGTATCAATTATCTCACCCTTCAACAAGGATATTTTTTCTTTTAAAGTGCTTACCGAACCGTCAGTAGCCGATAAAACTATATTAACATCGGTGGCTTTTTCAATAGTTAGTGATTTTTCATTGGATTTAAAATCTCCATGCTCCATTGTAGCAACATGTGTCTTTGAATTGGAATCCCAGGCACCCATTGAATGTGGATTTTTCTTTGCATAATTCTTTATGGGTACTGGAGCTCTCCTATCAGAATTGCCTTCTCGCAAAACAGGATTTACGGCACTTCCTTTGATACGGTCATATCTTGATTTAATTTCAAAATCCTTTTCAGATTTGGGTTCATCCGGATAATCCGGTAATTTGTATCCTTTATTTTGGAGCTCTTCAATTGCCTCTTTTAACTGAGGAACTGATGCACTAATATTTGGCAGTTTAATAATATTTGCTTCCGGGGTTTTTGCCAAGTTACCCAATTCAGTCAGATCATCAGTGGTTTGTTGATGCTCCCCCAAAAAATCTGGAAAAATTGCCAAAATCCTACTCGCCATGGAGATGTCCTTTACTTCAATGGCTACACCAGCCGTTTTAGTGAATGCCTTTACTATCGGTAAAAATGATTGGGTTGCCAAAGCCGGTGCCTCGTCGGTTTTAGTGTATATTATTCTGGGCATAAATTAAAGTGAATTTGTTTAAAGCGCAGCAAATATACAATTTTAACAGGTCATAAAACCACCGTTTTTTAAACTTTAGTTTAAGTTAAT
>Ga0209567_10001862_pt1 | contig 10458 bp, 10 predicted proteins | sample COG_12_FD_184756 | JGI IMG/M metagenome (GOLD analysis project Ga0209567, IMG submission 184756) | Pelagic marine sediment microbial communities from the LTER site Helgoland, North Sea, for post-phytoplankton bloom and carbon turnover... | ecosystem: Environmental > Aquatic > Marine > Neritic...
CACCGAAAACGCCCCCGGGCCCAGTGGGGTTTGCGAATCGATGAGGTGCAAGCGCAGCTCGTCCCCATGTACCCGTGGCAATGCGACTCGCTTTCCAGTGGACCAGGCCGCTTCGATGATGGGCCTCGTGCGCACCTCGTTGCGAATCGAAGCAAAGGCGAGAACGGTCGCTGCACGTTCGAGCTCTGCGACGCCAAAAAGGCGTTTGCGAATCTCGGCCGAGCGCGCCTCGCAGGCGGACTCGGGGAGCGCGCCCCGCACCATCCGCATTTGATTTCGCAACGCCTGTTTGGCGCGTTGACGGAGCTGGCGATCGGCGTGCTCCGTCTCGCTGGTGCTCAAGGCTCGATCTGCTGGGCGAGCTCGGCGTCCACCTGCAGACGCTGATCGATTCGCCGAATCGCCGTGGTCACGACTTGCCGCGTCTTTGCTTCGAGCGTCTCACGTTGCCGTTCTGACGCGTCGAGATCCTCGGCGAGGCCGAGCGCCACGACGGCGAGCAGTTGAGCGGGGGTGGCCGCCCGGGCAGCCTTGGGCCCGAGCGCCTGAACTCGTTCATTGACGATATCGGCTAGGCGCTGAAGGTAGGTTTCGTCGGCGTCCGCAGACATGCGATAGCGGGCGCCGGCAATTTCGATCTGAACGGTTTGCTTCACGATTGACGGGAAGGTAGTCCCGCAGCTCCGTAGGCGTCAAGGTAGGACATCCACATCCATCCTCCTTTGGGTTCCGCTGCGATCGGAATCCGACTACCATGTTTATGATACAGGGGGCAGGCGTGTTATGTTTGATCCCCGGGGGACATTGGGGTCATGATCAAGGTTAGTTGTCCGTCGTGTGATGCGTCTTACGACGTGGACGAGCATCGGTTGCCCGACGCTGGGCTTCGGATGCGCTGCCCAAAATGCAGCGAAAGCTTTCAGGTTCATCGCAACGGTTCGACGGCGAAGGTCGGAGGAGGAGCTGGGCCAGGCGCGTCGACGCCCCCGCGAGCCAAACGGACGGAAGTCGGCATTGGGCCCAAGGTCCCGCCCCCGGCCCCAGCGGCAGTGATCCGCTCGCAACCCTCCAATCTTCCTGCTCCTGCGGATGAAGTCGATTTGCCGGCGCCATTCGTAGGCTCGGATTTCATGGACCTGCCCGCGCCCAAGACCGGCGCCCATCCACTCGATTTAGACCCATTTACCGATCCCGGCTCGGCCGATCTGCCCGCGCCAAAACGTGACGCGAGCCCCTCCGGCTTCGACCCGTTCGCCGACATGGACTTGCCTGCGCTTCGCGAAGCGGCAGGCGGGACCGATCTCCCGGCCCCTCTCCACCGGAGCGATGAGGTCGATCTCCCCATGGCCCTTACGGACGCCGATCTGCCGACGCCGCGCACGGAAAGCAACGTGCCCGCGCCGATTTCGCTCGACTCCGACCTGCCGATGTCCAGCGAGCAAAAGGATCTACCCATCGCCCGGGACGACTTCATGGATCGGGAGATCGAGGGTCCCGAACGGGTGCATGGTGGAGGGCCCATCGAGCTCGACCTCCCTGATGGAGGGGACATCGCACTCGAAATGGAGCTCGACGCGCCGCCGCGGCCGCCGCCTCCCATCGGCGCGCCCGGGGCGCCACCCTTGGGAGCGATTCCGGCTGGTTCCGATGTGCAACGGGATTCGGCGGAGCTGGAGCTTCCGGAGTCCGACGAGCTCGACCTCTCGGCGTCCCCGGCTGGAGGCGAAAGTGAAGTCCACCGCATGCCGCGCCTCGGCGGCGACGGACTGGAATTCGAAGCCGCCCCGTCGCGCGCGCGGAAGAAGCTCAAGCTCGAGATCAAACGGCCGCCCTGGCTGATGAAGGCTCTGGCCGCCGTGGGGGTCATCACGATCGTCGTTGGCTCTGGCTTCTACCTCGGTACCACCAAGTACGGCCTCTTCGGCATTCACCTGCTGGAACCCATGCTTCCCGCTTCCGGTGATCCAGCTCTCGTCGCCCAGACGATCGAAGAAGCCGAGATCATCGCCGCGGCCGATACCTACACCGCGCAGCGCCAGGGGCTCACGAAGCTCGAAGCCGCACGAGACGACGCGCGCCTGAACCGCTCTCTCGTGGCGAGGACGCTGTTGCACGAATCGTACAGCCTCGTTCGCTATGGATCCGACATGGAGAGCGCGAGCTTGGCCGATGCGCTGCGGGTGCACTTGCAGCGCAGAGGCGATGAGGCCCCGCGGGTTCACGTCGCCCTTGCCGCCGATGCGCTGCGCAACGCCGATCTCGACACTGCGAAATCCGAGCTCGCGCTGGCATCGCAGGACGACCCCACGGATGTCTACCTCGATCTGGTGGCCGGGGAAATCGCGCTGAAGTCCCGCGACGGTCAGAGCGCCGTTGACGCATTCGACCGAGCCCTGAAGAAGGACGATAGCGCGCGTGCACAGTGGGGGCTGGCTCGCGGCTATCAGGTCCTCGGAAATGCCGACGAGGCGGCGGCAGCGGCCAAGACAACGCAACAGCTCAGCCCCAACCATGCCGGTGCGCGGGTCGCCGTGGCCGGCCGGTTGCTTGCCGACGGCGCGATCGACGAAGCCCTCGAGCTGCTTCAAATCCCAGCGGGTCTTGCGCCCGTCGAAGGCACGACGCTTCGGGTGGCGAAGGCCGATCGCTCCGCGGCGCTCACACTCATCGCGCGCATCGAAGAGCAGCGGGGACGCCTGGGCGCTGCTCGTGAAATGTACGAGAAGTCGATCGAGCTCGACACCAGCAATTCTGACGCAGCACTCGGGGCCGCACGACTGGTGCTCCTCGAAGGCGCGTACCCGGACGCGTATGCGCGCTTTCAGACCGTGCTGGGCTCAGATATTCCGGCCGGCGCCGAACTGGACGTGACGGGTCAGCCCAAAGTCGTGGTTCAAGCCAAGCTAGGCGCCGCCGAGGCGCTCCTTGCCATGGGCAAGGCCGAGGAGGCCAACAAGCTGTTGGCCGATCTTCGAACGGAAGAGCCCGTGAGTGCCGAAGTGGAGCTCTGGCAGGGCAAAGTTGCCGAGGGCCTAGGCCAGAGCAAAGAGGCTGTGAAGCACTTCCGGAACGCGATCAAGCTCGAGCCGAAGTCCGTGCGCGCCTACATGGCGCTTGCCCAGCACTATACGTCGACCAAGCGCCCCGGCGAGGCGGTCGGCATTCTGGTCGAGGCCCAGAAGAACGTCGATATCACTGCCGAGGTGCGACGCGTCTTGGGTTGGGCGGAGCTCCAGCGCAATCGCTTCGACGATGCGATCGAGCAGTTCACGCAGGCGCTCGAGATGGAGCCCCGGGACTCTTCCGCTCAGTTTGGGCTCGCCGTCGCGCATCGGCGCAAATGGAAGCTCGAAGAGGCCGCGGCAGCGCTCGCGAAAGTCGAAGAGCTAGACGCGAAATTCCCCGGTCTTGCGCTGGAGAAGGGCCGGCTTGCCGAGGCGGGTGGGGACATGGACGCTGCCACCGAAAGCTACCGCCAAGCACTCCTCGATTCGCCCGACGACGCGGCACTGAAATCACGAATGGGCGCCGTGCTGGTGCTTGCCGGCAAATACGAGGAGGCCGAGAAGCTCCTCCGTGAGGTGCTGGACGCGCAGCCGTACTCGGCCGAAGCCGAGCACTATTTGGGGCGCATCGAGCTCGAGCGAGGCCAAACCGAGGCCGCTCGCCAGCGATTCCTCCGCGCTGCACGGCTCGAGCCCGAGAGCGGCCTCTATCGGACGTATGTTGCGTGGGCGGCACTGGAGTCGAACGAGATGAGCACCGCCCTGCGGGAGCTCGACGCCGCGTTGAAGCTCGATCCGACGCTAGGGGATGCCTACTGGCTACGCGCGCGGATTCGGATTCGTGCCGGAACCGTCCGCGATGCATTGGCCGATTTGAGAAAGGCGATCGAGCTCAACCCCAAACGAATCGAAGCCTGGGCAGCGATGGGCGAAAGCCACTACCAGCTAGGACAGATGAAGGAAGCCATTGTGGCCTTCGAGAAAGCCGTCGCCGGCGCACCCGAACAGGGATACTGGTGGTACCGCCTCGGCCGCTTGCAGCTGGACGAAGGGCAGCGAGCGAAGGCGCTTGCCTCATTGAGCGAGGCGACCTCCATCGGAGATGAAGAGCCCAGCGGGAAGGCCTGGGTCGCAGACTCCCACCGGCTGACCGGAGACATCTACTACGCGCTGAACAAGCGGCAGGAAGCCATCGTCGAGTATGGGCGCTATCTGGAGCTTGCCGATCGGGAGGCGATCGACCGTGCGGACGTCGAGACGAAGCTTCGCCGGATCAGCGAAGGGCTGGACTAGCGGGCTTCAGTCGAGGTGGCCGCGCCCAAACGCCTCGGGAAAAAGCGATGCGAGCTCGTAATCCGCCCGCGCGTCGCCTGCGTAGCTCCGTATGGCTAGGCCCGGGGCCAGCTCCGCGAGGCATTGCCGGCAGATGCCGCAAGGCGGGGTGGGGCTCTTCGCACCCGAAGCGATGACCAGCGCTCGAAGCTCACGCTCTCCGGCCGCAACCGCCGCTGCGAGGGCGGCACGCTCGGCGCAAATCGTTGCACCGTAGCTCGCGTTCTCGACGTTGCAGCCGGTGAACACCCTGCCACTCGCGCTCAGAACAGCGGCACCGACAGCGAAACCGGAGTAGGGAGCGTACGCGTTCGCTCGGACACCTACAGCTGCGCGCTTCAACTCTGCCCAGGCGCTCTCGTCCATCAGATCGACTCCAGCACGCTCGACAGCAGCGCTTCGAAACGCGGCCGAGCACGGCCCGCGGTTTCCGTCACTTCCTCGTGGCTGAGGGGGACTTCCGAAATTCCCGCGGCGAGATTCGAGATGCACGAGATACCTAGGACGCGAAGGCCCATATGCCGGGCGGCCAGCACCTCGAGTACGGTGCTCATCCCTACCGCGTCGGCGCCGAGGGTCCTCAGCATGCGCACTTCGGCCGGGGTCTCGTAGGCCGGTCCGAGGAGGCCTGCGTAAACACCGCGCCGCAGCTCAAACCCGAGCCCGGTCGCCAAGCCGCTTGCGATCTCGATCAGCTCGGGGTCGAACGCGGCGCTCATGTCGAGGAATCGCGGGCCTTGGCGTTGGTCGTTTGGACCGACGAGACAACTCGTCCCGGTGAGGTTGAGTTGATCGCGGATCGCCATCAGGTCGCCCGCCTCCAGGTCTTGTGCGATCCCTCCAGCGGCGTTGGTGACGATCAAGGTCTCGGCGCCGAGCAGGCCCATCAAGCGGACCCCAAACACGACTTCGCTCGGAGAATTCCCTTCGTAGAGATGGGCGCGTCCTTGCATCGCGACGACGCGCTTTCCAGCTCTGCCCCCGGTTACGAGATTGCCCGCATGACCCAAGACCCCCGACAGCGGCATGTGCGGGATCTCCGCGTAGGGGATCGCACGCGCGTCCTCCAAGCTGTTTGCATAGTCTCCGAGCCCCGACCCGAGGACCAAGGCAACGTCGGCGCCTCCGGTCCGGCTCGCGATCGCGTTCCTGGCTTGCTCGAGTGCCTCCATCATGCGCGCCCGCATTGTACGCTACCTCGGCTATAGTGCCGGCCGGATGATGAAACGAGTCGCAATCGCCGTTTTGCTGTGCTCGTCCGCATGCGCCGGCCGAGGTGTAGACGGACCTGGAAGCGAAACGGTCCGCGAAACCGCTGAAACCATCGATGCGCCTCGCGTCATCGAAGCGCCCATGCTCGTCTCGATTGTCCCTATCGCCACGGCCCAGGAGATTCCGCGGGCTTGCTCCACGCCCGTCGAGGAGTCCTGCAATGCCATCGACGACGACTGCGACGGCGTGATCGACGACGGCTGTGGCTACGGAGCCGGGTTGATGCAGGTCACCGTTTCTTGGAACACCGGCGCGGACATCGACCTCTACGTAACGGGGCCCCTCGGTGACACCCTGAGCTTCCAGCGACCTTCGACTCCGTCGGGCGCTCGCGTCGACCACTCGGGCCGCGGCGACTGCGTCGACATGCCCAACCCGCAGATCGAGAACATACGCTGGGTCGGCGCGCGCCCCATGGACGGCATCTACGAGGTCGAGGTCCACTATTGGGGGGAGTGCATAGGCAGCGGAGGGCCAACGCTGGTCACCATCTCCGTTGCGGTGGGGCGCCGGATCGCAGGTCAGTACCGTCAAAGCCTTCTGCCCGGTGAACGGATTCGCGTTTTGCGATTCGTCGTCCAATGACGCCGCGCCGGGCCCAGGGTCTCTTCATCGTCTGCCTCGCGTCCCTGGGATGCGTCCTCACCGCGCTCGCGCTCGCGGCGCGCTCGGGTTGCCGGCCCTCTACGGTCGTCGCCGGTTTGGCGATCTCATTCATCCCGTACGCCGGCTTGCTCGCCGTTTCGCGTTCGTTCGGCAGGCTGCCCCCGCTGTGGCTGGCCGCGCTTGCCTTGCTGTTTGGCGCTCCCCTCGTGTTGGCACCGCCGCTCCTGTCCGATGACCTCTACCGCTACCTCTGGGAGGGCCGGATCTGGCTCGAAGGGTTCAACCCGTATCGACTCGCCCCCGACGACGTCGCCCTGTCGCCGCTCCGTGACGAGGTCTGGCTGAACATCAACAACCCTACGATCGGCAGTATCTACCCACCGCTTTCCCAACTCTTGTTCGTGGTGGCGGCCTGGGTCGGGGGACAGGTCTGGACGGTCAAGCTCTTGGCGCTTCTAGCGCACGCGGCAACCGTCGCGTTTGTCGCGCGAATCGCCAAATCCCCCCACGCGCCCTTGGCCCTCGCCCTCAACCCGCTTTTGTTGAGTGAGAGCGCGCTCAACGGCCACCCCGACATTCTCTGCGGCCTCGCGCTGCTGGTCACGGCCTGGGCTCTCGCGCAGCAGCGCTACCTTCGAGCCGGCATCGCAGTCTGTGCTGCCGTTGGGCTCAAGGTGGTCGGCTTGGCGCTCCTGCCGCTGTTCGCCCGAAGGCCCAAGGTTTTGCTGGGCGCCACGTTCGCCTCCGTGCTCTTGCTCGTGCCCCTCGTCGTTTCGCGCGCCCCCGTCGATCCCGTCTCTGGCGCAGGGCAGTTCGCAAGCCGCTGGCGTGGCAACGAAAGCCTCTTTGCGCTCGCCGACTGGGCAAGCCGACAAGGCCTGGGAGACACCTCCGCCGATCTCGCCGCGCGCTCCATGATGGTGCTGGCCTTCCTCGTGCTGTGCGCCGTCGTGGTGAAGCGTCGAGTGCCGAGCGTGGCCGCTGCACGATTTCTGATTTGGTCGGTCCTGCTTCTCTCCCCGCAGGTCCATCCCTGGTACCTTGCCTGGCTGCTTCCGCTCGAGCTGGTCGCTGGTGGCTCGGCGGGCTTGGTCTGGAGTGCCGCCGTCCTGTGCGCATACGCGCCGCTCGACCTCTGGGTCAGCCAAGGGGTTTGGCGGATGCCCCCGTGGCTGCAGATCTTCGAGTATTCGATCGTCACCCTCGCACTGATATTCGACCCGCAGCGCCCGACCCTCCGAGCTCACCCCGCAGAAGGGCAATTTCTCGTGTGATTCAGGAAGCTTGGCACAGCAGTCACGAGGCGATTGACCGTTGCTTGGTTTTGGCTTGCAGGCCGGTCCGCAGCTCTTAGAATACGCGCCCCTGAAGCCCAGGGACTGATGGATTCATCTATGTACGCGGTCATTCAAACAGGTGGAAAACAGTATCGAGTTGCCGAAGGCGACACGATTCGCGTCGAAAAGCTGGCAGGTGATGTCGGCTCCAAAGTGGAGTTCACCGACATCTTGATGGTCGGCGGCGAGAAGGTCGAAGTGGGTAAGCCGCACGTCGGCGGCGCCAAAGTCACGGCGGAAATCGTCGCACAAGATCTGGCCAAGAAGATCATCGTCTTCAAGATGAAACGCCGGAAGGGCTATCGGAACCGTCGTGGTCACCGGCAGCCGTACACCGAGCTCAGCATCAAGAGCGTGAAAGGCTAAGGAGGCGCCATGGCACATAAGAAGGGGCAGGGCTCATCCCGTAACGGCCGCGATTCCAAGCCGCAGTACCGTGGCGTCAAAGTGTTCGGCGGCCAGACGGTCCCCGCAGGCAGCATCCTGGTTCGCCAGGTCGGCCAGACATTCCATCCGGGAGCAAACGTGGGCGTGGGTAAGGACTACACGCTCTGGGCCAAAGTGGACGGCGTGGTGACGTTCGAGCGTCGCGGCCGTACCGGCAAGCGCGTCGCCGTCTATCCCGCCGACAACTGAGCGACTCCTTGCAGGAGCGTTTCCCCGCGCCCGAGTTCGACTCCCCCACAGGGAGCGTCTTTCCTCCGCCTGCCGGACGTAGGGTCTACTGCAACCGCAACATGCGGCTCGACCAGGTCAAGGCGGTGGGCTTCGACATGGACTACACGCTGGCGATCTACCGCCAGGCGGAGATGGATCGCCTCAGCATCGAGGCGACGGTGAGCAAGCTCATCGAGCGCGGGTACCCCGAGGAGCTCCGTACGATGAAGTATCGGACCGACTTCCCGATCCGGGGCCTGCTGATCGATCGGAAGCTCGGCAATGTGCTCAAGATGGACCGCCACCGGTACGTAAAGACGGCCTATCACGGCTTCACCAGGCTCAGCCGAGAAGAGCGCCGCCGCGCATACCACACCCGACGTCTGCGTCCTGGCACCGGGCGCTACCACTGGGTCGACACCCTCTACTCGCTGTCCGAGGTAGCGGTCTACGCGGCGGTGATTGAGCACCTCGAGCCGCGCCAGGGTGCGCTCGACTACGGTCAGCTTTTCACCGACATTCGGCAGTGCGCCGACCTGTCACATCAGGACGGCTCGATTCTCGACGTGGTGTTGCAAGATTTGCCACGCTACGTGGATCGTGATCCGGAGCTCGGGCTGCTGTTCCACAAGCTTCGAAGCGCAGGAAAGCGACTGTTCCTCCTGACCAACTCGGGCCCCGAGTACACCGAAGCGATGATGTCGTACCTGCTGGGCGACGCCCTCGAGGAGTACCCGAGCTGGAAAAACTACCTCGACTACATCTGCACGTTCTCGCAAAAACCGAGCTTCTTCACGGATAAAGCGCCTTTCGTCGATGTGGAGACCGGGGCGGAGATTCGAGAGCCGGCTCGGGGCCGCGTCTACACCGGGGGGAACATCGCCGACCTCCAGCGTGCGCTCGGCTTCGCAGGGGACGAGGTGCTCTACGTGGGTGACCACATCTACGGTGACGTCCTTCGAGCCAAGAAGGAATCGACCTGGCGGACCGCGATGATCATTCAGGAGATGGATGACGAGCTTCGGGTGCTGAGGGAGCACGCCCTGAGCTTCGATCGTGCGGACGCCCTCGAACAGATGCGGGACGCGGTGCAGGACGAGCTTCGCGAGCATCAGGCCCGGCTCAAGCGTGCCGAGCGGAAGCTGAATGAGCATGAATCAGGCCCCGAACGCGCAAAATGGGACGCGAAACGCGTCCGTCACAGGCGCTCGATCGATCGGCTGAGGGCCCAGCTCAAAGAGCTGAACGCTGAGCGGAACGCCCTTCACGACGTCTTGGACGAAGCATTTCATCCGTTTTGGGGCTCGGTCTTCAAGGCCGGCAACGAGGTTTCGAGCTTCGGCAACCAAATCGAGCAGTACGCTGGCCTCTATACGGCTCGCGCCACGAACCTCACCCAGTACTCTCCGATGCATTACTTCCAGAGCCCCCGGCATCGGATGCCCCACGAGAACGGGATCTAGCCAAGCGTTGCCGCCGTTGGTGGTCGAGGGGTTGAGCGTGAATGGCTTCGTGCGCGAAGAATTATTGTCCGGACATGCTCTCGCTTGTTTATACTAGGCGCTCCATCCACAACGGAGCGTGACATGGCGAAAGCGGCCACCAAAAAAACCACCAAGAAGCGGGCGACCAAAAAGTCGGCGCCCAAAAAGAAGACTGTGAAGAAGGCAGCCAAGAAGCGCGCAGCGCCGAAGAAGGCCGCGAAGAAGCGCGTGGCGCCGAAGAAGGCCGCGAAGAAGCGCGCGGCGAAAAGGTCGGCGAAGTCCGAAGTGGCTGCACTCAAGAAAAAGCTGACGAAAGCCAGGAAAGAAGCCGAAAAAGAGACGGCGGTCCTGAAGCGCAAGGCGAAAAAGACGAGCACCGACATCAAGCGAAAGCTGACCAAGGCAAAGAAATCGGCATCCAAGCAAACCGCGGCGCGCAAGCGGCAGGCGAGCAAGGCGCTCGCAGATCTCGAAAAGAGGGTCGAGAAGGCGGCGAAAAACCTGAAGGCCAAGACGAGTAAAAAGAAGAAGCCAGCCAAAAAGAAGTAGGCGCCGGCCGGTCGACGATGCGCGTCGTCGTCCCCCAGCCGCTTCAGGATCGAACACGGGCCCGGATCCTTCTCGATCGCGGGCCCGTTCCTTTTTGCAAGTCGAAAGGGGGTGGAGCGACGGGGGATCGAACCCCGGACCCCCACACTGCCAGTGTGGTGCTCTCCCAGCTGAGCTACCGCCCCTAGAGGGACGCCGTTTTGCTTCGCGGCCTCC
>Ga0209567_10001863_pt1 | contig 10454 bp, 9 predicted proteins | sample COG_12_FD_184756 | JGI IMG/M metagenome (GOLD analysis project Ga0209567, IMG submission 184756) | Pelagic marine sediment microbial communities from the LTER site Helgoland, North Sea, for post-phytoplankton bloom and carbon turnover... | ecosystem: Environmental > Aquatic > Marine > Neritic...
TGGAGGCCATCGCGGGTGTCATTGCTTTCCTCGATGCGCACCTGAAGCCCGCGTAAGGGCGGAGGAGTCGGAGATTCGCGCTACGAGGGGGCTGTGGTGCGCCGACACAGGGGCCGAATCGCGATCAGCCCGTTGGCTCACCGAGTACACATGCCGCGACATGGTCCGGTCCCCGCACCGTGAGCTGGACTTCGTCGACCGGCATGAACTGCACCCTCACCCGGTTCCCGTCCACCGCCACGCCCGAGAGTGCGGTCTGCATCGCGGGGGCGATCCCGTCCCCCCGCAACGTCGTGGCCAATCGATTTGCGGCTGCTTCATCCTCAAAGCCGAACCAGGCATCGAAGTCCGAGTTACGGGACACTCCGGATAGGGCATCGAACAACCCCTCGACATCCTCGAGCCAGAGAACCACGTCGTCCACGTCCCATCCGCAGGCGGGTGTCGCCACCGGACATCGGGTATGGAAACGACAGCCGCGGGGAGGATGTGCCGGATCCGGAATATTGCCTTCGAGTGTTTGCATCGAGTCTGTGCCCTCCTCGACGTCGGGGCTCGCTGCCAGGAGCGCCTTGGTGTAGGGATGCTCCGGATCGTTGAAGATCGCCTCGGTGGGCCCGGCCTCTGCCACACGGCCGAGGTACATCACAACGATCCGGTCGGCCATGTGGCGCACGACTGAGAGGTCATGGGTGATGAACAGATAGGCAAGCTGCCGGTCTTGCTGGAGTTCGTGGAGCAGATTCAAGATTTGGGCTTGTACCGAAACATCCAACGCGCTGGTTGGTTCGTCGAGGACCACAAGTTCCGGATCTAGCGCCAGCGCCCGGGCAATCGAGATGCGCTGACGCTGTCCACCGGAGAACTGATGAGGATATCGGTAGAGGTGCTGTCGACCGAGGCCAACCTGTTCCAGCAACTCGACCACCCGGCTGGTGAGGTCATTGCCGGAAGCTTCGTGGTGAACCCGCAGCGGCCGACCGACGATGTCCTTGACCAGGTGACGGGGATTGAGCGAGGCGAATGACTCCTGGAAGACGACCTGGCAGTTGCGTCGGTAGTAGCGCCAGCGATCACCCTTCATGCGATCCACGCGGAATTTGCGATCCAGATTCTCCAGCTCCGCTTGCTGGTCCCGGGTCCGATTGGCCTCGTCGATTTCGAGCAGGGCATCGAGACGCTCCTGCGCTTCGGGATTGAGCCCGAAGTACACCCCGCCCCCGGTGGGATCAGTGAGGCCACTCACACAGCGGCCGAGGGTCGTTTTGCCGCACCCGCTCTCGCCGACGAGGCCGAGGGTTTCACCGCGCTGGATATCGAAGCCGACGCCGTCGACTGCCTTGACATGGCCCGCGACCCGCTGCATCGCCCCTTCACGGATCGGGAAATACTTCTGCAGATCTCGCAGCGCAAGCACGTGCGTTCTGTCAAACGACTCTGCTGATTCCGCCGCGCGCAACGGTGACCTCATCGCACCCTCCGGTCGAAGGTCGGGAGGCCGGTGGCGCCAGCAGGGGCATGCTGGATGAAGCAGGCCACCTCGTGGTCGTCGCCGACGAAGGCCGGCTCGGGCTCGGCCGTGTTGCAGTACTCGGCCTCGTAGGGGCAGCGTCCACCAAACCGGCAAGCGGCCGGTGGATCGATGAGTTCTGGAACCGTTCCCGAGATACCCACCAACTGGCCCCGCTCGTGGGACGCCGCAGGAATCGCCGCCAGGAGCCCACGAGAATACGGATGACGTGGATCTGAGAAGATCTGGTCCGTCGCGGCCACCTCGACGATGCGACCTGCATACATCACTGCCACCCGGTCGCACACCTCGCGCACCAGCGACAAGTCGTGACTGATGTACAGCACCGAGGTGCGGTGTCGTTGTTGGAGTTCACGCACCAGTTCGAGAATTCGAGCCTGCACCGTCACATCCAGAGCTGTGGTCGGTTCGTCTGCGATCAGAAGATCGGGGTCACACGCCAGGGCCTGAGCAATCATCACCCGCTGCCGCATACCTCCGGATAGCTCATGGGGATAGCGGTGCATGACCTTCCTCGGATTGGCAATCTGGGTTTCCGCCAGTGCTTCGGCGACCCGCGCGTCGGTAACGGCGCGAATCCGATTGCGCCGGGATCGCAGCGGTGGCAGGGACAACGCGATATCTTCCACGCGGCGGGAGCGCTGGCCTGCTTTCCTTCTGATCATCAGCGAGGCGAGGCCCCGGCCCTCAGGATCGACGCCGGCGTCTGCGAGAAGATCGTCCGAACGGTGCTGGTAGAAGACCTCGGCTACCTGGTCGCGGATCGAGAGCGCAGGGTTGAGTGCTTTGCCGGGGTCCTGGAACACCATCGCAATCCGATTCCCGCGAATGTCCCGCATCTCGTTGTCGCTCACGTCGAGCAGGTCGACCGTGTGGTGACCGGTTTGTCCGCACTCCGCACAGCCTGCGCCATCACAGTGGGGGCAGGCCCCGGGCAAACGACCTACGCCCCCGCATCGGTCGCACCCTTTCCCGTTGCAGGAAGAACACTGCTCGTGAGGACGGAAGTAGATCGCGCCCCCTGCCAGGATTCCCGGAGGCACCGGAATGAGGCGAAGAAACGAACGGGCGGTGACGCTCTTGCCGCATCCGGTCTCACCGACCAGACCTACGGTCTCACCGTCGCCGATGTCAAACGAGACCCCGTCTACGGCATGAACAATGCCGGCCTTGGAACGGAAGTGAACCCGCAGATCGACCACGGAGGCAACCGATGCGCCGGTCATTTGTGGCACCGTCGCGCTGCCGTCTCCCACCAGGGTCACCGGCTCGTCTCGGTACGAGGATCGAGAACATCCCGCAGGCCGTCGCCGAAGAGATTGAAAGCCAGCGCCCAGAGGAAGACCATGAGGCCCGGGAAGGTCGACGCCCACCACCGCCCGGCAGAGATCCCGGCCTGACCCTCGGAGACGAGGATTCCCCACTCAGCCAGACCTGCTTCGGCAAGGCCGATGAAGGCCAGCGTCGCCCCGACCAGCACGATATTGCCCATATCGAGTGTTGCCTGGGTGATGACCGGTGTGATCGAGTTGGGGAGTACGTCCTTGAAGTAGATCCGCAGTTTCGAGTCTCCGATCACCCGGGCAGCGTCGACATACTCGTTCTCCTTCACATGGATCACCTGGGCGCGCATGATCCGGGCATACTTCACCCAGAACACCACCGCGAGCGCCAGGACGATGTTACGAAACGAGGGGCCGAGGACGGCAGCGATCGCCAGTGCGAAGATCAGTTCAGGGATCGACAAGAAGACATCGACGATGCGCATCAGGACCTCGTCGACCCTGCCGCCGCGGAAGCCGGCGATGCTGCCGATGGTGACCCCGACGACCACCGTGATCGAAACCACGATCACCGACAGCCGTAGTGATGTGCGGGCTCCCCACACGATCCCGTAGAAGACATCTCCGCCGACATTCGTCGTGCCGAGCGGGTGTCCGGGACTGCCCGGCGGCACGCTGATGGCAGACCAGTCGCGCGGCATCTGATAGGGATCCGGCGTGTTGGGTTCGGTGATCAAAGGGGCGAATGCGGCGATCGACAGCATGAGAACGATCAGGATCAGTCCTGCAACGGTTGTTGGGTTGGAGAAGATCGAGACTCCGAGCTCGCGGAATCGCCCCAGTCGTACCCGCCAGGCGGAATCAGCGGCGACGGCAACGGCGGGGGTGTCAGCAACATCAACCACGGTCACTTCCCCAACACGACGCGTCGGTCGAGGTAGGCATAGATGACATCGACGGCCAGGTTCACCAGGAGGAACAAGATCGCAGTGAACATCACGTACGCCATGATCGTCGCCTGGTCGCCCCTCAATACAGCATCGGCCATCCATCGACCGAGACCCGGCCAGCGGAAGATGATCTCGGCGACGACGCTGCCCTGCAGCAGGAAACCGAAGCTGAGCCCGATGACCGTCACAGTGGGAATGAGCGCGTTGCGGCGGGCGTGACGGCGCAGTACCAGTCGCTCCGGCAAACCCTTGGCCCGAGCCGCGTCTACGTAATCTTCCTGCTCTTCCTCCACGAGCGAGGATCGCATCATCCGGGCAATGATCGCGGTTGCACCGTACCCGAGAGCCATTGCCGGGAGAAAGAGGTGCCAGAGCGCATCCCGGAAGGCTACGAAGTTGAGGTTGAGGAGCGAGTCCACCGTGTAAAGGCCTGTCGGATGGCTGATACTGGCCCACACGTCGGGATCACTGCGCCCGATCGGGAACCAGCCGAGGTATACCCAGAAGACGATCAGCAAGAGAATCGCAAACCAGAACAAGGGCATCGCAGCCCCGCTGATCGCGAAGATACGGGTGACATGATCGGGTAATCGATCCCGTCTCGCACCGGCGAACGTCCCCAATGAGATGCCCAGGATGACGGCCACGATCGCAGCCGAAACCGCCAACTCCATCGTCGCCGCGAGCTTCTGTGCGAACACCTCTGTGACCGGTGCGGCGGCCACGCCGGACCATCCGAGATCACCACGCACCACGCCGGAGGCCCAGTAGTAGTACTGCACCGGAAGCGGATCATCCAGGTGATAGCGAGCCTCGAGTTCCGCCACCTCGTCGGGACTCATCTCGTGCGAGAGGTAGATGCCGATGGGTGATCCCCCGACACGAGTCAAGGTGAACACGATGATGGACGTGCCGACGATCAGCAGCGGCAAGACCAGGAGCCGACGAGTGATGTAGGCGCGTATCTGCATCTCTCACTCCTGCCTCAAGGGCGACGGTCCACTCCGGGCGGCCTGCGGATGTCGCGAGGGCCGCCCGGAGCATGTTTGGTTCTGTCTCAGCCCTTGTCCATTAGGGCGAACTTGAGGCTCGGCCGCGGCCAAAGCGGGTTGTTCGTGAACCCCTGCACCCACGACCGATACGCCACTACCGATCCCTCCTGTGCGGCGATCAGCCACATCGGATCGTCGAAGAGCAGGGCCTGTACCTCGGCGTAGATCTCGGCTCGGCGTGTCACATCCAGTTCGACCGAACCGGCGTCGATGAGCGCTGCGACCTGATCGGGATCCTGGTACGCCTGGCGGAACCCGTGGATCTCACCCCACTCACCGTCCGGATGTGCGTAGGAGGACAGGTACGGATGCGGGTCGGCAAACGGATCGGCGTTCTTCACCCACATCGCGTAGGGGACCGGATCGGAGGCGTGGGCCTCATCGAACTGAGCCTCGGCCACTGCGAGCACGTTGACCTCGAAGTTCGGATTGAGGGTCTCGAGCGAGTCTTTCAACACGAGGGCGGCAATCTCGAATAGGTTTGCCTCTTCGGTGATCACCGAGACGCTGAACCCTTCGTCCCACCAACCTGTCTCGCGGAACAACTCCTCCGCTCTGGCGACATCCTGTTGCCCGTAGACCGGCGCGCTCGGGTCGTACCCGAAGATACCGATCGGGATGTAGTGCGGATTGAAGTCCCCAAACCCACCGAGCGCTCCCGCCAGGAATGCCTCGTAATCGAAGGCGTAGTTGAACGCTTGGCGCACCTTCGGGTCGAGGAAGAAGTCGGCCGGAATCGTATCGGTGCCCGGGAGTTCATCCACCGGTGCGTTCATGTTGAAAGCAATGTGGATCGGCTCGACTGTGAGGCCCTCAGAGGAGATGGTCACACCCTCAGCCCCCTCGATATCACCGATGAACGAAGGATCGGTCTCGATCGTGTCGAAGTCTCCGGCCCGCAACCCGAGCACGCGGATATCGGGATCCGAGCCAATCTCGATACGGAGGTCGAGGTTTGCCGGGGTCCCCCAATAGTCCTGGTTGATCTCCATCTGCAGATTCTCGTTGCGGTTCCAGACGTTGAACTTGTACGCCCCAGTGCCGACCATGTCAGTGGTCATGAACTCGTTGGGCTCACCTGCCACCACGCCCCCGTTCGCTTCTACGGCGTCCTGGCTGACGATGGAAGAAACCATCGAAGGCACCACCGCGTTGAGGAAGGAAGCGTTCACCCCCTGGAGCGTGACTTCGAACGTGAAGTCATCGACGACTCGAGTCGCGGCGATCGTATCGCTCAGCGTGCCTGCCTGACCCTCTGGCAGATCCATCGTCATGACTCGATCCCACGAGTATTTCACATCATCTGCAGTGAGCGGGGTCCCGTCATGGAAGACCACGCCCTCCCGGATCGGGAAGGTGTAGGTCAGGGAGTCAGCCGAAATGAGGGCGTTTTCCAACGTGGGCACCTCAGTGGCCAGCGATGGCACCGGATCGGGACCGCTCTCGCCGATCTCGAGCAGCCGCTCGTAGACCTGGAAGATGACCGTCTCGCCGCCTTCTCCTGCCTCTACCTGAGCAGGATCGAGAGACGTGGGCTCATCATCTGCCGCATGAACCAGGACTCCGGGGTTGCTGACTTCGGCGCCGGAGGCCGCGGTCGTGGTGGTCTCGGTGCTGCCTGCTGCGGTACTGGCAGTGGTCTCACTTGGCTCGTCGTCATCGCTGCACGCCGCAGCGACGAGCGTGAACACAAGGAGAAGCACGATTATCGACCAGCCGCGGCGTGCGTGCCCTTTGCGGAGTCCATTTCGCGTCATGACATACCCCTCTCATAGGTGGCTCCGAAGCGATCCCCGGATTCCATCTCGGCCTGACAACGCAATCGATTGCAGGCAGGTGCTGAAACATACGGCCCGCGCCGCGGCCATGTCAACTGATTCTGAGGGCGGCCGCGGTAGAAGGCGCTTCGCTTGCTGCGCCGCCGATCAGTCTTGAGACACAGACGATGGTGCAAGTGAACGTTCGCTACTGTGAGGCGAGGAGGTCGCCACGATGCGAGTCGCGATCATCGGGGCCCGCTGGGCCGACATTGATGTCGAGTGCGAAGTCCTTGGTCTCGCCGAGGATGAGGTCTCTCGCGACCCGGGAACAACGATGGAAGGGATTGTGGCTGCAGCCAAGGACGCTCAGGTGATCCTCTCCGGACCACGTGCTCGGTTCGACGCCGCCACCATCGATCAGCTCACCGGTGAAGGGATCGTTCGGTACGGCGTCGGCTACGAGAACATCGACGTTGCCGCCGCCGACCGCTGCGGAATGATCGTGGCGTACGTCCCCGACTACGGGACGGAGGCGGTCGCGTTCCACACCGTCGCACTCGCCCTTGCGGCTCTCCGTCGCATCCCGATGGCAGACACACTCGTGAAGGCCGGAACCTGGGATGTTGGGACGGTGCGGCCCCTTCACCTCCCGGGCGCGCTCAAGGTCGGGGTCGTTGGCTTCGGTCGGATCGGCAGACGAGCGGCTGGGCTATTTGCGGGCCTCGGATTCGGGGAGGTCCTCGCCCACGACGCCTTCACCACCGCCGACGCCCCGGACGTAACTGCGGTCCCTTTGCCGCGCCTGCTCAGCGACTCCGACCTGGTCAGTCTCCATGCCTCCGCCGCTACCAACGCAACCCCCCTCATCGGGGCCGGCGAGCTGGCCCTCATGAAACCCGGCAGCATTCTGGTGAACACCGCACGTGGCTCTCTGATAGACCCAGTTGCGTTGGCCGAAGCCCTTCGTGCGCGGCGTCCGGCGCTGGCGGCGCTCGACGTGTTCTCACCGGAGCCCCCGGACCTTGGTCCCCTCGCCGGAGTACTCGACCAGGTCATCCTCACGCCCCACGTTGCCTGGTACACGGAGGAGACAGAACGCGAGCTGCGTGCCAGTACTGCCGAAGAAGCGAAGCGGATTCTTGAAGGGTCGCCGGTCTTGCACCCCGTCGATGCCGGGAGGACCCGAGCGTGAGCTTCTCCTTCTTTCATCTGGCTGCTCCTGAGGTTGCGGCTGCACTGGAGAGATCCGGCCTCGTTGTGATTCCCTTTGGCAGCGTTGAGCAGCACGGACCACACCTCCCAACGGGAACCGACACGATGGCAGCCCGCCTGGTGGCAAGTGAGCTTGCTGCCGGACTCGACGGGTTGCTCTTGCCGTACGGTCCATACGGGATCACGCCGATCCATGCCGGTCATCCGGGCACAATCAGCCTCCGACGTGCCACGTTCGAAGCCCTTCTCGCCGACGTCTGTGATGAAGTAGTGAGTATGGGAGCCGATCGTCTGCTGTTCGTGAACTGGCACGAAGGCAACATCGCCGCCCTGGATGCGGTCGGCACCGAGCTGCAGAAGCGTCATGAGGGTATCCAGGTCGTCTCCGCGCAGGCGTGTTATGTCGCACAGCGGCTGTACGCAGATGAAGGAGGCGAATTGACCCACGGTGGCGGCATCGAGGCGCTGGCGGTGCTGGCGCACGATCCCAGCCTCTTCCACGCCGAACGGGCCGGAGAAGCCGCTCGGTCGGAGCGAGCGATCGCAATGGACGATATGCGCCGAAATCGCGAGGTATACGGCTACATCACCGACGTCACTGAGATCGATGCGGACGGGTGGTACGGCGATCCAGGCTGGGCAACTCGCGAACGAGCCGTCGACTTCGCCGCCACCGTCGCCTCCGAAATCATGACCCGCGTACAGTCGATCTTCGAGCTGCGAACATGACCGTCGTCCCGGGGGATCACGTGGAGTTTTCCGAGCTACCGGGCAGACGTTCCGGGGACCCACTCCAAGAACTGGCGGCCGCATCGAGTGTCCGTATCGTGCGACTTGCTCGCACCCCGCGGCGACTCGCCCACCGCCACCCTGCCAGCGAAGAGATCATTTACGTGCGCGAAGGCCGCGGCGTCGTCTTTGTTGATGGAGTGAAGAATTCCGTCACGGCGGGCGACACGGTGTACATTCCGCCGGGAGTGGCTCACGCCACCATCCCCGACGCTGATACCGAGATGGAGTTGGTGTGTTTCTTTCCGCATCCATACCTTGCCGGGAATCTCGAAGACACGGACATAGATGTAATGCGGGTATGAATCGGGTATGAATACTGAGGGAGTGACCCCACAAATGGCCTCGAGATGACTGTACGCGTGCGGCTGGCCCCGATCGGCCTGGGCAGATGGGCGAGGGTGCTCGCTCGAGGAGCCCAGCGCGGCGACCTCATCGAGCTGTATTCCTGCTACAGCCGATCCGAACAGAAACGGCTGGCGTTCCAGGAGGAGTTTGCCATCCCCAGGGCGGCGACCAGCCTCGACGAGCTACTCGAGGATGAAGGCGTCGAAGGTGTTCTCATTACGACACCCAACGACACCCATCGCGAGTTGATCATCGCCAGCCTCGAAGCCGGCAAAGCCGTCTATACCGACAAGCCGATTGCACACACTCTCGAGGATGCGTTGGAAGTGAGACGGGTGGTCGAGCGAACCGGCGGCGTATTCTCCGTGGGCCACAGTGCGCGGCGTCTGTCGGGAAGCCGCGCCATGAAGCAATGGATCGAAGAGGGTGCACTGGGTGACGTCTCGCTGGCTGAGGCCAACTTCTCGAACGAACGAGGGCTGGAGCTGACACCCGAGACCTGGCGCTGGTACGCCGATAAGAGCCCCGGCGGCACCTTCATCCAGCTCGGCGTTCACCACGCAGACAACCTCCAGTACCTGCTCGGGCCTGTGGCCAGGGTGACGGCACATGCCCGTCGGCTCTACACCGAATCCGAGGTGCCGGATGCGGTGATGGCCATCCTCGAGTTCGAGTCGGGGCCCCTTGGTTACATCGGCTGCGGATGGGCTTCACCCGGGATCTACCAGGTGCGGATCCAGGGCACGAAGGCCAATCTCATGTACGACCTCGACTTCACCCACTGGGATGAATCCCATGAGGCCGACGCGTGGAGCGCGCTGGTATCGCAGGGCTATGGCGACATGACACGTCGCGCGGTCGAGCTGCCGCCGACGGACATGTTCCGAGAGCAGCTGGAGGAGTTCGCCCTCGCTATCAGAGGAACGGCCGAGGTGGAGGTCGGGATCGACCAGGCGATCCGGGCGTTGGCCGTGGTGCGCGCTGCGTTGGAATCATCCGAGCAAGGGGGACGGGCGGTCGAGATCGGGCCCCTGCTCGATGCCATCGGGGTGGCACGGTGACCGCCAGATTCTCATTCAAAGTGATCCCCTTGGACATCTCCTGGAAAGAACTCTCCACGATCTGGCAAGAGGCAGACAACGCAGGCTTCTTCGACGCCGGATGGGTCTTCGACCATTTCTATCCACCTCGCGGGCCGGTGCGACCCATGTTCGAAGCCTGGACTTTGCTCGCTTCGCTGGCAGCCGTGACGACGCAGCTCCGCCTCGGTGTCATGGTCACCTCCAACACCTTCCGGCACCCGGCGCTGCTGGCTCACATGGCGGCATCGGTCGACCAGGTGTCGGGCGGGCGGCTTGAGATCGGACTCGGCACTGGCTGGCACGAAGCCGAACACGCCGCATTCGGTATCGAGCTCGGAACTGCGGCCGAGCGCTGGCAACGGCTCGAGGAAGCGCTCACGATCATTGACGGCCTCCTCACCCAGGACACCTATTCGTTCTCCGGGTCGCAGTTCCAGCTCTCCGAGG
>Ga0209567_10001865_pt1 | contig 10449 bp, 11 predicted proteins | sample COG_12_FD_184756 | JGI IMG/M metagenome (GOLD analysis project Ga0209567, IMG submission 184756) | Pelagic marine sediment microbial communities from the LTER site Helgoland, North Sea, for post-phytoplankton bloom and carbon turnover... | ecosystem: Environmental > Aquatic > Marine > Neritic...
AGGAAGATTTGGGTATTGCCAAGCTTGGTGCCGATGAGGCCGGGATTCGTATTCACAGGTCTTCTCCCCGGGAAAAGGGCCGCAAAGATAGTGATGCGCAGGGGTGAGTCAAGGCGCCCCGTAAAGCGACTTCGTCGCCACGGGGCTTCGGCCCCCGAACAGGCGATTACTCTTGGATTCCAAAGATCCGAAGCGCGTTTTCATAGGTCGAGTGTGCGAGGGCTTCGGGGTCTTGTCCGCGAAGCTCGGCGATCCGGGCGGCCGTGTAGGCTACGTATGCGGGTTCATTGCGTTTTCCGCGCCTGGGGATCGGGGCCAGGTAAGGGGCGTCCGTCTCGATCAGGAGGGCATCGGCAGGTTGTTTCACTGCGGCTTCCTGCACCGCAACCGCCTTCTTGAAGGTCACGATCCCGCTAAACGACGATACGAAACCCAGATCGAGGGCTGCCGCGGCAAAAGGGGCGTCCTCGCTGAAGCAGTGGATGATGCCCCCTGCGTCCTTGGCCTGCTCTTCGCGCAGAATACGGAGCGTGTCCTTCGGTGCCGCCCGGGTGTGGATGACCAGGGGCTTCTTGAGCTCCTTGGCGATCGCGATCTGCCGCCGGAACGCCTCTTCTTGGGCCGGGCGGGGCGAGTGGTCGTAGTGAAAGTCGAGACCCGTCTCACCGATCGCGACGACGGACGGATCGGTGCCCGCATCGCGCAGCGCGTCGAAGAGCGCATCGTCGAGGTGTCTGGCGTCGTGTGGATGAACGCCGACGGTCGCCGAGATTCGACCCGGGTGCTGTCGCGCGAGCTCGACCGCCGACAGCATCGAAGCGACGTCGTTCGCGCACCCGATGGTAGTGATGCGCCGCACGCCCGCTTCCCTGGCGCGATCGAGCACGGCGTCGAGCTCTTCGAGAAGGCGCGGGTCGTCCAAATGGCAATGCGTATCGAAAAGCATCGGTAGCGTCCGCTACACAGGTTGATTCGCTTGGCGGAGTGAAGCAAGCAACGCCTTCGCCTCGGTGCTTTTCGGGGCGAGTTGCTCGAGCGTGGTTTCGTAGACAGGCCGCTCCGTTTTTCGGCTTCTTTTCAGCGCGCGAGCCAAGTCGGGCACCAGGGAGGTGAGCCCGAGCTCGCCGACGAGTTGTACCGCGTACTGCCGGGCTTCGATGCGCCAGCTTCGAACGATCTTCCGAATCACTTCGGTTCCCTCTGGATCATCGAGACGAACCAGCGCGCGCGCCGCGGCCGCGCGCAGAATCGGGGAGCGCCACGGATGTTTTGCCAATCGTGTCAGCTGGCCGAGCGAATCACGGTCTTCCAAATCGCCGAGTCCAATTGCGGCGGAAAAGGCACGGTCCGCTCGCGTGAGGGCCGCGCGCAACGCGGGCGCTCCCCTCGCATCGCCCAACGTCGCGAGCGCGGTGGCCGCGGTGAACCGGACGCTGTCCGATGGGTCCTGCAACAAGCCCGCGATCGGATCCGCACTGCCGGTCTCGCCAAGCTCACCCAGGCATTGCACGGTGAGCAAGCGAACTTCGTCGTCCTCATCGCTCAGACCTTTGGCGATGCGGTTGGAATGATCCGCGCCCAAATAGGACAACGTCCAAATCGCCGAGAAGCGCATCTCGGGGCGGGAGTCGTCGAGTAGAGCGGCGATCGCACCTGCACCTTCTTCGGGTGCAATTCTACCCGCGGCGAGCACTGCCGCTTGGCGGGCGCCCGGGTGCTCGTCATCGAACGCGTCGAGCACTGTGCTCAGTCCCTCCATCGCGGCGAGCATGCCGAGCGATTCGTAGGCTGCCTCCCGCACCGCGCCAACGTCGTCCTTTCCGAGGGCCAGTAGCCCGTCCACCGCTTCGTCCCTCCGTTCGGGAGGGGGGTCGCCAAGCCGCGCAGCAGCGGCGCCGCGAAAGCGCGGTTGTTGAGCTCGCACGTCGCGTAGCGCGGCGTCGAATGTCGGTGCGAGCGGTGGGATCACTTTGCCGGCGATCCGGGCTTCACATCCTTGTCGAGGCCTAGGACACTGAGACCATCGTCGTCGCTGGCTGCGAGAACCATCCCTTGCGACTCCAATCCCATGAGCTTGCGGGGCTTCAAGTTGGCGACGATCACGACGCGCCGGCCTATTAGGTCCTCGGGGGCATAGTGCTCCGAAATGCCGGCGAGAATCTGGCGCGGTTGCGCCTCGCCGGCGTCGACGATCAGCTTGAGCAGCTTCTTGCTCTTTTCGACCCTCTCCGCCTCTTTGACGACAGCGACCCGAAGTTCGACCTTGGTGAAGTCGTCGAACTCGATGAAGTCGTCTTTGCTTTGTTTGGTCTCTGTCATTGCTGGGGCCTTTTTCTTTTCGGCGCGAGGAGCCTCGACTCCGAGCCGCTCCAAGATCGAGCGCTCCTGACTTTCGTCGAACCGAGGAAAGAGGGGGGTGGCGGCTTGCGTCTCTGTGCCCGGTCGCAGCCCGCCCCAGGCACTCGGCCAGAGGTCGACCTGCTCGGTCGGAAGCAGTGGAGAAATCCCGATCTGCGCGCGGAGCTCGTTGCACTTCTCAGGCATCACTGGGAACAACATGATCGACAGCCATCGCAACGTTTCGAGGACGGTGTAACAGACCTGCCCGAGCCGTGCCTTGTCGTCTTCTTTTGCGAGCCTCCAGGGCTCGGTCGAGTCGACATACTTGTTGGCCGCCGCGACGAGCTCCCAAATGGCGTCGAGCGCGCGATGGAAGGCGAGTGCTTCGAGGTGCTTCGCTGCCTCGAGCGCAGTGGCGTTGGCTTTGTCGATCAGCTGCTGATCGGTCTCATGGAGCGCTCGCAGATCGACGCTCGGAACGCGGCCGTCGAGGTTCTTCTTCACGATGCTCGAGACGATCCGGTTCATCAGGTTCCCCAGGCCGTTGGCGAGCTCGCCGTTGTATCGATTGAGCAGGTTGCGATGGCTGAAGTCGCCATCGTGACCGAAGCCGACCTCGCGCATGAAGTAGTAACGCAGTACGTCCGCGCCGAACGCTTCGACCAACGGACCGGGCGGAAGGAAGTTGCCGAGTGACTTCGACATCTTCTCGCCGTTCACCGTGAGCCACCCATGGGCCCAAATCTGCGTTGGAAGACGAATGCCAGCGCTCATCAAAAAGGCGGGCCAGTAGATCGTGTGAAAGCGAAGGATGTCTTTGCCCACGATGTGTATGATCGACTCGGAAGACTGCCAGAACTCGTCGTAGAGTGGCGCTTCGCCTTCATCGGCCGGTCCGCCGAGCGCACTCACGTAGTTCATCAGGGCGTCGAGCCAAACGTAGACGACGTGCTCGGGATCCTCGGGCACCGGGACACCCCATCGGAAGCTCGTCCGCGAGATCGACAAGTCGCGTAGCCCCTCTTTGACGAACGACTTCACTTCGTTGAACCGCGCGTCGGGCTTTACAAAATGCGGATGCGCCTCGTAGTAGTCGAGGAGCGGTTGGGTGTAGTTGCTCAGTCGGAAGAAGTAGCTGCGCTCTTTGATGCGCTCGACCGGCTTCTGATGGATCGGGCAGAGGTTGCCCTCGAGGAGCTCCTTTTCGGTCTTGAAGGATTCACACCCGACACAGTACCAATCCTCGTAGTCGTCGAGATAGATGTCGCCCCGCGCCTGCATCAGCTTCCACAGTGCTTGGACGTTTTCGCGGTGTTGGGCAGACGTCGTGCGGATGAAGCCGTCGTGGGCGCACTCGAGCTCCTCCCAGGCCAACCGGAAAGGTGCGGCCATCCGGTCGACGAAGTCCTGCGGGGCGAGGTCCTCTTCTCTTGCACGGCGCTCGATCTTCAAGCCGTGCTCGTCGAGGCCCGTCAGGAAGTACGTCGGCCGGCCGCGAAGGCGCTGATACCGTGACGCTACGTCGGCGGCCACGGTGGAGTACGCGTGCCCGATGTGGGGCCGATCGTTGACATAGTAGATCGGCGTGGTGACGTAGTAGGGACGAGCCATTTTGCGCCCGAGACTAGCCAAAATTGGCGGAGACGCCACCTAGCGTACGTTTCGAAGATCAAACAGCAACGAGTCCAGCGCGACCTGCCGATTGGCATTTTGCCGCATGGATTGCACGCACTCGTGGATCAGCGAGACTCGAGCGGCGGCCGCGCTCGGCGAGATCGAGCCCGCCCGTTGATCGAGCTCTTCTCGCCGGGCCGAGAAACCGAGCTCATCGGCCGGAACACCGAGTGAGGTCACCGCAAGGTCTCGGTAGAAAGTCTGTAGCGTGAGTAGGGCGAGCTCGAGATCGTCTCGCCGGGCCAATTGCTCGGAGAGCTCTACGAGAGATCCCGGGCCTGAGCCGCGAACTGCGTCGTCGACCGACATCACCAGATCGATGAGGGCGTCGACCGCGCCGTCGCTGGCGAGGGTTAGGGCGACGTCCGCCCGGCTTGCGCTCAGCGCGATTGCGGAGGCGATGGAAGCATCGGGAATTCCTTCGGATGCCAGGATGTCGCGCAGGACCGCGTTGGGCAGGTGGGCGAAACGGATCCGTTGGCACCGCGACCGAATGGTGGACAAGAGCGAGTCAGGGCGCTCCGAGGTGAGGATGAAGTGCACATTGGGCCGCGGTTCTTCCAGGGTCTTGAGCAAGGCGTTGGCGGCCTCCGGTTGGAAGGCAGGGAACGAGATGTCGGCCTCGGGAAAGATGAAGAATGTCGAAGCGGCTTCAAAGGGGGCGAACTGTGCGAGAGGTAGGATCTCGGTGCGGAGAATCTCTACCTGGATGTTGCGCTTACCTTCGTCCCGTGGCCCGAACACGCGCACGTCGGGGTGAGAGCCAGCTTTGATTCGCTCGGCGATGTGCGGATCGCCGCCCGCGACGACATCGATCGCAAACGAAAGTGCGGTGAGCTCCTTGCCGACGCCGCTGGGTCCGTCGAACAGGTACGCGGAGGCCACGCGGTCGTGGTCGCGCGCGCGCTCGAGGGCCCGAACGGCGCCATCCTGAGCCCGCACCGATTGGAGTGCGCTCACTTGCCGGGGCCTCCGGTGAAGATCGAGATCGCGATCGTTTGGACGGCGTCGACCACCTCGTCCGGAGAAAACGCGTCAGGATCGACGAATGCCTGCATCACGAGGCCATCGAGCAGGCCGATGACAATTCGCGGTAAGATGTCGATCGAAATTCGTGGCTCGAGCCCGAGCGAAATCAAATTCTCCTCGAGGTAGTCACGGATCTGTTGGGCAGCGAGCCCGTAGAACTCCGCAAGCTTCGGCCGAAGGGATTCATCAGACAGGCTCAATGCGAGCAAGTCGGCGACGACCAACGCTTCGTCGCTGCGCTCGGCCCGCGTCGCCCATAGCTCTTCGAGTGACTTCCGAAGCGCCTCGAAAGGATTGTCGGACGGCGACCACGCCTGCACGGTTCGCGCTTGGACGACGTTGCACGCGGTTTCGAGCACCGTGTGAATCAGCGCCTCCTTGGTCGGGTAGTGATAGTGCAGGGCACCCTTGCTCATCCCCGCCTCTTTGGCGATCTCGAGCAGACTCGTCCGCGCGTAGCCCTGGCGTGCGAGAACGCGGATCGCCGCGTCGATGATCTGCTGGGAGCTGACCGCGCTCTTTGCGTACGCCATTGATCAGGGACCATGACGCCTGCTCCTGGGGCTCGTCAACCGCTTGTGCTACAGCCGCCCGGTGAGTGAACCAGGTCAGTCGCTAGCGCGCCTCGTCGAGCTGATGCGTACGTTGCTCGGCCCGGACGGCTGCCCCTGGGATCGGGAGCAGACCCTCGAAACGCTTCGGCAGTACGTCGTCGAGGAGGCGCACGAGGTCGTCGATGCGATCGATCAGGGCACGCCCGAGATGCTCCGCGAAGAGCTGGGCGACCTCCTGCTACAAGTCGTTTTTCAGGCCGCCCTGACGGCGCAAAAGGGATGGTTCGACATCGACGGCGTAGTCGACGCGATTTGCGAGAAGCTGGTTCGCCGGCACCCATGGGTCTTCGGAGACGAGAAGGTCGACGATGCGAGTGGCGCCATCAACAGCTGGGAAGCGATCAAGGCCAAGGAAAAGAAAGAGCGTGGCGCGCTCAGTGGGGTGCCGGTCGCGTTGCCAAGCCTCCTGCGCGCCGTGCGTATCGGGGAAAAGGCCAGCGCCGTGGGCTACGATTGGCCGGACGTTGGTGGTCCGCGCGACAAGATCGATGAGGAGCTGAAAGAGCTCGACGAAGCTGCCGAGGACGAAGACCTGGCCGCTCTCGAGCACGAGCTCGGAGACCTCTTGTTCGCCCTCGCGACTTATGGCCGCAAGCAGGGGCTCGACCCAGAAGCGGCGCTTCGCGCTTCGCTCAATCGCTTTTCGTCCCGATTCCGACATTGCGAGCTTGCCGCCGTAGCCGAGGGCAAGAGCCTCCGCGACTACGACGAGCCCGCGCTCGACGAGATGTGGGAGCGCGCCAAGGCTGCCGAGCGCACGGCGTAAACGCCGCAAAGCCCTTCTGCGGCTACAGTCGTTCTTCGGGAAAGGGCACTACGGTCTGAATCGAATCGGCCCCAACGAGCAGCATCAACAGCCGGTCTACCCCGAGCGCGTTGCCGCTGCTCTCGGGCATGCCCCGCTCTAAATCTGCAAGGAACCGTTCATCGATTGGATAGAACGGAGCCCCCGCCGCGCGCCGCTCCGCTTGATCCCGCTCGAACCGGCGCCGCTGTTCGTCCGCGTCGGTCAGCTCGCCAAAGCCGTTGCAAAGCTCGACCCCGCGAAAGAACGCCTCGAACCGGTCGGCCATCCCATTCGGCTTGAGCTTCGCGAGCGAAGCCATCGAAGCGGGCCAATCGGTCACGAAGACCGGCCGCTCCCTCCCGAGACGCGGCTGAACCTCCTCTGCCCACACCCGAAAGAACCCCTCCTCGTCGTCGATCAAAGAATCGAGAGTGGCATTCGCATGGAACTGCAGCGCTTCGTCGACGGTCATCCGCGCCCATGGTGGCTGAACTTCAGGGGCGGGTTGGTCCATCGCCTCCGCGACGAACGCGACGAGCTCTTCGGTGTCGCGGATCACGTCGTCCGAAGTCGCGTTTGCGCGGTACCACTCGAGCATCGTGAACTCGCGTTCGTGATGCTGGCCATGCTCTTCGGCGCGGTAGCTGCGGCACAGCTGAAAGATGCGATCCGCGCCTGCGCTCAGAAGACGCTTCATTTGATACTCAGGGCTCGTGGCGAGCCAACCGATCGATTCGCCCTTCGGATCCCTTACCTCGAGCGCCGCCAGATGTAGGTCGAGCCCGGGGGAGGGCACGATGGCCGGCGTCTCTACCTCGATGAAGGCGCGCTCTTGGAAGAAGCGCCGAATTGCGCAGAGGAGCGCGGCGCGGAGCGCCAAGACCTGCAGCACAGCGGGATCGGCGGGTACCGCCACTCGATCACTCAGCCTTTGACGCGCTCCACGTAGTCGCCGGTGCGCGTGTCGACTTTCAGCCTGTCACCCGCGTTGACGAAGAGCGGCACGTTGACCTGCAGACCCGTCTCGCAGGTCGCGGGTTTCGTCGTGTTGCTGCTGGTGTCGCCTTTGAACCCAGGCTCGGTCTCGGTGACGAGGAGCTGGACGAAGTTTGGTGGCGTCACGCCAATGGGGCGGCCTTCGAAGAGCATGACATCCACCTCGGTCCCATCGAGGAGATAATACACACTGTCGCCGAGTTGCTCGTTCGACAGAGAGAGCTGCTCGTAGCTCTGCGTGTCCATGAACACTCGCGCATCGCCCTCGGGGTAGAGGTACTGCATCGTCCGTTCTTCGGTGTCGGCCTTGTCGAGCTTTTCGCCGCTCTTGAACGTCCGATCGATTACCGCGCCGGTCATCATGTTCTTGATCCGGGTACGGATGAAGGCTTGGCCTTTGCCGGGCTTCACGAATTGGTGGTCGACGACGGCAAAGGGCACGCCATCGATCAGCATCTTGAATCCCTTTTTGATGTCTGAGGTGTCTGCCATTGGATTATTTCTCGCGGATTTTCTGAGAGGCGACGAGGAGGTCGCTCGGTTGATTGGGAGCCTCGCTGTTCTCAGCCGTGATCTGGACTTCGAACTCGCGCAACGAGGTCGGCATGGATGCCCGGCCGACCTGTGTCTCAGTATCATAGTCGAGTGTGCGTTGACGCACCGGATGCTCGCCGACGGCCGCGAACCACACGATGTAATGCGTAAGGCCGAGCTCGATCTTCTCGGGTGGAACGAGGTGGTCGAGCGTCACCGTGATGAGGATTTCATCCCTGTCGATTTTCTCGACATCGACCTGCCCGTGTGCCGCTGGCACGTAAGCGCTGCCGACCAACGCATAGTCGGCAGGCGGATTGCAGCTCGCGATCATCGAAACGACGGTCAACGAGATAAGTCGCAGCCCCAGGGAATCCTTCACCGCTCGGCTTGTAGGCGGCCCGTCTGGCTCCGTCAAGCGCCTGCCCTTGCCTCGCGTCCGGGTCGGTTGTACTCCGGGTTTCATGCGAGACATCGACGACGAAGTGCGCCAGATCAAGAAGGAGATCGTCGAGAGCCGTGGCCTGATCATCAAGACCAACAACCTGGTCAATGCCCTCGGTGCCGACATTAAATCGATCGCAAAGCGGCAGGCGGCCTACGAGCGACGCCTGAACTGGAATAGCGGTGTAGCAATCGTCGTCATCGGCGTCATTTCGTTTGCTGGGCTGAAGCTCTATTTCGATGCGCAAACCGGGGGAATGCGGTCCGACATGACCGATGCCGAAGCCACCCTCGAAGAGCTGCGCACAGACCTGGGAGACGAGGTTCGCCGAGCTTCCGATCGAGCGACGGCGGAGGCGAAGGCATCGAAGTACTACGAGCTGATCCGCACCCGCAAGCGTACCGAGGTCCTGCACGAGTACCCCGCGATGGCCAAAGAAGCACTCTCACCGACTGAGGCGGCTGTGTTCCGCGACTTCGAGCAGCAGTTCCGGCAGGACCTTTCGCTCGAGACGTATCAAAAGGGGATCGCGCTCGCCGACGCAAAGAAACACGCAGAGGCGATCAAACGCTTCGAGGAGGCGATCGAGCTGCATCCCAACGGCTCCCACGTTCCGACCGTCAAGCACAGCCTTGCGCTCTCTTTGCGTAAGGAAAAACGATCTGCGGAGGCGCTCGTATTTGCGCAGCAAGTGGCCGATCAAACGACGGACGGCGCGCTGCAACCCGATGGTTGGTGGCTGGTTGCGCTCTGCGCCCGCGACCTTGACGATCTTGATACCGCGCGCGAGGCGCTCAAGATTCTGATCAAGAAGTGGCCGAGATCGGCTCTGTCCCGTGAGGCGAGGCCGCTGCTTCGCGAGGTTACGCGCGAGGCCTACCTTGGGAAGAAGGCCACCGAGGCGCCGGCGCCAATCGCTCCTGAATGACCCAGGCGCAAGAGTTGCGCGTCGACTCCGCCGGTCACGTGTGCCAAGTTCTATATTGATGGCCCGGCCACGTGTTGCATTCGTAGGTTCCGGCGGCGCCGCCAAGGGCGTGGCTCACATCGGTGTGCTCCGCGCCATGGATGAGCTCGGCATCGAGGCCGACATCTGCGTAGGCGCCTCGGCCGGCGCGATTGCAGGTGCGTTCTATGCCCAGGGTTATACCCCGAACCAGATGATCGACTGGTTTCGGCCTTTCTGGCAGCGCGGACTCGAGGCTCCGCCATTGAAGGCCCGCTATTTCCTGGGTCTGCCGAATGAGGAGCAGCGGCGGAGCTGGGGCTATATGACCAGCGGTCTCCTCTCGATCGACCGATTCGAGCGCTTCGTCGCCGGGCAGTTGCCGACCGACGATTTCCGAGACCTCGACAAGCACCTTCTGGTTACCGCCGCCGATATCGACGGCCGCGGGCGTGTCGTGTTTGGCCGCGGATACCGCGACGATGTCCCCATCAGCAAGGCGGTGGCCGCTTCGACATGTGTGCCGGGGCTCTTTCGCCCCCACCGCATCGGCGACCGCTATTACATCGACGGCGAGGTCGTTCGCACGCTGAGCATCGACTTGGCGGTTGAAGCCGGCGCCGACGTCGTCATTGTCTCGAATGTGTACCGTCCACACGTTGGCCGAATCGGTACCCCCTCGCTGGTCCACCAAGGCGGCCTCGCGGTAGTTCGTCAATCGCTGAACATCATCCTCAACGAAAAAGAGAAGCGCGGCATCGATCTGATACACAAGATGTATCCACAGATTCAGGTCCTGGTGGTGTCCCCGGATCTCGGCCGCCTGCCATTCACTTCGCGACTGCATGCAAGAGCAATGCTCCGACGCGGCTACCGCGACGCCCTACGCATCCTCGCCAAGGCAAAACGACGTGGTGTGTTCGAAGTGGCACCGAACGTTCGGAGCATCGGCGAAGCGTAACGCTGTGCGGCGAGACTAGATCAACGGAGAACGGCTAGGGGTCAGTGCCGGTTTAGTTACACCGCCCGCCCACCCCCACCCGTAGTCCTCCCTGCCGCGCCCTTCGGGCTTGGCGGCGCATTC
>Ga0209567_10001866_pt1 | contig 10443 bp, 8 predicted proteins | sample COG_12_FD_184756 | JGI IMG/M metagenome (GOLD analysis project Ga0209567, IMG submission 184756) | Pelagic marine sediment microbial communities from the LTER site Helgoland, North Sea, for post-phytoplankton bloom and carbon turnover... | ecosystem: Environmental > Aquatic > Marine > Neritic...
AAGCAAAGGAAAATCCTCTTAAAACTTCTCCACCAAAGATCAACAATACCAAGACAACGATTATAGTAGTAACAGATGTAATTAAAGTTCTACTTACAGTATTGCTGATGGCTTCATTAAATACCTTGTATAGTGGGGTCCCAGGCTTCAATTGCATATTCTCTCTTACCCGGTCAAATACCACCACAGTATCATTAATTGAATAACCAATAATGGTTAACATGGCCGCAATGAATACCTGATCGATCTCAAAGGTTTTACCAAACAACCGGGCTATGGCAAAAGCAGAGATAACAAACAAGGTATCATGGAAAAGGGCTACCACAGCACCAAGTCCAAATTGCCATTTCCGGAATCTAATCAGTATGTATAGAAAGATTACAATTAAAGAAAAAATCACCGACTCCATTGAGGCAGTTTTAATGTCATCAGCAATGGTAGCGCCTACTTTTGAAGACCCGGCGATCATAAATGATTCATCATTCATTTTCTCCGCATCGGTTACAAGGGACATTCCTGTAAATCCGGAAACTCCATTTTTCATAGCGGATTCAACCAATGAATCAGCTTCTGCAGATTCATCATCCACCAGGTAACTGGTTGTGATTTTAACAACATTGCTTGATCCATACCATTTCACTTCTGTTCCGGTATTTTCAAATTCCGGTTGTATCGAAGTTTTTAAATCCGAAGCAGGAACTGGCTTTTCAAATGCCACAATATAAGAACGACCTCCGGTAAAATCAACGCCCAGATTTAGTCCTCCTTGCATTACGATCAATACAATTCCAACCGATATAAAGATTGTTGAAAACACATAGGCTAATCGTCTTTTAGACATAAAGTCAATATTGAGTTTAGTAAACAGATCTTTGGACCAGAAAGTATTAAACGAAATCTTACTTTTATCGCCATTTTTAGTCATCCATGTAACAACTACCCTGGTTATAAATACGGCTGAGAAAAATGAGGATGCAATACCTATCATAAGTGTAGTGGCAAATCCTTTTATTGGCCCTTGCCCTAAGGCATACATGATAACACCAATTAAAAAGGTGGTTACGTTTGCATCTATAATAGAACTATATGCCTTACTGTATCCTGTTGATATGGCATTGAGCAGGGTAGATCCACTTCTTAATTCTTCCCTTATCCTTTCAAAAATCAGCACATTGGCATCAATAGACATACCAATTGTCAGCACGATACCGGCTATCCCGGGAAGTGTCAGTGCAGCATTTAACTGTGCAAGGATTCCCAATATGAAGAAGATATTGAAAACCAGTGCAATATTGGCCACAAATCCACCTTTGGAATAGTATGATATCATGAAAAGGACAACTATTGCCAAACCTGCAACAATTGAAATAACACCCTGCTTTTGGGCTTCTTTTCCAAGTGTCGGACCTATAACAGCTTCTTCAACAATTCTTGTTGGCGCCGGCAATTTACCAGCCTTTAAAATATTTGCAAGGTCTTTCGATTCTTCGATCGTAAAACTTCCTGTAATCTGTGAGTTTCCATTTGGAATCTCAGTGATCACATTCGGAGCAGAATAAACATATCCATCGAGTACAATGGCTATTCGCCTGTTCAGGTTCTCTCCAGTTAATCTTTTCCAAACTTTTGCGCCTGTGGCATTCATTTGCATGGAAACACATGGACTTCCTGTTTCATCGAAATCAGGCCGTGCATCAGTAATCACTTCTCCTGTCAATGGTGGCAACCCCCCTCTTCTTATTTTAACAAAGAAAAGTTCCAATACTTCCTGGCTTCCTTCACCCTCCATAGGTTTATTCTTCCAGTAATATTTCATGTTGTTGGGGATCAAAGCTTTGATTCCAGGACGGGAAAGCAGCCTGTTGATCTTAGAAGTGTCCTTGACATTATAAAAGAGGTTATAATATGGAGCTTGTCTAAGGCTGAACAGTGGAGATGACAAGGCACTTTCCAATGAGTCAACACTTGTAGAATCCCCGGCCAGTTGTGCTGCCAGGTCCTCTGCGGCCGAATCAACATCTGGTTGATCATCTCCTAATAATGAACTTAATGCATCTTCATTACTTTGCAGTTCTGCATTGTTGTCTGAGACATCCTGTGAACCCAGATCAATAGCTTCAATTTTATTCTCCTCGATAACTTTACTATTAATAGCTATTAATGTATTGTTAAGCTCCTGTAAATCATATACCTCCCAGAACTCAAGTTTCGCAACCCCGGATAAAAGCTTTCTGACACGCTCCCGGTTATCAACACCTGGAAGTTCAACCTGTATCCGGCCCGTGCCAGGAAGTTTCTGAATATTGGGTTGTGAAGTTCCAAACCGGTCAACCCGTGTTCGCAGGATCTCAAAAGACCTGTCAATCGCATCACTTACTTCATCAGAGATGATCTGCAATATGTCATCATCCGATGAGTCCAGACTAATACGTCCGCGGTTGGCGGCGTTAGCGAATATTGAGCTTAACCTTCCATTAGGATTTATTTCCATGAAGGATTGATAAAATAGATCCGTAAATGACTCCTGGCTAGCACGTTGCTTTTCAACAGCCTGCTGTAAGGCTTGCAGAAATTCCGGATTTTCACTGTTTCCACTTAATCCCTTAATAATATCTACCGGGGAAACCTCAAGGGTCACATGCATACCACCCTGCAGATCAAGACCTAAACTCAATTCGGTATCTTTTACATCTTTATAGGTGTATTCTATACCCAGAAGGTTGTATACAGGCTCATTCCAGACTGAATCAAGATAGGCTTGTTTATTATAAAAGTCGAGATTGCCATCCACATCTGTTGCATATTCAATAGCATCCTGCTGAATGCCACGGGACACAAATGTAAATGATAAATAATACACGCATAATACTGTGATAATGGCAGTTAGTGTAACTATAAATCCTTTATTTTTCATTGTTTATAAATTAAAATTCTAATTAAAATTAATTGTGTAGATTGGGTAATTCCTGAATATTGATTCAGGCTTAGGGGGCATTCGGTGATATAATATTTTGAAAAAGGATCTTAAAAAATGAGGTACTACTGTATTCAGGTACATACTCATGCCAACATTTATCTTCAGTAGCAAAAGGAATATCAAAAAGAATATTCAGAATCAGGTCAACATCAATCTGAAATGACGAAATAGAAGCCAGATAATCCGGAAGATAAATGATATCATGGTTTTTTTCAGGATTATCTTGATCCTCATTGAATTCAGTTTTTGAAAGGTCATTTATAATCCTTTCCTGAATTAAATAATTCATGGAAGATATTGTGATTGCTAATAATCCACAAATAAGGACAAGGCCCCTTATTATATTTCCTATGTTAGATCTTTTTTTCACTTGATCTTGTAATGGATTGCAAAAGTAGAAATAAATCCTTAGAAATCAACTTCTTCAGCACTCTTAAAATTTTAAAATCCTGAAGAACTTACTTATTTTTTGAGAACGGATGAGATATGAGATCTGATCACCCTGGCGCCTTCATCAAAGTTCTTATGGTTATTAACAATTATATCACTAAAATCCTTGTAAGGTAAAATGTATTGGTTGAAGGCAGGCATTACATGATGCTCATACCGGTATAAAACATCATCAAGGTCATACCCGCGTTCTTTTTGGTCTCTTATAATTCTTCGCTTCAACATTACATGCTCAGGGGCATCTATAAAGATCTTCAGATCTATCAACTCGGAAATTTCTTCCACATAAAAAATAAAAATTCCTTCCAGGATAATCACAGGTGCTGGCTGAAATTCAATAATCTTAGGATCTAATTCAGGATTATTGAAATTATATTCCTTAATTCTTATGATCTCACCATCGATCAACTTTTTTAGATCATTGGTAAATTGGGCAATGTCGATGGATTCAGGTTTATCAAAATTCTGTTCACCCTTTTCATCAAGAGGCTGCTTATCTCTTGGTCTGTAATAATTATCCTGTGAGACGAGGCTTACCTCTTCATTACTGAAATTTTCCATTATTTTATTAATGAAGAGGGTTTTGCCGGAACCGCTACCGCCAGTTATTCCAATGATATAAGGTTTCATGGCATCAAGAGAAGGGATTTGCTTTTAGATAATTAACGAGCTTTCTGAAAGCCAAAGCCCTGTGGCTGATACTGTTTTTTTCCCTCATTGATATTTCAGCAAATGATTTTGAATATCCTGCAGGCCGGAATATTGGATCGTAGCCAAATCCCTGATCTCCTCTTCTTGAAGTCAGGATTTCACCTACCGCCTTACCTTCAAATTGTTTCATTCCCCTAGGGGTTATCAAGGTAATAACTGTCCTGAATTGGGCATTCCTGTTTTTCATATTCTGCAGATTTTTCAATAAAAGATCAATGTTATCATTGCTGTCTTTTTGAATCCCTGCATATCTGGCGGACATAACCCCGGGATCTCCATGTAAGGCTTCAACTTCCAAACCTGTATCATCGGCAAAACAAGATGAATGATAATGATCAAATACAAATTGGGCCTTTTCCAGAGAGTTCCCCTCAAGTGTGTTTTGGTTTTCTGGTAATTCCTGAGTGCATTCAATGTCTTTAAGAGACTGGATATTAAATTCATCACCCAAGATCTCGCCTATCTCCGCAATTTTATTCTGGTTATTAGTAGCAAAGCAAAGATAAACCATGGAGAATCTCTATTGCACACTGAGTAAATCTATATCAAATATCAGGTTTTCATTGGGCCCGATATCTCCGCGTCCCTGAACACCATAAGCAAGAACTGAAGGTATATATAAAGTGATGTTTCCTGTTTCACTTATATACCCAAGCCCTTCTTCCCAGCCTCTAATGACTTGCCCCGCTCCATGTGTATATTTAAAAGGTTCGCCCCTATCATATGAAGAGTCAAATTTGGTGCCATCCAGAAAGGTGCCAACATAATGTACTTTTACTATATTCCCAGCTTGTGGGGTGGATCCTAAACCTTCGTCGTTGATCACATACCTCAATCCTGTATTGGATTTTTTTGCAGCGGTATTGTTTTCTTCAAGGTATTTGTCAATTTTATTTACATCTTCTTCCAGTTGGGCATACGGGCTATAAAATGTTTGCTTTTCACATGAAAACAGACCTATAACCATAAACGCGAACAATACTTCTTTAATTCTTTTCATCCTAATTTCCCTTTTTATTTATATCCAACAATTCTAAATCAAACACTACTACTGTGTTCGGATCGACCATTTCACCCAATCCCCTTTCCCCATAAGCAAGTTCTGAAGGAAGATAAAATGTTATCTTTGAACCAAGCGTCATTTCAGCTACACTTTCCTCCCAACCTGAGATCACACTTCTTGCCCCCAGTGTAAATTCATAAGGTTCATTTCTATCATATGAGGAATCAAACTGAGTGCCATCAAGCAAATATCCGTTAAAATGAATTAAAACCTGGTCTCCTTTTTCAGGTTTCTTTCCCGATCCGTCTTCATGGATGATATACCTGATCCCGCTTTCAAACTCCATACCCACAAATCCCTGCTCCTCCATATAAATATCAATTAAGGAAATATCTTCCAATAATTGTTGTTCTTTTCTTTTTTGTATCTCCTCCCGTTTGGTTTTAAATAAATTTGCCTGCCACAACCTGAATTGCGTAGGTTCCAACATGCTCATTATTCCAATCTCGACTGTAATATCACTGAAGGGATTTAAACCATGTGGAATATTACCGTGGAAGGCCACTTCATAAAGATCAGAGCATTTAACTTTAAAGATAGCGCTATCACCAACTTTTAATTTTTTAAGCCCATGATATATCTGCCCACTTCTTTCCCAAATGGTATCAATATATTGCAGGGTTACAGGAATGTTCTTTTCAGTCCAGGTAAAAAGCAAAGAATCATCTTCGTAATAATAATCCATATACATTAAAATATAATTATTATTTTCAAAGAGTGGTCCATCCCCGTTTCTAACAATTTTATACTGATATCCTGTCTCTCCCGTTTTAAAATCCTTTACGTTACAAGAACTCATCAATACAACCAGTATCGCTATTATGAATATTAAGGGATTATGATTTATACTCATCAGCGATTTGGTTTAATTCATCCCTGTAGGTCTTGACAATTTCTTCAAACTTTTTCACAGTTTCTTCGAAGCTTAGATCACTGCTTCCGCCGGCAGCATTTTTATGCCCACCTCCATTAAAGTGTTTCCTGGCAAATTCATTGACGGAGAAATCCCCTTTTGATCGCATTGAGAGTCTGATTTCGCCTCCTCTTTCGGATATCAATACACCCATCACAGCCCCGTCCAAGCTTAATGCGTAGTTAACAAGACCTTCCGTATCACCTGTTTTAGAGTTAAACCTTTCGAGGTCATCAGCATTGATCGCTATGAAAGCCGTATGATAGTCGGGCAAATATTTAAGCCTCTGGCTAAGGGCAAAACCAAGAAATTTCAGCCTATCAAAAGAATTGGTATCATATATCAAACTGGCAACTTTCGGTGTATCTGCCCCAAGTTCCATTAAATTTGCTGTAACAAAATGAACATTTTGATGGGTGTTATTATGTTTGAACTGACCTGTGTCGGTCATGATCCCTGCATATAAGCACTCAGCAATTGACTTATCAATCAATTCCCTGTCTCCCATTTTAACAATAAACTCATAAATTAACTCAGCAGTAGCTGAAGCATCCGTACTGATTAAAGAATAATCAGCAAAACATTTTGGATCAAGATGATGATCAATCATGAACTTCTTTGCTGAGCTTTTTTCCACCATATGTCCCAATTCATCAATTCTTGCAAGGTTATTGAAATCAAGACAAAAAATGATATCCGCATTTTCAATCTGTTGATTACATTCTTTCATATTATCTGAATTGTAGATCAACACTGTTTCGTTTCCCTCCATCCAGTTTAAAAATTTGGGGTAATCTGTTGGACTTATTACCTGGGCATGATGCCCTTTTTTCATAAGATATCCCCTTAACCCCAGAGATGATCCCAAAGCATCAGCATCCGGAGTTTTATGCGGTATAATAACTATCTTTTTGGGTGTGTTAAGTTCAGCTTTAACTTCCTTGAAATTCAACATCTTTATCCTTTCTCGCTCTGGAATTACAATAATTGCAAAAGTGCTAATTAATTAGTTAAAATCAAAAGTGACATGCACTCCTCAGTTATTACAGATATTGTGAAAAAGTAACCTATATTTGCCAATTATTAATTTGTAACTTATTTATAAAATTGATTATGAGTGGAAATATAACCTTTACCATGATAAAACCTGAGGCTGTCAGCGATCAGAATGCCGGCGCAATAACAGAAAAAATTGAAGCTGCTGGTTTTGAAATAATTGCAATGAAAATGACCCGCTTAAATAAAGAAAGGGCTTGTGATTTTTATATGGTTCATAAGGACAGGCCATTTTTTTCCAGCTTATGCGAATACATGTCATCGGGAAAAATAATTGCAATGGTCCTCAAAAAGGACTATGCTGTGGAGGATTACAGAAAATTAATAGGAGCCACAGATCCGGAAAAAGCAGAAGAAGGAACGATTAGAAAGTTGTTTGCCAAATCTTTGCAATCAAATGCGGTACATGGATCAGATTCAGATGAAAATGCAAAGATAGAAGCTGGATTTTTCTTTTCGGACCTGGAATTATTCAATGCATGAATATTTCAGGATCTCACTTTCTCCTCATACGCTTTTAACCAGAAATTATTATATCCTTCGCCGAGCGAGATCCGGGCAAGGCCTGCCTGAAGAAGTTCCAGAATAGCCAGGAAATTATATATCACGGCTATTTTTTGTGGATTTGAAGATATGATTTCTGTAAAGGAGAGTTTTTCTTTGTTCTGAAGTTCTTTCAGAATAAATTCTTTCTGATTATCTATAGTATAAGGAAATTGGACTATGGTATGTGCAGGCTGGTCGGATTCTGCTATATACGTATCCATGGCTTTTTCAAAAGCCTTTAAAAGTTTGTAAAGATCGAGATCCTGCAGTTCAGCCTCTACATTGGAAACTTCTGCCAGTTTTTTAATTTCCCGGATCACATTTCCCCTTTTTTCTTTCCCAAGACTCTCTTCCTCCATCGTCATCAGCTCGCTGACTACAGATTTGTATTTCTTATATTCGAGAAGGTGTTTTATCAGTTCTTCTCTTGGATCAATTTCATTGCCTTCTTCATCAATTACAGGACGAGGCAGAAGCATTTTTGCCTTAATCCTCATAAGTGTAGCAGCTACAACGATAAACTCGCTGGCTATCTCTATGTTCATTTCTTCAAGCTGATGAATATACTCTAGAAAATCTACTGTTATTTTTGATATAGGTATATCATAAATATCAAGTTCATCTCGTTCAATAAAGAACAGGAGCAGATCAAATGGTCCTTCAAAAAGAGGTAATTTGACTTCGAAACTCACAGGATTTTTATTTAGATTTTGCTGCTAATAAAAATCAAATATATTACTTATAATGTCATTTCTATATAGTGTGATAAAAAAAATGTATTTTTATGCCTACAAAAAATCCATATATTGAAAACAATAAATTATAAAGCAGGTTAAGTTCATGTAGTCTTCCAATATTATGTTAATAGAACCAGGGACCATATTAAAAAGCATCGATTCACCTGAGGATCTGAAAAATCTGGATCCAGCCCAACTGATTCAATTGTCACAAGAGCTAAGACAATATATAATTGATAATGTTTCGATCTATGGGGGTCATTTTGGTGCCAGCCTGGGTGTAGTGGAATTAACCGTTGCATTACATTATGTCTTCAATACCCCGAAAGACCTTTTAGTATGGGACGTAGGTCATCAAGCTTATGGTCATAAAATCCTTACAGGAAGAAGGGATGCATTTCATTCAAACCGGGTTTATAAAGGAATATCAGGATTCCCTAAGCGTTCAGAAAGCCAATATGATACCTTTGGGGTTGGACATTCGTCAACATCAATATCAGCTGCTTTAGGAATGGCTATCGCTTCGAAATACCAAAATGAAAATGACAGACAACATATCGCAGTTATAGGTGATGGTGCATTAACAGGAGGAATGGCTTTTGAAGCTATGAACCATGCCGGTGTATCAAATTCCAATCTTTTAATTGTGTTGAACGACAATTGTATGTCAATCGATCCGAACGTCGGGGCACTTAAAGATTATCTGACGGATATCACAACATCACATACTTACAATAAATTCAAGGATGAAGTCTGGAATATCCTCGGAAAGGTGAGCAAATTCGGTGTTAACGCACGGGAAATCATCTCCAATATTGAGAACAGCGTAAAATCCATGTTTTTAAAACATAGCAACCTGTTCGAATCTCTCAACCTAAGATATTTTGGCCCGGTTGACGGTCACGACCTTAATCATTTGGTCCATATATTCAAAGACCTGAAAGATATACCGGGGCCCAAAATACTTCATTGTATAACTGTAAAAGGCAAAGGATTTCAGCAGGCTGAAAAAGACCAGACCAAGTGGCATGCCCCGGGAAAATTTGATAAACTCACTGGAGAGATCCGTATGAAATCTGCTGAAAAACCAGAACCTCCAAAATATCAGGATGTTTTTGGACATACGTTGGTTGAATTAGCCAGGATGAACGATAAGGTAATGGGTATTACCCCAGCCATGCCTACTGGATCTTCGATGAATATTCTTATGAAAGAAATGCCTGAAAGAGCATTTGATGTAGGAATTGCGGAACAGCATGCAGTAACATTTTCTGCTGGTCTTGCCACCCAGGGATTGATCCCGTTTTGTAATATTTACAGTACTTTCTTGCAAAGGGCATATGACCAGGTGATTCATGATGTATGTATCCAGGATCTGAAGGTAGTACTATGTTTAGACCGAGCCGGACTGGTCGGTGCAGATGGTCCGACACATCACGGAGCATTTGATATATCTTATATGCGGGCCATTCCAAATTTGATCGCTACCGCCCCCATGAATGAAACAGAATTGCGCAATTTAATGTATACTGCACAATTGCACCATATAACAAGTCCTTTCAGCATCCGGTATCCAAGAGGCAATGGCATGAAGTCTGAATGGAAAACACCTTTTGAAGAAATTGAAATTGGGAAAGGCCGGCAGGTAATTGAAGGAGACGAAATTGCTATTATATCAATCGGGCATGTCGGTAATTTTGCAGTTGAAGCAATTGAAAAACTGGAATCCAATGGGATTTTTCCGGCTTTGTATGATATGCGTTTTATTAAACCACTCGATTTTAATCTTTTACATGAGATCTTCTCGAAATACAAAAAGATCATTACAGTTGAGGATGGTGCTTTACCAGGAGGTTTTGGTAGCAGCATTCTTGAATTTATGGCCGACAATGATTATAAGGCCAGTGTCAAACGTTTAGGCATTCCAGATAAAGTAATCGAGCACGGTGATCCCGATCAACTCCACAAGGAATGTAAATATGATTCTTCA
>Ga0209567_10001867_pt1 | contig 10430 bp, 7 predicted proteins | sample COG_12_FD_184756 | JGI IMG/M metagenome (GOLD analysis project Ga0209567, IMG submission 184756) | Pelagic marine sediment microbial communities from the LTER site Helgoland, North Sea, for post-phytoplankton bloom and carbon turnover... | ecosystem: Environmental > Aquatic > Marine > Neritic...
TGAACTTGCCCTTGGGAACCAGCGACGACTGCTTCTGAGATCTGAGCTGCCAGCAGGGCTCGCCGTGAACCAGCATGACCCTGCGCGTTCACATAGTTGAGCGTGTCGTTGACGGCAGGAACGCGGCCTGTACGCAGCAAGGCCAGTACTTGGTGTGCGGTAGTGAACCAGACGGTGTTTTGGGTTGCTGTTTGTAACGAACCTCGAGCTAAGCGTTCCCAGCGTTCCATTCCTACCGAAACGCCCTGGAGCTCCAGTCGAAGCAGCAGCGATGCGCCATTTTGAATATCCAGGTAGAACGATGAGGATCGGGATGACGAGTTCGCGGCGAATCGAGAGCTGCTCGCGCTGTCCCTGATGCTTGCCCAGGCACTTTCCGCGCGCCATTCGTGGCTGAGCCTATGCCGCGCGGGCAGGCAACAGCTCGATGACCGGTCCGTGCCGAAGCGTGTGGCGGACGCCACGGTAAAGGCCGAGCGACTCGTAGACGGCCGCGGTGACCATCACCGTGCGGAGCTGACCAGTGAGCGAAAGCGGAAACCCGTTGTGGGTCAGCGCTGCGGAAAGCTTGAGCTCTGGGTTGGCCCATCCGCCGGCGCCGCCCATTCCGAAGTGGCCGAAGGCGCTCGGGACACCCATGAGCAGGGCATCGGCGCGGTGGTATCCGAGACGCCAGTGCAAAGGATAGAGGACGACTCTATCTGCCCGCTTCATCTGGACTTTCGCCGATTGCCCCACGATGTCATCCCGGATGAGCCGCACGCCGTCGAGCTCGCCGCCAAGCGAAAGCGCCGAATACATCTTTGCGAGGGAACGGGCCGTGCAGACACCGTTCAGCGAAGGGAGGCATGCCTTCCAAAAACCCGGGTGGATGAAGAGCTCTTTGAGCTTTGCGGGTGTGAGCCCTCGACCCACCAGGCTGTGGAGCGGCCCCGGAGGCACCCAGGCAGGAGCCCGGTACTGGTCCGGTAGCGGCGCGGCGTCGTGCCGACGCATCGCAGGCAAGCCCACGAGATCCGCGAGCCGGTCCATCTCGCCGTCTGCCTCCCCGATGTAGAGGCCATCGAGCGCCAGCGGCTCGACGATTCGCTTCTGGACGAACTCCGGGAACGCCATCCCCGACACACGATGGACGAGCTCGCCCACGAGCCACCCGAACGTGACGGCGTGATATCCGTTGGCTGTGCCGGGATGGAAATCGGGCTCGGTCTCGGCCAGCCGGGCGACCATCAGGTCCCAGTCGAGGATATCGGTGAGTTGGTCCACTAGGGGCACGACTTTGTGCAGACCAGCCTGGTGGGACAGGAGCTGTCGAACCGTGATCGCTTCCTTGCCGTTGCGGCCGAACTCGGGCCAATAGCGGGCGACTGGGGCGTCGTAGTCGATCAGCCCCTCGGATGCGAGGATGTGAACCGCCGTCGCGGCGACGCCCTTGGTGCCCGAGAAGCAAATCGACATCGTATCGCGTTTCCAAGTCGCACCATCGTGTCGCGCCTGGCCGGCCCAAATATCGACCACACACTTCCCGCCGAGATAGACCGCCGCCGCACCGCCGCCGCCGTAGCTCGCAACCTGCTTTCGCAGCACGTTGGCGACCGGCTCGAAGCGAGGGTCGTAGTCGCCATGGATTCGGATGTCTTTGGTAGTCATGGTGCAGCACTCAACGCAAGAAGGGGATCCGCTCCCGCAGCTTGGAAGCGCGGTCGCGGGAAAGAGGAACCTTTGGCTCGTCGGGATGATCGAGGTGTAGGCGAAAGCTTCGCGCGCCGGCAGGTTCGATCGTGCGGATACGATCGATACGAACGATGCAGCTTCGATGCGACTGAAAGAAGTCCTTGGTGTCGAGCTGGTCAGCCAGGTTGGTGAGCGTTCGATCGACCGCGAAACGGTCCACTTCCGTCACGGCCCAGACGAACTCGCCGCGGGCCTCGAAATAGACGACGTCCCGGACCTCGACAACGACGTGCCAACTCTTCCGCCGCACCGCGAAGCGCTCGAGCGCCCTGGGACCTAGGACAGAGTCCGGGCGCGCGGCGGATAGACGCTCGACGGCCTGCCGAAGCCGCTCGAGACGGACCGGTTTGAGTAGGTAGTCGGTGACCTGTGCCTCGAACCCGCGGAGGGCGCCGTCGTCGTGCGCCGATACGATGACGACCGCGAGCTGGGGGTGCTTGTTCCGAAGAAGCTCCGCCAGGGCGAGTCCGTCGAGTCCGGGCATTCGAAGATCGATGAAGGCGACCTCGGGCTGCAGGTCGTCGCACTGCCGCTCCGCTTCCATCGCGAATCCTGCCTCGCCAACGACTTCGATCTCGTCGCATTGCTGGAGCAGAAAAGTGAGCTCGTCTCGCGCGAGCGGCTCATCGTCGACGACAATCGCGCGAAGCGTCACGCGCCCCCCCGTGGCACTGAGAGCCACTTCTCGAGATCGCCCTCAATGATGCGCGGTGCCTGGCGAAGATCCTCGACCGTAGCCGTTCCGGTCAGCAGCATCACGGACCGAAGCTCCTGCACGACCTCATCGAGGTAGTGGCGCACTCCGTCCTCGCCTTCGCGGTTCAGCATTTGAAGCACTGGCCTTGCGATTCCAGCGGCCCGCGCGCCGAGCGCCATTGCCCGCGCAATGTCGAGCCCGGAGCGAATTCCTCCGGTGGCGATCGTCGTCAACGATGCGCGCGCGGCGTAGTACACCGAGGGCGCCGTGGGAATCCCCCAATCCCAAAGACGATGTCCCATGGAACGCCGCATCCCTTCGGCCCGAAGGGTCTCAACGCCAACCCAGGACGTTCCGCCTGCGCCAGAGGTGTCCACGTATTGAACACCGGCGCCGACGAGCTTCTCGATCGTCTGCGGGCTCAATCCATTGCCGGTCTCCTTGGCCACAACCGGGAAAGGGAGCTCGTTGCACAGTCGCTCCAGAGTCCGCACACATCCGCGGAAGTCGCGATCGCCGTCGGACTGAATGAGCTCCATGGCGGGGTTGAGGTGCACGCAGAGTGCATCGGCGCCCACATTCCGAACGAGCGCTTCGAGATCCTTGGTCGCAGTCTCTCGCGCCTGGACGACCCCGATGTTTCCCAGCAGCAGTACGTCCGGCGCCCACTCGCGGACCTGATAGGTCCACTCCATCGTGGGGTCCCGCCGCATCGCACGCTGGCTCCCGAGCCCAAAGCCGAGGCCTCGTTCTTGGGCGATCGTCGCAAGCGAGCGGTTGACGGTCGCAGCCCGCTCGTGCCCGCCCGTCATCGCGGCAATGACGACCGGAGCACGGAGTCGTCTGCCCAGCAGCTCGACCTCCGTGCTCACCTCGTCCGCGCTGAGCTCGGGCAAGGACTGATGCAGTAGGTTCACGCCCTCCAACAGGGTCGTGATCGACCGGAACCCGACTTCGTCGCCTTCGCACAGGTCCAAGTGATCCGCCTTGCGGGCACCGATGCCAGGCGCAGACTCCGAGCTCGGGTGCTCAGGCGCTTGCGCGGGCATGGCCTCGAAGCGCTTCGTAGCCCCACATGTCGACGGGCTTTCGCGATCGGAGATCTTCCTCCACGTCTGAGACCCATGCCGCCGACGCAGCGGCCGGCCCGGCAGTCAGCTGCAAGAGCTCCGCCCCATAGCCCGATCCATACGAGAACGCGGTCATCGGCGTGCCCTCTTCGAGTCCGACCAGGGCTCGAGCCACGGAGATCCAAAGGCTTGCCGTATACGCGTTGCCGGTGAGCTGGTTCCATTCGAGCGTGTCCTCGACTTTCTCGAGATAGAGAAGCTCCGCTTCCCGTGCCGACCATCCGAGCTGCTCGCCGAAGTGAAGCACCGCCTTCTTCACCATTTTCGGGAATGGCACGTGGAAGCACATGGACCGGTACTCCGAGAGCACCGAACGACTGTCGCGATCGCCGATGAGCGCACCGAAACACTCCGCGACGGCGTGCTTGTAGCAGTCGAGGCTGAGTTGCCCGTCCACGGACGGAAATGAATCGCCGACCGGTCGCCAGAAATCGAACGCCGGGCTGCTGAACGGAAACGATCTCGGCGCAACGCGCGCGACGGTGGGCTCGTCGATGATCATCGCGACCGCGCCTGCGCCCTGAGTCGGCTCGCCGGGATCTCCGAGCGAGTACAATGCCACGTCAGAAGCGATCACGAGCGCTGCCTTACCAGCACCGGCGCCGGACCATTTCCACTCTAGTGCCTGGCGTAACGCGAGCGTGCCGCCGTAACACGCGTGTTTCACTTCGTAGGACCGCACCGCGCCGGAGAGCCCGAGCTCTTCGGCAACCCAAGCGCTGAGCGGGCGGCTCATATCCTTCGCGCTTTCGGTCCCAACCGCGATGAGACCGATGTCCTCCGCAGAGCCATTCCACCGCGAAAGCGCCCTTTTTGTGGCCCCAACGGCCAGTGTCACCGCGTCGTGTCCGGACGGGCAGAGGGCGATGTCCGTGCAACCTAGACCCTTTGTATACTTGTTCGGATCGACGTTGCGAAGCTCGGCGAGTTGCGTCACCGGCATGAAAAGCGGTGGCAGTTGAAGGCCGATGGATGCGATGCCTGCTGGAGTTGTGGTCATTCGTTTGTCTCCTACGTCGTACACATGATCGACGTGCTGCTGTGTAGCGCGCTTCACCGAACGATGAAGTTAAAACGCGTGACTCGTCCGTGAGATCGATTCATCGGTTTACACTGGTCGTTGAACGGCGATCAACAAAAGAGGCAACGCGCATAGCCAACACAAAGTAAAGTCCACCGCGCGCAATTCGATCTAACGCGACACCGTGTAAAGATCGCGATCGCAGAAAACCATTGGCGTGTCGATTTGGATGATCGAGAGGATGCACCGATCCGTCGAACCGAATGTTCTGGCAACCCGCGGCGCGCTGCGAATACTCGTGTGCAGTGATGCGGGGATTGCAGACGACGGAGTTGGGGGACATCCGATCGACCTACGACACGGTCGTGATCGGCGCAGGGCCCGCGGGCTGCGCAACCGCGGCTTGTTTTGCGGCGCGGGGCGCATCCGTTTTGCTCATCGAATCGAACCCCAAGGCGGCGCGCCGTTTTGCAGGCGAGTGGATCCACCCCGAAGGCGCCCGAGTTCTGAACGCCCATGGGCTTCTAGAGGGCCTCGAAAGCAGCGTGGAAGGGCGAGGGTTCGTGGTGTTTCCGAACGATGGGCTGGGCCCCATCCGACTCGACTATCCAGGCCTCGCGACCGGTCTCGCTTGTGAGCACGAAACGCTGGTCACCCACCTCCGGCGGCGGGTCGCGGGGCTGTCGCACGTCGACTACGTCGAGGGCGTTCGTGGGCGCCTAGCAGGCCCCGACGCCGTAGAACTCTCCGCTGGCGGAGGCAAGACGCATCGGGTGCAGTCGCGACGAGTCGTGGTTGCGGCGGGTCGTTCTTCGCGGGGCGTCGCGGAGGCAACGCGGGAGGATCAGGTCTCGATCTCGTTGATGGCGGGCCTCGTCGTCACCGATACCCATCTGCCTTTCGACGGATACGGACACGTGATCGTTGGAGGACCGGGCCCGGTCCTCGCGTATCGCATCGACGAGCGGCGGATTCGCCTCTGCATCGACGTGCCAAACGCGATCCGTCGCGGCGCGTATGCTCCGGAATGGATTTGGAAGTCGTTTGCGGAGGTATTGCCAGCGGCTCTCCGTCCGGGCGTCCGCGAGGGTCTCTCTAACGCCTCGCTTTCGTGGGCGTCCAACGCGTTTCGACCCCGACGCTATCAAGCCGGGTCAGGCGTTGCGCTCGTCGGCGATGCGGCGGGCGTTTTTCATCCGTTGACTGCGATGGGGATCACCATGTCGCTCCTCGACGCGGAAGCGCTGGCACAAGCCCAGAGCCTGCCCGAGTACGCCAGCCGCCGCGCGAGCCAGAGCTACATCCCAGAGCTACTCTCCAACGCTATCTATCAGGCATTCGTGCGAAGCGACCCAGGCTCTGAAGCGATTCGCGATTCGATCTACCGCACCTGGCGCTCCAGCTCGGCCCACCGCAGCCGAACCATGAACCTCCTCGGCGCGGCATCCAGCAGCCGGGGCGACTTCGTCCGAGCGTTCTCTCGCGTCGCGCTCCGGGCTGGCGCCGGGGCTCTGCTGTCGGACCCGCGCACCGTCTTAGACCTCGCGAATTGGCTCAAGTGGCCCTGGGCGAGCTTGCACCCGCAGCCGGCGTCAGTCCGCTCTCGTTCTTTGTCGTGGGCCGCCCCGGAGTCCTGGGATCGTTCCGACTTCTTTCGATCACGGCAACCTTTCAAGGAGAAACAGCATGCAAACTGACTGGGACTTTTGCACGACCAGCCTTCGCCAAGTTTCCCGGACCTTCTCGCGCCCCATTGAGGTGCTCCCGGGCGACCTGCGAAAGGCGGTGACCTGTGGTTACTTGCTCTGCCGCATCGTCGACGCGGTCGAAGACAACGAGGCGTTCACGATCGCCGAGCGAGACGAACGGTATAGAGGATTCCACGACGTCATTCAGAGCGCGAGCGACGCGACTGGCTTCGAGCAGTCATGGTTGGGCATCGAAGGCTCGCCGCGTCACGAGATCAATCTGTGTTCGCAGACCCACCGCGTCATGGCGGTCCTCGATACGGTGCCCGCCGAAATGCGTGACGCGGTTCTTCGATGGGTAACGGAAATGGCCCGAGGCATGCAGATCTACAGCCACCGATCGGCCGACCGAGACGGTATCATCGCGCCATCGACGAGCGACGACCTCCAGCGGTATTGCTACTTCGTAGCAGGTACCGTGGGGCACATGCTGACCGAGCTCTTCATCTCTGAGATGGGGCTCGAGGCCGACAGCGCCGTCGCACGACGACTGGCCGAGCACGCCGAAGCATTCGGCACCGGTCTTCAGCTGGTCAACATCTTGAAGGACATCACCGACGACCTGAATCGGGGTTGGTCCTTCGTTCCTCGGTCTCTTTGCCGGGCGCAGGGTCTTCGGCACCGAGAGCTCACCGATCCCAGCCGCCGACCTGCCGCACACCGTGCCGTAGTTCCTCTCTTCGACCTCACCCGCCTAAACCTCGACCGCGCGCTCAACTACGCCCTCGCGGTGCCTGCCGAGCATCGGGAGATTCGCCTCTTCTGTTTGCTTCCTCTATGGCTGGCCGTGAAGACCATCGGGCTCGCCTACGGGAACGACTCGATGTTCATCACGGGCGAAGAGGTCAAGGTCAGTCGACATGAAGTCGAGGAGGCGATCGCTCGGTGCACGGCTGGCTGTAGCGACGACACCCTTCTGCGCGCTGACTACGAAGCGATGTGGACCCCACTCTCGAGGTTGATGGTCGCGGGTTCAGCGATGGGTGAGTGGCCTCGAGGAATCGACGCAGCATGACTGCAAAAGCACTGACCGAATCGCTCGAACGACCCTCCTCGCGGATTCCGGGCTTCTATCAGCTCGACGTCATCAGCCGACATCGAGAGCTCGCACGACGCTTCGGCCTCACCGATGAAGATCTCGATGTACTCCGGGGTGCCGGGACGGACGGAGTCTCGATCGCGGATAAGATGGTCGAGAACTGCGTCGGAGTCCTTCGCTTGCCAATCGGCTTGGGCCTGAACTTTCAGGTCAACGGGCAAGACTACGTCGTTCCCATGGCGGTCGAAGAGCCTTCGGTCGTCGCCGCAGCGAGCAACATCGCGCGGGTGGTGCGCGCGTCCGGTGGCTTTCAGGCGGAGGCGGATCCGTCGGTGATGATCGCACAAGTGCAGATACTAGGGGTGAACGACCCCGATGGCGTGCGCGCTGCTCTCGTAGACGCAACGCCAGAGATTCTGGAAACGGCGAACGCACGTCACCCGAATATGGTGGCAAGAGGTGGCGGTGCGAACGGCATCGAAATCCGTGTACTTGATTCGGTCCCCCGCATGCTCGTGGTCCACGTCCTCATCGATTGCCGCGACGCGATGGGGGCAAACATCGCTAACGACATGGCCGAGAGTGTCGCACCGCTCATCGAGGAGGTGACGGGCGGGCGGGCGCGCCTCCGGATTCTGAGCAACCTCGCGGACCGCAGGCTGGCTCGCGCGCATTGCACAATTCGAGAAGCCCTCCTCGAACGTCCCGGGCACGGTGGGCCGGATGTCGCGCGGGGCGTCGTCGAAGCCTATCGATTTGCGGCAGCCGATCCGTATCGCGCCGCCACCCACAACAAGGGAGTCATGAACGGGATCGACGCCGTGGGCATCGCGACCGGCAACGACTGGCGAAGCCTCGAGGCCGGCGCCCATGCGTACGCCGCGCGAAACGGCCGGTACGAACCGTTGACCCGCTGGTGGCGATCGAACGGTCACCTTCACGGAGAGATCGAGCTTCCGATGGCAGTGGGCACGGTCGGCGGTTCGACCCGCGTCCAGCCCGTACTCGGCGTTCTCCAGAAGCTGCTTCGCACCCAAAGCGCTCAGGAGCTGGCGATGGTGATAGCAGCCGTCGGGCTCGCGCAAAACCTCGGTGCGCTTTGTGCCCTCGCCAGCGAAGGAATTCAACGGGGGCACATGAGCCTTCATGCCCGTTCAGTCGCGCTCGCCGCGGGCGTATCGGAGGACCGCATCGACGACGTCGCAGCCAAGCTGGTGCGAATCGGAGACTTCAGCCCGTCGGCAGCCCGCCGGATCGCGGAAAGCGTGTGACGACGCATGGCTGCGCACGCCCTTAGATCTCAGCCAGCTGTCCAAGCTCCCGCGCTCGCGCGGGGAGCGGAGGCACTCATTCGGATGCAGCGCACCGACGGAAGTTGGGAGGGAGAATGCGTTTGGTGTCCGATGCTTACCGCGCAGTACACGATGACCGCCCACATGGTCGGGCTGGAGATCCCGCTGAAACGCCGTCAGGGGATTATCACCCACTTCCGCGCGACGCAGAACGATGCCGGTGTTTGGGGCCTCCATCCGTTCGACGAAGGAAGCCTCTTCGTGACGACGCTCGTCTACGTGGCTGCGCGCCTTCTTTGCGTCTCCCCAACCGCACCATGGCTCCAAGGCGCCCGTCGCATGTTCGATCGCGAAGGTGGCGTTCAGCGAATTCCGACATGGGGCAAAGTCTGGCTTGCGTTTCTCGGCCTCTACTCTTGGGAGGGGATCAATCCAATCCTTCCTGAAGTGTGGGCGCTGCCGCCACGCGTTCCGTTTCATCCAGCGAACTACTACTGCCATACCCGCTCGATATACCTAGGCCTAGCGGTGCTCTACGGGCAACGGTTCGCTGCACCAAGCAGCCCGATTCTCGATGAGGTCCGCGCCGAGCTCTACCAAGGCCGCTATGACGAAATCGATTTCTCTGCCTGCGCGAACGAGGTCCGAGAGAAAGACGCGCCGTTCCGCCCAAGCACTGGGCTTCGCGCGGTCTTCGCACTGAGCCGGCTCTATGAACGGGTACAACTAAAGAGCGTTCGTCCACCTATTCTCCGGCAGCTCCGCGAACGGATGCGGCGCGACCTACGGGCCAGCAACTATCTTTCGCTCTCGCCGGTGAACGGTCTTCTCACCGTTCTCGCGCTTTGGGCCGACGATCCGGAGGACGCCGATCTGAAACGCGCCACCGAGAAGATCGACGCGTGGTTTTGGGAAGACGCGTGCGAGGGGTCGCGAGTCTCCGGCGCCGGAAGCGTCTGCTGGGACACGTCTTTTGCGCTTCAGGCCCTCTCTACCCTCCCGGACGTTGCCGATCGGGAGGCGCTGACCCGTGGAGCGTCGTTTCTCGCGAGTCAGCAGATCGAGCGCGCGAGCTTCGACTACCGCGCCGCCCACCGCATCGACCCCAGCGGAGGTTGGTGCTTCTCCGAGGTCGGGCACGGCTGGCCGGTCAGTGACTGCACCGCCGAAGCGCTCCTAGCCCTGCTGCACACCCGGCCTGAGCGTCTCGGTCGCGAAGGCGCTGCGCGCGCCTCCCGATTCATTCTTCGGTGTCAGAACTCTGACGGAGGCTTCGGCAGCTACGAGCCGAGCAAGACGTTCTTTCCGCTCGAGTGGATGAACCCGTCAGAGATGTTCGGGAGTTGCATGGTGGAGCGATCGTACGTCGAGTGCACCGCGTCGTCTCTCATGGCACTGCGCGAAATCCAAAGCCGGTATCCCGACGTCATTCGTCACCGAATTGAGCGCGCCATCGAGTGCGCCGGCAGCTTCCTCACCAAGACCCAAAACCCCGATGGGACCTGGAACGCCGCTTGGGGCGTCCACTACGTCTACGGGACGATGTTCGGGGTACGTGGCCTACTCGCATCCGGCGTTGCCCCCAGCGATGAGCGAATCCGAAAGGCTTGCCGATGGCTGCTAGCGCGTCAACGTCCAGACGGGAGCTGGGGCGAGCACCACACCAGCTCCACAGAAGGGCATTACGTGCCAGCTGCGGGTGGCCTTTGCGTTCAGACGGCGTGGGCGCTCACTGCCCTCGTAGAGGCCGATGACCCGGACCGCGGGGC
>Ga0209567_10001868_pt1 | contig 10429 bp, 10 predicted proteins | sample COG_12_FD_184756 | JGI IMG/M metagenome (GOLD analysis project Ga0209567, IMG submission 184756) | Pelagic marine sediment microbial communities from the LTER site Helgoland, North Sea, for post-phytoplankton bloom and carbon turnover... | ecosystem: Environmental > Aquatic > Marine > Neritic...
GTCCAGACGCTGGCCGACGGCCGGGAGCTGGGAGTGGATTGGGAGCGGGTCAACGTGCGGGGCGGAGCTATCGCGCTCGGCCACCCGATCGGAGCTTCCGGCACGCGCATCCTCACGACGCTTCTGTATGCAATGCGGGACCGGGATGTGGACAAGGGCATGGCCACTCTCTGCCTCGGTGGCGGCAACGCCGTGGCCTTGAGCGTCGAGAGAGACTGACTCACCCCAGAACGGTAGAGATATGAGCCAACAAGCAGTCACTGCGGGAACGCTCGAGCATGCCACCGGAGGTCGACGCCTGGCGCAGGTCGGGGCCATTGTCGCGGGCGCGGCTCTGACTGCGCTCGCGGCCCGGATAGCCGTCCCGCTGCCCGGTACGGTGGTGCCGTTCACTCTTCAGGTGGTCGCCGTCATGCTGACCGGAGTGCTGCTCGGGTCGCGAGGCGGGGCGGCGAGTCAGAGTCTCTACTTGGCGGCCGGCCTGGCCGGTTTGCCGGTGTTCGCCGCCGGCGGGGGCGCGGCTTACCTGTTCGGACCGACGGGCGGATACCTGCTGGCATTTCCGGTAGCGGCGGCCGTGGCCGGGCACTTCGCCACTCGCGAGCGGATTGCGGTGCGCGCTCTCGGGTTGGTGCTGGCGGTGGCGGTAATCCACCTGGGCGGAATGGCGTGGCTCAGCGTGATCGCGGGAGCCGATGTGGCGTTTGCGACCGGAGTGGCCCCGTTCCTGGCGGGCGACGTGCTGAAGATCCTGCTCGTCCTCGCGGTCGGTACCGTCCTGGGAGGGCGGTCCCGCCAGCTGTTCGGCTGATCGCGACACGTGCCTGACGGACCGACCGATACCCCGGTCGAACGTCGGGCCGGGGTGCTGAGGAACCGGAGCGGCAGGCTGCGGAGCGGGTGGCGCCTGCTCCTGTTCATCGCGGTTTCCAACCTGGCGGTGCTTCCGTTTGTGGCCGCCGGCTTCCTGCTCGATCGGCTGACCCCGGTGTCGTCCGACACGCTCGGGGTCCAGGAGCTCACGGTGATGGCGGCCGTGCTCTTGGCGAGCTGGGCGATGATGCGCCGGGTCGAAGGCCTGCCGCTGGAGGCGCTCGGCTTGCCCGGGGGAGTGCGGGCGGTGCGGGCCACCGCGTCGGGCCTGGTCTGCGGCACGGCCATCATAGCGAGCCTGGTCATCGTGTTTGCGCTCCTCGGCTGGGTGAGCTGGACGCCTCAGGCGGGTGGCGGGCCGGGCGACTACGCGGTGGCGTTCCTCGGCTACGGCGGCTTCTTCTTCGTCGCCGCGTTCCTCGAGGAGCTTCTGATGCGTGGCTACCCGCTGCAGGTCCTGGCGGAAGGGCTGGGAGGCGCCTGGGCGATCGGACTGACGTCCGTCGTGTTCGGGCTACTTCACCTCTGGAACCCGAGCGTCAGCCCGATCGCGATCGGCAACATCATGCTGGCGGGCGTGCTGCTGGGCATCGCGTACTGGAGGACGTATAGTCTGTGGTTCGCGACCGGTATCCACCTGGGGTGGAACTGGTCGATGAACTTCCTCGGCGACCTGCCGGTCAGCGGTCTGGTCTGGGACACGCCGCTGTACGACGCAGTCATCACCGGTCCGGAGTTGTGGACGGGTGGCGAGTTCGGGCCGGAAGCCGGTCTTGGCGTAACCGCAGTAGCTCTGATCGCTACGCTGATTCTCGCGCGCACGCCTCGCCTGCGAAGGGATCCACGGGTCGTCGCGCTCGGACCGCTCCCGGACCGTCGCGGCGCGGAATTCCACGCGTCGACAGCGGCCGCCTGATCGTGCAAGACCTACAAAGCAGATAGAGACGGAAAGAAAAGGAGAGCGGACGAGGGATGGACGCTGACAAGGTCCGGAGCGCCGGTGTCATCGGCGCCGGAATCATGGGCAACGGGATTGCGCACGTGTTCGCGTTAGCGGGAATCGACGTGACGCTGGTGGACTTGAATGCTGAGATCCTCGAGGCGGCGGTCGGCCGGATCGAGAAGAATCTGCGCCGCCAGGCCTCGAAGGGCGTCATCGATGATGCGGCGGTCGACGCGGCTCTCGGCCACCTGGGCACGGGCACCGAGATCGACTCGCTGGGCGACGCCGATGTCGTGGTCGAGGCCGTACCGGAGGCGCGCGAGCTCAAGTTCAACGTGATGGAGCATCTCGGCACGGTGTGTCGAGAGGACGCGATCCTGGCCACCAATACCAGCTCCATCTCGATCACCGAGGTCGCGGCCCATGCCAGCGGCCCCCACCGGGTGATCGGGATGCACTTCATGAACCCCGTGCCGATGATGCAGCTGGTCGAGATCGTTCGCGGGCTCGAGACGGATGACGCGACGACGGAGACGACGGTGGCCCTCGCCGAGCGTCTCGGAAAGACACCGGTCGTGGTCAACGACTTCCCCGGCTTCGTGTCGAATCGAATCCTCATGCCGTTGATCAACGAGGCCGTCTACTGCCTGATGGAGGGCGTCGCGGAACCGGAGGCGATCGACACGGTGATGAAGCTCGGCATGAACCATCCGATGGGACCGCTGGAGCTGGCGGACCTGGTCGGGCTCGACACGTGTCTGGCGATCTGCGAGGTGCTGCACCGGGACCTGGGTGACGACAAGTACCGACCCTGTCCGCTGCTGCGGACGTACGTGGCCGCCGGCCGACTCGGTCGGAAGACCGGCCGCGGTTTCTACTCGTACGATCGCTGAGACCGGGCCGCCGTCGATGATGCGCCGATCCTTCGCGGGCACCAAACTCACTGAAGAGCAGCGCCTGGTTCTGGAGCTGGCCCGCGAATTCGCCCGTGAGGAGATTCGGCCCGGGGTCGAGTACCGGGATCGACACGAAGACGAGTTCGACCGTTCGCTGGTGGACAAGCTCGGCGAGCTCGGGTTTCTCGGCATGCTGATCCCGACCGAATACGACGGACTCGGTCTCGACATGCTGACCTACCTCTATGCGCTGCAGGAAATCGCCTGGGGCGACGCATCGGTCGCTGTGTCGATGAGCGTCCACAATTCGCTTCCGACCCAGATCCTGCTCCGGCACGGGGATGACGAGCAGAAGGAGCGGTGGCTACAGCCGATGGCGCGCGGCGAGCTGCTGGGCGCTTTCTCGCTCTCCGAGGCAGACGCCGGAAGCGATGCCGCGAGCCTCACGGCCCGTGGGCGACAGGACGGCGACGACTGGGTGTTGAGCGGCGAGAAGATGTGGGTCACCAACGGCGCCTCGGCCGATCTGGTGCTCGTGTTAGTCCGCACCAGCGATGAGGCCAAGCCATCGAGCGGGATCAGCGCATTCGTCGTCCCGACGGATGCGCCGGGCTACAAGCCCGGGAAGAAGGAAAAGAAGCTGGGCCTTCGCGGCTCCGAGACCGTCGCGGTCATGCTGGACGACGTGCGGCTGGGTCCCGAACACCTGGTCGGTGAGGCGGGCCGGGGGTTCAGCTACGCCCTCGCAGCCCTGGAGGGCGGGCGTCTGGGCATCGCCGCACAGGCGATCGGAATCGCGGAGGCGGCTCTCGACCACGCACTGGATTACGCGAACGAACGAAAGCAGTTTGGGACCCTGCTCCGGGACTTCCAGGGCATGCGTTTCAAGCTGGCCAACATGGCCACACAGCTCGAAGCCTCGCGCGGCTTGCTCTACCGCGCCGCGCAGGCCTATATGGCCGATGAGCCGAGACGCAGGAATCTGTCGAGCATGGCCAAGCTGCACGCCAGCGAAACGGCGATGCACGTGACCCGAGAAGCAGTTCAGGTTTTCGGCGGCTACGGCTATAGCCGCGAGTACCCGGTCGAGCGTCTGTTCCGGGATGCCAAAGTGACCGAGATTTACGAAGGAACGAGTGAGATTCACCGCTTGATCATCGCGAGAGAACTCCATCTGGAGAGAGGGAGTGAACAGTGACGCACCCAGGCCTTCAAACCCCTGAACGAATGGCCGAGCACCTGGACGTGGGCTCGGACGAGATATTCGACCTCCTCAGCGAATACCACCACGAACAAGTCGTTTTCAACTACCAGCCTTCGTGCGGCTACCGGGGGATCATCGCGATCCACGACACGCAACTCGGGCCGGCCCTTGGCGGAACGCGGTTCTGGCTCTACGAGTCCGACCGCCAGGCGCTGACCGACGTGCTGCGGCTGGCCCGTGGGATGACCTACAAGGCAGCCATCGCCGGCCTCAACCTCGGGGGCGGAAAGTCCGTGATCATCGGGGACAACCGGACGCGCGATCGCGAGCTGATTATGCGGGCCCACGGCCGCGCGGTCGAGAGCCTGGGCGGACGGTACATTACCGCCGAGGACGTGGGCACCAGCGTCGAGGACATGGACTTCGTCCACATGGAGACGGAGAACGTCGTCGGCATCGCGGGCCGTTCCGGAGATCCATCTCCCGTCACCGCCTACGGCGTGTATCGGGGGATGAAGGCGTGCGCACTCAAGAAGTACGGCACCGACGACCTCAAGAACGTGGCGGTGGCGGTGCAGGGCGCCGGCCATGTCGGCTACTACCTGTGCGAGTACCTGGCACGGGAGGGTGCCAAGCTCTTCGTGACCGACATCCATGAAGAGAAGGTGGCGCGAGTGGTCGACGAGCTCGGGGCGGAGGCAGTCCCCACCGACGAGATCTATGAGGTCGAGGCCAATGTGTTCGCCCCCTGCGCCCTGGGAGCCGTCTTGAACGACGAGACCATCCCGGCCCTCAAGGCCAACATCGTCGCCGGCGCTGCCAACAACCAGCTCGAAGACGAACACCACGACAACCTGCTCAAAGAGCATGGGATCCTGTACGCGCCGGATTACGTGATCAACGCCGGTGGTCTGATCAACGTCTATTCCGAGCTGGTGGACTGGAGCCTCGAGCGTTCCAAGCGGAAGGCGGGCGAGATCTACGCGACGTTGCTTCAGATCTTCGAGCTGGCCGAGGAGCACGGGATCACCAGCGCAGAGGCGGCGGACAAGCTCGCGCGCAAGCGTGTGGAGCGTGTATCCCAGCTGCACCGATCCTATCTGTGACCGCATGGCGGTCCGTCCGAAGTGAGGGGGAATCAGAAGGTGAGCGATAGCACTGTGGCCAAACCGCGGCCCCAATCGAGCCGTCCGGGCCGCAACGGAGACAGCGACCTGGCCCACGTCGATCCCGCCATCTACCGGGCCATCCGGGCGGAAACAGCTCGCCAGAGGAACGGCCTGGAGCTGATCGCCAGCGAGAACTTCGTTTCGCCGGCCGTGCTGGAAGCCCTGGGCTCGGTACTCACCAACAAGTACGCGGAGGGTTATCCGGGCAAGCGCTACTACGGCGGCTGCGAGGACGTGGACGTGGCCGAGGACCTTGCCCGGGACCGCGCCACGGAGCTCTTCGGGGCCGATCACGCCAACGTGCAGCCTCACAGCGGCGCCCAGGCCAACATGGCCGCCTACTTCGCTCTCATCGAGCCAGGCGACACGATCCTCGGGATGAATCTGTCGCACGGCGGCCACCTGACGCACGGGTCACCGGTCAACTTCAGCGGCCAGCTGTACACGGTGGTCCCGTACGGGGTGCGGGCGTCCGATCAGCTCGTGGACTTCGACGAGGTGGCGGCGCTGGCCCGCTCCGAGCGGCCCGCCATGATCGTGGCCGGCGCCAGCGCCTATCCGCGCACGCTCGATTTCGAGGCCTTCGCCGAGATCGCGCGAGAAGTCGGCGCCTACCTGCTCGTGGACATGGCCCACATCGCCGGCCTCATCGCGGCGGGCGTCCACCCCTCGCCTGTCCCCGCGGCGGATGTCGTCACCACCACCACCCACAAGACGCTGCGTGGGCCTCGCGGCGGTCTGATCCTGTGCCGCGAGGAGCACGCCAGGGCGATCGACAAGGCGGTGTTTCCCGGCATGCAGGGAGGACCGCTCATGCACGTGATCGCCGCCAAGGCCGTGGCCCTCCACGAGGCCTCCACCGACGACTTCCGGGCTTACTCCCGCCAGGTGGTCGACAACGCCCGGGCGTTGGGAGCCGCCCTTCAGTCACACGGTTACGACCTGGTCGGTGGGGGCACGGACACACACCTGCTCCTGGTGGACCTCCGCAATACCGAGCTCACCGGTAAGGACGCAGAGGCCATGCTCGGCGAGGCCCGTATCACGGTGAACAAGAATACGGTGCCGTTCGAGGAGCGCTCGCCGTTCGTCACCTCCGGCATCCGGATCGGCACGCCGGCGCTCACCACCCGCGGTATGGGCGTTTCCGAGATGGAGACGATCGCCGGATTGATCAACGCGGTGCTGCGAGGCGGAGGCGATGAGGCGGTGCTGAACCGGGTGGGCGGCGAGGTGCAGTCGCTGTGCGACGAGTTCCCGTTGTACCCCGAGTAGCAGCGACCTGCCCAGGTCGCTGAACCTGCCAGCCGCCCGCTGAACTCGCCCGACGAGATCCTCGTCCCGGCGCGGCCGATTGGCGAGACGACCGCGGAGGGCGAGTACCGGGAAAGAGGGTCCCGCTTCCTGAGCCGGGCCGGGTATGCCGCCTCGGTCGCCGACGCGATGGCGGCCCGCGAGTCGGATCGACGACGCCACCGGGACGCCACCCACCACGTCTTTGCCTGCCGTCCCCTTCGACCCGACGAGGCCCGCTTCGATGATGACGGGGAACCGGCCGGCACGGCCGGACGTCCGACGCTCGGCGCGATCGAGAGTGCCGGGTTGTTCCGGGCGGTCGTCGTGACCACACGCTACTTCGGCGGCACCAGGCTGGGGACCGGAGGACTGGCCCGCGCCTACTCGGCGGCTGCCACCGCGGCGCTCGACAACCTGGAGGTCGTGCGCGCCGTGCCGGGCGTCGGCGCGACGGTGGTTTTCCCGTACGAGGACACCGGGGTGGTGATGCGGATCCTCGACGCCTGTGGAGCCCGTCGGCGTTCCGAAACGTACACCGAAGGACCGGAGCTGAGCGTCGAGGTTGCGGCCCGGGATGCCGAGCGAATGACCCGCCTGCTTCTCGACTCGACGGCCGGTCGGGCGCAAGTCCGCATCGGAGACGGCCTTGTCCTCATTCGCCTCAGGTCTTGACGGCACTCTCCGCGGTCCAGATTTTCCGTACCATGCATGAAATCGAGGTGAGCGACATGCTCACACGGCTCCTGCGGAGAAACCCGCGATACGCTGAGCAGGCATACCTGTTCGTCCTCGCGGCCCTGCACCAGCGCCTGGAGCGGCTCACGACGCCCCGGCACGTGTCGGGCGCCGAGCTGTCCGAGGAGGTTCGGGATCTGGCCCTGCTGCGATTCGGGCCCCTGGCCCGGACCGTGCTCGAGCACTGGGGCATCCATTCGACGTCGGACCTGGGCGAGATCGTCTTCATCCTCGTAGACTGCGGGGTGCTCATAAAGCAGCCAACGGACAGTCGAGAGGACTTCGAGGGCCTGTTCAGCTTCGAGGAGGCCTTCGAGGCCAGCTAGCGCGCAAGGCTCGAACCCGATGGGAGGTGGTGATAGAGTGGAACAGAGTGAGAGCTTTCCGAAGTGCCTGAAGTGCGACAAGGGGATTCTGTTGCCAATGTCCGACTACGGCCGCGACGGCGCGCCTATCCGCTACAAGGCGTGGGTCTGCTCGCATCCGGACTGCGGTTTCAACATCCGGATCGATAACGGCGAGATCAGCATCGGCCGCACGATCTCTCAGTCCTACAAGTAGGTTCCCCAGCCCTCGACAACATGTCCCCTAATGGCTTCAGCTGTTGACGCCGCGTCCCCGGATGAGGCGGCGGGCGGCTGGACCGCCGCCGCCCGGGTAGTCTGGCTCCCGACCGCTGACGAAATGGCCGGGATCGACCGGCATGCGGTCGCTTCCGGTGCTACCAGCGAGCGGGTTCTGATCGAGACGGCCGGCCGCGAGGTCGCCCGCCAGATCCAGACCCGTCACACGCCCGGGCGGGCCGTGGCCCTCGCTGGCAGCGGCCACAACGGTGCGGACGCCCTCGTTGCGCTTCGTACGCTGCGCACCTGGGGCTGGGACGTCGTGGCCGTCCAGTGCGGCAGTCGGCCGCCGGAGCCGGACGTGACGGCCGGGTGGGAGCTGCAGTGGGGCGACGTCGATGCGCTGGCCGACGCCTGCCGCAACGCCGACGTGATCCTGGACGGACTTCTGGGCACCGGGGCCCGGGGCGCTCCCCGCGGCCGTCTGTCCGCCATCATCGAGGAGGTCAACGCTCTGGACGTAGAGCGAGTGGCCGTCGATGGTCCGAGCGGCGTCGACTTCACCACCGGCACGATCGAAGGAGCATGCATCCGCGCCGACCTTACGGTCACGCTCGGCTGGCCCAAGCTGGGCCTCCTGATGTATCCGGCCCGCCGGCACTGCGGAGAGCTGGTGGCCGTCGAGATCGGCTTTCCGCCGCCGCACGAAACGCCGGGCGCTCGAGCGATCACCGGACGCTGGGCAGGATCGCTCCTGCACGGGCGCGCGGCCGACGCCCACAAGGGAGACGCCGGCTACGTGACGGTCGTAGCGGGGCAGGAAGGGATGGCGGGCGCCGCCATCCTGGCGGGCCGGGCGGCGTCCCGGGCCGGGGCCGGCATCGTCCGAATCATGAGCGATCCAACCAACCGCGAGATCATCCAGGAAGCGGTGCCCGATGCGGTGTTCGCCCCGTGGGACTCGGACGAAGCCGTCCGGGAGAGCGTTGCGTGGGCCGACGCGATCGTCCTCGGGCCCGGGCTGGGCCGGGGAGACGAACGGCGCCGCCTGGCAGAGTCTGTGCTGGAGGCCCGTGACGGCCGTCCCGTGTTGATCGACGCCGATGGGCTGAGCGCCTGGGCTGGCGACCTGGCCGACCTGGCCGCCCGGCTGCGGCCCTCGGATGCGATTACACCGCACCCCGGCGAGCTGGGCCGGCTACTGGGCGTGGAGGCGACCGCCATTCAGGGGAATCGCGTGGCGGTGGCGCGCTCGACGGCGGAGACGCTGGGCTGCGCCGTGCTTCTCAAGGGCGCGCCATCTCTGCTGGCCGCGGCCGGCGAGCTTCGGGTCTCGACGACGGGTGGTTTAGCACTCGCGGCGGGTGGCAGCGGCGACGTTCTCTCGGGCGCGAGCGGCGCCTTTCTCGCCGCAGGATACGCCGCACCCGACGCGGTCAGCGTGGCGTTGTTTCTGACCGGCGCGGCGGCGGAGATCAGCGCGCACGCCATCGGCCACACCGCTTCCGACGTACCCGATCGGATCCCGGCCGTGCGAGCGACGGTCGAGGGCCTGGGTCTGCCGCGCGACCCGGCGGTCCTCTTCCGCTCCACGGCGCCGCCCGCGTGATGGGTCCCCGCCGGATCCGTCCATGGCTGGCCGGCGGCGCGGTACTCCTGCTTCCGCTTCTCGCTCCGGTCCCGGCCGAGGCGCAGCTGGGCCGGTGGCGTCCCGAAGAACGGACCCTGATCACCGATGTCAGCGTGGTCTCCGCGCTCGCGCGCGGCACTACCGAACTCTACATCGCGTCCCGCGGCGGCCTGGTCATCTACAACGACGCCCAGGGCTATTTTTCCCAGCCTGTGACGGTGGTGGACGGCTATCCGCCGGAGGGGGCGACGGCGATGGCCTACGACGACCGGAGCGGCATGCTGTGGATCGCGGGTTTGAACCGCATGCACCGCTTCGACCCGTTCGCCGGACGTTTCATCCAGTCGTTCCGGCTGGACCGCCCTGTGAGCGCGATCGTGCCCGGGAATGTGGCGGATTCCGACCTCTTCATTCGCACCAGCCGCGGGTGGCTCAGGTTCGCGACGTTCTCCGGTCGCACGAGTCCCGCCTCGGCCGCGGAGGTGCGGGTAGCCATCGACCGCAACCCGGATCTCAGGCGGCGGGAAGAGCTCCTGCGTGACACGGGCTTCAACGTGCTGGCCGGATTTCTCGGTCAGACTCCGGACGGTCGGCGCTTCGCGGTCACCGATGTCATGCCGGCCTGGGGCGGATCGCTGTTCTGGGTCGCCACGGCCGGCAACTTCGTCGTGGAGTACGATGCCATCACCCGGCGCTGGCAGCCGCTCGCGTACGGGTTTCTGGGGCAGGGGGTCGCGGCGACGGCCGTCACCCCCGAGGGCGTCTGGTTTGGGCCGCTCACCCACGAACGGGGCCGCTTCGGCGTCAGCCTCGGGGACCCGTCACTTCAACACTGGCAGCTCTGGGACGCGGTCGAGGCGCGCACGGCTCCCGCGGGAGGAATTCGAGCCATGCTCGCCCACGGGGGGGTCGTGTGGGCCGGTGCCGTGAACGGGCTGTACGCGTTCCAGCCCGAGGTAGGCGCGTGGCAACTCGTCCTGGGGGGAAGCGCCACCACGGCCACCGAGGTCCTCTCACTGGCCCCGGCTTCCGAGGGCGGCGTGTGGGTTGGCACACGGCGGGGAGCGCTGCGCCTGAGCTCTACGTCCACCGCGACGCCCAACCGAATTCTGATTCAGGA
>Ga0209567_10001869_pt1 | contig 10428 bp, 4 predicted proteins | sample COG_12_FD_184756 | JGI IMG/M metagenome (GOLD analysis project Ga0209567, IMG submission 184756) | Pelagic marine sediment microbial communities from the LTER site Helgoland, North Sea, for post-phytoplankton bloom and carbon turnover... | ecosystem: Environmental > Aquatic > Marine > Neritic...
CCGTCGAATGTATGCTCAGCTGATTCCGATTATCGCGCCGGTGCTGATCGCTGCCCTGATCGGTTACGGCTGGGCGCGGCTCGAATTTCCTTTCGATCGCGATTTCGTCACGCGGATCATCATGAATATCGGCGCGCCGTGCCTGGTGCTAAACGGCATTGCGCGGCTCGAGCTGCCGGCGGCGGATTTCGCATTGTCGCTGCTCGCCGCGGTTTCCATGCTCGGTATTTGCACCCTGATCGCCGCGGCTATCCTGCGCATAGCCGGTCAGCCGCTGCGCAGTTTTCTGCCGCCGATCGTATTCGGGAACACCGGCAACCTCGGCCTCCCGTTATGCCTGTTCGCATTCGGCGACGAGGGTCTGGGACTCGCGGTGGCGGTGTACCTCGTCTACTCGGTGACGCAGTTCGTGTTCGGGCCACTCGTGCAGGGGCGCGAGCCGGCGTGGCGCACGCTGATGACGACGCCGATGATTTACGCGGCCGTGATCGGCGTGCTGTTGCTCGCGACCGATACGACGATGCCGCGGGCGCTGGCGAACACCGTGCAGCTGCTCGGCGGCAGCGCGATACCGCTGATGCTGCTGGCGCTCGGTCATTCGCTGGCCAGGTTCTCCGTGACCCGGCCTGGCCGCGCCGCGGCGCTGGCAATCGCCCGGCTCGGACTCGGTTTCGCTGTCGGCGTCACGGTGTGCGAACTGCTCGGCCTGACCGGCGTGTTACGGGGCGTCATCATCATCGAGAGTTCGATGCCGCTCGCGGTTTTCAATTATCTGTTGGCGGCTCGTTACGACCGTCACCCCGACGACATCGCTGGCGCCATCCTGATCTCGACCGTCATATCGTTCCTGACGCTGCCCGCCCTGCTGCTCTTCGCAATGAATTAATAACGCGCAAACAAGCCGCCAGGCGTTCGCAGGTGAGTGGAAGGCAAGGCGAGCATCGGTTAATGAGCGCAGTGTACGAACGGGTACATGAGCATCATTAACCGATGCTCAACGCAGCATTCCGCCGCCTGCGAACGCCTGGCGGCTGGTTTTAGTCTTCGACGTCGCGGCCGGAGATGAGATCCTCGAGCGCCGGTGGCGGATGTTCGGCCCCGATGCGGCCGCTTTTGAATCTTCTGATGTAGTCCTTGTACGCGAGCATTGCCTGGCTGCCGAGCAACCACATGATCGGCACATTGACCATTAGCATGACGCCGGTGCCGATGCCGGTCAGGTTGTCGAGCTGCGCGTCGGTCTTGATGAAATCCATCGTGGCGACGATGGTCAGCGCGCAAAATATAATTTTGTAGGGCAGCACGGCTTTTTCGCCGGCGAGATAAACGGCGCTCTGCTCACCGTAGTAGCTCCACGAGATGCACGTCGAGATTGCGAACAGCCACACGGCCAGCGTGACAAGCCACTTGCCGAGGCCGGGCGCGACGGTGTCGAAGGCCTTGGCGGTCAGCGTTGCGCCGACATAACTCGCGAAAATCTCGGGTCCTTTCAGTTCGGGCGTCGTGTCGGTAACGACGGTGTTCCACGCAATCGATTCGACGCCGTCGACGGCGGTCACGACACCATTGAGCCGATGCAGGTTGTTGCCGCTCTGGGGATTCGCGTGGGCCCGAACAATCACGTACAGGCCATCGCCGTCGTTCCACCCGCCGTTCGAGCGGCTCGGCGCCTGGGTTTTCTTGATGGTCCACGCGTTGTCGGCCACCTGCTCCAGTTTGACCGATGGCGCTAGCAGCGCCTCCGCAGAGCGATTCCAAATGCCCGTGCTCAGGATGACCAGCGCGGTGACCGTGCAGACGACGATCGTATCGATGAACGGTTCCAGCCCGGCGACGATGCCTTCACGAACCGGTTCGTCCGTCTTCGCCGCCGAGTGCGCCATCGGCGAGGTGCCTTGACCCGCCTCGTTGGAGAACAGAGCGCGTTTCATGCCGAACAGGAAGGCATAACCCATGGTCCCGCCGACGAACGCCCCGCTCGCCTCCGTCGGGGAGAACGCCGCCGTCAGGATCAGCACGAACATGCCCGGAATCTCGGACCAGTTGACCAGCAGCACGTAGATTCCCGCGAGCAGGTACAGCGCCAGCATGATCGGTACGAGTCGACCGGCTACCGCACCGATGCGCTTGATGCCGCCGATAATAACCGTGCCGATGATGATCGCGAGGACGATCCCGGTTGCGATGCTCGGGATGCCGAAGTACTCCTCGGTGATGACACCGACATTCCATGCCTGGAACATGTTGCCGCCGGTCGCGGTCGATATCAGGGCGGTGATGCAGAACAGGCCACCAATCCATTTGCCGAGTCTCGCGAGCTTGGGCGAACGGTTCGCGAGCGCTTTCGATACGACCCACATTGGACCGCCGTGCGGGTTGTCCGGGTCATCGGTGTTTCGATACAGCATCGACAGCGTGACTTCGGTGAGCTTGATGGCCATGCCGACGAATCCGACGATCCACATCCAGAATATGGCGCCCGGTCCGCCCAGCGAGATGGCGAGCGCGACGCCGCCGATGTTACCCAGACCGACCGTCGCGGATAGCGCCGCCGACAGCGCCTGGAAGTGGTTGATAGCGCCCGGATCATCCGGTTCGTCGTAGACGCCGCGTAAGACGTGGAAGCCATGCGTCAATGCGCGGTATTGGCTGAAGCCGCTCCAGACCGTGAACAGTATCCCGGTGCCGAGCAGCAGGTACAGGATCGAGTTGTGCCAGAGGATCGAGTTGAGCGTGACCAGGAAGCTGTCGATTGCACTCATCGTTTAAGGGCTACTCCTCGAGTGTTGTATACGGTGCAGTTACTTTTCGACAATGGCGGTTACGCCCATGCCGCCGCCCGTGCAGACGGAGATCAACCCACGACCGGAGCCGCGCTGGTCGAGTAGTTTCGCCAGGCTGGCGAGTATCCGTCCGCCTGTCGCCGCAAACGGGTGACCGACGGCGATACTGCCGCCCTTGATGTTGAGCTTGCTGCGGTCGATCGGGCCGAGCGGTTCGCTGCGGCCGAGCTTGTCGCGGCAAAATTCTTCGGACTCCCAGGCTTTCATCGTCGCCAGCGTCTGTGCGGCAAAGGCCTCGTGAATCTCGAACAGGTCGATGTCGTCAAACGTCAGACCGGCATCGTTGAGCATCGCTGACACGGCATAGGCCGGCGCCATCAACAGCGTTTCCTTCTTGATGAAATCGATCGCCGCGACTTTGCCATAGCGCAGATAGGCGAGCACCGGCAGGTTGCGTTCGGCCGCCCATTCTTCCGAGGCCAGCAAGACGCCGGCGGCGCCGTCGGTCATCGGTGTGCTGTTGCCGGCCGTCATCGTGCCGGTAGAGCTACGGTCGAATGCAGGTTTAAGTTTCGCGAGCTTTTCCATCGACGTATCGGCACGGACATTGTTGTCCGCTTCCAGCCCCTGGAACGGCACGACGATGTCCGAGTAAAAGCCTTCTTCCCATGCCGCGGCTGCTTGTTTATGACTGGCCAGCGCCAGCTCGTCCTGCGCCTCGCGGGTGATGCCCCAGGCCTTCGCCGTCAGCTCCGTGCTCTGCCCCATGCTGAGGCCGGTACGCGGCTCCGTCACGCCGGGCAGCTCGGGCTTGAAGTCGCGAGGCCTGAGCCGTAACCAGGGTTTGATCCTGGCGCCGAACGAGCGCGCCGTTGCGCTTTCCATCAGGATCTCGCGATAGTGATCCGGATAGACGATAGGCGTATCGCTGATGCTGTCCGTGCCACCCGCGATGCCCGAGTCGATTTGCCCCAACGCGATCTTGTTGCCGATCAGGATCGCCGCCTCGAGCGCGGTGCCGCATGCGCGTGCCAGGTCGAAGGCCGGCGTCTCCGCTGCCAGCCCGCTGCCGAGCACGCTTTCACGCGTCAGGTTCCAGTCGCGTGCGTGCTTGATAACGGCGCCACTCGACACGTCGCCGAGTGTCTCTCCCTTGAGGTTGTACTGGTTGACGATGCCGGTGAGCACGGCGGTCATCATGTCCTGGTTGGAGGATTTGGCGTACGCGGTGTGAGCGCGGGCAAACGGGATGCGTACGCCGCCGACAATCGCGACGCGCCGTGGGGAGCTGTAGTTCATTCGATTTCTATTCCTGGGTTACTGGCCGAAAGACGGTGCGCCTCCGGACAGGTAGGTCGCTTCGGCTTCGGTGTTCGCGCGTCCAAGGACCGCATTGCGGTGCGGGAATCGACCGAACTCGGCGACGATGTCGCGGTGCAATTCGGCAAACTGCGCGCAGGTAGCAAACGTTTCGCGCAACGTGTCGGAGACGCTGTCCGCGAGCGCATTATAGATGCTGACTGATTTGTCCTGAATCTTCAGCGACTCGGCGTGCTGCAAAGGCATGAAGAAAAAGACGCGTTGCTCCGCCGACAGATGCTTGTGCACGCCCGACATGGTCCCTTCGATGCAGATCTTCAACGCCTTTTTATCCTGCTCGAAACACTCGGGTTTGCCGCGATAGATGTTGCGGCGAAACTGGTCGAGCAAAATGATCAGGGCGAGTCGGCCCTCGGGTTGTTCGGCCCATGCGTCCAATTCGTCGCCGGAAGCCTGTTCGACGAGCTCGCCGAAGCGTTCGCCGATCTCTTTGTCCAGCTCTTCGCTCGAGCCGAACCAGCGGTCCATGCGGCTGTCCAGCGTCGGAGAGTCGAGATCGCTATCCGAGAACCAGTAGTCCAGAACGTCTTTGATGTGGCCGTTTTGCATGGTTGGTCGCCGGAAAGCCGTTTGTTTCGACGGGAGCAAAGTTCACATATCCGTGACTATTAGTCCAATTCCCCCGAAACTTCGCGGCCCATTGAGCCGGGGCGTTGTCGTAGCCTATAATGCGCGGTTCTGGGCGGCCGATTCGTAACCATCAATTCGGTTATCTACCGCAGTAAAAACAAATGGTTACGGCAGCCCAAGACTGAGCGCAGCGCCCCCGGGGAGACCGAAAGGTCGGTGCCGCCGACGAGGCACCAGGGGATTGCCACGACCGCTTCTATTGAGCGAGTGATGATTTTGAGCCCGTTTCCGACGAGGCTGCGCTGCCGCTACGGCGCGCGCAAGGACGGACGCGGACCGATGGGCGACGGTAAGTCGCGGATTTTAAAAGCATGAGTATTAGACTGCCGGAAAAATTCGATGCGGCTCAGGGGCTCTACAGCCCCGAGAACGAGAAGGACGCCTGTGGCGTCGGCTTCGTCGCGCACATTAAAGGCGAACGAAGCCACCAGATCGTTGCAGACGCCGACCTGATCGCGTGCAGCATGGATCATCGCGGCGCCCGCGGTAGCGAGCAGAACACCGGCGACGGCGCCGGCATCCTGACCGCCCTGCCGCATGAGTTTCTGATCAAGATCGCGCGCGAGGAGCTCGACACCGAGCTGCCCGAGCCGGGCAGGTTCGCCGCCGGCATCGTTTTCCTGCCAACAGCGGGTGGCCAGCGTGCGAAGTGCAAAGCTGAAATCGAGCGCATCTGTTCCGAAGAAGGTCAGACGATCGTCGGCTGGCGAGAGGTACCGACCGACCCGGAAAAGGCTGACATCGGCCCGACGGCGCGCGCGGCTTGCCCGCAGATCGAGCAGCTGTTCATAGCAGCAGCCGATGGTCTCGAAGGCGATGCTTTCGAGCGCCAGCTGTACCTGATTCGCAAACGCGCCAGCCACCTGCTGCGCAACGACGAGAGCCTGAGCCAGGCGAAGGCATTTTTTATCTGCAGCCTGTCGACGAAAGTCATCATCTATAAAGGCATGCTCGCGCCCGACCAGGTCTTTCATTTTTATCCCGACCTGATCGATCCGGACTACACATCGCATCTGGCGATGGTGCACTCACGCTTCTCGACGAATACTTTCCCGAGTTGGGATCGCGCACAGCCGAATCGCTTCATGTCTCACAACGGCGAGATCAACACGCTGCGCGGCAACGTTAACTGGATGCGCGCCCGCGAAGGCGTCGTTGCGAGTGACCTGTTTGGTGATTCGATCTCGAAGCTGTTCCCGATCGTCGAGCCGGACACCTCGGATTCCGGCTCTTTTGATAACGTCCTGGAGTTCCTTTTGATGACCGGCCGCACGCTGCAGGAAGCCGTCATGATGATGGTGCCCGAAGCCTGGCAGAAGCAGGAGCAGATGCGCGAGAACAAGCGCGCGTTCTACGAGTATCACTCCTGCTTGATGGAGCCATGGGACGGCCCGGCGTCGATCGCGTTTACCGATGGTCGCTACATCGGCGCCGTACTTGACCGCAACGGCCTGCGGCCCAGCCGCTATTACCTGACGCACGACGACCGCGTCATCATGGCGAGCGAAGTCGGCGTGCTGAAGGTCGACCCGGAGATCGTCAGGGAGAAGGGTCGCCTCGAGCCCGGCCGCATGTTTCTGGTCGATTTCGAAAAGGGGCAGCTGATTCCCGACCGGGAGCTCAAGGACGAATTCGCGAATCGCCTGCCATTCAAGCAATGGCTGGCCGATCAGCGGATCACGCTGACGGACCTCGGAACAGAAAACGAAGCGCATGGCTTCGAGCCCGATTCGTTGCTCCACCGGATGCAGGCGTTTGGTTACACGACCGAGACGATGCAGTTCATGCTGCTACCCCTCGTGCGCGAGTTGCGTGACCCGGTCGGCTCGATGGGTAACGACTCCGCGCTGGCTTGCCTGTCCGACAAGCCGCGCATGATTTACGACTACTTCAAGCAATTGTTCGCCCAGGTCACGAATCCGGCGATCGATTCGATTCGTGAAGAAGTCGTCATGTCGCTGGAGTGCTATGTCGGGCCGGAGCGTAATCTGCTCGAGACCACCGAGCAGCATGCGGAGCGCCTGCAGATTCCACACCCGGTTCTGACCAACGAAGAGCTGTCGGCGATTCTTCACATGGATCATCGCGGCTGGCGCACGAAGGCGATCGACATCACGTTCGGTAAGGACGGGTCGCTGGTCGGCGCGCTCGAGCGCATCTGTGCCGAGGCCGAGCAGGCAATCGAGGACGGCTTCAGTCTCGTCGTGCTGTCCGATCGCGCGATCAGCGAGGAACGCATTCCGGTCAGCACACTGCTTGCTTGCGGCGCCGTGCATCATCACCTCGTCGCCCGCGCCCAGCGCACGCGTATTGGCATCGTGCTGGAAACCGGCGAGGCGCGAGAGGTGCAGCATCATTGTTTGCTGACGGGCTATGGTGCCGATGCGATCAACCCATACCTCGCTTTCGAGTCGCTATGGCAGGCACGCCGCGAAGGTCGGCTGGACAAGGATGTATTTCCCGATGACGACGCCATCGTCGCCGCGTACCGCAAGGGCACGGCAAAGGGCATGCTCAAGGTCATGGCGAAGATGGGTATCTCGACGCTACAGTCGTACAAGGGCGCGCAGATCTTCGAAGGTCTCGGGCTCGGCGCCGAAGTCATCGACCGTTGCTTCGTGGGCACCGCGAGCCGCGTCGCCGGCGTTGGTTTCGACGTGCTCGAAACCGAGGCCCGCCGTCGCCATGCGCTGGGCTATCCAGACACCGATGCCGATGCCTCGCCGTCGCTGCCGAATCCTGGCGAGTTTCACTGGCGCAGCACTGGCGAGCGTCACGCATGGGACCCCGATTCGATTCACGACATTCAGATCGCGGCGCGCAATAACGATGCGGACGCGTATCGGCGTTTCGCGAGCCACATTAACAACGACAAGCGCACGCTGAGGGGTCTGCTGGACCTGAAGCCCGGCGTGGCGGGCCCGGCCGTGTCGCTCGACGAGGTCGAACCCGCGAGCGAGATCGTCAAGCGTTTCTGCACCGGCGCGATGAGCTTCGGTTCGATCTCGGCCGAGTCGCACGAGTCGCTCGCGATCGCGATGAACCGGCTCGGCGGTAAGAGCAATACCGGCGAAGGCGGTGAGGATCCCGAGCGGTTCATTCCGCTGCCGAACGGCGACTCGAAGCGTTCCGCGATCAAGCAGATCGCATCCGGCCGCTTCGGCGTCACGACCTGGTATCTGGCGAATGCCGACGAACTGCAGATCAAGGTCTCGCAGGGCGCGAAACCGGGTGAGGGTGGCGAGCTGCCCGGCCGCAAGGTCGACGGCAATATCGCGCGTATTCGGCATTCGACGCCGGGCGTCGGTCTGATCAGCCCGCCGCCACACCATGACATTTATTCGATCGAGGACCTGGCGCAGCTGATCCACGACCTCAAGAATTCGAATCCGTCGGCGCGCATCAGCGTCAAGCTCGTCGCCGAGGTTGGCGTCGGCACGATCGCGGCCGGCGTCGCGAAGGCGCATGCCGATCACATCTTGATCTCGGGTGATACCGGCGGCACGGGCGCATCGCCGCTGACCAGCATCAAGCATGCGGGTCTGCCGTGGGAGCTGGGGATCGCGGAAACGCATCAGACGCTCGTGCTGAATGACCTGCGCAGCCGCGTGATTCTGCAGACCGATGGCGGACTGCGCACCGGTCGCGACGTCGTCGTCGCGGCGCTGCTTGGCGCGGAGGAATTCGGCTTCTCGACCGCGCCGCTGATCACGCTCGGCTGCATCATGATGCGCAAGTGCCACCTGAATACCTGCCCCGTCGGTATTGCGACGCAGGACCCCGTATTGCGGGCGAAGTTCGCAGGCAAGCCGGAGTACGTCGTGAACTACCTGTTCCAGGTCGCCGAAGAGGCCCGGCAGCTGATGGCGGAGCTCGGCTTCCGCACCATCGACGAGATGATCGGACGCACCGAGGCGCTCGAGGCTCGCGCTGCGATCGACCACTGGAAGGCCGATGGTCTGGATCTGGCGCCGATCCTCGCGCCCGCGTTCCGAGCGCACGAGCGCGTCGAAGTCCGTTGCACGCAGAAGCAGGATCATGGTCTGGAAAAGGCGCTCGACAATCAGATCATCGAGCTCGCGCAACCGGCGCTCGAGGACGGCACGCCGGTGCGCTTCGAACTCCCGATCGTCAATACGAACCGCACCGTCGGCACGATGCTGAGCCACGAACTGGTGAAGCGTCACGGCGAGCACGGTCTTCCTGACGATACGATCCATATCAACCTGGACGGTTCGGCCGGGCAGAGTCTCGGCGCGTTCCTGGCGTCGGGCATCACGCTCGAACTCGAGGGCGATGCCAACGACTACGTCGGCAAGGGCCTGTCGGGTGGCAAGATCATCGTCTATCCGCACAAGCAGGCCACGTTCGTCGCGCAGGACAACCTCATCGTCGGTAACGTCGTGCTCTACGGCGCGACGGGAGGCTCCGCTTTTCTGCGCGGCAAGGCCGCTGAACGTTTCTGCGTGCGCAACAGCGGTGCGAAAGCAGTCGTGGAAGGCGTGGGCGATCACGGTTGCGAGTACATGACCGGTGGTCGCGTCGTCATCCTCGGCGGTACCGGGCTGAACTTCGCGGCCGGCATGTCGGGCGGCGTCGCTTACGTCGTCGACGAGGCGGGCGATTTCGCGGACAAATGCAACGGCGAGATGGTCGACCTCGATCCGGTCGAGGCCGACGAAGATGTCGCCGAACTGCTGGACCTGGTGGAGCAGCACATGGAGCTGACGGGGTCGGAGGTCGCGCAACGCGTGCTCGACGCATGGCCCGAGGTGCTCGGGAAGTTCGTCAAGGTCATGCCCAGGGATTACAAGCGGGTGCTGGCGGAACGCCGCGCGCACGATGAAGAGATCGAGGCCGGTCTGCGCGGTGAGCAGCCCGGTCAGACAGCGGTGGGGAGCTGAACATGGGCAAGCCAACCGGGTTCAAGGAATTTCCACGCCAGCCCGTCGGGTATCGCGACGTTGCGGAGCGCAGCGGCGACTACGCAGAGGTCTACGGTACGCCCGACGTCGAGCGCTTGCGCACGCAGGCTGCGCGGTGCATGGACTGCGGCGTGCCGTTCTGCCAGTCAGACCCGGGTTGCCCGGTCGACAACCTGATTCCCGAGTGGAACGACATGGTCTACAACGACCGCTGGCGTGAGGCGCTGGACCGGCTGCACAAGACGAACAACTTTCCGGAGTTCACCGGTCGGGCATGTCCGGCGCCGTGCGAGGGCTCATGCGTCCTCGGCATCAACGAACCGGCGGTCACGATCAAGAACATCGAGAACGCGATCATCGACCGCGGGTTCGCCGAAGGCTGGGTCGTGGCCAATCCGCCCGCGTCCAGGACCGGCAAGAAAGTCGCGATCGTCGGTTCGGGCCCGGCCGGACTCGCCGCGGCGGATCAGCTGAACAAGGTCGGTCACGAAGTCACCGTCTACGAGCGCGCCGATCGCATCGGTGGCCTGCTGATGTACGGCATCCCGAATATGAAACTCGACAAGCCGGGTGTCGTCGAGCGACGACTCGACATCCTGCGCGAGGAAGGCGTCAACTTCGTCACCGGCGCCGACGTCGGCAACGATATCGATCCGAACCAGCTGCTGTCGGACAACGACGCGTTGTTGTCCGACAGCAGCTGGTTCGGA
>Ga0209567_10001870_pt1 | contig 10426 bp, 6 predicted proteins | sample COG_12_FD_184756 | JGI IMG/M metagenome (GOLD analysis project Ga0209567, IMG submission 184756) | Pelagic marine sediment microbial communities from the LTER site Helgoland, North Sea, for post-phytoplankton bloom and carbon turnover... | ecosystem: Environmental > Aquatic > Marine > Neritic...
TTTTCGAACCTTACTACGTGGACAGGTTCCCTTGGGGGATCAAGGACGATGGAGTATCGTTGGTCAAGACGAAATCTTTTTTAATCTCAATTCCCCAACGAATGGTCCAGACAGTGGATTAGATCAAAATAGACTGTTTGTGGGGATCAATCGGGTCATGAATGAGCATTTGAATGTGGATGCTGGTTATCAATTTCAATCCATCAATACGAGTGAGTCCAGCATTTTTAATGACAAACGCAGCATTCTTCTTATCCAGGCCTTCCTGACATGGTGATTCTGATGTGCTCCTTCAAACCAGCCCAGCCTTTTCGCTATTAACTGGCTAACTTTAAAACTTCTTCGAGTTGCTTCAATTCTGCTAGTTGAGAAGTAACACAGCAGTTGCGAATCGCGTCCGCTACAGTGAGCCGGTTTACAATTTCTGAGGTTGTGTATAGGTTGCGGGGTTGCGGACAGGTGACCCTCTTTGGTCTACTCCTGTCCGCGTAGGCTAGAACGGAAGCGCTTGAAATATATGAAATTGTGAGGATAATGCCGCGCCCGTCCTTCGTTTTGGCGACGAAGGTCATGGCTTTTGCGCAGGAAAACGGTATGTTCGGGAATCGTAAGGAATCAAGCGAGCTTGTAACCCGGGTTTTGGACGAATTCCTCGATTTTATAGCTGCCTATTTCGGTTACGAACCCAACGCCGACAATATGGGACGAATCTGATGGGTTCAACACAAACAACTAGAATATTGATTTTTGTTGGACTGTTTATTCTTGTTGTCGGGACTTCGTCTTGGTTTGAATTGAAAATTTTGGAGGAACAGGCCAAAAAGGATGTTTCTGTTACTTTGGAAACAGTTCTGAAAACTACCAAGGAAGCAATGAACCTTTGGTTTGTTGCTATGGAAAGAAATGCAAAAGTAATTGCTGACCAGCCTGAAACTCTTGTCCTGACCCAAGAGTTGCTACGGTTGCCGCAAACCAAAGCGGAAATAGTTGGAAGTACTGAAATAAAGAAATTGCGAAATAAAATCGAACCCTTTCTTAAAGAGCGGAACTTTTTAGGATTTTTTATCATTTCCCCAAATTACCTAAGCATAGCTTCTATGCGTGATGAAAATATTGGTACGATCAATTTTCTTTCAAAAGAAGGGGATTATCTTGAAAGAATTTTTAATGGAGAAGCTTTAGTTACTTTACCAATTAAATCGGATGTTCCCTTAAAGGGGCTCGATGGGGAAATGGTCAAGGGAGAGCCAACGATGTTTGCTGGGGCACCAATTGAGGATGGAGAAGGAAATATTATAGCGGCGTTGACAGTAAGAATTAATCCTTCCCTGCATTTCACACGGATCGCTCAAATCGCGAAGATGGGCGAAACGGGAGATACTTATGCTTTTAATAATAAAGGTATATTGGTCACAGAAAGCAACTTTGATGACCAGTTGCGGGAATTGAAACTTATCAATAATAGTCAGCGCGGCATTCTTTCTTTGAGATTAGGTGATCCAGGTGGAAACTTGACTGAAGGTTACCAGCCCAAATCATCTCAAAATAATTGGCCATTAACCTTAATGGCTCAAAACGCTGTTCTGGGAACTTCAGGGATAAATCTTGCGGGATATCGTGATTATAGAGGGGTTTCCGTTGTAGGTGCTTGGCTCTGGGATCAAGAATTAAATCTTGGGATAGCGAACGAAATGGATGTTGCTGAAAGCTATGCGAGTTTTTATTTCACCCGAACAATTATTATTTCAATCGTTTTGGTGATTGTTTTTCTTTTTCTTGGATTTTCCTATTGGATCATCAGGCATCAAAAGCAGTTGTCCGCAGAAATTGTTGATAGAAAAGAAGCTGAAGATGAGTTACGAAAATTATCCGTGGCTGTGGAGCAAAGTCCGGTTATTGTTTTAATCACCAACCTTCAAGGAGATATTGAATACGTCAATCCGAAATTTGAAGAAATGACAGGCTATCGCGCTCAAGAAGTTTTGGGAGAAAATCCGCGGATGCTTAAATCCGATAAATCATCGAGTGAAGAATATGAGAAACTTTGGAAAACAATTACTGCCGGCAAAGAGTGGCGCGGAGAATTTCAGAATATGAAGAAAAATGGGGATCTTTATTGGGAGGCGGCATCCATCTCTCCCATCATGTCCTTCGAGGGAACCATCACGCATTTTGTGTGGGTGAAAGAGGATATTACTGAACGTAAAAAAGCGGAAGAAGAACTCAAAGAAGCTCGAAAAATTGCGGTTGAAGCTAATCAAGCAAAAAGTGATTTTCTTGCCAGCATGAGTCACGAGCTCAGGACACCGCTCAACGGTATTTTGGGATATGCCCAAATTCTGAAACGCGATGTCAGTCTTTCCGAGAAACAAAAGTCCGGCGTGGATGTCATTCAGCGCAGTGGGGATCATCTGTTGACGCTTATTAACGATATCTTGGATTTGTCAAAGATCGAAGCGCAGAAACTCGAACTCCAGTTGACTGAGTTTCATTTGCCTGATTTTCTCCAACAGATAGCAAGTATTATTAGAGTCAGAGCAGAACAGGCAGACCTCTCATTTGTCTATGAAGCCATGACGGACTTACCGATGGGAGTGCAAGGAGATGAAAAACGTTTGAGACAAGTCCTTCTGAATCTTTTAGGTAATGCCCTAAAGTATACGGAAAAGGGCAAGGTCACCCTGAAGGTCGGCTATGATGATGCATCGACGTTCCCTGATTTGCTGCGATTCCAAGTGGAGGATACGGGACGGGGGATTCCCCAGGATCAACTTGAGGGAATCTTTCAACCGTTTCAGCAGGTCAAGAACCAGAGTCAGCATATAGAAGGAACCGGGCTAGGCTTGCCTATCACCCAAAAATTAGTCACGTTAATGGGAGGAGAATTGGGTGTCACCAGTACCCCCGGTAAAGGAAGTACCTTTTGGTTTACGGTTCGTCTTCCAGCTGTGGAAACCAGCCAGATACAAGCTCTCCCAGTGGATAAAACAATTATAGGGTACAAAGGAGAACGGAAGCGGATTCTCGTCGTCGATGATAAACCAACAAACCGGAGCATTGCGGTGCATTTATTGGAACCGCTGGGTTTTGAGGTTCAGGAAGCTGAGAATGGGCAAGAGGCTCTCGCCAAAATTGCCAAATCTTCCCCCCATCTCATCCTCATGGATTTGATCATGCCCGTGATGGATGGGATAGAGGCCACCCGCCGGATTCGCCAACTACCGGAAGGGAACGATGTGCCGATCATTGCCTCATCGGCCAGTGTGTTTGAGTTCAATCAGCAGGATAGTTTCAAAGCTGGTTGTAACGATTTCTTGCCTAAACCAGTCAAAACTGAACAACTGTTTCGCACCATCGAAAAGCACCTCAAAATCGAATGGGAATACCAGGAACCCCATCACCAGAAGGGGGGATCTCCGGAAGAACCGCAAACGCTGGTTATTCCCCCATCCGCTTCTCTTAGTCGCCTCGTTCAACTTGCACAAAAGGGTCAAATAGTGGGAGTGCGAGAGGAAATTTCCCACATCGAGCAAATGGGAGAAGAATATGGACCTTTTGTCCAGGAATTGCGGATATTTTCCAAAGCCTTTCAGCTTAAAGAACTCAGTGAGTTTGTCAAACCGTTTTTAGAGAAAATGGAATGAGCCCAGATCCCTCCCAATCAGGCACCCTTTTAATCGTTGACGACACTCCTGCCAATCTGGAAATCCTGGTTGAAGTCTTTGCTAATCAGGGATTCGATGTGTTGGTTGCCATGGATGGGCAAAGTGCGATTGACCAAATTTCCCATGCGAGACCCGACTTAATTCTCCTGGATGTTATGATGCCAGGTCTTGACGGCTTTGAAACCTGTCGCCGATTAAAGACCAATCTAGAAACCAAGGACATTCCAATCATTTTTATGACCGCTTTATCTGAAACCACTGACAAGGTCAAAGCCTTTGAAGCCGGAGCAGTGGATTACGTCACGAAACCCATCCAACATGAAGAAGTGCTGGCCCGCGTCATTGCCCATGTCGCACTACGTTCCCTGCACCAACAACTTAAAAAGGCTAATAATACCCTCGAACAACGTGTAGATGAACGGACCGAGGAGCTCCAACAGGCCTTGCAAGAAGTTGAGCAACTCAAAATACGTCTTCAGGCAGAAAACGCCTACCTCCAAGAAGAAATCAAGGTGGATCATAATTTTGATGAGATCATCCACAAAGCCGAGTCGTTCCATACCATTCTTCGACAGGTAGAGCAGGTGGCTCCGACAGATGCAACTGTTCTTATACTTGGTGAATCCGGTACCGGAAAGGAATTGTTAGCCCGAGCCGTTCACCACCATAGCAGGCGACGAACTCGTCCCTTGGTGAAAGTCAATTGTGCTTCTCTTCCAACCAACCTTATTGAAAGCGAATTATTCGGTCACGAAAAGGGAGCCTTTACCGGGGCTCTTGAAAAAAAAATTGGGCGATTTGAATTAGCAGATGGTGGAACAATTTTTTTAGATGAGATCGGGGAAATGCCTATCGAACTGCAGGCAAAACTCCTCCGAGTTTTGCAGGAAGGGGAATTCGAACGGTTAGGGAATTCCAAAACGACCAAAATCGATGTCCGGGTCATTGCGGCCACGAATCGAGAATTAGAGCAGGCCGTGAAAGGAGGAACCTTTCGAGAAGACCTTTATTACCGCTTAAATGTTTTTCCTATCAAGAGCCAGCCCTTACGAGAGCGCCGAGAAGATATTCCCATATTGGTGTCACATTTTCTCAAGAAATTTCGTGCAAGGATTGGCAAGCAGGTACGGATGGTGTCCCCCGAAGCCATGCAGGCTTTGCAAGCTTACCACTGGCCAGGCAATGTACGGGAACTGGAAAACATGACCGAACGTGCTGTGATTTTATCCACAGGGCTAGTGTTAGAGATGGAGAACTTTCCTGCTCTGTCTTCAGTCACCCCCAAACTCGCTGTAACGACTACGCCAGGAATGGATGGTCACTCTCTCCGAACGCTCGAGGAAATCGAGCGGGAGCACATTCTGCAAGTACTAAAGAAAACCTCATGGGTCGTCGAAGGACCAAAAGGTGCCGCTTCCATTCTGGGATTGAACCCCAGCACCCTCCGATCACGCATGCATAAACTCGGAATGAAAAAAACTTCAAATTCTGAATAGAGATCTCTACCTCCTCTCGTTCTATTTTTCTCTTGTGGATCAATCCAACCTGGCACATCCGACAAGGACATTGGACCCCAACTTCGGAAAATATCAAAACACTCCATAAACTCAATCAGAAATATCAGTCGCCGCACCTGACCTAATCTGCGCATTTTCCGTTCCTTAAATTCCGCACTATATAGCAGGCCCACGAAATTTCACGGGCTGGCATGTCCTGCCCCAATCATCCTGATCCACAAAAAAATACAAATTTTTGTTCAATTTCAATAGTTTGCAAAATCTCTATTCCGGGCAATCAATTGGCATTTGAGTTGCTATGTATAAAGTTATGATGAACACGAACCAACATGATCCACAGAAAATAAGGAGCCGAACGATGAAAAAGACCCAACAACTCTTGATCGCTACAATGACCTTATCCACCATTTTTGTGGGAACCCAAATAGCTGGGGCGCAAGAATGGAATTTCTTCACTTCCCCTAACGGTGGCAAATTTCAATCCGCCCCAGAGACGACCCTTCAAGCTCCATCGATAGAAAAAGGATTATCCAGCTTGCGCTACCCCAAGTCCAAAGATTCCACACAATTCCAGACCAATCTAAATTATAGTCAACGGGATCAGGCCACAACTATCCCCGCATTCTCTAGACTTGGCTCTTGGGCACCCATTCCCAGCGCCCCTGGGAAAGAAAACTTCACGTTGTTTTCGTTTTAAAATCTGAAGGCCAGGCCGGCCTCTCACGGTTTCATGCGAGATCGGCCTTGTCTTTTTTTATTGATGATGGAGGCTTAAGGAGTGACGACCCAGGAAACAATCCACCACTGCCCCATCCTTTTTTCCAAGGGTTTTGGATTACGACTGCACGAAAGGAATTAAGAAAACTTTGGGAAAAGCCAATCAACTATAAGAGGAGTGCGGGAAATCCGAAGACACGGATTCTTGCTATCCCCAAAAAAAAGATGCCACTTCTCAAGCATCCACCAGGGAACTGCACAAAGACGGGCCGAGTGGCCATTGAGTAAACCCAAGAAATTTTTGTTCTTTCTTTCCTTCCCCCTCTCTATACATCAAAGACCATTTCCCCATTTTCATCGGTACTCTTTCTGTAGTCCAAATTAATAATTCCCTTATCTCTTTGCTCATGGAATTACGTCTATTCCTCATTTCCATAACGGGAAGAAGCACGGCTTAAATCACCAGTGCCTGCTGAAAAATTCAAATAGTCCTCGGTAGCGGGCCGGCTCTGACACATGCCCTAAAATGGCAGAAGGAGTAGGGACTGCTCAACGCTTGTCCTGAGGCTTCTCTAAGGAAGGCCGTCCAGCAAGGCCAAATCTGTGAAACGTCGTTCGCATTTCGTGAAAAACGGGCTTGGCCTTTATGACATTCGAGAGACGCTTCACGAGGGATGATCCTCAGAAATGCTGCTGGCGGATTTTTTCATCCGTCCGCACCACGACATCCCGTGGTCACGCGACATACCATAGGGTTTTTGATAAGAATCTTGAATGGTTTGCCTTCCGTTTTTTTATCAACAACCTGTTTTTACTGAATAATTTTTTATTCTTCAGGATGTAAAATTTTGGCATCTCCATTGCTTTATCTAAGTATCATGATTCAGACGATATTATTTTCAAGAACTTAAATACCAATGGAGGAAGTCATGGCAATCTTTGATGAGGGAATCAATCTTTTAGTCGTGGGGTTGACCCTGTTTTTTGCTGGAGTGCCCTTTCTTGCCATCTATCTACGAGACACTAGACAACCGGTAGTTCAGCCAATACCGGCACGTCTCCACGTGCCAACCGCCCCCCAAACACTGATCGCATCACTGATCTTGGTCTTTGGCATAGCATCCATCCCTCCAGCCTTTGCTGCCGACCAGACAATATTTTCGTTACCCACAAATAATGGCTGGGAGTTTTATCAGGTGCCTGCTGCGCTGGAGCCCCTGAATGACAGTGGCCCTGGAAGTATTGGTCCTTTCTCCCTGACGAATTCCGCGCAATTGTGGGTTGATCCTATCCAAAGACAGCTTCAACCAATGAAGAATCTCCCAATGTTGACGACACAATTTCGGACAACCCCCCATGGACGTATACTGACCGTCGCTGATCGAATTGATTGGCAAATTGAGCCAAGTCAAGAGATGGTCAGCTCTGCTCCAGCCTCCCTTATCACAGGTGTATCTTTACCAAGCAAGGGTCACCTGTCCCAATTAACCATGTCAAAGATGGCAGAAACAACTTTGATGGGAAACAACTAATTTTCTGCCGAGGTTGAAGAAGAGCTTTGGCGAGAAGGGTATTGTCACTTAACGTAGATTCAATTCTGAACACACAATTCTCCCAGACCTAACCCCCGACGTACGACTTCAATACATCAACGGAAACAAATTTGGCTTTCGTTGACAAAACCAGATTGACGGCTGAGCCAAGAAAAGACTCCCGACCCCTTTTAGCTCTGGGATTTTATAACCCCTTTTGCGGTAGGCCGCATGGAATGCAAAGAACTCTGGCCCGAACCTGGCAATCTGAAAAGTTCGAAAATCGTCCACTAGCCCCAGCCTTCTTGTTTTTAACTGACTAACTTTAAAACTTCTTCGAGTTGCTTCAATTCTGCTAGTTGAGAAGTAACACAGCAGTTGCGAATCGCGCCCGCTACAGTGAGCCGTTTTACAATTTCTGAGGTTGTGTATAGGTTGCGGGGTTGCGGACAGGTGCCCCTCTTTGGTCTACTCCTGTCCAGGGTCTGATAAAAGGGGTCGCGAGTCTTTTCTTGGCTCAGCCGCTAATCTAAAAAATCCCTTATAGAAGAAAATGGGCACTTCTTAATTTCCGAACGTATATCCTAACGCCCAAATCAATGCCCTGTCTGCCTTCTTCTTCCCCGGCTCTGGATCACTGTTGTACCGATAATCGAACGCTAACTTAAAATACAAATCACCGATCAATTCCAGTCGTGCACCCTGTTCAGCTGTCAGCCGAACAGCTGTGCTGTCGTCTCCTCCCAAATCACGATAGCCTTTTTGACGATGAAATATTCTTAATCGATCAGAAATGACCTCATAGTCCCATAACACCGACCAACTGAAGGTGGCAGTTCTCGTCGTGCCCTCCTCCTTAAACTTTTCATAAACGTACCCTGGACCAATGGTGCCGCTTAGCTGATGACTATCCATGTCGAAGACCTGATAGCCCAGTCCTACACTTGTCGAACTCCGAATATCCAACCCCTGAAATTTATCATATTCCAGGAATTCATCAGCCGTGGCAAAGAATTTCTTGGTGGGGCGATAATCGTAGCGTAGCCCGCCTCTGGCGTTTTTCGCCTCGTTCTCTCCGTCAGCAGAGGCCAGAGCATATCTTCCGAATAAAAAGGCGCGATGACGATCGGTCCAAAACTTACCATCCGTGGAAGCGTTAAAGGCCGTCGCCTCCGAATTTCCATTGGTGCGATTTCCTCCAATATCCAACGTGCCCTTGTAACGGTAGTCTGGAAGGTTAATATCCTTTACACGATCCAATGAAAAGTTCTCATTGTCTTGGAGGGAGGTGGAATTAATTGTATACGTTTCAAAAAACCCGTCGCCATCAGGATCGCCATCTTTTTCAATAACCTCGACTGATAAGGGTTTATGGGAATAAAGCTGTACAACCTCATCCCATTTAATGATTAGGGTATCTGCATAGGTTGTATCCACGCTCAACTTCTTTTCACCCATAGATGAAATGGTGCCCAGAACGCGTGTCCCATTCTTGAGGATGATTTCATCAGGATCCTCATTGGTCTTGCGTTCCTCATGTGGAACATTTATACCCTTTACGGACTTGAGTGCCAAAACGATAGGAGCCGTATTATTATCAGTAATGACCTGGATCGAACCCGATTCTCCTGCTCGGATTTGTCCGGTATGCGTTGCACCCCCCTCTAAATCCAGAGTCACCGGTTCTTCAGTGGACAACCCAGTTATCTCTTCCCACCGAAGGGGGATAGGATTTCGCAGGCTGGATGAGGAACTCACCCGAAGAATTCCATTGTTCATCCCCAAAATTTGCCCCTTAAGCAGCGTGCCATCCTGTAACGTAATATGTCCGGGAACTTCTGCATAAAGGTGAATCGGTCCACTACATAACAGAAAAATTAAGAAAACGATCAGTTGCTTCAATCTCAGGTATGTTCCTAGCATTTGCCTATTCACCATCAGTAGTGTCCGGCAATTTTTCCCAAACGGTTATATAACAACTTGATTTGGAAGAGGAAATAGCATGCTTAGGGGTGTCACCGACTTGAATGTGATTTTTTTGGGAAACTGGGGGTTTTCCCCAGGAGTTTCCCCTCATGTATTCAGGCCAATTGGTGTTCGCACAACTCATGGAGCATTTACCTCTACACACCTTCCGCCGCTGTGTACAGCGTTACCCTTCCAATTACCCGACCAAGACGTTTTCGCATCTCGATCAATTTCTCTGTATGGCTTTTGCGCAGCTGACGTATCGAGAAAGCTTGCGCGACATCGAAACCTGTCTGCGCGCGCACCAAGCCAAGCTCTATCACTTGGGTATACGAGGCAACATGGCCAAGAGTACGTTGGCCGATGCCAACGAACAGCGCGACTGTCGCATCTACATGGATTTCGCGATGCGCCTGATCCACACGGCCAGGCAACTCTACGCCAGCGACAGCTTTGCGGTCGAGTTGGAACAGACGGTCTACGCACTCGATACCACGACAATCGATCTCTGCTTGAGCGTCTTTCCATGGGCACGCTTCCGCTCCACCAAGGCTGCCGTCAAGATGCATACGCTGCTCGACCTGCGCGGCAATATTCCAACTTTCATCTACGTCAGCGACGGCAAGCTGCACGAGGTCAATGTGCTCGATATGTTAATACCCGAAGCCGGCAGCTTTTACATCATGGATCGTGGCTTTACCGACTTCGCTCGCTGGTACGTTCTCCATCAAGCACAGGCATTCTTTGTCATTCATGGAAAAGCCAATTTGCTCTTTCGTCGCCTCTACTCTCGCTCCGTGGACAAATCCACGGGGCTGCGTTGCGATCAGACCATTGTGTTGACCGCGACGAAGGCCAGCAAGGATTATCCGCAGTACCTACGCCGCATCAAGTTCTACGATGCCGAACACGACAGACATTTGGTCTTTCTCACCAACAACTTCGACTTGCCTGCGCTGACCATTGCGCAGCTGTATCGTTGCCGCTGGCAGGTCGAATTGTTCTTCAAGTGGATCAAACAGCATCT
>Ga0209567_10001871_pt1 | contig 10424 bp, 5 predicted proteins | sample COG_12_FD_184756 | JGI IMG/M metagenome (GOLD analysis project Ga0209567, IMG submission 184756) | Pelagic marine sediment microbial communities from the LTER site Helgoland, North Sea, for post-phytoplankton bloom and carbon turnover... | ecosystem: Environmental > Aquatic > Marine > Neritic...
GACTTCAGGCCCAATACATTGGCAGTATGCTGAAGGAGACCACTGTAGGAATGATGGACAGTGGCTGTCGAAGTCGCTGCTCTTCCTCGATCTTCATTCCACCTGTGGAGACCATCCAACAAGCAGGCCTGGAACAGGACATCACTTGCCAGAGTGCCTGAAGAAATTTGTCTTATAATTAGATTTGTCATATTGTACAAGCAAAATCATTTATGGTGCCAACTAGGAACAGTATTTTTCAGTAAATCAGTACTGGTTTTAAATAAATTGAAAAAATATATGCAACCGCACCGCAACGTGTTCCAAGTATTTTGCGATATTTAAGTTGGACATAGTTTGAAGCCTGGTGAGGCGCCGAGTAACTCAGCATCTCACCATGCCTAAATCTAAGTACAATGTCTTAAAATTTAGCAAAAGAAAGATGAAACAATGTCAAAAAATCAATTTACAAGAACTGCAACGCAACCGCAATGCAGACACAAATTTTGACAATTTAAAAAGGACCAGTACTGTAGTCTGTGCAGATCATTTTCATATAAAAAAATTATATATGTAAGAGAATTCCGTCACCAGAATTTATATTGTCATGAAAAGGCTCATCAATTTTTGAATTACGTATTTAACCCCAAGCCCGCCAAATAAATTGTTGTCTGTTTCAATGTTCAAAGTGCTACAATGTGACTTGGTGTTTTTGAAAATAATGTCCGAGTGTTAAACAGCTTGGATCCTGGTGATCCAGATCTAAGCTGTTTGCATATGGCACTTTAGTTGTGGTTGGCGGTCTAAGGTAAAAGTAACCACAATAATTTTTTACAGTAAGATTTATATTTTATACAATAAAACCTCTGTAAACATAACAATGAACCATATGGATAGAGAAGAATTTTGAGTTTGCTTCATGGAGCACATTAGAACAGCAGACAGCTTTGTGATACTATCATGCTGTGCACATGAAGTAGCCAAATGTCTTCACATTCACTATTATTCATCTAAAGTGTCTGGTTTTCAGAGGTTTTACTGTAGTATTTTAAGCGAATATAAATGCATCAATATTTTTACATTACCTGGGATGAACCTGTTGAGGTGAAGATGGAAGCACTCAAGAGATGTTGAGCCACGAGCGCATCTGTAGTTGGGCAGCTCGATATCTCCTTTCTTGGTGAAGCCAGTCCTAGTGTACAGGGAAACCCCTGGAGGATCCTGTATACAGGGGATGTGCTTCTTTGCAGCCTTCCATATACTGTCCATTCTGGTCTTGTTCAGCAATGGTACACCAAGCGTATCTCTGCCCTTTTCCCCACTGAATGCATTAATCAGCTTGTCGAGAAGCTCGGTGGTTTCAGCTTCACCTCTGGTTGTTCGGCGGCAGTGCAGGGCTAGCTCGTACCGACTCAGATGCTTCATGACCTCAGCGTCAGCCTTGATGGGCAAATGTTGGGCTGCCAGCTCCTTGCGCTTTGACTTTATGAGACGACTGAGGTCCTGCTCATCCCAATGGAAAATACAGTTACTGAGCAGCCCCATGAAAGAGGAATACAACTGGTGAGATTCAGTTGTACAACCAGTTGCAATCCTCCTCATGAAGTGCCAAATGTCCAATCTTAGCACTGTGTTCCATGTCGATCTGGTCAGCACTTGCTTGTAGGTGGAATCTCCACAGCAGTCACGGTCTGTATAGAGGACATCTGGAGACGAGACATTGGCCTTCGTGTATCTGTTGATGACACCAACAAGCATGGCATTAAGGCCATATCCTTCTCCAGTTGTCATGACTGATGTAAGTACCTGTCCGTGCTCATTCCCCACATTGGTGCACCAAAGGGCTGTCTTTGCTGCTGGTCCAGCCAACTTCTTAACGATTTTCTTCGTTGAATCAATTTTGAGGATTCGTCCAAACACTGAGGTTATACCAGCCTTTATTTCATCCAGGCGATAGAGAACATCCTGTATGTAAATTTGCATGAGCCATCGGTGTCTGGGCAAAGGTGGTCTCTCTGGTGGTTCTACGAAGGTTGGACTGTCCAGCAAACTTGAATCAGCTGCCCTGGAAAACCCGCTGCAGTCTGTCAGGTAATGGAGAACATTCTGCAACCACTTTTCTCCATGTTGCTCCTCTAACTTCTTCCTTATCTGACTGCAGCTGTTTCCCAGTCCTCTGTTTCGCAGCAGTCGTACAATTTTGACGTCACATGCATGTTTGGCTGTGAGGATGCATGGAAATTGTACCCTGTGCCCGATGTCTAGTTGTGATAGAATAGCATGACTCCAGCTGAGCATTCTTTTCTTGCACTTGGTACATTCAAGATTGTCACAGGCCATGTTGTAATAACCATCAATGTCCATGACCTGGCGAACTTTCTGGTTAATCCCAGCTGAAGCCAGCTCTCGTTCACAGGCTGGATTGGGACAATGGAGCTTCACCTTCCACTGCTTCCGTGGCATCCACAGGAACAGAGGCCGAGCAAAATACCTGTCCACTCCAGGTATGTTGTTGACTGCTACGGCCGGCTGTGGAGGATACCACCATAGCTTGTTTAGGTGTTCAGGAACAAGTTCCACTCCCCCGGTTTTTGTCCAACGGAACAGGGCTTTAGAAATCCACTGCAGGTCAGCCTTTGGTAGTGTCGTCTTCCATCTAGCAGGGAGACAAAGGTGGTCTGAAAAAAATTGAAAAACAGCTCTTATAATAGCCCCCTCAAACAAATATGTGTCGAGCTTTCTGTCGAACATAAATACATAAACTACTCCACATACTCAGTCCGTAATATAAGCCTGATGTCTAGAAGTTTACTGTGACTACAAGCTTATATGAGCGACTGTTAAGGTGCTAGCGAGACTGTTCAGATGCCTGCTCACATAATTCACCTGCATAGGATAAGAAGATTATGTAAGATACCATTTTCTTATACACATTCAAGATCATTAAATTTTGACATCAAATTATGATGTTATATTTATACATCTGTTTAGAGCGACTAATTACTGTAGTTATAGTATATTTCTTTAAAATAAGCATTTGGTGATTATGTGAGAAAAGAATCTGACACTGTGTTTGAGTTGTTGCCTCTAGATACATTTCTTAAAATTTGGTCAAGATGTGATATTTTCCTTGCCAAAATCATGCTATTTTACAAATTTCTGAACTCTTTTAAGAACTGCTGATCTTAACCCTTTAAAAGCTGGGTAATTTTCAAAAATATACTGTAAATGTTATCTGTTATTCCAAACCTTGGAATTATGATTGTTTTTGATGGGCAATGGTAAACTGGTTGGCAAACAGGTTGGATAGCTGACCAGCTGCAGAGTTACTCAGCGGGTGACCTGTATGTTTTGCATAAGAATTAATCTTTCCCCACACATTAAGGCGTAAATTAAGGCGTAAGAGAAGACTCATGAAAAATCCTCTTTAAGCAAGCCTGGCAACTTAGTAGCATTTTCTCAACTACATGTAGTTAGAACTAACTTTATACTAAATGACTTGCCACATCTTAACCTGTTTACCTTGAGGAGTTTGACCCACAGGCTGACTATCCACAGGCTGTTGTGTAACTTGAAGCTGTAGATTACTGTCACTCACAGGCAAAGGTAGCGATGGTGACAAACCTAAAATCAAAATTAAAATTTTGAGTAGGCAATTGAAAAACAGAAAAGCTGGCTTGCATTAATCTTTGCACTGTTCGGGGCAATATTTTGTCTACTCCTGGGTTAGAATAAACACAAACTCACTAACTGACGTCAGTCGTTCATGACAACCAAAAATGATTATTACAATTTTGAGTAGGCAATTGAAAAACAGAAAAGCTGGCTTGCATTAATCTATGCACTGTTAGGGGCAATATTTTGTCTACTCCTGGGTTAGAATAAACAAATTTTGTCTACTCCTGGGTTAGAATAAACACAAACTCACCAACTGGCTTCAGTGTCTGACAGGTCCCTGTGGCTGGCAATGGTTTCTGACACGTCGCTGTGGCTGGCAACTGTTTTTGACACGTCGCTGTGGCTGGCAACGGTTTCTGACGTGTTGCTGTGGCTGGCAACTGTTTCTGACACGTCGCTGTGGCTGGCAATGGTTTCTGACACGTCGCTGTGGCTGGCGACGGTTTATGGACTGGCAAATGAGCACCTGACAGCAAAGCTGAAATGAACAAATACACAGTATAAGCCTTGCATGTTTGGGCCACAACAAGCAATTATATACCTTATTTCCCCTAATAAAAAACGCCTCCCCTAACAAGAACATCCCCCCTTATTTAGCAAGGTCAATGTTTTTTAGTTTTTTAGGTATGAAATAAAAACGCCCCCTTGGTGTTTTACATAACACCGGGGCGTTCTTATTAGGGGAAATACGGTATATAAACATTGACAATGAAGTTAAATCACAAGAATATCGGTATCAGCTGGAAAATAAATTGGGTCCGACACACCTCTCTGCCTGACCAGTCCTGTGCATTCACAATATTTTGTCTACTTAATTTAGCTTGAGGCCTAACAGACTTATAGTTTTTTTGCAAACCTATTTTCCCAGAGTCAAACAGACTGGATCCAAATGTGACCCGAAGTTATTCTGCACCTTATCTGGATCCAAGTTGTTTGCCTATGCAACTACGCTCCGGGTTATGCGGTTAACATGTTGCGTAAACTTAATACAAACAAAATGATCTTATCATTACTCTTTTATCATTCATTTCATAATTGCATTGGCTTTACATATCATAATATAGTACAGATAGTTTCAAGATTACATTAGAAAACATTCATACCCCTTCTCTGTGCTGAGATTGTTGGAACTAACAGTTCTCGGGATGAGACGACCTTTACACCTGGCGTGGTCTGGTTACCTGTACATAAAAGTACAAATCTGAGCATCTGCTACAGCTTAGCAGAACGATACAAATTTGATCGAGAGTTTACGTTTATTTTCATTTTTGTTATCGTTTATGTTCATTTTTTCGATCGAGAATTTATGTTTATGTTCATTTTTTCAGGTTAGAAATTAATGCATTTGATATGAATTTGGTACTCATTAATAGTTCAATAACTTATCATTAATGTCAAATAAATTCATATGTGACGTAATCTGCAAAATCATGCCTTATGAACGACAAATATTGTAGGCCCTGGTCTGACACTGCGTGTCATGAGTGGCGTATGATTAGGGCCTACAATTTTATTATTGCTGATGAATATCTACAGCAAACATTCGATTTGCTATCTGTGCAGTTTCAACCACAAATATTATAACAAACGCGTGAAAACAGCTTATCTATGAGGACACAATTTGTTCCTCAATAAGGCAGGTGTTCGCAGATGATGTCACATTTGTTGGCTAGAAAATCTAATGTAAGCATGTATATCTGAACACAATATGAACAGTTTTGATTGTGAATTTAATTATAAGACTTATATCCCCTTTAATTTCTATCATTACAGAACTTGTGCAAAAGTGTGTACCATAAGAACTCTTAATTACGGTATATACACTTCAAGAAAAATAACACACATTTTAAGTTACTGATGCATCCGATGGATGTTAAAAAAATTAAGGCACACAATGAGACTAGGCATGTGTAGAAGATGGCAGTAAGGAAACCATATGCATGTACTGAAAGCTTCTCTACATAAAGCAAAAAAGAAATAGAAAGCACCATGTAAACTAGGTTAAAATGAAGAAAGCAATAAGGTACCCAGTTACAATACATATACGATAAGCTGTGCTACTAAAAACCGGTTACAAAATTAAATAGAAATAACTTATACATTGCTGTGGTTATTTTTCTCAACCTTTTTGCTTGTGACACATATTCTTGCATAGAAGCACACTTCAACATTTTTATTCTTCAAAAAGACCACACTCTCCACATATATTAGCAAGCCTACAAAATTAGCCCCATCAGTACAGGGGGTGGGGTGCAGGGGTATGGCGAGTTTTAATACTTCTCACAGAAGCCAATCTAATTTAGTCAGAATCTGTGTTTAAAGCAATTAAATAGCACATTCTATTGCATAGTTGTGTCAATATAATAACAGTGAACCGGTATTTCTTTTGCAGAGCTTATATATATATGGACAAAGAATTGCAATGTTTGGAAAAGGAATACTGTAACTTTCCAATCAATCAACCCATTTATGCCTAGCGCCCTTTAATACAATAACAATGGAAATATGCAAACAGATTAGACCCAGATCAGTATCAACATTACACAGTCTCATCAGGGCCTTTCTGTTTGCTTTTTACGCATTATGTAAAATAAAACAAATATATTAATAGTCCTTTTCCATAAATTGCTACCAGATACAGATTGTAGGTTAGATCACTACACCACACCAAAGGACTACTAAATGAGATCAGCAGGATAAGAATGGATCATAATGGGGCCTATTTGACTGTTCAGATTTGCTGACAATGCGTTGACAACAAAAATGTGTTGTTAACAATTTCCACTCTAATGAGTTTCAGTTGAATAAAAATTGATAACGAAAAATCATTGTCAACAAATCTGACCAGTCGAATAAGCCAAATAATGATGAAAGTGAATGTGACAAAGCCATGCTTTGTGACATGATTCTAATTTTCCCAATCCACTAAAGGTTTTTAGTCTCACCTTACCATGTAATACTTACCAACTCCTCAGTAAGCTATAAAATACTAATACTATTTAATCAGGCATACAGATATGTTTTTGCATTTAATGTACCGGTACATATCAATATAAAAACAAACAACAAGAGCCCCGCATGCGGAGGCCAACGCTCGGCTGTTAAGTCTTTGTCACAAACTATTGACACTCCTGTAATCAATACAAGGTCCATTTTTGCATATCTATAAAGGGGCATAATTTTGACAAAAAGCCTTGCAGAGTTATGGCTCTTGGTCAGATTGTAGCCCTTGTGATGGTGAACAAGCAAATGAAGTTTCATAAGATTTGCTTCAACACTTTAAAAGTTATAGCCAAGGTTAAAGTTTGTCACAACGACGACGACAATGACTACGCCGCCACAACGACACCGGAGTGATGACAATACCTAAACTTTTTTTCTTTGAAAAACAGCCGAGCTAAAAATGTAGTGTTGGAACTTTAACAAAGATTTATTAAATTGCACTGCAGCAATGAAGACCTATATATACATGTGAAAATGCAGTTATCGCCAAAAAGCCTTTGACAAACTTATATGAAATGAACAGTTGTAAAAAATCTCACACTTTCTATGGCCAATTAGATGCATTCCTTTTTACTTGTGACTTGTCTCCTAGTTTTATTATTGAAGGCAATGCTGCATATTTACCTGATATAACCTTCTGCTCCAATTCCTGAGTCGCTGAGAGTAAATCCTCATCCGACATGTCTGGTGTTGATGCCTGAACCATTGGAGACACACCTGCAACAAAAGCCTCACATGTAGGAGACGAGGGCATAAAGGGTAGTCATTTTGTCAAAAAGCTTCACAAAATTATGACTGTAGCCCTCCTGATAAAAAACAAGAGTATGATGTTTCATGAAAGCATGAATAAAATATCATGCAGGAAATAGATTCTTTAGCAATTTACACAAAATTAGTTTCCATAGTTATGGTCAAGGTTTAATTAATTCAAGATGATAACAATTATGAGTAAGCTTTGTTTGTTTTGACCTAATTTACGTCACTCTCTGCCAGTGCTAATGCGATGTCCCAGAGAAAGGGAAGCGGATACAGAGGAACCCGGGCGATGCCCTACTCTTTTTGAAGGAGCCCTCTGATTCTTTTACATGCCCAGTATATAGCACTGATACATGGGACCTCCGTTTAAAGTCTCATCCGAATGAAATGGTCTGGCGAGGAATCAAACTCGCGACCCCTGGTTTCAGTCTAGCACGCAACCTCTAGACCATGGTCCGCCCGTTTATGAGTATGCAGCTACCACCAGAAATATGACATTATCTAAACACTTTGAAAACCAGAACAGCAAAAAAAAATAAAAACAAAGCTCCAAGTATAGAATTAAACCAATAAAGTTATGGAGCAATATAGTCATCACTGGGGAGGAACACTGTAACAACGGTAAGCTAAGACGTCACGACGCGCATGTCATGCATAACAGATGATTCCGAACATTGTGTAGGTAAATACGCTGCTCTATGTTTATATGCGCATTGTCGTGTATTTGTTACCAAAAGTTGTCACGCTTACATGACGACTTCCAGTACCGAAAACGCGATGACGCGCTATAAACATTGAACAGTGGGTTTTATTTAGACAACGCTGTAGGTCATCTGTTATGCGTGTCGTGAAACGTTAGCTTACACTGTTACGGAGTTCCTCCTGAGTAAACATAGTTCATCTTGAATGCTACTCAGGATTTTGTCTGTCTGGATCTTTTGTGCACTTGTCTTACAGTAAAAATGTGCTAAAATTATAAGAGAGCATTTTACCCACCTTTCCTCACTGTTATTTTAGGCCTTATACCCATTTCTTTTCTTTTTAATGAAACCAGTGTTTTTCCCTCCTCCCACAAGTTCAAATACTTCTTCAGGGCCATTTTGTTCACCCACAGGTTGTCCAATGGCTTGCTATCGTCCTTCTCTACATCCACAGATATATAGGCTGCATAACCAGGTGAGTTTTCAACCAGCCACTTAAATGGCATCCCCCTGCGAGAAGAATATGCCAATAACAATTGTTGCAGCCAGGAATGGAACATGAGGGGGAAATTTTAATCCAAAATTGAACAACTATGCCAATTTATCTGATTGTGCCCTCTTTATCTATATAGAAAGTTCCCCCTCTCAAGGAAACATACTGGGGGAATTTCCAAAAACGAGGGTGAATCCCCCCCTATCCCACCCCTGGCTGCAACTGCAGAATATGCATCATACTGAAAGCAAAGGTTCCACAGGTTTGTGGAAGATGCTTGAAATTTGTCACATGGTTACGGAAGATAATCAGCTGTTATCGAATGTTAAAATCCCTGGTTTTGTAGAGACATTTAGATAAAGAATACGTATTTTATTTTCTGTAAAACCCAACCCGATGAAACTATGCTTTTCGGTAGTTTATCTGAGAATAACGGTAAATTATCACTTGTTTCAAGCAGTGAAATTCGTCGATTCGATTGGCTATGTATTTAACGGAAAATTCCAGGTCATATTTTCGGAAGATACGAAATTGAATTTGTGACGTCAAAATATGACGAACTCTCGCATTGACTATGTGCGACGTAAATTTGAGGCTCTCGACGGGAAAACATTATTTTGAAAGCAACATGAATTACTGTAACAATCGCTGTAAAAGCTTGAAATAAATAGAACAATTGTTATTTTTCGGTGAAAGATGGAAATTTAATTTATCTCGTGAACACTGGACGTGATTTTTTCAATCGTGGCAAGCCACTCGTTAAAATGTGCTGTTTAAAGCTCACTCGATGAAATAAATTTCGATCTTCCACCGAAAATAACAATTATCAAATTATTAGTCGCAAAATTAACAGAAGATTTGTTGTTTCAAGTGAAATATCGTATTATGCTTTCACTTGGATTGGAGACAACTGTTCGTTTTATATTCGGCTACAGCTTCCTGAAATATGGGTTGTCTCCATGATCAAATTGATAATAAGTTACGATGTTGTTCCGTCTTGTGCCTAAAGGGTGCCACCGATGTTAGGAGTCCAGCTTAATAATTTATCGTAACAAATTCGAGTCTGGTAAATACGATTTAACAGATTTACAACAGTTACACCATGCAAGTTCTGTGCTTTTCTGTCATTGTTTCTGGCCTATTTGTATTTGAAAACATTGATATTTCTGCGTTTACATGCCTTTTTCAAAAGAAATACACTAATTTGTTTACCTTGAGTTTCTACACAGACATATTCATAATATGAATGCATTGACCGAAAAAACGTTCTTTAGGCTGTTAAACTGGATGACAGGAGATACAATCATGATCATAAATACACGATTGTGTCTAGGGATGCACTCCTTTTTACTGAGAAACGTCATTTGAAGTCGTAATATTCACAGCGGCGTTGTTACAAATAATATATGCGGCTGAATGTCTACTGTAGTTAAAGGGTACTGAAAACATAAGTAGAAATATTTTTTCCAATTGATAATTGCCCTAAACTTCACTGGCTAAAAAACACTGATATTCATGTGTATCAATACACACCTGAAAAGGCCAAACTGTATTGGCATGAAGCCGAGCACATGTTTGGAGTCATTGACATCTCCACCTGCCTCCTTCACCTTGTCCACCGCCTCCTTTTTCAAAACAATTGCCGGCTTGGCTGGTTCCCATTTACGGCGCTCCTTCTTGATGATGACAGCCGCTTCAGTATCGTTAAGCACGAGAGAGCCATCAGCACCCCTCAGAAATCTCGGCTCCAATGATGCCATGATCTACAAAAGAGTTTTCTTCGATAACCCTTAGCCTAGACCCCTTCCCCCCCC
>Ga0209567_10001872_pt1 | contig 10424 bp, 13 predicted proteins | sample COG_12_FD_184756 | JGI IMG/M metagenome (GOLD analysis project Ga0209567, IMG submission 184756) | Pelagic marine sediment microbial communities from the LTER site Helgoland, North Sea, for post-phytoplankton bloom and carbon turnover... | ecosystem: Environmental > Aquatic > Marine > Neritic...
TAAACCGAAGAAGAAACCCAGGAGCCGGCGGCCGTAAGCCAGGCAGTTTGCGGAAAGATCAATGCCAAGCACTATCAAGATATTGCCCGGCGGCCGCAGTTTTCCCTCGGAAGGTAACTCGACACTCCTCGAGGCCGGTCTTCGCTCAGGCCTGGCGCTCGGTTATGGTTGCAGCAATGGCAATTGTGGTGAGTGCCTTGCAAGAATAGTCTCTGGTGAAGTTAAGAAAGTCCGGCACCACGACTATGTAATTAGCGAGGAGAAAAAAATTAGTAACCATGTTCTTATGTGTTGCCACAGCGCGGTTACTGATGTCGTACTCGAGGCTCCGGAAGCCCAAAGCAGCGAAGAGATCCCACACCAGCAAATTACCGCCAGGGTAAGAAGCATCGAAGTGGTTAACAACGATGTTGCTCTCCTACATCTGAAAACTCCGCGTAGCCAACGCCTGCGGTTTCTCGCCGGTCAGTTTGTACGACTGGGTGGCGACGGGCTGCCCATGGCATCTCACGCAATCGCCAGTTGCCCTTGTGATGATATGAACCTGCATTTTCAGATTCCACTACGTGCCGGTGATAAATTCACTGACCTTGTCTTCAAAGAGCTCAAAAGGGGCGACAAGATCAGGGTTGAAGGCCCGTCGGGAAACTTTGTTCTGAATGAAAAGACTGTGCGCTCACTGGTTTTCATTGCCTGGCATACCGGTTTTGCGCCTGTCAGAAGCCTGGTAGAGCACGCCATGGCGCTGGAGTTACCCGGCAGCATGAAACTGGTCTGGATGACCCGCAACAAAAAGGACCGCTACCAGGACAACCTCTGCAGGTCATGGCGTGACGCGTTCGACGATTTTGACTACCTGCCTGTTGACGTCAACATTGATGACGAATCACTAAATACGGAGTCGCTACTGGAGCTTTTAGAGATCAGACCGGTTGATATGGACAACCATGATTTTTATGTTGCCGGAAATAAAACACTGATAAATGCTTTTGAGAAGAAGCCCGGGTGGATGTTCATGGCCATCCCACCATCGCTTAATGATGACGGGAAGTAACACTTTTAATTAAGCAAAAAAAACGGGCGCCAGGTAAACCGGCACCCGTTTTTACTAAGCTGTAATCTACGATCAGAGAGCGACAACCTTGGTTGCGCATGGGCCCTTCTGGCCCTGCCCTACTTCGTATTCTACCTGCTGGCCGTCGTTCAATGTCGCGTAGCCATCCGTCTGGATTTCTGAATGGTGAACAAACAAATCTTTACCGCCATCTTCTGGTGTGATGAACCCATAGCCTTTCCCCGCATCAAACCATTTCACTGTACCTGTACTCATAACCTTCATTCCTTAATAAATTAAATTAACTATTTTCTATCTTTGCATTCCACCTTAAGGCAGAAATCACTTACAACAATTACGCGCTCAAAAAAGCTCAAATTGCCATTCTTTCTTCTTCACATAGCTTTTTAAGGCCGTAAAAGGACCAGTGTAGCACGGTTGCCACAAATTAGATGTATTCGGTATGCCGAAAATCTTTTGTGACCGCTATTACTTTCCCCCTGGAGGTGCTGGTTCGGATATCGGTCACCCGGTATTCTCCTGCGCACAAACCCGGTTCCGCTCACCGGGAGTGTATAAAACGTGTTAAGTTGCGGATCATAAATGACCCGATCAGACATCGTGAATAATGAAACCGAAACCTTTGAAAAACAGGGGCAAGCACACAGGCTGTCTCTTAATCGCACTGACCATAGCCTTTGTAGTGGCATCGGCATTCTACTTCCTGACAACAGGTGTCCGGGATGCAAAGCAGATTGAACAAGCCCTGATCGATCGCTTTGGATGGCCGGAAGATTACACACCTCTGCTCGACGGTTCGATAGTCCCGCAGCGGATTGAAGCATTTATTCGCGTACGCGAAGCTGTACAAGCTGGTTGCGCTGACTACCAGGCAGTCCTGATAAGCATCAAGAATCTCGATGAGCTTGAAACTGATCAGGACGAACCCACGTCCGGGGCCGCTTCCACCGGTTTGCAGGGTTTAAAGAGCGCATTCAGTGCCGGACCCAAAATGGTGAAATTTTCAACGACCCGTAACCAGGCTCTTTTAGATGAGGAGATGGGACTTGGTGAATACCTGTACATCTATCTAACCGCCTATGGTGAACAGCTTGCCAAAGAGTCTGTTTCAGACTTCTCAAACACGGAGGAAGCTTACGTCAGTGAGCGGGCGCGGAAGGAATATGCACAAATCCTGGCTAATCAACTGCTGGCCCTGGAAACCGGTGAATTACAATCCACCCACCCCGTCTTAACCGCAGACCTTCGTGCCGAGATTGACGCATTGCGTGACGGTTCACATACATCCCCCTGGCCCGAGGGTCCGGCTGGCAAAGCGCGGGCATCGTTAACACCATACCGTCAGCACTTAGATAGGCTATATTGTTCAGGCATTGTCAAAATAGAGCTACTTCAGAAAAACCGGGGATTCCGGTTGGATGGGTAATTTCCGGTTAAGCTCTTTTTACCGCGGGTTTTCATCGGTGTCTCATGCCAGAACATAGAAATATACCGAGATGAAATGGCAAAAACTGCCAAGCAATACAAACAGGTGAAAAATGGCATGGTTGAAGTGAACTTGTTTAATGCTGTAAATAACCGCACCGGTTGTATAGGCGACACCACCGGCAATCAACCAGAATAATCCCTCGGGTGAAAGATTGTTAACCAGGGGTCCTATCGCAAAAATTATGATCCAACCCATGAAAACATACATCAGGGTGGATAAAACAGTGTACCTGCCGGTGAAGAACAGCTTCAGAATGACCCCGGCCAATGCCATACCCCAGGAAACACCGAAAACCGTCCAACCCACCCAACCATTGAGTGCGACGAGCGTAAACGGCGTGTAGGTACCGGCGATGAGGATGTAGATGGTTGCGTGGTCATTGATCCTCAAACGGGCTCTTGCTTTCGGGTCTTTCGCGCTGTGGTAAAGGGTCGAGGCGGCATACAGTGCGATCAGGCTGGCGCCGAAAATACCGGCGCCGATGATATGAAGTATGTCACCGGAGCCACTGGCCCGAAATAGCATCAGCAAGGTGCCAACAACGCTTAACGCCAAGCCAATCGCATGCGAAAAGATGTTGGTTTTTTCTTCCAGGGGTGAGTAGTGGTTCGTCGTATCCATGTTAAACCTTGCGGGCGCGGATATTGCGTCCTTTGACCTTGCCATTGGCAAGGTAGTTGAGCGCCTGGCGGAGGCCTGACCGCTCAATAGCAACATAGCTCGACATATCGAATATGTCGATCTTGCCAACCTGCGAACCCGCCAACCCGGCTTCCCCTGTCAATGCACCCAGGATGTCACCCGGACGCATTTTATTCTTCCGACCCGCATCGAGCTGGATCGTCACCATGGGGGGCTCAAGTGAAAACCCCGGGTCACGGTCAAGTGAGGCGTAGACATCGCAGACGCATGGTTTCTTCAGAAAATGTTCGATCGAATTGATCCGATACTGCTCAGATTCAGTAAAGATACTCAGCGCAATCCCTTTTTCGCCGGCACGCCCGGTGCGGCCTATGCGATGTACATAAATCTCTGGGTCACGGGGTAATTCATAGTTGATGACTGCGGCCAGAGATTTTATATCCAGCCCACGTGCGGCGACATCGGTGGCAACGAGCACCGAACAACTGTTATTGGAAAACTTCACCAGCACCTGGTCGCGCTCGCGTTGCTCAAGATCACCATGAATGGCGAGGGCCTCGATACCGCGGCCATCCAGGAACCGGGCGAGCTCGTCACATTGCTTCCTGGTGTGGCAAAAAACCAGCGTCGTTTCTGGCTTGTAGTGTTCGAACAAGGCTAACAGGGTGTTATTGCGCTCATGTTTTTTGACTTCATAAAAAATCTGCTCGATCACATCGGCTTCGTGCTCGGCCTCAACCGTAACCGTCACGGGGTCGCGCAAAATGGAGCGGCACATTTTCTTGATTTGATCCGGGTAAGTCGCTGAGAACAATAATGTTTGCCGCTTCTTGGGTGTCTGCGCGATGATTTCGGTCATGACATCAAAGAAACCCATGTCCAGCATCCTGTCAGCTTCATCCAGCACCAGCGTCTTCAGACCATCCAGCTTCAGGTTGCCCTTACGTAAATGATCCTGGATACGTCCCGGGGTACCCACTGCAATGTGTGCGCCATGCTCGAGCGAGCCCTTTTGCGGCCCGAATGGCTTACCACCACATAACAGCACCAGCTTGATATTGGGTATGCTACGCGCCAGTCGTCGTAACTCCTTACCAACCTGGTCGGCCAGTTCACGGGTCGGGCATAAAACCAGTACGTGTACACCAAAGAAACGCGGGTTTATCTGCTCCAGCAATCCGACACCAAATGCTGCCGTCTTTCCACTACCTGTCTTTGCCCTGGCGATCAGGTCCCTTCCCTTCAACACATGCGGCAGGCTCTGCGCCTGGATTGGCGTCATCCGGTTATAACCGAGTGATTCCAGGTTTCGCAGTTGGGCTCGCGATATTGGCAAAGAAGAGAATTTGTCACTGGCCATTGTAGCTATTCCTTTCCGGCATGTTTGGCCAGTAATCTGTCCAGGTGGTCGGCAAAAAGTTTTCGGTCTCCCTGGCTCAATGCCGGCGGGCCGCCCGTATCTATTCCGCTACCACGCATGGTATCCAGAAAATCCCTGATATTCAGTCGGACCTTGATATTTTCCGGAGTATACCTCTCTCCGCGGGGGCTGAGTGCATGACAGCCCTTTTCGATCACATCCGCAGCCAACGGGATATCACCGGTGATGACAATATCCCCGGCATCGACTCTTTTTACAATCTCATTGTCGGCTACATCAAACCCCGGCGAAACCTGGATCGTACTTATGAAACGCGAAGGGGGTACCCGTACAGCTTGATTCGCAACCAGAGTCATAGGAACACCGGTTCGCTCTGCGGCCTTGAACAGGATCTCCTTGATCACCACCGGACAAGCATCTGCATCCACCCAGATTTTCAATATTAGCAATCCGTTTTACTTGTTGGTGTATTTACACATGTTGGTCTATCAGGATCTGGTTTCCATCCGGGTCAGCAATAGCAAAGCTTGAGGGCCCGCTCTCACCGCTAATTGAATCCTGCACTATATCGATGCCCTTGGATTCAAAATGTTTTTTCAATTCACGTACATCCGTAAATGAATCTTTATTTTCAGCATGCTGATTCCAACCGGGGTTAAACGTTAGTATGTTCTTTTCAAACATGTCCTGAAACAGGCCGATGTTTGTCTCCCCATTCTTCATTATCAAAAAGTTATGGGATTCATCACCTGCGTAAACTTCAAACCCAATTTTTTCGTAGAACTCTTTTGATTTCTGTAAATCCTTGACGGTCAGACTTATTGAAAAGCAACCAAGATTCATAATGGTCTCCGTATACTAATTTATGAACATTAACATTTTAGTTAAGCGGCACAGGTGCAGGTGAGCCTCGCCGGCGGAACATATTTCAAGGCGTTGTCAGCTGCATTTTCAATACATGGTATTGCCGTTCTTCGTTTCACCAGGCACCTTCTGTATGGATTCCCGGTGCTCTACAATTTTTCCATTGTCATCGAAACGAAAAAATCCATCTTAACGTACTGCTCATTTCCCGGCCAGGGTGTTTCAGTAAGGACACAGATCGTCGTTGGCAATCGTGCCCTTGCCTGCTTTGGCTCGTGAGTTTAAAAATGACGGTAAACACAGTGCGGCCCGTGCTTTCCATAGGACGCTCTCCAGCAAATTTCCCAATGAAGATTTGTGATGTTTGTCATTGTTTGCCCAGTATAACGACCTTGCCGCCGGCCTGGTTCGCATCCATTAACTCATGTGCCTGGATAAGTTCCTCAAAGTTGAAAACGGGACCCGTTTGGATCATGAGCTTGCCTGCCTCTACCAAGTCAACATAGTTCTGAAGCTGTTCCACACTGATATCGGATGAGCCTCCACTGTACGAGGTTAACTTGACTCCGGTTGGGATATCGCCCATCGGCTCGAAGGTCTCCAGGGTCCACTTACCGCCAAGGATACCGGTCATACAAACAATTCCTCCGGTACGAACACAGCGAAGTGAATCCAAAAGAGTCGTTGTTCCAATGAGCTCCAGTACACGGTCAAATTTTTGATGTTTACAATCGTTGAGTTGCCGCTCTAACGATCCGTCATCAATCCAAACCTCGTTAGCTCCCGCTTCCTTGAGCATTTCAATTTTTGATGTACTTCTGGATGTGGTAGCCACAAATAAGCCGGCATCACTGGCCAGGGCCAGGGCGGCCATGCCGATTGAAGAAGTTCCACCTCGGATCAGGATCGATTCAGCACCTTCAATCTCAAGCCCGGTATGCAAAGAACCGTGGGTGGTTTGTAACATTTCCGGAAGTGCTGCAAGCCGCTTCCAGGAGAGCCCCGTTGAGAGTGGAAATACACATGAATGAGGAACCAGGGTGTACTCCGCGTATGAGCCATCGAAATCTCTGCCCATTCCCCCCATGATTGAAGCCACAGTGCTACCGGTCTCGATGTCCAGACCGCCGCCATCTACCACTTCTCCGACACATTCTATACCGAGAACTCGAGGGAACTTCACCGAGGGGGAATCGCCGTTCCGGGTAAACCACTCAGAACGATTTAATCCGAATGCCCGAATTCGAATCAATGCCCAGCCAGGGCGGGGCTCCGGACGATCGACTTCCTCTAAAGAGAAATGGTCCGGGCCACCCGGATCTCTAATGATCCATGCTTTCATAAGAAGGAAGAAGTGCTAAGTTGGTGAGCCATTTCAAGTCTCATAATGTTTTCGTTTTCGGGCGTGCGCGCGGCAAAGGTCCGGTGAAACCAGTTGCTGGTGGAACGTGCTTATAAGATTTGCCAGGTGCACAGTGGTTATGATTACTGCGTTGGGTTTCACTATTTCATCGTGCCCAAAGTGCGGTATAAATTATGAATATACCAAATGCGAATGAAACCGCACCTGCCGACCTGAAGACTGGTCTGAATTTATGAGCTGACCAAACCGCAAACTGCCTATGCTTCGAGGGCGGTGTAAATAAAAGCCCAACGCCAACGATCACTAAGATATAGCCAACAATTGAAATAAGCATTGGGTAGAGTGTCTGGCCAGCGAATGTAATGAAAACTACCCCGAATGTGAGGCGACTCAGAATTTCGAACGGATGGAAATAAGCCACTTTGCTAAATCTCACGATGCCCCTGGACCAATATTCCGGATTTACCATCATCACAACACTGAGCAGCATCATCAATACACCAAATAATGCGATGAGGTACACCCGTTTCTCCTGTAGTGCCTGGCGATCTAGTTAAGTGGCGCTGCTAAGCGGTGGCTTGCTGTGTCCGAGAGAGGGCTAGCAACCGGCTTCTACCACATGTTTTGTGGCACTCCTTACGAGCACGCAGATTGAGAACATCGCTTCAGTCTTCTGATCTAAACACGCAACTCTTTGCATATTCACCGGCTTCGTTCGCAGTCCAATCACCTTTGGACTTTTTGTCCATTGCTTCACACCAAGCCTTACTGCCGACTTCAGGCTTACAACCAGCAAGAAACGCAATTGATGCGAGGGCTACAATTAAGATGGTTTTCTTCATACTTCTATCCTATTAGATTCTTTCTGACCACGCACCCGCGGCCATTTCACTCGCTTAGCGAGTTGAACGGCCGGCATGCATCCGCGTGTTATGTGTGACCTGGAATTTCATTTAATTTGGGTAGTGGGAATCGTTTTGCTGCCGTCTTCTATTCTCGCGCCTCCTCGTCACTCATATCGTCTTAATCGATACAGACATTACATTAGATCACGTAACTTCATTTTTCCCCACTGCTAAATCCGAAGTCCGACATGACACTTCCTTGGTGTTTGTCTAGTTCTACATACAGGTCTGCAAACAACGCGTTCTGATCCTTAAAAGGACGACAACCTGGTTGATCGAGAAACTGGGCGGCTTCTCTGGCAAATACACTCCAATCCTCTTCAGATAAGCTGCCTCGCTCGTGCAGTTTCAATAGCTTCCACCATTGATTGGCATAACAGCGAAGTAGAAAGTTGAATTGGGTGACTTCTTCCGCGCTCAATGCATCAGGACTCTGAGTTCCTCGATCCAACAAAGAGGCCAGCTTCGGATCGCTCGCAACAATGACATTTATATCGTTGAAACCGGTCATCGTGCTTTCGTAGGTTGCCGTTGCGACAGCTGCAGTGTTCTGTCTTATCTGTATGACTAAATAGACAAGAGTTACTACTACAGCCAGCGCCCCGACGATCTCTCCGATTGCTCCAATAGCTTCCCAGTTCATGGTGATTTCTCTAGTGACGCCTAACGTCTTAGTTAAGCGGCGTAAAAATGCGCAGCATTTTACGTCCGGTGGAGGGTCGCAGGCCCGGAACAAACTTTAACGCATTGTTATGCGGCAACTTCAACGTACTCAACTGCACTGCTGGGTTTTGGAATAGGAAGGCCGTCTTGCTTCATGCCTTCCAGGTGAAACTGGATAGCCGATCTAATTTCTTTTTCGACCTCTTCAAAGGATTGACCGGTGGCGATACAACCGGGCAGGTCTGGGACATAAGCTGAAAAATTGCTGCCCACATCTTCAATAACAACTGCATATCTCATAATTAATCTCTACTTCCAGCCTGCTTGCTTGTAAATGCTACTTAATGTCCCAGGGGCTAGATTATCACTAAACTTGCCGGGAACGGTAACCAGTCCGGGTAAATTCGGGTGTTTGAATTGTCGATGACTCCCTTTCATTCGGACCTGTTTCCAACCACTTTTCTTTAGAAGCTTTATTACCGTTTTAACTTTCACCCAGCAGTTTTAGCAAGCACTGAACGGATTGGGTATCGTCCTTTATCACCAGTTCTTGTAAGAGATGTTCCTCCGGCAACTTCGCATAACGTCAAAATAAGCGGCGAAGTGCGCAGCACTTTGTCGCGCTTGATTGTTTTGTTATGCTTCTAGCGAGGCAACCTAATTATGATGCTTCGTTCTCTAGATTATCTTTGTTGCAATTTGTGCAAGCCGTATTTGTTCTTTAGCCACTGTTTCCAAATCGCTTGGTATTACAATCTCTGGCAAACTCATACCGATTTCTTTTTTCAAAATAGTTACCGACTGCAAATTAAAATGAATACTTCCATCGTCCTCGATTTTGTCAATACCATCTCTTTGATGAGCCTGTCTCATTAATTCTACAGCTTCATTAGGCTGCCATTGTGAAGGTAAATCAATATCTATCGTTCCGTCTTTAACAGTAACTGGATAGCCACCGGGTAATCCGTTTGGAGCGGGAACGTGTAGTGAGTGGACTTTCCCCTCCTCATCTAGCAAACTCAAAACCAATTGAGCGGCTAACAAAGCCGTAGTACTAGAGAATCCCGCCCCCGCTTCATAACAATTAACAATAGACCTATTCATTAATTCACGCAGGTCTCCTAATTCATCCGTGATATCGCTTCCTTGGTAGATGACCCTAAATAAGAAAGGTGCATCATTAGGATAACCCGGCTCCCTTGGCGCCACCCAATGAACATGGTGAGCCACTAAAGAAAGGGAAAGGTCTTTGACTTTTAGTTGGCGCTCTATGGCAATAGTATGCTTTAAACCAGCCTCTATTAATCCCACATTGCCTGCCCCCGCTATGGGCAAAGCCAATCGTTGATGTTTTTGAAGGCCGTAGATAATTGGGACAGTGATATCAGGTAAGTTGCCGACAATAAACTTTGCATCAATTTCACTGGCGGCGATCGCTTGAGCAATAATCTTTGGCGCAAGAACCTGCACCGCAGCGAAAGCTCCCAGCCCGGCAGCACTCACCCTGTTGTAATTTGGTAATTGCTTTGTCGCATCCCATGTAAACGGGATGGCATAATTAACGACAATGTCCGGCTTTTCCTTGACCAGCAACTGGGTAACTTGCCCTTCATCCAGCACATCGATGCCACCATAAACCTTAATCCGGCTTGTTATGTCACAATTAGATATTCGCAGATCTACCGTTACCCTGGCCATTTTCTCTGCGAGGTGCTTTTCTTCAATGAGATCGGCTACAGAAACATCTATATGATAGCGCAACAGTGATTTTGCCAAGTCCAGACCTACTCGACCTGCGGCGCCAAATATTAAAACTTTTTTCAAATGTTTGATAAGTCAATTCCTGCCACATCGAAAAACTGCTAGTTTATGACTATAAAGTCCATACCTTCTCTATCCAATTCTATTCGCGGATAACTATTAATTTGAGCATAACGTTTGAGTTAAGCGGCCCAGAAAGGCGCAGCCTTTTTGGGTCCGGTGGAGCCAGCGTAGCAGGCGAAACGTACTTTAACGATTTGTTATGCACGGGCCTCCCACCA